>FLNY01000115.1_pt1 | contig 162362 bp, 155 predicted proteins | sample 1140381 | NCBI WGS metagenome assembly FLNY01 (sample SAMEA3878172, study PRJEB12797) | bioreactor metagenome | biome: Moose rumen | place: Sweden | collected 2011-10 | reverse complement strand
GGTGACATCTCCGGCAAAATGTATAAAGATCAAAAATGTCTTATAGAAACACGCGATTTCAATGAGGCTTTGTTTGGCGATGTCGCCTATTGGGCATCAAACGGGCAATACCGATTGCCGACAGAAACAGAAATGTACAAACTTTTTTCCGAGGCATCTTATAGCCGTGGGGTTTATGTGGACAACAATGGCAATAAGACTTTTGGATATTTGTTTAAAGATCCAGCAGGAGGAAATCGTGTCATAACGGATGAAATGCAACAGTTTTCCGACAGTGATTTGGAACTATATCTATTCTTGCCATGCGCTGGCAACCGTCAGGCAAAATCTTCCGAAATACTCGCAATTGGTAGCAAGGGCTTTTATTGGCATGCATTAAATGGCAATTCCTGTGATCATCTCACATTAGGTCCTTCCATTCTAATATGGCGAGCGACCAACGCAAAATATGGTAGAACCATTCGTCCTTTAATTAATGAATAAAAGAAAACAAACAATATGAAACTAAACAAACCCATTCTCTATCTTATTCCCTGGGCATATCTCTTACTTGCCTTGTTGACTGTAAGAATATACATGACAAATTATATATTCTTTTCGGGCAAGACGCCTCTACTGATTTCTTATATATTAATTACTTTCCTAGTTGCATTATATCCTGGCTATAAATGCATACAGCAAATAGGAGGTGATAAGGCATATCGTTTTCTAAACATATATATGCTCTATACAATAGTGTCAATTGTATATTCATATCTTGCTAATTATCTTGAAACAGACTCTGTTAACCAATTTAAATTATTCAGCTATTACTTGGCAGGAACATCCTGTTTAAGTGTCTATTTTTTTTCCTCTCCAGAATTCTTCACCAAAGGTACCAAACTATTCTATAGAATCCTACCGTTTCTTTTCCTCATATTGTTGCCTCTTACACGGGAAGGCTTGGAGGGTGATATGGCGGGAAACCTGTTGGCACCAGCTTTGTTGCCTATCCTCTTCTGGAAAGATCTGAATTTTAGGAGCAAGATTATTTATTCTGTAATAGCAGTCTTCGTGATTATAACTAGTTTTGAGGGCGATGCCCGAAGCAACCTAATAAAATTTTCTGTGGCATTCTTTTTGGGACTTTTCATTAATCGTTATTTTACCAAGGTTTTCAAATATCTGGTGTGGGCGATAATGCTCATCCCTTTTATTCTATTCTATCTTGGCGTATCTGGACAGTTCAACATCTTTCAGGAAACCGAAAAACAGCAGGTTAGTTTTAATGAGGAACTTAACGAGTATTCCTTGATAGATACACGCACAACAATTTATACGGAAGCGTTAGCTTCTGCAACGCGAAATAAAAAAATTATATGGGGAAGAGGTCTTGGGCGTGGATATCAGTCGAATTTGGCTTGGCAACGGTTAAAAGCGCAAGAATATACGGCTCGCAGTTACTATGAAACGGAATATAGTCGGGAGCGTAACTCCGAAGTGGGCATTGTCAATTTATTCTTATGGGGAGGTGTTGTTTATGTTTTAATCTACACAATAATGATGGTATCGGCATTGTTCTATGGATTGTACAGGAGTTCAAATAAATATGTAACCTCTGTTGCTGTTTTTCTCTCGTTCTATTATGTATATGATTGGGTGGAAAATGTTCAGGGGATGGTTGTTACCTATTTTGTTTTTTGGTTTTTTGTGGCCATCTGCCTGAGTCCGTTTTTCCGAAATATGACCGATCTGGACTTTAAGGCATTTATTAAGCGTATTTTTTAAATAGGTAATTTCTCAACGGTTTTCTAACAATTGTGTGTATGAAAGTATTATGGTTTTCACCAACGCCATGTGGGAGTGTTAAAAGAAAAGGGAAACAGACCATTGGAGGCGGTTGGCTCATATCATTAGAAGAGGAATTGAAGAAACAACAAGGAATAGAATTAGAGGTTGCCTATATCTCAAGCGTGAATGAGGCCTCGTTCGAGTTCGAGGGCGTTAGATATCATCCGCTCGTCGTACCAAAAGGGAAGAACAAGATTCAACGGTTTATGGCTTTGCGTCGTTCGGAAATAAATCTTGAGCGGAAATTGATGCCCCAAATCATGCGTTTATTAGATGAAACCCGTGCGGACATCATTCATGTTCACGGTACCGAAAGTGCTCTGTCCGCCGTTGTTACAATGATGACAAACAAGCCTGTTGTCGTATCGATACAAGGTTTGACCTCTCCTATCTCCCAAAAGTATTTTTCTGGGATTCCCATGGACAAATCCGTCCGTATGGATTCGTTCAAGGACATTCTGTCAGGACAAGGGATAAAAAAGGTATGGCACAAGTTTGTTCAAAAAACGAAGCGTGAAAGCCGTGTACTTCAGCAGGCTCCATACATCTTCGGACGTACTTTTTGGGATTATGATTGTACGCTGGCTTTGAATCCGGAGAGGAAATACCATGTCGTCAATGAAATCATGCGCGCTCCATTTTACAAAATATCATGGAAAGGCAGTTTCAGGGCAAGTCATATCGATATCATCACCGTAATTTCCGGTGCTGTCTACAAAGGCTTCGAGGTGATTCTAGAAACCGCAAAATTATTAAAAACATACGGCAAGTTACCTTTCACATGGCATATTGTGGGTTATGACCAGAAGAGCAAATGGGTGCGAATATCCGAAAAACTCAAACACATCAAATCCTTGGAAGTCAATATTGTCTTTCATGGGCGCAAGTCGGCAGAAGACCTGGCATTGCTCTTGTCACAGAATGACATCTATGTAAATACCAGTCATATTGAGAACAGTCCGAACAGTGTGTGCGAGGCTATGTTGGTTGGGATGCCCGTTATTGCTTCATACGCGGGAGGAACAGCTTCATTGCTTCAACATGAAAAAGAGGGAATCCTTGTTCAGGATGGTGACCCTTATGTTCTTGCTGGTGCCATTGTGGATTATATACAACATCCGGAAAAAGCAATCAGCTATGCACACAATGCAAGGAAGAAGGCAATGGAAAGACACGACAAAAATAAAATTGTTAAAGAATTAATAGATGGGTATTGCAAGATTTTAAATAAACCGAATAATTATATAATCAATTAAAAAATACAATTATGTCAGTATTCAAAGATAAGGTGCTCCTAATAACAGGTGGTACGGGCTCCTTCGGGAATGCCGTGCTAAGGCGTTTTCTTAACAGCGACATCAAAGAAATCCGTATTTTCAGCCGTGATGAAAAGAAGCAGGACGACATGCGCCATGCTCTTCAATCCAACAAGGTAAAGTTCTATATTGGCAATGTCCGCGACAAGAGTTCCGTAGATGTCGCCATGAAAGGTGTGGACTATGTGTTCTCCGCCGCAGCACTTAAGCAGGTTCCGTCGTGTGAATTTTTTCCGATAGAAGCCGTCCGCACGAACATTTTAGGTACGGAAAATGTGTTGAATTCCGCCATTGAAAACGGTGTAAAGAGTGTAGTTGTCCTTTCAACAGACAAGGCTGCCTATCCAATCAATGCGATGGGCATGTCGAAAGCGTTGATGGAGAAGGTAGCGGTTGCTAAAGGTCGTGAACTTGGTGAAGACGCTGCTACCACCATTTGCTGCACGCGTTACGGCAATGTGATGGCAAGCCGTGGTTCGGTGATTCCATTGTGGGTAGAACAAATGATAGAAAACAAGCCCATCACGATTACCGATCCCAACATGACGCGTTTCATGATGACGTTGGACGATGCCGTGGATTTGGTAATCTATGCGTTTACGCATGCCCACAACGGTGACTTGTTTGTTCAGAAGGCCCCTGCCGCCACACTTGAGACCCTGGCCCATGCCCTGACGGATCTCTATTGCAACCGACCTCTATCAGGGACGAACGAACCATATATCAGCCAAAAACCAGACATCAAGGTGATTGGTACGCGTCATGGTGAAAAATTATACGAGACCCTCGTCACGCGCGAAGAGATGGTTCGTGCGATAGACATGGGAGACTATTATCGCATTCCATGTGACATGCGCGGTCTGAACTACGACAAATTTTTCACAGAGGGCAATGAAGACATTGCCAAAATAGAAGATTACCATTCCCACAACACCCGCCGCCTTGATGTCGATGGCATGAAGGAACTGCTGTTGAAACTCCGTTTTATCCGTGAGGATTTAGGTATGCAAGAGCGTGCACGCGCCAAAGAAATTAGATCAGAATAAGATGAATATCCTTGTTACCGGAGCAAAAGGGTTTGTCGGTCAGAATCTCTGCCACGCCCTTCATAACATTCAATCGGGTAAGGATCGCACCCGTCCGTCCTTGCAGATTGACGAGGTGATGGCGTATGACCTTGATACGGATCCATCACAATTAGACGACTATTGTCGTCGTTCGGACTTTGTGATTCATCTTGCCGGTGTCAACCGTCCGAAGGAGACATCAGAATTCATGGAGGGGAATTTCGGTTTTTCCTCCACCTTGTTGTCCACGCTAAAGCGCCACCATAACACCTGTCCTGTCGTGTTGTCGTCCTCCCAGCAAGCTTCCTTGTGCGGCCGTTTCGGCAATTCCGAGTACGGTCGCAGCAAAAAGGCAGGCGAGGATCTGTTCTTATCTTATCAGAAAGATACCGGATCGAAGGTACTTATCTACCGTTTTCCCAATCTTTTCGGCAAGTGGTGTCGTCCGAACTACAATTCAGCCGTGGCCACCTTCTGCCACAATATTGCGAACGACCTTCCGATCCAGGTGAACGACCCGAGCGTAGAGTTGGAACTGCTTTATATTGATGACCTTATCAACGAGATGCTTGACGCATTGGAGGGGCATGAACATCGCTGCGAGTTTGACGGTCTGGATGTAGTGGCCAACCCTTCGGGCAGGTACTGCTATTGTCCACAAACCCACAAGGCAACCCTGGGTTCCATCGTCTCCGTGATAGAATCGTTCAAGTCAATGCCCTCCACCCTTGTGATGCCTGATGTATCCGATAATAGTTTGTCGAAGAAACTGTTTTCGACCTATCTCAGTTATCTTCCTCCTTCAAAAAGCATTTTCTCGCCCGACATGCATACAGACGACCGTGGTTCATTCACAGAACTGCTCAAGACCGCTCACAGCGGTCAGTTTTCCGTGAACATCTCCAACCCCGGCATCACCAAGGGGCAGCATTGGCATCAATCGAAATGGGAGATCTTCACCGTTGTTTCCGGCCACGGTCTGATCCAGCAACGTAAGATCGGTTCTTCCGACATCATCGAGCATGAAGTGAGCGGCGACCACATCCAATCCGTTGTCACCATCCCCGGGTACGCCCATAACATTGTCAATCTGTCGGAGACGGAAAATCTGGTGACATTGGTATGGGTCAACGAATGTTTTGACCCCACACATCCCGACACTTTTTCCGAACCCGTATAGGCTTGAGTGCTTCCACCATCAACTGATCAAATCCGCAAATCATGACCATAGACAAAAGCCTGCTTGCCAACCTCTTTCAGCAAGCCCGATTATCTCCCCGCCTGCGACAGAGTCATGACCTTCGCAACTCTGCAGAGGACCTGTCCCAGCGCATGCTCAATGCATTGTTACCTGGTACCGAACTTCCCATCCACCGCCATCCGACAACTACTGAAAGCGTGTTTCTGCTTCAGGGCCGTATGGATGAAGTGTTCTTTGACGACAACGGGGATGAGATCGATCGCATCCATTTAGATCCTGCTCAGGGGGTATATGGCGTACAGATCCCCCAGGGTACATGGCATACGGTGGAAGTATTCCAACCCTCCGCCATCGTAGAGATGAAAGCAGGAAGTTATCAACCCATCACTCCAAAAGACATTTTACAACCTCATGAAACAATTCAAGAATAACGGCAAACTTAAATTGCTCATTATCGTAGGCACTCGTCCGGAGATTATCCGTCTGGCCGAAGTCATCAAAAAGTGCCGCCTTTATTTTGACACCCTTCTGGCCCATACCGGTCAGAACTATGACTACAACCTGAACGGTGTGTTCTTCAAGGATCTGTCGCTTGAAGAGCCCGACATTTATCTGGATGCTGTAGGGGAAGACCTTGGTTCGACCATGGGCAACATCATATCAAAATCCTATAAAATGATGATGGAGACGCGTCCTGACGCCGTATTGGTATTGGGAGACACGAACAGTTGTCTGTCAGTTATCGGCGCGAAACGTCTTCACATCCCAATCTTTCACATGGAGGCCGGCAACCGCTGCAAAGACGAATGTTTGCCAGAAGAGACCAACCGCCGCATCGTTGACATCATCAGTGATGTGAACATGGCCTACAGCGAACACGCACGCCGTTACCTTGCAGACTGTGGATTGCCGAAGGAACGCACCTATGTGACGGGCAGCCCTATGGCAGAAGTGCTATGTGCCAACTTGCCGAAGATTGAGGCCAGCGACATTCATCATCGTTTAGGCTTGGAGAAAGGGAAATATATTTTGCTGTCCGCCCATCGCGAGGAGAATATAGACACCGAAAAGAATTTTCTTTCCTTGTTCACCGCCATCAATAAAATGGCGGAGCAATACGACATGCCAATTCTCTACAGTTGCCATCCCCGCAGCCGGAAGCGTCTTGAGAGCAGCCATTTTCAATTGGACAAGCGTGTCATCCAGCACGAGCCGTTAGGTTTTCATGATTACAACTGTCTGCAGATGAACGCTTTCGCTGTTGTTAGCGATAGTGGAACATTGCCGGAGGAAAGTTCGTTTTTCACCAGTATCGGCCGTCCGTTCCCTGCTATTTGTATCCGCACCAGCACAGAACGTCCGGAGGCACTGGACAAGGCCTGTTTCTTCATCGCAGGTATTGACACCCAGTCATTGCTTCAGACCGTATACAACGCCGTAGAGATGAGCAGGAATGGTGACCATGGCATTCCTGTCCCTGACTATATAGAGGAGAATGTCTCCACCAAAGTCGTGAAAATCATCCAGTCCTACACTGGTATTGTCAACAAGATGGTTTGGCGTAAAGGCAATTGATATTCTACTATCAACCCAATTTTATGTTCTATATATTAAGTTATAAATACAAACCCAACACCGCCGGGACGAACCGTTTTTTAGGCTATCTGAATGCTTTGGACAAGAAAGGCATCCCCACAACGGTTGTCTTTCTTCATCCTGACAGGCAGTACCACAGGCTTGCACATACCTTCCAGCACATCAAGGTTGAATATATGTGGCATCGTTGGCTTCCATACCGCAATCCCTTTACAAGCCTGACGCTGAACCGTTATATCCAGCGTTTTCTCCATCGTTTGAAAGAGGGGGACACGGTTTATTCCTATTCCGTCAACAAACTGATCCACTCCGTCCAGAAGGTCAAGGGTGTGCATACATATGCTGAAATCACGGAGCACCCGAAGGCGTCCCCCGGCTGGGTTCATCCGCTTCTCAAACTATCTCCGGAAGAGTACCGGGAAACGATACTCAAACTTGACAACCTGTTTGTGATATCCCGTCCATTGAAAGACTATTATGTGGAAATGGGACGTGCTCCTGAAAGCGTGACCATTGTTAACATGTTTGTCGATCCGGAACGCTTCAAGCATATACAGAAAAAACATGTCGGAGCGCCTTATATCGCCTACTGCGGCACGGCAAGTATCAGCAAGGACGGCGTCGACGACCTGATCAAGGCATTTTCCATCGTATCGCAGAACCATCCTGAACTCGAACTCTACATTATCGGTAAGACACCTAAAAAAAACGACCGTATAGCCAACAAGAGGTTGATGGAGGAATTAGAAATCAGTGATAAAATCCACTTTACAGGTGTTGTCAGTGCAGACGAGATGCCCCAACTGCTGAAAAACGCCAGCATTCTCGCCCTTGCCCGTCCGAACAATTTGCAGGCGGCATATGGTTTTCCCACCAAACTGGGTGAATACCTCTTGAGCGGGAATCCGGTTGTCGTCACAGATGTCGGCACCATTTCAGACTATCTTGAGGATCAAAAGTCAGCAATGATTGCCCGTCCGGACGATCCGGAGGATTTCGCCCAAAAGGCAGCCTTCCTGCTTGAGCACCCTCAACAGGCCAAGGAGATCGGTCATGCCGGTTCGGTGGTTGCCAACACGCAATTCAACAATTTCATTGAAACAGAAAAACTCATTCATGTCATCGGGTTGTAAGAAGACGAAGACCATATAGTCCGCCCATGTTATAAATACTACAGCATATTATGAAATTACCCCCCCCATTACAAAACCTTTTTCATCAAATTTACAAACGCTTTTCCTCGCCGTTGTCCTATGCTCGTCATCTCGGTGTGAATATAGGAGCAGATAATTATATACCCGATAAGGATATTTGGTCATCGGAACCTTATTTGATTACGGTGGGCAATCATTGTCAAATCACCCGTGGTGTAAAACTATTTACACATGGAGGGGCACATATTCTCCGGAAAGAGCATCCAGATTTTGACATTTTCGGTAAGATTGTCATAGGGGATTATGTATACATTGGCAACAACAGCCTGATTATGCCGGGTGTTACCATAGGCAACAATGTACTGGTGGCCGCCGGCTCTGTAGTCACCAAGTCCATCCCCGACGGCGTGGTTGTTGGGGGGAATCCCGCTCGCATCATCTGTACCGTAGAAGATTATCAAAACAGAAATCTTAACTATAATATTAAAACAAAAGGAAAAACCAGAAAAGAGAAAGAGCAAATATTGTTCAATACACCTGATAGCATGTTTGTTCAAAAAGGTATTATGAGGAAATAGCCACAGCGAGCATGCTTGGCTTAAGTCGTATAATGCAGGCAGATATGGTTAATCCAAGATTTCGTTTACAACATTTTAGTGATTTTAGGACTCCATTGATGGGTTTGGCTACGATTATGATTATTGCTTGCCATGCTTCTGCGTCAAATGTCTCAATGCCCAGAATATGGCATCAAGTCTTAAGTTTGGGGAATTTTGGAGTTGATGTTTTCTTGTTTTTATCTGGACTGGGGTGCTATTATTCATTGGATAAAAGTTACAAGTACAGTCATTTACCCCCCCCCAAAACGTTGACAATAGAAATATAGAACTCCATGTAATAAATAGAGAACAGTATGGGTTCTTGTCTCGAATATGGATACCATTTATACAAAGGCGTATGACAAGGATAGGAAAACCCTATCTGATTATATTTGTTCCCTATGTGTTTATCTTATTTTTACTCGGAAAATATTCCTTCATGGATTGCACCCTCAGCCTTTCGGCACTGGAGTATTGGATATATCACAGAGGGGCCTGGTTTGTATCGCTTATAATTCCCATATATGTAATAACCCCATTTCTATATCGTTTATTCGTACGACAGGATAAATGGATAGTTGCATCTATCATCATTATTTCTTTGGTTATATTTGGTAGCCTACCCGTTGAGAATCATGATAAAATCAATGTTCTATATAATGTTCAATTAGCCTTGTCTAGATCTCCAAGTTTTGTATTGGGATTCGCTGTTGCGCAAGACTGTAAATCAGATAAAAAGATATCCTTATATGTCCTTTTATTGTTAGTAGTGGCTTACATCGTGCTCAATCGTATATGGCCGCATGTTTTTCTCAAGTGGCTGTTAGTTCCATTCGTTCTGTCGGTACTTGCTTGGTTTTGTTCGTGGCTTTCAGAATCGAAGCGTATTTATGGACTCGTGACATATTTGGGAATGATATCGTTAGAATCATACTTGTTGAACATTACCTTAAACTCCCTTTTCCGAATAATAATCCCTGAATATGTTAATTCTCCTATTTTCTATGGACGATATTTGGAATATTTTCTCGTAATTGTGCTAGGATTAGGGGCATCAGTATTTGTACATTCTATTATCAACCGTTTCACATTATTCAAGACAACTTGAATAACTTCATTTTATAAGTGTCTATATAGGTATTACAGTTCCTAAATTTAATAATAAAAACAAAAGTAATAACTATGTTATCACATAAGCCCAAAGTGTTGTTTTTTGTGTCTCCATTTTTCGGAGGTGCATCTCGAATGACCATCACAATTGCAAAACTATTGGATTCGTCCAAGTACGACATCAAATTCATTGTATATGGGCAGAAGATACAAGAGATACGCAATTATATTCCAGAAGATTACAGTGTTCAATTGCTCAAGATAAAAAGTATCTGGCATTTCATGATTTGGAAATTAGTCGGACTGTTCCGAAAAGAACGCCCTGATATTGTTTTCTGTTCTTTTAGAATTATCAATGCTAGAATTGCCGTCGCAGCAAAAATAGTGGGTGGTATTAAACTTATATTTAGAAATGATAATGGGATCTATGCGCTAAAACCACACGACAGGATTTTCGTTAAATTTACCTATCCTGCTGCTGATGTGGTAATTACCCAACAGGAAGAGATGCAAGAGGAACTGGAAAAATTCCTTCCTTGTCTGAAAGGGAGAGTTGTCACCTTACACAATTATCTGGACACTGAGATGGTGGATAAGAATCTTACCGCGGAGAACCCATATCGGGATAATAACAGCATAAAATTTGTTTTTTGCGGAAGAATTCATCCAATAAAAGGGATTGATACACTGCTAAAGGCGTTTACAACTGTGAAGAAAAGCATTCCTGATGCTCAGTTATATTTATTGGGAAAATACAATGAGGGAAAAGAAAATATCGAATATTACAATCTATTGAATGATTATATCATAATAAATCATCTTGAAGATGCGGTTCATTTTGAAGGTTTGCAAGCGAATCCCCACATTTGGGTTAGGCACGCCAATTGTTTTGTATTGCCTTCTCGAAGGGAAGGACTGCCAAACGCTTTGATTGAGGCGATGTATATAGGAACTCCAGTCGTGGCTGCTACCTGTATTCCAGTAATCAACAGAATGGTTGATGAGGGACAGAACGGATATGTCGTTCCGGTAGATGATGATGAAACGATGGCCGAGGCTATGCTCAAAGCCATCGATTTAAAAGAGTGCAAGATGACCTACAAACCCGCTTCGGCCGATGATTTTAGAAAACTATTTGAATTTATAGAATCATGAAAATCGGTTGTTGTTTAGCATACTATAAAAACCACAATAACTATGGAACTTCACTTCAGGGTTATGCTCTGGTGAAAGTCCTTCAGTCGCTGGGACATGATGTGCGCATCATCAAATACCAGAAGCGTGACATTTGGACGAGACGCATGTCCGATGCTCCTCTTAAATTGATAAGTGGAGGGTATCAGGCGTATCTTCGTAGGATTAGGAAACAACTGAAAAACAGAGGCAATTCAACCTATGCACAGGGCATACGCGTCAGGACAGATGTGAACAATCGTTTTAAGGATGTCCACATGGAGCCGCTATGCGACAATTATATAGGCTACGCTGCTCTTCAAGCGGCTTCCTTGCGATATGATGCCGTGTTGGTGGGCAGTGACCAGGTGTGGACACCGCTTGGGCTTTACAGTAATTTCTATAATTTGAATTTCGTTGTTGATTCCGTCCGAAGGATTTCCTATGCCAGCAGTTTTGGCGTGAGCAGTATTCCATGGTGGCAAAGAAAAGCGACCGGGAGATATTTAAACCGCATCCATTTCCTTTCGGTTCGTGAAATCAAAGGGAAGGAAATCGTTGAGGAGTTGTCAGACAATAAGGCTACAGTGGTTTGTGATCCGACATTGCTGAGAAGTAGGACGGAATGGGAGAAAGAACTGAAGGAGGTTGCTCCTATCGTAGAGGTCCCCTATATTTTCTGTTACATCTTGGGAAACAACGCGCAGATGCGCAGTGAAATAACGGAGTTTGCCAAAAGCAAAGGTCTAAAGATCGTAGCCCTACGGCATATCGATGAATATCTGCGTTGCGATGACGGTTTTGGCGACATTGCCCCATACGATGTAAATCCGCTGGATTTCGTTCAGTTGATTAGGAATGCACGATATGTGTTTACAGATTCTTTCCACGCCACGGTCTTTTCCATCATCTTCAACCGCCAGTTCCTGACATTCTACCGCTACAACAGCAAGAGTAAAAACTCCAGAAACTCCCGCATTGACAGCCTGTTTGCATTGCTGGGGATATCCGGGCGTTTGTATGATGGGAATATAAATATGATAGATGAACCGATTGAGTACGAATCTGTTAATGAGCAATTGTTGGCGTTAAGGGAAAAATCAAAACAATTCCTTATTCAAGCATTGTCTCCATTCGTTGATGAATAGTTCCTACGGCGTATGTCTAATGATAAGATGAGAAAACAAAAACCTAACATATCCTGGATTGTAAAGCACAATCTGTGTGTTGGATGTGGAATTTGTGTGGACAGTTGCCCGACAAAAGCCATTTCCATTAGGGCGAAGAATGGCTTGTTTCGCCCTATTGTCGATGAAAAAAAATGCAATAACGCCAAAGGATGCCACCGGTGCAGGCTGTCCTGTCCCGGTGATCAGGTGAATCTTAAAGCGATGTCCGATGCCGCCTTCGATAGTGAGGCTGCGATTAAGGAACATCCTTATATTGGAAAGTACATTAACGCCTATTTCGGCTATTCGAACGACGACGATATCCGATACAACGGGGCTTCTGGTGGCATGACCACTCAGTTCTTGGTCTATCTGCTGGAGCAAGGTTATATACAAGGTGCGGTTGTGACACGGTTCAACAAAAAAAGTCCTTTTATGGTGGAGACCTTTATCGCCCGTTCCAAGGATGAACTGCTCTCGGCGCGCAGTTCGAAGTATTGCCCTGTGACGATGGCAGGCGTTATCAGCAAGATTAAGCAGTTGGACGGGAAATTTGCCATAGTGGGATTACCCTGCCATCTGCATGGCTTGAGGAAATATGAGCAAATGGACAAGGCGCTCAAGGAAAAAATCTTTGCCCACATTGGATTGTACTGTTCTTGTGGCAGGACTTTCAAATTGACCGAATATGTGATGACCTCAAGAAATATCAATAGAGAGGACCTCGGATTCTTCACTTATCGCCGAGGCTCTGGTATGGGCAAAATGTATGCAGTCATGGGCGACCAGTCGGGGAAAAAGGAATATGAGGAAGGTTTCCAGCACTATTATCTTTCGTTAAGGAGTTTCTTCAATATTCGGCGTTGTATGTGGTGCGTTGACCATTTTGCTGAATTGGGTGACATCTGTTTCGGCGATTTACATGTGGGGAAGTATATTGATATTGAAAAAGGCATCAGTTCTATTGTCACCCGTGCAAGCGAAATGGACGAAATTCTCCGCAAAATGGAGAAAGAGGGCCTCGTTTCTCTGGATGAATTACCGATAAAGGACCTGCTTGATTCCCAGCATTTCGTGAAAACCAAAAAACACACGAATCCCGCGTATATGCATATAAATAGTATGATGGGATGCAAGGTTCCAAACTATGATGTGGAATTTTCACGGACTTCTTTAATAAAAGCATTGAAAAGCTATCTTGTAAAGACAGCCCAGATGTTTGTGGGACATCACAAATCTTTGTATGGACTTATTCGATTAGGAAGAAAGGATATGCGAGGTTGGAAATGATATAACGGAATTGGAATAATAACAATAAGATGAGAAATTTATTTTTTGAGGAATGAAAGAATACGACTATCTCATTGTCGGTGGCGGACTCTATGGAAGTGTCTTTGCCCATCGGGCCACGCTTGCGGGCAAACGCTGCTTAGTAATAGATAAACGCAAACACCTTGGCGGAAACCTATACTGCGAGAATATAGAAGGCATTAATGTTCATAAATATGGGGCTCACATCTTCCATACATCCAATCCGCAAGTATGGGATTTCGTCAACAGCATTGTGCCTTTCAACCGCTATACCAACTCTCCCATGGCCAATTATCGAGGGAAACTCTATAACTTGCCCTTTAACATGAACACTTTTCATCAGATGTGGGGTGTGGTTACACCTGAAGAGGCTCGAAGGAAGATAGAACAGCAACGGAGCGATGTGGTTAGGAAAATGGCAATGGCTGGCAGAATAGAACCGGCCAATTTAGAAGAGCAAGCCCTTCTTTTGGTTGGGCAAGATATCTACGAGCGCCTCATAAAGGGATATACCGAAAAACAATGGGGAAGGAAATGCACTGAACTGCCTCCTTTCATCATTAAAAGACTGCCCGTAAGGTTTGTATTCGACAACAATTATTTCAACGACAAATATCAAGGCATACCTATCGGTGGGTATAACAAACTTATTGACGGACTGCTTGGTGGAATTGAAACATTGACTGATGTAGATTTCTTTGCAAACCGTAGCCATTGGGAAAGCATAGCTCGGACGATAGTCTTCACTGGGGCAATTGACGAATATTTTGATTTCTGCTTCGGGAAGTTGGAATATCGTACTGTTAGTTTTGAGCAAGAGACTCTTCAAATGCCCAATTTCCAAGGTAATGCCGTGGTAAACTACACAGAAGCTGATATTCCCTATACTCGCATAATAGAGCATAAGCATTTTGAAATGTTTGGTGATGATATTTATACCAATCCCCAAACAATCATTTCTCGAGAGTATTCAATTAAATGGGAAAAAGGCAGGGAACCATACTATCCTATTAACAATGATATGAACAATCGATTGGCCGAAAAATATCGGAAACTTGCGCAAAAAGAGAAACATGTCATCTTTGGTGGCAGACTGGCCGAATACAAATACTACGATATGGCACCTATAGTTGAAAAACTACTAAACACAGATTTTGCCGCAATCAGTCAGTAGCCCACTCAAACAAAGCAAATATACATGGTAGGAAATGAAATAAAAGAAATAGGAATATAATAAGATGAGAAATTATACAGTTAATTGGGGTAAGTTCTTGATATTACGCTGGTTTGTTGCAAGTTGGCTGCTGCATGGCGTGCATGTGCTGGACAAGACGGAGCGCATGCTGTATGTCTGTTTTGAAATGCTGGCATTGCTACTTTTCTATGCGATGATGTTTCTATGTGGAGTGAAATGCTGGGTGTGGTATGTGGTGGCATTTGCCGTGCTGCATACCATAACATGGCTCGTTGACTCTCATTGGCTGGTCGGATACCGAGAAGTGGACACGCGTTTCCGTGGCAAAGGAATTGCCGCTGTGATAGGATATCTGGAAAAGGTGAAGGACGAATTGTCTAATTATCCGAATATCGAGAGCATAGGAGTTTATGGTAGTATGTCTCGGAGAATGTTCCACGACCGGAGCGATTTGGACTTGCGTGTCATACAGAATGGTTTTTCATTGCCACTTTTCTTCAAAATCCAGCAATTGCGTTTTGTTGGTATCTGGAAGTATAAGATTCCGCTGGATTTGAAATTGGTGGATTCCGTGGAGTATGTGAAAAATGAAATGCGGGAGGACGAAAAACCGATAATGATTTTCAAACGGCATGCATCTTTCTACAACGAAGGAGTTTCATTTGAAGACCTTAAAAAAGAACCGGAGAAGTTCACCAAGGCTTATACCTTGTCGAGTCAGAATCTATAACAAGGAACTTCTAGTATCTAACCTTCATTATTTTAACAGATAAATGAAACAGAGATTCCTATTTATAGATGTTATGAAGGTAATAGCCATCATGCTTATTACTAATTCACATTTTAAACCGGTTTATGAAGGGGATTTGTCACGATTTGCTTTTGGCGGAGCCTTGGGATGCAGCCTTTTTTTCTTTTGTTCCGGATTTACGGGTATGTTGGGAAAGCAGCGCCCGTTTTTTTAGGATATTTTTCACAAGTTCATTAGAATTTATCCGTCAGTTTGGATTTTCTTGCTACTGATAGGGCAGAAACCTTCAATTGAAGATTTTATCTTTTTAGGTAATTATTGGTTTCTTCAAGCACTTTTCGTTTTCTATATGCTTTTTTGGCTTATCCGAAGATTCCTAAACCAGCAAAGACTATTACTCTTGTTAATAATGCTCTGCTTGTCAATATCTGTGGCTGTTTATTATATTTTTCCACACACGGAATGGATAGTCGACCGTCACAGAGATTCCATGATGGCATTCCCATATTATTTTGCCATTATGCTATTGGGTGCATTTGTTTGTAAGTCGGACTATGTTCCCCAAGGGAAAGTTCTCAAGAGTCAAATTGTAAGATTTTCTCTCGTTATTGGTATAGTCGCTATCGTTTATGGTTTTAAATTTATACAAATAAAAGGCTGGTTGCCTAATGATGCACAACTGTTTTTCCCCATATTATTGATGTCGGCATGTCTCTTTTTTTATGCTACTTTATACCATCTGCAGCATATATGCAAATTCATGTCGTTTATTTCCGCACTGACACTGGAAATCTATATCGTACAATTTGCATGCATAAGGCTTTGTTCGAGTTTTACATTTCCAATTCGGGTACTGATAGTCTTGCTCATGATTATTGCAGGGGCAAAAGTATTGCAGATACTAAGAGACTTTGTTGTAAGAATGATGGAGAAAGGTGTAAAGTTATTGTGCAGAAAGAATTGACAAAATTTGCTTATAAATGATTTACCACAAAGGTAAAGGCTATTTCTGAGAATCTTTTAACTACTAGAAAAACGGGAAACAAACAATCAACATGAAGATACTTAATGTCATCTGGAAATTCAGCACAGGGGGCATCGGGAAATGTTTCCAGACCTATGCGAGACTGCATGATGTGGATTATGATGTAGAAGTCGTTTCTGCCTGTATTGACCCTCAGGATTGCACATACGACCGTACGGCTTTGAAGGCAATTGGCGCGAGAATCATCCCCATCAAATCAGTATTGGATTTCTCTTGGCAAGAAAAAACAAAAGAACTTATTGACGAGGTTCAGCCCGATTTGATTTTCTGTCATGGATTTAACGGGCCGGTTGTAGTCCAGCGGTTGCGCCAGAAATACCATCTTGACATTCCCATGGTCTGCAGCTATCACGGACTTTATCATGCTCCCAGTTTGCAGAAAAAGCTGTTGGCTCCATTATACAACAATCTGCAGATGCTTTGCTACAGAAAATATGCCCAAAAGGTGATTCCTGTAGAAAACTATTCGCTGGCATATCTAAAGCGCAAACATGTTCCCGAAAGCAAGATTGCGGTTGTTCATAACGGCATCGCTCCTCATTTCGAGGCAAAGGAAATAGACTTGCCTGAAAAAGGGGTTACCATCGGTTTGGCATCGCGGCTTGACAAGGTGAAAGGGATTGAGTATCTACTGGAAGCCGTTCCTCTGATAAAAACAAGGACAAAACAACCGTTCCACATTTATGTGGTGGGCGACGGCCCTCTTGACAAGGACTTGCGGAAACGAATAGCAGAACTTCATGTTGAAGACGATGTAACCATGACCGGTTATCAAGGCAATATTCCCGATTGGCTGGCGACATGGGACATTTTCTGTCTCCCTTCCCTGCATGAATATCATTCCATTGCTTTGTTGGAGGCGATGCGTGCAGGAAAGGCTATCGTGGCGACGGATGTCGGTGGTAACACCGAATCGGTGAGGGATGGGAAGGAAGGCCTTGTCGTCCCATCAAAAGACCCATCCGCATTGGCAGGTGCCTTGGTAAAACTGATAGAATCGCCCTCCTTGAGGAAAGAATTGGGTAACCATGCCCGGGAGCGCTTTGAGCGCGAATTCACGGAAGAGGTGATGAAGCGCAATCTGGTCAAGGTGATGAAAGAAGTGTATGATTCATGCAAAAAATAGCGATTTACACGATTGATTATCTTCCTGAAAGGGAGCGACTGATGCCATGGAGGACTGTGGCAGAGGTGGCGAAATACCTTCATGGCCAGGGACATGATGTGACGATTCTGAACGGCTATTCGGATGCAACAGAGATAAAAGACTTTGTCACGGGCAAGGTGCCGGTAAAGGGAATCCGGCATAGTTATCCAACTCTGGTGGATGTTGTCCGCGATATGGAAATAAGTACTGTTGCTGTTCCCGTCACTTGGCGTGACGGTCTGAAAGACTGGAGTGCCTTCAAAAAAACAAATTGCAAGAAAGTGGCTTATTTCGCAGGAGGGGTCTATCGTGTACAAGACGCTTTAAAGCTGTGGCGCGGTTCTTCGTTGGGAATATCCAAGCCATATCTTTTAGAAAGTATTGTGCCAAAATATGTGCTGACAAGGAAGCTGGCAGACGCAGGTTTTACGGAGGTGGTCGGCCTCACTCCGTATACTGCCGAGAGAGTTGTGCAGCATCCTCCGTTGAAGGTATCGTATATTTTGCCCGGCAAAGATGCCTTTGAGGCCTTGCCGGAAGATATGGCCATTCTTCGTAAATACAATCTGGAGGGAAAGAAGTTCCTTTTGTATACGGGTGCTCCGAGTCCTGTCCGTGGGTCAGAATGGCTGTTGCAAGCCGTCGGCCGAATTCAAGCAGCTGATTTCCAACTGGTAATGCTGATGCGAACGGATGTGGGCAGCGATTTCCAACGGTTTGAACAAAAACTGAAACAACTGAAACATCCGGAACGCGTTGTGATAGTCTGTGAAAAGCTGACCCGAGAACAACTGAAAGCGTTCTTCTCGCACGCATATGCCATGGTGTTGCCTTTCATTGTAATCCCGAGTGAAATACCATTGACCTATTACGAAGCCCTCTCATGCGGAACGCCTGTCGTTACCTTCTCTAACGGCGGGACGACGCAGTACCTAAAAGGACTTTCTCTTGCAAGGAAATCAGTGGAAGAGCTTGCTCGGAAAATGGCAGAACTGTGGACAGACACATCACTTCGTAAATACTTATCCCAAGAAGCAATCGCATGCATGTCCGGTCATCCGAACTGGTTGGAAGTAGGGTGTCAATGGGAACAAATGTTGATAGATTATGAAATATCTGATAATTAGCGGAATCGACGGTTCAGGAAAATCGTCGGTGATTGATTGCCTGAAAGCCAGACTGGAAAAACAAGGATATCGCGTTGAATGTATTTGGATGCGGTATAATCACTATTTGGTAAAATGCATGAATGCCTTGGCCCGCTTGTTGAGGCTTTCCGTTAAAGTTCATAATGAATATGGTGATGTCTGGGAACATCGGCTATATAGGTCTCCGCTATTCTGCAAACTTTACTTCTGGTGCTCGTATATTGACAACATTATTGCCAAGCGGAAAGTTGCCAAGCTCAAGGCGGACTATGTTATTTGCGACCGCTGGGTAAATGATATCATCATCGATTTGGGCGCAGAGTGCCGAAAGGATGATATCCTGGAGAGCAAATGGTTTGACCGCTTCCAACGGCTACTTCCCCGGCGCGATTGCCATCAGTTTGTCGTGAAAAGGGAACTGGACGATGTGCTTGGGTGCAGAATAGAGAATCATACCAATCCGGATTTCAGATACAGATGGGCACTCTATGAGAAACTGCAAGAAAAACCGGAAGTGCATGTTGTAGACAACTGTGGTACGCTTGAAAACAGTATAGAACAGATATTTGATGTGATGGGGAATAGGAATGACTGAATCCAGCAAACCCCATACTTGATAACCTGAAAATTTAGTTTGAATGAAAAGGAAACAAATATGTTTAGCCTGCTCGGCTGGGGGACACCTGAGAGAATTGCAGTTGGCAATAGGTACCATTCAGGAAGATTACCATTGCTATTGGTTGACACATAGGACGACCTCTACGCAAGCGTTTCTCAAGGACAAGGAACATGTCTTTTTAAAGAATCTGCAGATTAAAAAGCCGTGGAGTATTCCCCAGAACGCCATGCTGGCACTCTTCTGGGTGCTGGTGAAGCGCCCTCGCGTGATTATCACCACAGGTGCCGGAGTAACGATTCCAACTGTGTATTTTTCAAAGAAACTGTTGGGAACAAAAATCATCTTTGCCAATTCGGCAGCCGATGTAACGCATGCAAGCAAGACACCAGTCTGGATTGAAAAATATGCAGACCTATTTATTGTGCAATGGGAGGAAATGCTTGAGATTTTTCCTCAAGCCGTTTACTGCGGCACACTGTAACCTTCCAGATTACCGGTGATGTATCTGAAACCTTTAAAGAAATGGTAAATTCGTAAATAAGAAAATTTGTAAATAAGAATGATTTTCGTCAGCTTAGGAACTATGAATATGCCATTCATTCGGATGGCAAAGGCTGTAGATGAGTACGCTGCCACTGTGCAGGAAGAGGTGATTGTACAAACGGGACATACAGCCTATGCTTATAAGCATGCAAAAGCATTTAAGTTTTGCACAAAGCCAGAAATGCAAGACTACATAAAACAGGCATCCGTATTGATATTCCAAGGTGGTTGGGGGGCTATCTCCGAGGCAATGGAATTGCGAAAGAGAATTGTCGTAATCCCGCGGTATGACAAGACGGAGCATATTCACGACCAGTTCCAGTTGGTAAGAAAACTTGATGAGCTGGGCTGTGTTATCGGGGTATTTGATGAGAAAGAACTGCCTGCAGCAATGGAAAAAGCCAAGAACTTTGATTTTCAGCAAATAAAGAAAGGCTCTGCAGAAGGCATCATCAGAGAAAAACTGAAAGAATGGCTTAGATAGTCCTGTATCTAAAAACATAAACCCAGGCAAAGAGTACGGCTCGTTGCCTGGGTCTTTTATTGTATAGCAATAATTAGTGAGGATAATTTTTCTTACTTCTCTATTTTTTTGATAATTTTGCAGTCGCTTGTAAAATAAGGAAAAACAATAGACTATGAACATATCGTATAAGTGGTTGAAAGAATATGTTGATTTCAATCTTACTCCCCAAGAGGTGGCCGATGCGCTGACATCATGCGGGCTGGAGGTGGATGCACTGGAAGAGGTGCAGGCCATCCGCGGCGGTCTGAAGGGCTTGTATGTCGGACAGGTGCTGACCTGCGAGATGCATCCCAACAGCGACCATCTGCATGTTACGACGGTTGACCTCGGCAAGGGCGAACCTTCGCAGATTGTGTGCGGTGCACCGAATGTGGCTGCCGGTCAGAAAGTGATTGTGGCCGACCTGGGCTGCGTGCTCTACGACGGGGACAAGGAGTTCCAGATAAAGAAATCGAAACTGCGCGGCGTGGAGTCGTGCGGCATGATTTGTGCCGAGGATGAGATAGGCGTGGGACAGAGCCACGACGGCATCATGGTATTGCCAGCGTCGGCAGTGGTGGGCATGCCTGCCGCTGAGTATTTCCACCTGGAAAGCGACTGGCTGATAGAGATAGACATCACTGCCAACCGTGCCGATGCGCTCTCGCATTGGGGCGTGGCACGCGACCTGTATGCATGGCTGAAGCAGAACGGCTACGAGACCAGTCTGCACCGCCCGTCGGACGAGGCTTTCAGCGTGGACGACGAGTCGCTGCCCATTGAGGTGGAGATACAGAATACGGAGGCTTGCAAGCGCTATGCCTGTGTGAGTATTACCGGTTGCGAGGTGAAGGAGAGCCCGAAGTGGCTGCAGGACAAACTGAACACAGTCGGCCTGCGCCCCATCAACAATATCGTGGACATTACCAACTATGTGATGATGGCCTACGGACAACCGCTCCACTGCTTCGATGCCGACATGGTGACGGGGCATAGGATTGTGGTGCGCACTCAGCCCGAAGGTACCAAATTCGTCACCCTTGACGGTCAGGAGCATTTGTTAGGTGAGCACGACCTGAGCATCTGCAACGCCGAGGAGCCGATGTGCATCGCCGGCGTTTTTGGCGGAAAGGGTAGTGGCACCTACGAAACAACCCGCAATGTAGTGCTGGAGAGTGCTTATTTCCATCCCACCTGGATCAGGAAGAGCGCCCGCCGTCACGGACTGAGCACCGATGCCAGCTATCGTTTTGAACGCGGTATCGACCCCAACGGTGTTATCTATGCGCTGAAACAGGCCGCCATCCTCTGCCGCGAATTGGCTGGCGGAAAGATTTCGATGCAGATAAAGGATGTCTATCCGACCCCACTGCCCGATTTCGATGTAGACCTGAAATATGCCTATGTGGACCAACTGGTGGGCAAGCAGATAGGCAACGACACCATCAAGCGCATCGTGGAGAGTCTGGGCATGACCGTGCGTCGGGAAACTGCCGAAGGGCTGCAGCTGACCGTGCCGGCCTTCCGCGTGGATGTGCAGCGCCCTTGCGATGTGGTGGAGGACATCCTCCGTATTTACGGATATAACAATGTGGAGATTCCCACCCAACTGAAGAGTTCACTGACTGTGCTGGGTGAGGAAGACAAGCAGAACCGCAAGGAAAACCTCATCGGTGAACAACTGGTGGGTTGCGGCTTCATGGAAATCATGAATAACTCGCTGACGAAACAGGCTTATTACCAAGAGTTGAACCGTTATCCGGAAGAGGCATTGGTGAAGATTGTGAATCCGCTCAGTGCCGACCTGAATGTGATGCGGCAGACATTGCTGTTCGGCGGACTGGAAAGCCTGGTACGCAACATCAACCGCCAACGAAAGAACCTCCGCTTCTTCGAGTTCGGCAACACCTACCATTTCAATGCTGCCCAGCATACCGACGAACAGCCCATTGCCGCCTACCGTCAGGAACGCCACCTGGCACTGCTGCTGACCGGCCGCCGTGTGGAAGGCTCGTGGGCACATCCCAACGAGGAGAGTTCCTTCTTCGAACTGAAGGCATATGTGGAGAACATCTTCGCCCGTGTGGGGCTGACGCAGAACATGTATGTGGCCGAACAGAGCGACAACAACATCTTTGCCTCGGCAACAACGCTGCTGACCCGCGGCGGAAAGGTGCTGGCCGAGATGGGTGTGCTGAGCCGCAAGGTGCTGCATGGGTTCGACCTGGAGCAGCCGGTGTTCTATGCAGACATCAACTGGGACACCCTGATGAAGGCCGTGAAGAAAGTCAAGGTGGAGTTCAGGGAGATTTGCAAGTACCCTGCAGTGAGCCGCGACCTTGCATTGCTCATAGACAAGGGCATACGCTTTGCCCAGATAGAGCAGATTGCCCGTCAGACAGAGAAGAAACTGCTGAAGGAGGTGTCGCTCTTCGATGTCTATGAGGGCAAGAACCTGCCGGAGGGCAAGAAGAGCTATGCCGTGAACTTCGTCTTGCAGGACGAACAGCGCACGCTGAACGACAAGACCATCGACGCCATCATGCAGAAACTCATCGCACAACTGACTTCGCAACTCGGCGCAGAACTTAGGTAATAATAACCAATAGACAATAACCAATAGACAATAACCAATAGACAATAACCAATAGACAATAACCAATAGACAATAACCAATAGACAATAGCCAATCCAATAGCCGTTAGTGTTAATAGCATGAATAAGGATAATCATATTGCAGTCATTTCTAAGGAATTTGCACTCCGTGTGGTTAATCTATATAAATATCTCTGTGAGGAGAAGCATGAATATGTAATGTCTAAGCAAATTCTGCGATGTGGTACGAGTGTGGGGGGCGAATGTGCGTGAAGGCATCTATGCTCAAAGCCGCCCGGATTTTATCAATAAAATGAACATAGCCTTGAAAGAATCCAGTGAGGCAGAGTATTGGTTGGAGATTTTACATGAGACCGGTTATTTGGGAGATTTGGAATTTGATTCAATTTACAACGAGAACAGCAGAATATCAGCAACACTAATTAATATTATAAAAAGTACCAAGAAATCGGAAGAATAACGGTTATTGGTAATTGTTTAATGTTTAATGTACAAATCATGGGAAGAGCATTTGAATATCGCAAGGCTGCGAAACTGAAACGATGGGGCCACATGGCCAAGACTTTTACGAAGATTGGGAAGCAGATTGCCATTGCCGTGAAGGCTGGCGGTCCCGACCCTGACATGAACCCTGCTCTGCGTGCCATCATTGCCAATGCAAAGCGCGAGAACATGCCGAAGGACAATATCGAGCGTGCCATCAAGAATGCCATGGGCAAGGACCAAAGCGACTACAAGGAGGTGACCTACGAAGGATACGGTCCCCACGGTGTGGCCATCTTTGTGGAGACCCTGACCGACAATACCACCCGTACGGTGGGCGATGTGCGGTCGGTATTCAACAAGTACAACGGCAATTTGGGCACACAGGGCTCGCTGTCGTTCCTCTTCGACCACAAGAGTGTCTTCACCTTCAAGAAGAAGGATGGCATCGACATGGACGAACTGATCCTGGACCTGATAGACTACGGCGTTGAAGATGAGTTCGATGAGGACGAGGAGACCAACGAAATCACCATCTACGGCGACCCGAAGAGTTTCGGCGAAATCCAGAAACATCTGGAGAGCGAGGGCTTTGAGGTGACGGGAGCGGAGTTCACCCGCATTCCCAACGACCTCAAGGAGGTGACTGACGAGCAGCGTGAGACCATTGACAAGATGATTGAGAAGCTGGAAGACTTCGACGATGTGCAGACGGTGTACACCAATATGAAGCCTGCGGCTGAATGAAACACCTGGAATATCCTACTTGTGGCACCTGCTCGCGCCAGATAAACATCGACCTGGACGACAACGGCACCATCCAGTCCGTGCAGTTCGTAGGCGGGTGTCACGGCAACACACAGGGCATCAGTGCGCTGGTGAAGGGCATGGATGCACGCGAGGCTTGCACCCGACTGCGCGGAATACGCTGTGGAAACAAGCCGACGAGCTGTCCGGACCAACTGGCACAGGCCTTGGAAAAGTTGCTGTAAGCCGCGGATTTTTCCTGACAGAAAAATTCACTTAACTAAAGACGATTTTTAAAAGGGCCCCAAACGCATTCCGTTTGGAGCCCTTTTGTCGTGCGTTTAGGCTCCAAACGGAATGCATTTGAGGCCTAAATGCAATTTATTGGGAATCAGGTGGTTATGCCAGTCATCGGTAATCCTCCTTCGTAAAGGTTTCATCGAAGAGAATCTTTTCGGGCGATTGTGCCGAGCGACAGATGTAGCGGAAGGCAAATCCCGCCTGTTTGTATTTCAGCAACTTTACTTCGTTGCGGATGGCCTGTGCTATTGACAGCCGGAGTTCGTCGTGGTGCTGGTTGACAAAGTCCTGATTGTCGACTGTGCCGGTCAGCGTGCAGTAGTAGATGTACTCATCCGTCTCGATGTTGAAGACGGTACTGTCGGTGCGTGTGTTGTTATAGACAGGCGTGGGGCAGTATTTTCGGGTGTATTCCCTTGCCTCTTCGGCGGCGCGCTGGCGGATGTTCTTGTGGCAAGCCGTGAAAAGGGAAGGAAGCAAAAGGCAGTAAAGGAGCAAAACCGTGAGGCCTCTGGATTTCATGTCGGGTTATTGTATGAGAGGTTAAAGCACGACAAATATAGTGAATTTCCTTCAAAAAGTGTCGGTCGCACAGCATACTCTCCATTTTTTTTGTATTTTTGTGGGCAAATGGATAAGAAAAAGATTCGCAACTTCTGCATCATCGCCCACATAGACCACGGCAAATCCACCCTGGCCGACCGTCTGCTGGAGCACACCGGCACCATCCAGATTACGGAGGGGCAGATGCTTGACGACATGGACCTGGAACGTGAGCGCGGCATCACCATCAAGAGCCACGCCATCCAGATGAAGTTCCGGCGCGACGATGGGGAGTATGTGCTCAACCTGATAGACACTCCGGGGCATGTGGACTTCTCCTACGAGGTGAGCCGCAGCATCGCAGCCTGCGAGGGCGCCCTGCTGGTGGTCGATGCGACGCAAGGTGTCCAGGCACAGACCATCAGTAACCTCTACATGGCCATAGACCACGACCTGCAGATTATCCCGGTCATCAACAAGATAGACATGCCCAGCGCCATGCCGGAAGAGGTGGAGGACGAGATTGTCGACCTGCTCGGTTGTGAGCGCTCGGAAATCATCCGCGCCTCGGCCAAGACCGGCGAAGGAGTGGAGGAAATTCTCAATGCAGTAGTGGAGCGGATACCTTCACCGCCAGGCGACGACGCAAAGCCGCTGCAGGCTTTGATTTTCGACTCCGTGTTCAATTCCTTCCGTGGCATCATTGCCTACTTCAAGATAGAGAACGGTATCATCCGCAAGGGCGACAAGGTGAAGTTTTTCAACACTGGCATGGAATACACTGCCGACGAGGTGGGTGTGCTGAAGATGGATATGGTTCCGCGCGATCAGATGCACGCCGGCGAGGTGGGATACATCATCTCCGGCATCAAGGATGCCAAGGAGGTGAAGGTGGGCGACACCATTACGCAGGTGAAGAACCCGTGCGAACATGCCATCGAAGGCTTCCAGGAAGTGAAGCCGATGGTCTTTGCCGGAGTCTACCCAATAGATCCCACCGACTATGAGAACCTCCGAGCCTCGCTGGAAAAGTTGCAGTTGAACGATGCCTCGCTCTCGTTCCAGCCCGAATCGTCGGTCGCGTTGGGATTCGGTTTCCGCTGCGGATTCCTCGGACTGCTCCACATGGAAATAGTGCAGGAGCGGCTGGACCGCGAATTTAACATGGATGTCATCACGACGGTGCCCAATGTGTCGTACATGGTCTACGACAAGCAGGGCGGTTCCCGCGAGGTGCACAACCCGTCAGGGCTTCCCGAACCGACCATGATAGAGCATATAGAGGAGCCCTACATAAAAGCCTCCATCATTACCAATACCACCTACATCGGTGCTATCATGAAACTGTGCCTCGACAAGCGTGGCGAACTGATTCGCCAGGACTATGTCAGCGGCAACCGCGTGGAACTGCACTTTATGCTGCCGCTCGGCGAGATTGTTATCGACTTCTACGACAAACTCAAGTCGGTGTCGAAGGGATACGCTTCGTTCGACTATCACCTTGCCGGCTACCGCCCGTCACGTCTTGCCAAGCTGGACATATTGCTCAACGGAGAACCGGTCGATGCCCTTTCAACGCTGACCCATCAGGACAATGCCGTGGCCTTCGGCCGCCGTATGTGCGAGAAACTCAAGGAACTCATCCCCCGGCAGCAGTTCGACATTGCCATTCAGGCTGCCATCGGTGCCAAGATAGTGGCTCGCGAGACGGTGAAATGCGTCAGAAAGGATGTGACCGCCAAATGCTATGGCGGCGATGTGACCCGTAAGCGCAAACTGCTTGAGAAACAGAAGCGCGGCAAAAAGCGCATGAAACAAATCGGCAATGTGGAAGTTCCCCAGAAAGCCTTCCTCGCAGTGCTGAAACTTGACTAAACAACAAAACCACCAAACGACCAAACAACCAAACCTTTCAAACTGTTTAACTATGAAATTCCCAACGCGTGACATTGCCAGAGAATTGGCCCGTAAGTACAGTACGATGACCCACGAGGAGCTGGACTTGCTCGAGAGTGTGCTTGTCCCCATGAAGTTTGCCAAGGGTGAGATGATACTCAGCGAGGGGCAGATATGCAGGAACATCATGTATGTGGCCAAGGGACTGGTGCGCCAATTCTATTTCAAGAACGACAAGGAACTGACCGAGCACCTCTCGGTCGAGGGAGGCATCGTCATGTGCATCGAAAGCCTCTTCCGCGAGGAACCGACCCAACTGCAGGCCGAAGCCCTTGAACCCACCCTGATCTATGCGCTGCCGAAGCAGAAACTGGAAGAAGTGGCCCTGCACAATGTGAACATGCAAATCCTTTACCGAAAGATACTGGAAGAGAGCCTGATTCTCTCGCAGGTGCATGCCGACCTTGTGCGTTTCGAATCGGCGCAGGACCGCTACAAAAAACTCTGCAAGCTGATGCCGCAGGTGGTGATGCGTGCACCGCTCATCTATGTGGCCAACTATCTGCAGATGACACCTGAAACGCTGTCGCGTGTCCGCACCGCAACCCTCATGGAATGAGGCTATTAACAATGGTCTGCGGACCAAACCATGTCCTCAACGGGAAACAAGCAAACTAATTTATCACATATTTACTAACAACTATGGGGAACGCAAGATTCAGGACATGTTTGGCTTGACGAAGGAGGAAATGGCCATCCTGAACGATGAGAATGCCAGCGAAGCCAAGAAAGAGCCCATCCGTCAGAAGGTGATGATGAAGGTGATGGGAGGCAACTTTGACCAAGCCGAGATGCAACGCTTTGAGCAAATGAGCGAGAAAGAGCAGGAAGCCTATATCCGCCAGCATCCGGAGTTTGTGCAGAAGATGCAGCAGATTGCCATGAATGCGGGCAATTTCGGAAATCAGATGCGGCAGATGACCGAGGGAATCAATACCTATGAGATGAAGATAGGCCAGCTGACCACCAACTATGTCAACTTCATGATGCAGGAGGAGAACCACGACTACAGTGCCATCGCCAAGAAATATCGCAGTAAGTTGCAGAAGTTGTACGACCAGATTTGTGCAACGGGCGATGCTGCTCAGATTGACGCACTGTACGAACAGACCGATGAAATGCTGTATAGCTATCGCTTGGAGGCCGCAAAGGAGTACCGTGCTTCGCTCCAACGGCGTATCGGTGAAGCCCAGAAGTTTGCTGCAGAGTATGCCCGTTTGTCGAAAGAATTGGTCGACCGCGGTGACTTACCCCAATGTGCAGTCGGTCGTATGGACCTGAATGCCGTTATTGCCGTGGGCAATCTGTTGGATGAAGCCTACAAGGAGTTGCCCGATATAGAGGCACTGCCGGTATGTCAGGAGATTCTCTACGAACTGCCGAATGGCTGGCTCTTCGGTTCCTGGGAGTGCCGGGGCTATATCGGTGGGGTAGGTGAATTCAAAACCCCAGGCAGCGAATGGCCATTGCTTGCCCAGAATGACGAAACGAACGAGTATGCCGTCGTGGAAAACGGGAAGTTCCGCAAGATTTCGGAAAGTGAACTGGAGAATCTTAACAAGAAGGTCGACCAGCGTTTGAAACATCAGAATGTGACTCCTCCCTATGGAGTATATAAGAGTCGCAGCGGCAAACGCATGGTGGAATACAGCCAGTCGGGCGAAGTCATCGTCAACGGCATGACCACTTTCACCCCAAGTGCCTTCACCGTGAAGCCTGACTGTCTGGAGTGGATATCCCTCGAGGGCGGAAAGGTTGTGAAGTGTACCTACAAGCTCTAAATGAAAGGATTGCGAATAACAATAGTGCTGTGGCTGCTGCTCTTTGCGGGAAGCGCCACAGCCTTTTCTGTTAATTACCGTAAGGTGTTCGGCAGCGACTGGACGGCTGCCGAGCGTTATGTCAATGCCCATCATTTCCAATGGAAAGCGACATTCGAACTGTTTGAGGTGGATGCCCGTCTGGCTGAAGCCATTGTCTTTCCGGAACTCATCCGCTATTCCATGTGGCAGGAGGAGATAGAACGGGCTGCCGTCAATGCATTGTATATCAGGGGCGGTAAGGACATGGCCAACTTTTCCATAGGGCGCTTTCAGATGAAACCGTCGTTCGCAGAGGAGGTGGAGCGTGAGTGGAACCGGTCGGTCTTGTCGCGGGAATACCGTTTTTCATTCAATCTGGGCGATAATTCCGAGGCGCGTCGAAGCCGTGTCCGCCGGCTGAGTACGGAGGAGGGGCAGTGTCGCTACCTGGCCATTTTCATCCGTTTGCAGTTGTTACGCCATCCACGGCTGCAACAACTATCTCTCCAAGACCAGGTAGGCTATCTTGCCACGGCCTACAACCGTTCCTATAATGCTTCGTGGGAAGCCGTTTGCAAGATGCGGCGTGAGCGCCATTTCCATACAGATGTAATCAAGACAAACAAAACCCGTCTCTACAGTTATGCCGAAATAGCCTTGGCTTATTGGCGTTCAAAGAGATGAAGGCTTTCGGGGCGTTTCAGATTTGGCCTGCATGGAAAACTGTGTGTGCGCGGAAATCAGTCGGAATGCTTGCCATTTCATTTTTGTATTTTGGGACTGCAGCAACATCCCCCTGCTTTCAGCATGTTGAAAGCAGGGGGATGCTTTTGTGCATATCGGGCGTTTCAGTCGTCGGTGTCAAGGTCGTCGGCGGCATCCAAGAGTTTCCGATAGTTCTTCTGGTTCTTCATGTGGAGAACCAATCCGATGGTCATTCCGGCGAGCATTCCCATAATCAGTGTGACGGCTGTGTTCTCATCGAGTGGTATGATGGTGGCTTTTCTTCCTTCAATGATGAGGTAGACGGCCCAGAGAACTCCCAGCGGGAGTCCAATCAAGAGCCATCGGTTGTCCCATTTCTTGGCAAGGACCACATTGCGTCCCACTTCCAGCATGGTGTTCTTGGCAAGGTCGGTCCGGTTGAGGATGCTAATGAGCATGATGTCGTAGGCTATGCAGAGCAGCATCAGGGCGCAGGTGGCAATCCAGAACTGGAAACTGATGCCGATCTGAAGGTAGAATACAAGGTAGGTGAGGGGTATGAGCAGCAGGCATACCACTGCGTTGATTGTGTAGAAAGAGGTTATCATGTTTCTTTTTCTGCGGACGGTGCGCTTGATCATGCGCTCGTTGATGAAAGTCTGTTCCTGAAGCTTTTGCTGAAGGAGGTTCATCTGCTGTCTTATTTCCTGGAGTTCATCAAAATTTTCCATGGCGTGTGTTTAAATAGTGTTAGACATTTTCTTTAATTGTTCTTTGATACGATAGAGCCGTACCGACACATTCTTGACGGAGATGCCGACAATCTGTGCAATTTCCTCGTAGCTCATGTCCTCGAGCCAGAGCAGGACGATGGCGCGGTCGAAGGGTTGCAACCGGCTGATGCGGCGGTGGAGCATGTCAATCTGCCGGGTATCGGCATCGTTGTCTTCAAAGAGGTTGAAGTCAACCAGCAGCTGTTCTTTGTGGTGGGCCTTCTTTTTGCGTTGCTGAGAGATGCATGTGTTGAGCGCCACGCGGTAGGTCCATGTGCGCAGCTGGCTGCGACCTTCGAACTGCCCGAAGCCTTTCCAGAGGTTGATGAGCACTTCCTGAAACAGGTCGTTCACCTCATCGTGGTTCTTGGAGAACATGTAGCACACAGAGTAGATGGTGCTTTTCTGGCTTTTTACGATTTCAATGAAATCTCTTTCTTTTGGATCCATTCTTTCTTTTTCCGTTGTTTTTTCTGTATGTATGACGCAGATGGCTGTTGAAAAACTACACAAGGGACAAAAAAACCACCTCCGTTTGCGTGAGGTGGTTTCTTCTTTCCGTTTGATATCAGGGTTGATAGAGGAAACGCTTGATGCTCTTCTTCGGTGTTTTCTCGAATTCCTCGGCCTGCAGGCGTATGGCTGCAATCTTGGAGTAGGCCGGCAGCTGGGCATTCAGGGTTTCACGGTTCTGCTCCATGATGTTGGTCAGGTCTTCGGTGGTGAATCCCAGGTTCTTGGCTTCGTCGTAGTCGGGGTAGACCAGTCCTATCAGCTTGTTGTCCTGCTGGATGACGAGGCTCTCGTTGACCAGTGCCATGGAGTTGAGCTGGTCTTCAATTTCCTCCGGATAGATGTTTTGTCCGCTGGGGCCGAGCAGCATGTTCTTCGAGCGTCCCTTGATGAAGACATTTCCTTCGTCGTCCATTGTGCCGAGGTCGCCCGTGTGGAACCATCCGTCACCGGGCAAGGCAGCGGCCGTGGCCTCTTCGTTCTTGAAATAGCCGAGCATCACATTCAGTCCCTTTGTGAGGATTTCGCCCGGTATGTTGGCCGGGTCGGGACTGTCGATTTTCACCTCCATGTGAATGGCAGCGCGTCCGCAGCTTCCCTTAGCGAAGGTTTCCCAGTCGGAGTAGCAGATGATGGGGCCGCATTCGGTGGCGCCGAAGCCTACGGTGTAGGGGAATTCAATGCGCTTGAGGAAGGTTTCCACTTCCTGGCTGAAGGCTGCTCCGCCCACGATAATCTCGTAGAACTGCCCTCCGAAGGCCTCGCGCACCTGCTGGCAGATGCGTTGGTTCACTTTCTTGTTCACCACCGGCATGTTCAGCAGCAGGCGCATCACATTGTTCTGTATCATTGGGAAGACGCGTTTCTTGATGATTTTCTCGATGACCAGCGGCACGGCGATGATGATTTTCGGCTTGATTTCTGCGAAAGCCTGTGCGATGATGCTGGGTGTCGGGACGCGCGAGAGGTAGTAGATGTGGCATCCGGCAAGGAATTCGTACATGAATTCGAACGACATCCCGTACATGTGTGCCATGGGGAGGATGCTAATCACTCCGTCGCCGCGGTGCAGGTGCTCGCTCATCACGGTGCGGGCGAAGTCGGCGTTGCTCCAGAGTGCGCGGTAGGGGAGCATCACTCCCTTGGAGAATCCCGTCGTTCCGCTGGTGTAGTTGATGAGTGCCAGTTCTTCGGGCGACTCTTCCTTGTAGTAGCTGATGTGCTCCTTGCGGAAGAACTTGGGGTATTTCTGCCCGAACATGGCATTGAGGTTCTCGCGCGCATAGGTGAGTTTCTCCGAGCGGGAGATGAGCAGCGAGTAGTCGGGAATGTTGATGATGCCCTCCAGGTTGGGCATGGCTTCGGGATTGATGGTCTTTGCCACGACATCGCCTACGAAGAGGATGCGTGCCTCGCTGTGGTTGACGATGTTGTGTATCTGGTCGGCGGTGAACTCGTGGAGCACCGGCACGGCCACGGCTCCGTAGGTGAGGGTGGCGAGGAAGGCCACGGCCCAGTTGGAACTGTTGCGTCCGCAGAGTGCGATTCGGTCGCCCTTGACTACGCCGCTGTTCTCGAAAAGAATGTGAAGTTTCTCTATTTTACGGGCTACATCGTGGTATTGTAGCGTGGCACCTTTGTAATCGGTAATGGCATTGAGGTCCCAATTCTTGATAATGCTCTCTTCTATGAGCGCATTAAAACTCGGTATTTCCAGCATTTTCCTATAGTATTATAAATAGATAAGATGTACACGCGAATGCACATTTTCTTAAATTCTGTGCAAAGTTAACATCTTTTCTGCACACGGACAAATAAAATGTGCAATAATTTACACCTTATAGTAATGCACTTTCCTATGTATTTGATAATCAGAACATTAGAAATTCATTGCAAAAGGGGCTCAAACGGCATGCGTCTGAGCCCCTTTTAGGTTGCGTTTTGGCCCCAAACGGAACGCGTTTGGGCTCCTTTTGGAAAATCACTGTCCGGGATAGGTCCGTTGACCGAATATGGCCGACCCGATGCGCACCATGTTGGCACCCTCCGTGAGGGCTATTCCGTAGTCGTCGCTCATGCCCCAGCTTCGCGTGTCGAACCAGGGTGCATCGGCAAAGTACCGTAGTTTCGCTTCCTCCCAGAATTGGTTGGCGGTTGCAAATTCGCGGGCTATCTGCTGCTCGTCGTCCACAAACGACGCCATGGTCATGAGCCCCCGGATGCGGACATGCTTCATTTGTTTCCATTCCCCCTGGGCGAGCAGTTGCCGGCAGGCCTCAACGGTAAGCCCGAACTTGCTCTCCTCCTGCGCCACATGCAGTTCCAGCAGCACATCTACGGTGCGCTGGCAGCGTGCGCCCTGCCGGTCTATTTCCCGGAGGAGGCGGAGCGAGTCGACCGAATGGATGAGGCTGACGAACGGTGCGATGTATTTCACCTTGTTGGTCTGGAGGTGCCCGATGAAATGCCACTCAATGTCGTCGGGCAAGTGTGCCGCCTTGGGCAGGAGTTCCTGTACATGGCTCTCGCCGAAGATGCGCTGTCCGGTCTGGTAGGCCTGGACAATGGCATCCTCCGTGTGGTACTTGCTCACCGCCACCAGGGTGACACCCTTCGGCAGCGATTGACTGATGGCTTCTATACGGGCTGCTATCGGTTCCATGAGGCGGCAGGTCAGGCTTGGTGGACAAACACATCCATCACCTTGGTCTCGCTGATGTTGGCGATGGCAAACTGCTGCATGGAGCCCTGCATGATTTCCTCCACATTGCGGACGGCTCCGTTCAGCGTGCCGGCCTGTACGAGATAGGTGATGTTGGCGCGCTTCTCCTTGCCCGACTTCTCGTCGAGGATGATGAACTGCAGCTTCACCTTGTACCAGAAACTCTCCGAGGCATCGTTGCTGAAGAATATTTCGCTGTAGGCGGCGGGAGCGATGGCCTTCACCTCGAAGTTGCCGTTGACAAAGGGCATGACCTCTTTCGTGACGCGTTCCTCGGCTTCGCCGAAGGTAAGGGCATCGACGACATAGAGCTCCGGCATGTGGGCGTGCTCGCCTTCGCCCATTTGCTTCTCGTAGCTCACTCTTACTTCAAACCATTTTGCTGTTCTTGATTCCATGAGTATCGTTTTTTTATGTTTGTTTTTGGATTTGTCCTGCAAAAGTAAGAAAAACATTTAAAATAATTTTATAAAGTGTTTTTTGAATAAAGACAATTCTTCCGCTGTGCGATGGCATAAAAATTCTTATCTTTGCACCGGACAAAACAAAACCGAAACGAAATGCTGTCGCGCTTCCTTGCCTTCCGGATAGGTACCACCGGCGATACCGCTGCACGGGTTTCGCGCCCTGCGGTGCGTATTTCCATTGCCGGCGTGGCCATCGGTCTGGCAGTGATGATTGTGTCGGTGGGCATCGTGCTGGGCTTCAAGCATACCATCCGCAACAAGGTTACGGGCTTCGCCGGGCATGTCCAGGTGGGCGACTTCCTCGCCTTGCAGACAGGTGAGCCCCAACCCATACAGATGAACGACTCGGTGATGCTCCTCTTGGCTAACATCGACGGCGTTGCCCATGTGCAACGGTTTGCCACCAAGCAGGGATTGCTCAAGACCGACAGCGATTTTCTCGGAGTAATGTTCAAGGGTGTTGGCCCGGAATTCGACAGCCTTTTCATCAGCCAGCATCTGGAAGAGGGGCGGGTGCCTGTATTCTCCGACGAGAAAAGCCAGTCGCAGCTGGTTGTCTCGGCATCGATGGCGCGCAAGCTGCACCTGAAAGCGGGGGAGCGGGTCTTCGCCTATTTCATTGACGAGAAAGGAGTGCGCCCGCGCAGGTTTACCATAGCCGGCATCTACAACACCCATCTGAGCCAATACGATGATAATGTGTGCTTCACCGACCTCTACACCGTGCAGCGCTTGTATGGCTGGCAGACCGGCCAAGTGCTCGGAGCGGAAGTCCGTCTGGACGACGAAGGACGCCTGCCGGAAGTTTCCTCCTATATTATTAATAAGGTGAACCGTACGGAAGATGCCTATGGCGCCACCTATTCTTCGCGCACCGTCCGTGAACTGAACCCACAGATATACTACTGGCTCGACCTGCTTGACATGAATGTCTGGGTCATCCTTGCACTGATGGTGGCCGTGGCGGGTGTCACCATGATCAGCGGTCTGCTCATCATCATTCTGGAGCGAACCTCGATGATTGGCGTTCTGAAGGCTCTCGGAGCCCGCAACAGAACCATACGCCACACCTTCCTCTGGCTCTCGGTGCTCATCATCGGCAAAGGATTGCTCTGGGGCAATGCCATCGGGTTGGCACTGCTGGCGCTGCAGCATTTCATGGGAGTGGTGAAGCTGAACCCCGAGGTGTACTATGTCAGTACGCTTCCGGTGGAAATCAATTTCTTCTATCTGGTGCTGCTGAATGCACTTACGCTCGTAGCCTGTCTGCTGGTGCTGGTTTTGCCCAGCCATTTCATAGCGTTCATCCATCCTGCAAAGACCATGAAATTTGAATAGCCCCAGCTTTGTCGTGGAACTGTATGAAAGCAGAATAGCCGCAACAGGTAAATCCTGTCGCGGCTATTCTGCTTGAGCTTGCTGTTCGGGGAAATGGTACTGTCCCTTGTGGCGTGTCCGGCGACCGAACTCAATGGCATGCTTCGGGCAGTGATGATAGCAGGCAAAGCAGGTGAGGCACTTTCCTGTGTGTTTCCACTCCGGATGGTTGTCGTCCGTGAGACAGATGTTTCCCACGGGGCATACCTTGGCACACAACCCGCATTGAATGCATTTTGATTTGTCCACGCGGAAAGGCTTGTCAGTGATGAGGTGATGGAGAAAGAAGTACCCCAACAGGCGTGAATTGATGCGGGGCCAGCGTCCGCGCACCAGCTGGTGAATGCCTTCCCGCCTGTTCTTCAGCATAGGGATGAAGGCTTCCAGCTGCTTGACGGCGGCCTTTATTTTCCTTCGCTCGTTCTCAGGAGGGTCGACATCCATCAGTGGTAATCCAACATATGCTTCCGGCATCAGCAGCGAACAGGAGGCCTGCAATGGAAGACCTCTCGCCTGCAAGTCGGCCGATAGGATGTCGATGGTTTCGCCAATGGTGTCACCGGCAGTACACACAGCCCATACATAGGGAGGGTGTGCCGTCCGGATGTGCAGCCTTTCAATGAAGTCCCGGACGAGAAATGGCGGTCGCCATCCATGCACGGGAAAGCAGAACCCCAGCGATTCGTGCTCGCCGAGAGCGACCGTGGTTCCTTCCACATCGAAGGTAGCCATGTCGATGGACCGCTCGTCAAGGGCTTCTGCCAGACGACGGGCAGCCCATCGGGTGTTGCCCGTGGCGGAAAAATAGAAAATCATCCGGCTATTTGTCCACCGTCATGTTGCCCTTGATGTAGAGCTTCACGGCCTCGGGGGTCCCGTTTGTCTTGATTGTGATGGTCTTGGAGAATTCTCCAGGCCATTTACCCTTACCGTCGTAACTGACCTTTACCTCACCGCTTTCACCCGGCTTGATGGGAGTCTTTGTGAAACTTGCCACCGTACACCCACAACTGGCTATGGCCTGATGGATGACCAACGGGGCATCGCCTTCGTTGGTAAAGGGAAAGACAACGGTTTGCAGGCCGTCGTTCTCGCTGAAAGTGCCGAAATCGTGCGTTTTCTTCTCAAACTTTATCTGTGCACCGGTTGTCTGAGCAGACATGCCCAGAACAAAAACACTGGCTAAAAGACAAAAAAGAAATACTCTTTTCATATGGCTTACTTGTTTTAATTTCTGATACTTACAGGTTGAAAACCGGGGTAAAGGTAATAAAAATGTAAAATGTGGAATATTCTATGCCGCATGTTTTTACTTTTTTTTGTATTTTTGCGGCTAATTAAATAAAAACAGTCAATAAAAATACAGTAAATATGTACAGGACACATACTTGTGGCGCTCTCCGCCTGTCGGATGTAAACAAAGAGGTGACTCTGGCCGGATGGGTGCAGCGCGTGAGAAAATTGGGTGGCATGACTTTTGTCGACCTTCGCGACCGCTATGGTCTGACACAATTGGTGTTTAACGAACAGACCGACGCAAATCTCTGCGAGCAGGCCAACCGTCTGGGACGGGAATACTGCATTCAGGTAAAGGGCATGGTCAGCGAGCGCGAGCGTAAGAACGACAAGTTGCCAACAGGCGACATAGAGATTATTGTCGGTGAACTTACCGTACTCTCCGAGAGCCTTACTCCGCCGTTCACCATCGAAGATCAGAGCGACGGTGGCGACGATATCCGCATGAAGTATCGCTATCTGGACCTCCGCAGGGCTGTCGTAAGGAAGAATCTCGAGCTGCGTCACAAGATGACCATCCTCGTACGCAACTTCCTCGACGAGCGCAACTTCCTCGAAGTGGAAACGCCTATACTGATTGGCAGTACCCCGGAAGGCGCACGCGACTTTGTCGTTCCCTCGCGTATGAATCCGGGTCAGTTCTTTGCGCTCCCGCAAAGTCCACAGACGCTCAAGCAATTGCTCATGGTCAGCGGCTTCGACCGTTATTTCCAGATTGCCAAATGCTTCCGCGACGAAGACCTGCGCGCCGACCGGCAGCCTGAGTTCACACAGATTGACTGTGAAATGTCGTTTGTGGAACAGCAGGATGTCATCCAGGTGTTCGAGGATCTGGCACGGCACCTGTTCAAAGAAATCAGGGGTGTCGAACTGCCTGCAAAACTGCGCCAAATGACTTGGAGGGAAGCCATGGAGAAATATGGCAGCGACAAGCCCGATCTGCGTTTCGGCATGAAATTCGTCGAACTGATGGACGAACTCAAGGGGACCGGACTCTTTCCCGTATTCAACCAAGCCAACTACATCGGTGGAATCCTGGCAAAAGGATGTGCCGACTACAGCCGCAAGCAACTGGACGAACTCACTGACTTTGTGAAGCGCCCGCAGGTTGGTGCCAAGGGACTGGTCTATGTCAAATTCAATGCTGATGGTACCGTTAAGTCATCCGTCGATAAGTTCTACACGCCCGAAGTGTGGGAAAAAGTACGGCAGAAGGCAAATGCCGCCCCGGGTGATCTTCTCCTGATACTCAGCGGCGATAAGCCGAACAAGACCCGCACCCAACTGAGTACCCTCCGCCTGGAGATGGGCGACCGCCTCGGGCTGCGCGACAAGAACCGATTCGAATGTCTGTGGATTGTCGACTTCCCCCTCTTTGAGTGGAGCGACGAGGAACAACGCCTCATGGCCATGCACCATCCGTTTACCATGCCCAACCCGGAAGACATACCGCTGCTTGACAGCCATCCCGAAAACGCCCGTGCCTTAGCCTACGACTTTGTCTGCAACGGCATAGAGGTCGGTGGTGGAAGCATCCGTATACACGATGGACAGCTGCAAGCCAAGATGTTCCAATTGCTCGGATTCACGCCCGAGAGGGCCCAGGCTCAGTTCGGCTTCCTTATCAATGCCTTCAAATACGGTGCGCCTCCTCACGGAGGATTAGCATTCGGGCTCGACCGCTTCGTAGCCATTATGGCAGGGCTCGACTCCATTCGCGACTGCATTGCCTTCCCGAAGAATACCAGCGGGCGCGATGTTATGCTCGATGCACCATCGCTGTTGGAAGACAGCCAGTTGGATGAATTGCAGATACGACTTGACCTGCGTCAAGAAAATGAATAAAAATAGAATTTCCCATCAATAATTATTGACAGGTTTTTCCGGAACTGATTACATTTGCATCGTTAAAAGTGAACAAGACCTTCAGAGGTGCAGTTCATAGGTAAAAGAAATCAGATAACAAATTATTTATTCATTATGGCAGAAAAGAAAGCAACAAAGGCAGCAGCTCCTAAAGCCGCTCCTGCTAAGGCAACAGCCAAGAAGGCTGCTCCCGCCAAGAAAGCAACCCTCACTATCAATGCAATCACCGTAGGTTTCAACGCTGGTGATGTTTACGAGACCCTGAACAAGGCTGGTAAGGCCCTTACCGTAGCTGAAATCGCAAAACTGGCTAAGATTTCTGAGAAGGAAACTCTGCTCGGTCTCGGCTGGCTCTTCCGTGAAGGTAAGATTAAAGACGAAGAAAACAAAGTAGCCCTCGCTTAATTCGTAGGGAAACATACGAAAGAGATTAAAAGGAGCAGAACACGGTGCTGTCAAACGATGAGCCTGTGTTCTGCTCTTTTTTTTGTATATTTCCAATCGAATGGGATGTTGCCAGGCTTCGTTTCCAGATCAAAAGCAGCCTTGCGCGAATATAATCACGGCGAAAAAAAGAGTATAGAATTTTGCAATAAACTGTTTTTCAGTTAAATTTGCGGTAAATTCCAATTGTTATGAACAACAATAATCATTTGGTTGTTATGGCCGGTGGGGTAGGAAGCCGCTTTTGGCCGATGAGTACCACTGTGAAACCAAAGCAGTTTATCGATGTCCTCGGCGTGGGCAAGACCTTGTTGCAACTGACAGTAAAAAGGTTCGGAAACTTGTTTCCCAAGGAGAATGTTTGGGTGGTAACCAACCAACAATACAGGGAAATAGTCGGTGAACAACTCCCCGACTTGCCAGCCAGCCATATCCTGCTGGAACCTTGCCGTCGCAACACCGCTCCCTGTATCGCATATGTCAGTTGGCGGATAAAGAATGAGAATCCTCAGGCCAACATCGTGGTGACTCCCAGCGACCACATCGTGACCGACGAGGCTGAATTCCGTCGCGTAATAGGGAATACCCTTCGCTTTACAGCCTCGAGCGATGCTATTGTCACGCTGGGAATGAAGCCCACACGGCCGGAAACGGGCTATGGATACATTCAGGCCGACCTTTCGGCGGCCGCTGTCAGCGACAAGGAAATCTTCAGAGTGGACAAGTTTCGCGAAAAACCAGATCTCGCCACGGCTCAGGAATATATCAAGCAGGACAATTTCTTTTGGAATGCGGGCATTTTTGTGTGGAAGGTTTCAACCATCGTGAACGCTTTCAGGGTGTATCAACCAGCTATCAGCAGGATTTTTGAGGGATTGCTGCCGCTCTATGGCACTCCGGAAGAGCAGGAAGCCATAGACCGTCTCTATCCCGAATGCGAGAACATCTCAGTAGACTATGCCATCATGGAGCAGGCAGAGGAAATATATGTATGTCCCGCTGATTTCGGATGGAGTGACCTCGGAACATGGGGAAGCTTGCTGGCGCAGTCGCATCACGATGTTTACGGGAATGCGCTTATTGGCCAAAACATAAAGATGGTGGACTCACACAACTGCATTGTGCACACCACACAGGAGAAAAAAGTGGTGGTTCAGGGCCTGACCGGCTATATTGTAGCAGAGAATGACGACACCTTACTCATCTGCAGTTTGGGTGAAGAACAAAAAATCAGACAATATTCAGAAGATTAAACAAATCCAGATAATATGAGAAAAGTAGCATTAATTACAGGAATCACAGGCCAGGATGGAAGCTACCTGGCTGAATTCCTTATTGAAAAAGGTTATGAGGTGCATGGCTTGTTGCGCCGCAGCTCATCGTTTAATACGGCAAGAATAGAGCATCTGTATCTTGATGAATGGGTGCGCGATATGAAGAAGGCTCGCCTTGTGAACCTGCATTGGGCCGACATGACTGACTCTTCGTCGCTTATACGCATTATTGGTGAGGTGCGCCCCACCGAAATATACAACTTGGCAGCCCAAAGTCATGTGAAGGTGAGCTTTGATGTGCCGGAATACACCGCCGACACTGATGCCGTTGGTGTTCTGCGCCTGCTTGAGGCAGTACGCATCTGTGGCTTGGAGAAGGAATGCCGCATCTATCAGGCTTCCACCTCCGAACTGTACGGAAAGGTACAGGAGGTTCCGCAGAGCGAGACTACACCGTTCTATCCCCGTAGCCCGTATGCCGTAGCCAAACTGTACGGCTTCTGGATTATGAAGAATTATCGCGAGAGCTACGGCATGTATTGCTGCAACGGAATCCTGTTCAACCATGAAAGCGAGCGTCGCGGCGAAACATTCGTAACCCGTAAGATAACGCTTGCTGCCGCCAGAATAGCTCAAGGTTTCCAGGACAAACTTTATCTGGGTAACATCAACTCCCTCCGTGACTGGGGATATGCAAAAGACTACATTGAATGCATGTGGCTTATCTTGCAACAGCCGGAGCCCGACGACTTTGTCATTGCTACAGGTGAGTACCATACCGTACGCGAGTTTACCACACTGGCCTTTCACCATGTGGGCATTGAGCTCGAATGGAAGGGGGAAGGTATTGACGAGAAAGGCGTAGACAAGAATACCGATCGCGTAATCGTTGAAATCGACCCGAAATACTTCCGTCCCGCCGAGGTGGACCAGTTGCTGGGCAATCCTGCCAAGGCCAAGGCAAAACTCGGATGGAACCCGCAGAAGACTTCTTTCCCCGAGTTGGTTAAGATAATGGTGGATCACGACATGAGGTTCGTCCGTAAGTTGCATCTCAAAGCAAATCTGGAAGGCTGATGTTAAGCAAGAATGCAAAGATTTATGTAGCCGGACATCGCGGCTTGGTAGGTTCGGCCATTTGGAAGAACCTTGAATCGCGCGGCTATCACAACCTTGTGGGGCGCACCCACCGTGAACTGGATCTCACCGACCAGGCCGCCGTTCGTCGCTTCTTCGACGAGGAATGCCCCGATGCCGTGGTCTTGGCCGCTGCTTTCGTGGGAGGAATCATGGCTAACTCGCTCTATCGTGCCGACTTCATCATGCAAAACATGAAGATGCAGTGCAATGTTATCAGCGAGGCTTATGCCCACAATGTGCAGAAACTCCTCTTCCTGGGTTCCACCTGCATCTATCCGAAGAATGCCCCCCAGCCGATGAAGGAGGATGCGCTGCTCACATCGCCGCTGGAATACACCAATGAGGAATATGCCATTGCAAAGATTGCCGGACTGAAGATGTGCGAAAGCTACAACCTTCAGTACGGAACCAACTACATTGCTGTGATGCCTACCAATCTGTATGGTCCCAACGACAATTTCCATCTGGAGAATTCACATGTGATGCCGGCCATGATGCGCAAGATTTACTTGTCTAAACTGCTTCACGATGTGAAGTGGAACGACATCTGCACCGACATGAACAAGCGTCCGGTGGAAGGTATTGACGGTTCGGCTTCGCGTCAGGATATCCGCCGGGTATTGGAGAAATACGGCATCTGTGACAATCGTGTGGAACTGTGGGGCACCGGCACTCCTCTGCGCGAGTTCCTTTGGAGTGAGGATATGGCCGACGCCAGCGTACATGTACTGCTGAATGTTGACTTCAGCGACATTATCGGTATAGAGAAATATTCGTCTGTCCATTACGGCCAAAGCGCCGATGGCATCGTCGATCGCAACGAGTCGGCTGGCCGTGGGGGAGCAATTCCTTCGTTGGGTGAAATCCGGAACTGCCACATCAATGTCGGAACAGGCAAGGAATTGACTATCCGTGAACTCTCGGAACTGATTGTAAAGACGGTTGGCTTCACTGGAGAAGTTGTTTTTGATGCTTCGAAACCTGATGGGACGCCGCGCAAGCTCATCGATGTAGAAAAACTCCACCGACTGGGATGGACCCATAAAGTGGAAATAGAGGAGGGCGTGCAGCGGCTGTTCGACTGGTATCGTCAGAGCCTGCTGTAGTATTTGTTGATACAAATATAGAGCGGAGAGAAAACCAAAGACGGGTATCTCTCCGCTCTTTTCGTGTCTTTTATCGAGAAGCAAGACCTCACTGCCCTTCCAAAGAGGTATGATTACATCCTAAAGTGTTATTTTTTAATATCTTTGCATTACAGTCAATAAAAGTAATGATGCAAACCATTCACGATGAGATACGCTCTTGGATTCTGCTGAATGCGAATGCCAATGATGCAATGTTCCAGGCGAAGTTATTTCCGACGCTTCCTCCTGAATCCATACACGGCATCAAAACTCCTATTTTAAGGAAGTATGCGCGCGAATTAGCCTGCCGGCCTGATGTCGTGGACTTTCTTGAATCCCTTCCACATGCGTGGTTTGAGGAGAAGCAACTTCATCCCTTCATCCTTTCGGAAATGAAAGACTATACACTTTGCGTTGAAAGGATAGACTATTATCTCTCCTATGTTGACAACTGGGCTACTTGTGATCAGATCTCGCCGCGCATTTTCCGCCGTCATACCGATGAGCTGCTTCCATGGATTGGCCGTTGGCTGCATTCGGAGCATGAGTATGCGGTGCGGTTTGGCATCCGCATGCTCATGGAGTATTTCCTCAACGAGCGGTTCCGAGTAGCATATCTGCACACGGTGGCCAGTGTTTCTCGTCAGGAATACTACATTAAGATGATGCAGGCCTGGTATTTTGCCACGGCACTGGCAAAGCAATGGGATTCTGCCATCGGACTGATTGAGGATGGCAAACTGGATTTATGGGTGCACAACAAAACCATCCAGAAAGCGATAGAGAGTTTCCGCATCACCAATACGCAAAAGGATTATCTTCGGACATTGCGCAGGCGATAGCCAATAGCCAAGACTCGCTACGCGCATTGCCGCAGTAAAGAACCGACGGAGCAGCGAGAGCAAAGAGAAAGTAAAAATACCCCCCCCTACCCCCTCCGCCTCAAAAAGACTTTCTCTTTGCCGAGTCGCGACGGAGGAAAAGGCGTAGCCTTAACCGTTAGTCGTTTTTACGGCTTTTCTTTTTCCATAGATGGCGCCCATAGAAGGCGAGTGCCACGAGTGCCACGAGTGCAATGAGGCCATATTTCAGGTAGTCGCCATAGAGGATAATGTTTTCTTTCATTTTGTCTTCAGGCGCTATGGTGTGCAAGTACCAGCCCAGTGCTGCCAGGATAAGGTTCCATGTTCCTGCGCCAATGGTTGTGTAGAGCAGGAACCGCCAGTAGTTCATCTTAGCAAGTCCGGCGGGGATGGAGATGAGGTGTCGGATGCCAATGAGGAGTCTTCCTGTGATGGTGGCAACGGCACCGTGTCTGTTGAAATAGTTCTCGCTTTTTTCGAGTTTTTCCTGGTTGAGCAGGCACATTTTTCCCCATCGGCTGTTGGCAAGCCGGTAGATGATGGGACGCCCCAGATAGTATCCTCCCAGGTAGTTGATGGTGGCTCCGCAGTCGGCTCCCAGCGTAGCAAAGAGGATGACGAGGCAGATGTTGCTGTGTCCGGCGGCGGCATGATAGGCTGCGGGTGCGACTACGAGTTCCGAAGGAACGGGCAGCACTGTACTTTCCATGAGCATGAGGAGGAAGATGGTGCCGTAGTTCAGGTTGTTGAGCAGTGTACTGATAATCTGCATTGTTTGTGGAGATTATTGTCGCTGTTTTGCCCAGTTGTCTTTGAGCCCGACTGTTTTGTTGAACACGAGTTGGTTTTCGGTGCTGTTGATGTCTGCCATGAAATAGCCGATGCGCTGGAACTGGAGATATTGCCCTGGCTTCATTTTTGCGGCAAGCTCCTCAACATAGCATTCGTTGAGCACGGTGAGCGAGTTGGTGTTGAGCAGTTCGCGGAAGTCGCGTTCGTCGGCCGACGGATTCTCCACATTGAAGAGTCGGTCGTAGATGCGTACTTCTGCTTTCTTACAGTGGTCGGCCGAGACCCAGTGCAGGGTTCCCTTTACCTTGCGGTTGGCGCCTTGCATGCCACTCTTGCTCGTTGGGTCGTATTCGGCTTGTATTTCCACGATGTTTCCTTCGGCGTCTTTTGTGCATCCGGTGCACTTGACGATGTAGGCGTTTTTCAGGCGTACTTCCTTGCCAATCGACATCCGGAAGAATTTCTTGGGTGCTTCTTCCATGAAGTCTTCGCGCTCAATCCAGAGATTACGGCTGAAAGTAATGGTGTGTGTGCCCTCTGCCTCATTCTCGGGATTGTTCACGGCTACCATTTCCTCTGTCTGTCCTTCGGGGTAGTTGGTGATGACCAGTTTCACGGGATTGATCACAGCCGAAACGCGTGTGGCCCTTTGGTTGAGGTCCTCGCGTACGGCGGCCTCGAGCAAGGCCATATCGTTGAGTGCATCGAACTTGGTGTAGCCAATTGAGTCGATGAATTTCCGTATGCTTTCGGGTGAGTATCCCCTGCGGCGCATACCACTGACGGTGGGCATGCGTGGGTCGTCCCATCCGCTGACGAAGTTTTCCTGTACCAGTGCCAGCAGTTTGCGTTTCGACATCATGGTGTAGGTCAGGTTCAGTCGGTTAAATTCTATCTGCCGCGGGCGGTTGTCGTGCAGGTTGTCAGTCTCTCCGCGCATCTCCTTGAGCAGGTCGATGAACTTGTCGTAGAGTGGTCTATGCGGCACGAATTCCAAGGTGCAGATGGAGTGTGTGACCCCTTCGAAATAGTCGCTTTGCCCGTGTGCGAAGTCGTACATGGGATAGGCATGCCATTTAGTGCCTGTCCGGTGGTGTGGGGTATGTATGATGCGGTAGATGATGGGGTCGCGGAAGTGCATGTTCGGGTTGGCCATGTCGAGTTTTGCGCGCAGCACCATGGAGCCTTCCACGGCTTCGGGTGTGTTCATTTGGCGAAACAGTCGGAGGCTTTCCTCTGCGGGGCGGTTACGGTAGGGCGATTCCTGTCCAGGTTCGGTGGGTGTTCCTTTTTGCTGTGCAATCTGTTCGCTGGTCTGTTCGTCGACATAGGCGTGACCGTTCTCAATCAGCCAGATGGCAAAGTCCCACAGTTGCTGGAAATAGTCGGAAGCATAATAGACATTTCCCCACTTGCACCCGAGCCACTGGATGTCGTTCAGTATGTTCTGTACATACTCGTCGTTCTCCTTTGTCGGGTTGGTATCGTCGAGTCGCAGGTTGCATACTCCGCCGAAATCCTCGGCTACATTGAAGTCCATGAGGATGGCCTTGGCGTGGCCGATGTGGAGGAATCCGTTGGGTTCTGGCGGGAAGCGCGTCTGTATGCGTCCGCCGTTCTTGCCTTCTGCAAGGTCTTCGGCAACGAGTTGTTCTACAAAACTCAAGCTTTTCTTTTGTTCACCTGTTGGTATTTCATTAGTAGTCATAGTTATATCGTTTGATTGTGTGGCGAAATTACGCAAAAATATCTGTTTCTCCAAGTCCTCTTCTTATTTGATGCCGCGTTGGTTGAGAGCCTTGGCGTATTGCTGTGCGTTGCGCTGATGTTCTGCAAAGTTCTCTGCGAAGCGGTGTGTGCCGTCAAATTCAGGGCTCGCACACATGTAGAGATAGTTGTGGCGCTCCATGTCCAGTACGGCGTCGACGGCCTCGGTGGTCGGTATGCGTATCGGGCCTGGAGGCAGTCCGCGGTACATGTAGGTGTTGTACGGGCTGTCGGTGCGCAGCATGGAGTTGTAGATGCGGCGGAGTTGGAAATTGCCCATGGCGTATTTCACGGTGGGGTCGGCCTGTAGTGGGATGTTGCGTTGCAGGCGGTTATAGTAGAGACCGGCGATGCGTGCTTTCTCCTTTGTGGCGTTTGTTTCCTCGTCGACGATGCTGGCAAGGGTGATTACCTGCTCTCTGGTGAGCCCGAGCGCGGCAGCCTTGTCCTGCCGGGCCTTGTTCCAGAATGTATTGCTCTCGTGTTGCATGCGTCGCAGCAGCTGATGCATGTCGACGGTCCAGTAGACTTCGTAGGTGAAGGGCAGGAACATACCGATAATGTTCAGGGTGTCCAGTCCGTAGTTCCGGCAGGTGTCTGGATTGGTCAGGGCTTCGGCGATGGTGAGCGAGTCGAGCATGAGTTTCTTGCTGAGCGCGCCGGCCAGCCGGTCGGTGGTCCTGACGGTGGGGATGGTGAGTTTTATGGGCTCTTGCAGGCCGCTCCGTATGTGCCGGAAGAGTGTGAGCGCCCCCATGTCGGGTTCCACGGCATAGCGTCCCGGATGAGTGTTGTGGCGCAGATGGCTGTGGCGGGCAAGGGTGCTGAACCCGTTCCAAGGCACTTTATGGGCGATGGGGCGCAGCTTGTGGATGATGGAGTCCACATTGTCGTCGGCATCTACATAGAGATAGACGGTCTCCTGCCTGCGCGAGAGGTCGCCGAAGAAGAAGCCGTAGCACAGCCCTGCTACCAAGAGAATACAAAAGAGGAAAGGTATCTTGTATTTAATTGTATTGGAAAGTTTGGGTAGGTTCATTCCGTTTTTGCTTGAATTCTCGGGCAAAAGTACGAAAAAACGGATGGAGTAAAAAGAAAGTCTTTCTTTTTTTTCATATCTTCGCACCCATGATGAAGCAATACCGCACTTATATATTCGACCTTGACGGGACGCTGTTAGACACGCTGGAGGATTTGTATCTCAGCACCAACCATGCCTTGCGGCAGGTACAGTTGCCCGAACGGAGCCTGGAGGAAATCCGGCAGTTTGTGGGCAACGGGGTGCGGCGCCTTATCGAGCGTGCCGTTCCCGATGGAGCGGACAACCCGAGGTTTGGAGAGGTCTTCCGTTTGTTCAAACAGCACTATCTGGAACACGGCGAAGACCATACTGCTCCCTATCCGGGCGTACTCGAACTGTTGGCTGCCCTGAAGCGTGAAGGCAGGCAGACGGCGGTGGTCAGCAACAAGTTCCTGCCTGCCACGCAGGAACTCTGCGGCCGTTTTTTCCCCGGTGTGGTCGACATTGCCGTCGGCGAACATGAAGGTGTGCGCTGCAAACCGGCTCCCGACATGGTGGAGAAAGTGCTCCTGGAGCTTCATGCCGACAAATCCTCGGCTGTCTACATAGGCGACAGCGATGTAGACCTGCAGACGGCCCGCAACAGCGGACTGCCCTGTGTCAGCGTGCTGTGGGGATTCCGCGACCGCACGACCCTGCTGGCAAATGGCGCTACCACCTTCATATCCAATCCCATGCAACTCCTGCAGGGCTGTCAGACAGGGGAGTGAAAACGCATTTTTCGTAAAAGATTCTTACAAAAAGGAAAAGTGTGCAATGGCCTTTTCCGTCGCTTCTTATGCGTTTTCCATCTGTTTTCCACCCAATTATTGTGTCCCGTCAAGGCTTCCCTTCTTCAACCGGGGCTCAGTTGCATTTCTGTTTGGCTTGTTTCGTTCGTTGAAAGCCATCCGTTCGTCATGCAACAGAGCCTCACTTGCGTTCTGTTTGAGCCCCTTTTGAAGAACAGAAGAAATTATTTTATTGAACAAATTCTTGTAACTTATTGGTTTCCTGTCAATTATAGGTTGTTGTAAAATTGGCTATATTTCCTTCCGGATGTCCGTTTTGTTGCAAAAAATGGCCGTTTTCTTCATCTCCTTCAGTAGTGTGCAGTAAATAATCTTGACAAAAAATGGCATCAAAAAAGCCCCGGACATTGCGTCTGAGGCTAATTCTTTCAGTCCCCCTATGGTTCAGGACGGACTGTTTGTAAGCGTCTATTCGTATCTTATGGCCTCGATGGGATCCATGTTGGCGGCTTTCTGCGCCGGTATGTATCCGAAGAGAATGCCGATGAAGGCGCAGACGAGGAAGGAAACATAGACCGACCAGGCTGGAACGCTGGCAGGCATGCCCATGTTCTTCACCACCAGTTCGCTGACACCCACACCGAAGAGGATGCCCAGCAGTCCACCCGTGACGGAGATAAGCACCGACTCGATGAGAAACTGCAGCGAGATGACCGCCCCCGTGGCACCTACCGCCATGCGAAGGCCAATCTCCTTGGTGCGTTCTGTCACGCTTACGAGCATGATGTTCATGATGCCAATGCCCGCAACAAGCAGGGAGAACGCTGCTGCCACTACCAGAATCAATGTCACGGTGTCCATGGTCGACGACATGGTTTCCATCATTTCGGCCTGCGAGCGGATGGTAAAGTCGTCGTCGGCATCGTCCTTCAACTTGTGGTTGTCGCGCAGCAGTGCGGTGAGTTCCTCAATGGCATCGTCGGAAAGTTCCTCGGTGACGGCCGAACAGTTGATGGACGAGAAGAAGGTCTGGGCGGCGATGCGCTTCATCACCGTGGTGTAGGGGGCTATCATGACATTGTCCTGGTCCATCCCCCAGCTGTTGTAGCCCTTTGATTTCAGCACACCGACGATGCGCATGGGGATGGCTTTGAAGCGGATTGTCTTGCCGATGGGATCGACACCTTCGCCGAACAGTTCGTCGACGATGGTTTTTCCCACAACGACAACCTTGGCGGCTTTCTTTATATCCTCCTCGGTGAAGCATTCACCGTCCTCGATGCTCCATTGCTTTATGTCCAGGTAGTCGGTCGACTCACCGTAGACCGTGGTGGTCGTGTTGTTGTTCCCATAGATGGCCTGACCGCTGGCAGTGACCTCTGGCGATACTTTCGTGATGAGTTTCTTCTCCTGCATGATGCGCTGATAGTCGGCCATCTTCAGCGTCTGCATGCTGGATGGGTCCTGGCGGACACCTCCTCGCATGTCGGCACCCGGCCGGATGGTCAGCAGGTTGGTGCCCATGGTGGAGAGTTCCTGTCGGATGCTCTCTTTCGAACCCTGGCCGATGGACATCATGATGATGACAGCCGCTACGCCGATGATGATGCCCAGCATGCTCAGAAAGGAGCGCATCTTGTTGTTGGCTACGGCCTTTAGGCTTACTTTGAATAGATTGAGTATGTTCATTTACCTACCCCCATTCCCTCCCGAGGGGAGGGGCGTCTTGTTACCTTTATGGGGTCTCCTTTTTTATAATTATACTTATTCCCCCGTTCTTTCTCATAAAGTTTCCCTTCCCTTCGGGAGGGCCGGGGGTAGGTGCTTAGTCGTCTTGTGGCTGAGGCAGCGCAGCGAGTGCCTCGGCTGCCGATTTGATGTTGTTGTTGACGGTGTCTTCGCGTATCTTGCCGTCGCGCAGGTTGATGTTGCGGCTGGAATATTCGGCAATCTCGGGGTTGTGGGTCACGAAGATGATGGTATGCCCCTGCATGTAGAGTTCCTGGAAGAGCACCAGCATCTCGAACGAGGTGCGTGTGTCGAGGTTACCCGTAGCCTCGTCGGCCAGCAGCACGGCGGGTTCATTGACCAAGGCACGGGCTATCGCCACGCGTTGCATCTGTCCGCCGGACATCTGGTTGGACTTGTGCATGAGGCGGTCGCCCAGGCCCACGGCCTCCAAAGCCTTGATGGCGGCCTTGCGGCGATCGCTTGCCGAATAGTCGCTGTTGTACATCAGGGGGAGTTCCACATTCTCCACGGCCGTGGTCTTGGCCAGCAGGTTGTAGTTCTGGAATACAAAGCCGATTTTCCGGTTGCGGAGATGGGCCCGCTGGTTCTTCGACATATTGCGGACGGGAGTGCCGTCGAGGAAGTACTCGCCGCTGGTAGGCGTGTCGAGACAACCCAACTGGTTGAGCAGGGTGGACTTTCCCGAGCCGGATGTGCCCTGAATGGTGACGAACTCTCCTTCGTAGATTTTGAAACTTACGCCACGCAGGGCCTTGACTGTCTCGCTGCCCACCTGGAAATAGCGCTTTACATTTTGCAGTTCAATCACGACCCGCTTGCCCTCGGCATTGAAAGGCTGGGGCTTCTGTATGGCTGTTTGCTGTGTGCCGTTCATTGAATGCTACTTTTTGTTCTGTTCTTTCTTGTTGTTCCGCGGTTTGGGCATGAAGGGGTTGCTGTTCTGGCCGGCAGCATCCTCGTTGCCGCTGTTTTCCATATTGAAGTCGGTCAGCACCTCGGTGCCTTCCTTCAGTCCGCCTACAATTTCAGTAAGAACGCCGTTGGTGATGCCCGTTTCCACCTTGTAGGCCTTGAACACCTTGCCTTCGCGGGTCCAGACCTTGTCCTTTGTCTCACAGTCTTCAATGCGCTCATCCTTTTTCAGGATGGCTTCGTTAGGTGAGAAGCGCAGTGCCTTGGAGGGTATTGCCAGCACATTGCTCTTTTCGAGGGTGAAGATGGTGACATTGGCGGTAAGACCCGGCTTTAGTTTCAGGTCGTTGTTGGGCGCCGAGATAATCACTTCGTAGGTGACTACATTGCTCTCTGTGGTTGCCTCCTGGCGCACCTGCTTGACCACGCCCTCGAATGTGTCGTCGGGAAAAGCGTCTACCGTGAAGGAAACACGCTGGCCTTCTTTCACTCCGCCGATGTCAGCCTCGTCAATATCGGCCACCACCTGCATGTTGGTCAGGTCCTGGGCAATCTTGAAGAGTTCGGGGGTGGAGAAACTGGCAGCCACGGTTTGTCCTTCCTCCACCGACTTGGAAAGCACGATTCCGTCAATAGGTGAGGTGATGGTTGCATAGCCAAGGTTGGTCTGTGCACGCTGAACTTCTTCGCGAGCAGAGGCCACCTGTTCCTTTGCCTGACGGTAGCTGAGCTGTGCCGTCTCGTATTCGTTGGCACTGACAAGTCCCTTTTCGTAGAGTGCCTGGTAGCGCTTGAAGTTGGCTGCCTGGTAGTTGAGCGAACTCTGCACGCTCGACAGGTTGGCCTTGGCGGTGTTGAGCTGGCTCATCAGGTTGGTCTTGTCGAGCTCGGCGATGACTTGTCCGCGGCGGACGACACTGTTGTAGTCGACATACAACTTGCTGACGATGCCCGACACCTGTGTACCTACGGTGACGGAGGTGACGGGTTCGATGGTGCCCGTGGCGGTGATGCTGTTCTGGATGGTAGTGATGGTGGCCTTTTCGGTGGTGAAGGTTACCTCGCTTTTTTTCTTCTTGCCACCCAACAGTAGCACAAGCAGGGCAATGACGGCCACGGCAATGCCAATGTACCAGCGTTTGTTCAATTTCTTCATGATGCTATTTTTGTTTTGTTTATTGTCGTATTCATTTCAGTTCTCCGGTCTGGTAGAAGCGGAGCATGTTGATGTTGAGGATGGTGAGGTACTTGCTCTGGAGCTCAGACTGCTGTGCCTGCAGCAGGTTGTCCTTGCCATTCATGAGTTCTATGATGTTCTTCAATCCCATACGGAACTGTTCGCTCAGCAGGTTGTAGCTCTCCTGCGCGCTTTTTGTACTGGCCTGGGCGGCTATGAACTTGCTTTGGTTGGTCACAGCCTGTAGCCAATAGTTCTCAATGGTGGAGTAGAGCGAAGTCTGCTGGTCCTTGAGGTCGAGCAGATAGCTTTCCTTCTGCAGTTGGGCTTTGTTGATGGCGGTCTTTGCCTGCCGGTTGTCGAAGATGGGAATGCTTACCGATACGCCCGCAGCCATGTCGAAGTTGGTCTTGAGCTGCTTTCCCCATGCGTTGTCGCTCATGGAAGTGGTGTTGGTTCCGGCGGTTGCACTGAGTCCGACGGAGGGCAGACGGGATGCCTTTGCAATCTTGATGTTGAGGTCGCTGCTCTCTATTCCGAGCTGGGCATTGCGGATTTCAGGCCTGTGGTTGAGAGCGGCGGCGTAGACATTGTTGAGCAAAGGTATTTCCTCCAGCGCCATCTGGTCGGTGGTCTCGGGTATGAGCACATCGAAGTCTTCCTCGTTTGTGAGTTGTAGCAGTTCCTTCAGTTGCCGCTTGTAGTTGCGAAGGGCACTCTCAGACTCCACGATGGCATACTCGTCTTGTGCCCGCTGGGCGGTCAGTTGCGCCAGATCGGCACGGCTCATGGAGCCTACATTATACATGACCTGTCCCCTTTCCTCGTTCTGCTGCGAGGTTTTCAGACTTTCCTTGTTCACCTTGATGGCCTCAGCAGAGTAGAGAATCTGGACATAGAGGTTGGCAATCTGTTCCTGGATGCTGTTCGCCGTTGTTGCAGAATCCAACTGGGCCTGCATCGTTGCGAGTTTGTTCAGCTTCACTTGGTTGTGGTTCTGTCCGCCGTTCCAGACGGTCCAGTTGGCGTTGACGCCGTAAGTGCCGTTGTAATAGACCTTGTCGACGGAATTCTGCACATAGCCGTTGGCCACCGTCGACATGCCGCTTTCGGCAAAGGGGCGGTAGGTCAGGTTGTGGGATGTAACGAAGTTGAGCGACGGCAGGAGGGCGGCCTGGCTTTGCAGGAGGTCTTCCTGCGCACTGAGTTGCTGCAGGCGGGTCTTCTGTAGGGCGATATTATTTTGCAGTGCGTAGTCGATGCATTCTTTCAGTGACCACTGCCTGGCCATGCCTTCGGATGCACAGCAGCAGAGGACAAGCAACAGTGTGAGGGTTTTTGCTTTGACATTCATACTTTTCTTGCTATTTTGGTGCAAAGTTACAAATAAAAGTGCCAAAGAAACAAAAGGTTGTTGTTTTTCTGCTTCCTCGGTGTGATGGTGTTGCCCAGAAGCTTCTTGTGGGCGTTTCCTGTTTGTTTAGACGAATGAACTGGGAAAAAGTTTATTCTCTTACCGCCGGACGGCAAAGAAAAATCGCCATTACGAAGTGGAAATGGCGATGGTTATGTGTTTCGGATGTGTGCGTTTGGATGTTTATTTAAATTCGTTCAGGCGCGCGATATACTTGCCGAGGATGTCGAACTCGATGTTGACGACGGTGCCGACGGCCATGTCGCAGAAGTTGGTCACCTCCCGAGTGTAGGGTATGATGGCCACGGTAAAGGTGTTGTCGGTTGGTTCGCATACTGTGAGCGAAACGCCGTTGACGGTGACGCTGCCTTTGTCGACAGTGAAATAGCCTCGGCGTGCCATCTCGCGGTCGCACGCATATTCAAAGGTAAAATAGGTACTGCCTTCCGCATCGCGCATACCGATGCATCGGGCGGTTTGGTCCACATGTCCCTGCACGATGTGTCCGTCCAGCCGGCCGTTCATTTTCATGGAGCGTTCCACATTCACCTTGTCGCCGACCTTGAGCTGTCCGAGGTTGCTGCGGAGCAATGTCTCTTTCATGGCGGTTACGGTATAGGTGCCGTTCTCTATGCTGACGACCGTCAGGCAGACGCCGTTGTGGGCAATGCTCTGGTCAATGGAGAGCTCGCCGACGAACGAACAGGTAAGTACAAAGTGGACATTGCCCCCTTCGTGACGGATGCTGACAACTCGTGCCATTTCTTCTACGATACCACTGAACATGAGTTTGATTTACTTATTTACGGATTTACTATTTACTATTTACAAATCTTCCTCCTCTCCACTATTCGGGAGGGGACAGAGGGTGGGTTTCATTTAAAAAAAAAGCGGACAGGATGATGTGATGAAAACTCCGAGTGACATAAGTTTTGAGCGCTCCCAGCCTTTGTAATCCACCGGTCAGTACGACTTAGTCTTCTGTGAAGGTTTATATGGCCCGCCATTAGCATGGGATGCATTCTCGGTTTTTGTAAAATAATTTGATGAGTATCCCTATCGAACCACTGTCCGCCGTTTGTCTTTCTGTTGGCGAAGGTACGAAAAATAATCCGTTTGGCAATCTTTTTTGTAGAAAAAACTGACGGAGCAGCGGGCGCAGTGTCAAACTTGTTTGAGCACTGCCGAGTCGCGTCGGAGGAAAAGGCGACAGCCTTAACTGACGGAGTAGCGAGCGCAAAGAGTTCTTTGCCGAGTCGTGATGAAAGAAAAGCCGCAGGCTTAAATAGTCATTTCTTGCGTGTTTCCTCGTTGTATATCCGGTCGAAGACCTCCCTGAGTTTAGGCTCGTTGCCCAGCAGTTGGCGCAATTCTCGCAGGTGCTGTTCGTTGTCAGAGCCCGATAGCCAAAGTTTGATGTATCCGTTGACGGAGTATTTCTCGTCCATGTGCTGGAGAAACCGTCTCCAGTGTCCTTCTGTTTGGAGCTTAGGGTAGTGCTCCAGTCCGAACTGGATGGTGCGCCGGATGACGGTCTCTGGTTCCAGGTTCCGGTCGGCCTCTGCCACGATTTTTCCGTAGAGGTTCCGTGGTTCGTGCGATGCCGATGCACGGTGGTCCTCCACAGCTTGCCGCATCATCTCAATCTGGTGGGGCGAGAACCATCGGCGGAGCCTGTTGTCGGCGGCGAGTATCTTCCCGCTGGTGAGGTGGTGGATGGCACGAGGCCCCTCCAGTCCGAGGTCGTGGTAGGCAGCCACCACATAGCTCATGTTGATGTCGGCACCGATACGGGCAGCCAGTTGCGTGGAGCGGCGGATGACGCTGTTCACATGGGCAAGGTTGTGGGCATGGTCGAACTGTGTGTAGCGTGGAAGAATCTCGCGTTCGACGAATTCCATGAGGTCTAATGTAGGGGTGGCAGCCATGAGTTGCGTTATTTTCGTGTACAAAAATAATAAATAATGACGAGAAAAGCGTATTTTTGTGGTTGTTTCTCAATGCCTCTGTGTATGGAAGTTAGGAAAAATTCTTGTTTTGCATGGTTGCTGGCAGCGCGCCCGAAAACTTTGGCGGGAGCTGCAGTACCTGTCTTGATGGGGCTTTCGTTGGCTTGGTACGACCTGCATCCGGTTGCTGGTTGGCTGTTCCGTGAGTTCAACTGGACGGCTGCAGCACTGTGTTTGCTGTTTGCTTTTGTGATGCAGATAGCCGCAAACTTCGTGAACGACTATTACGATTTCAAGCGTGGAACGGATGATGAACAGCGTCTTGGACCGAAACGGGCTTGCGCACAAGGGTGGATAACCGAGAAAGCCATGCGTCGAGGCATAGTATTTACGCTTGTGCTGGCGTGCCTGATAGGTCTGCCACTCGTCTGCTGGGGCGGATGGTGGCTCATAGGCGTGGGACTCTTGTGCGTGGTATTCTGCGTACTCTATACCACACATTTCTCCTATTGGGGGTTGGGCGACTTGTTGGTGCTCGTCTTCTTTGGAATAGTGCCGGTTTGCATGACCTATTATATTCAGACAGGTACCGTCACGATGGATGTTTTTTGTTCCTCGCTGGCATGCGGAGCAGTCATAGACACACTCCTGATGGTGAACAACTATCGTGACCGCGGCAACGACCGGCGTACCGGAAAGCAGACGCTCGTGGTCAGGCTGGGGCAGCGGCGTGCCGAAATGCTCTATGCCTTGTTGGGCGTTGTACCCTGTTTGATGGGGCTGTTCTACCTGCGCGATGGGCGTTGGCTGGCCGCACTGTTGCCGTTTGCCTACCTGCCAGTTCATTTGTGCACTTATCGTCGCATGTGCCGCATCAATCATGGGCGGGCCTTGAACCAGATTCTCGGCGAAACAGCCCGCAACATCTTCCTCTATGGGGCGCTTTTCTCCCTGGGTGTAGTGCTCGATTGGATGCTGTTTTTATGACTTCTGCCAAATAGTTGACAATCAGTCGCTTACAAACTCCTCTGCACCGACATTCCAAAAGGGGCTCTCTTGCATTGCAAAAGAGCCCCTTTTGGCTTGCGTTTGGGCGGAAGTTGTAGTGCGTTTGAGCCCCAAATGAAAAACAGTTGTTTCTTTGACGGGTAGACAAGAAGATGAGTACTCTGTCAATTGAAGAAGTTCCAGCTGAGGCCTAGGCGGAGGATACGCTGGTTGAGGGGGTAGTGCGGCGTGAAGAAGTAGTTCTTGCTGCCGAGACCTTCGTTGATGTGACTGAACATGACGAAGAAACGCGTATGCTTCAGGTGGAAGTTGGCATAGAGGTTGACGATGGGGTATCCTCCTACTTTGACCTTCTCTTCGCCTGCCTGTACGGCAAACTGCCCGATGGACGGAGCATAGTCGGGGGCATAGTAGCGGGTGAAATAGCGCACATCGGCACCGAAATCGCACTTGAGCACCTTCGCAATCTTGAATTTCAGGTAGAGGTTGCTGTAGATGTTGAACTCGGGCAGCGGCAGGATGTCCTCTTTGCTGCTTTTCTGATAGGTGACGATGTTTTCCCAGTTGACGATGCCCAGGCGGAAGTTCTGCGCCAGCGACACGGTGAACACCGTTATGTTGTCGGGGCATTGCAGCGACTGCACTTCGTAGTTGATGCGCTCGTTGTTGTCGCCGATGGTGTAGGACTGTGCAAAGTAGGCGTAGTTCTTAATCTGGTCGAATGCCACGCGCAGCCGTGTGTCGGTCTTCTCGTAGTTCAGTTCGGCCTGCAGGCGGCTGTGGATGAAATTGTCCATGTCTTCCTGATCCCACCAGATGTGTCGTCCTTGGTAGTGTCGCTGGTAGAACATGGGGGTGTCGCGCAGGAAGGATGCCCGTCCCACGAACTGCAGTGTGTCGCCCCACAGGTTGAAATTCATGTCGGCGTTGGCTTCGATGTTGAGCATGCCGGCGTCAGATCCGGTCAGTCCCACTTCGGCAAGCACATCGTAGTGGAGGAAGCGTCCCTGCTGCTTGCTGATGACACCGCCGGCAAAGAGAGCGTTCTCGGTGAACTTCGTGGTTCCGACACTTGCCGGAAGGGAGAATCGGCGGAACTCGTGTGCGGCATAGATTTTCAGGCCAGCCTTGGCCCATTTGTTGAAGCCTTCGAGCAGGGCAACGGCAAAGGTGTTGCGGAGACGGATGTGTGATGTCTTGTCGTAGACGGAATCAGGCTGGAGCTTTTCCTGTACATCGTAGGTGTTCAGATAGTAGTTGTCGGGCGATACATAGGATTCGTAGATGCGGCGGTAGTGGTCGAACTGGAGGGTGTGGATGAAACTGGTTACCGGCACATACTCGGTTTTCATCCAAGTGGTGTCGTTTTCCTCCTTCGGTGCGGCAGCCAGTTCTTCGGGTTGGGTGCCTGCCACGACGGAGAGGCGGGTAGTGTCGCTTGGTTGCTTGAGCACAGGCTCTGCCCCTATCACCTTGGCATCGTCGGGTCGGCCTTCCAACTTTGCGGCGTTCTTTTCAAACTCTTCTTCGTCGAAGGTGTTTCCCTCCTTCTTTGCCTTGCGCTCGGCGTTCTCCTTGGCTTTTAAGGCATCGTTTTCCTTCTTCGACTCCTGGGCAAACTTGCGTGCCGCAATTTCTTCTTCGCTCATGCGAACCTTCCGATGGAATCCAAGGCTGTAGCGATGGGTGAAGAAGAGGTGCTGGTTGTCGTTGCGGTTCCAGTTTTTCTCCAGCGTGACGGGAATTTCGAGCGACTCGTATTCGCTGTCGAGCCGTTCGGGGTGGGTGATGTAGTTGTCGTCGATGAGGCCGCCGTTCTCGGTCACTTTCTGGTGGAGTGCCGAGAAGAGGAGGTGGGCCTGGTACTGGTCGCCCAGATAGGAGCCGTAGAGTTGGTAGTTGGTGTGTGAGGTGTTCTGGTTGGAATAGTAGCCGCGTCCATAGAGATAGTCGAAGTTGAATCCCATGCCGAGGCGCTTTCCTGCGTTCACGCCGAACTTACCCGTGAAGTGGTCTTCGCCCTGCGTGCGGTCGCCTGCCGTGTTGAACGAGAGGTTGGTAAAGGGGGAGAGCGTGTTGGTGAAGTGGAACTGGTCAATGGGAGTGATGACATAGTTGTATGGGTTGACAAACATGAACTCGTCGTCTTCCTCGCGATCGATGAAGATGCGGTTCTGGCGGGGAGCGCCCAGGTTGCCCGTCGTGTTGTACTCGCCATAAAGTCCCGTGGTGAAAATGGTGTTCATGAAGAGATGGCTGAGCGTGTCGGGCTCGGCTTCGCTGATGTCCCCGAAGTCGCTGTCGACCGTCCAGACTTTCAGCCCCTTGGGAATCTCCTTGTTAGATCCCAGCGAGTCAGCTTGCTGTCGAAGCTGCTTCTTCGTGAGTACGGTGCCGTCGGCATTGATTTGGCCGATGTCGTTTCTGTCGATTTCGTTGATTTGTGCAACGGCAGGGGCGAAAAGGCAAACGCAGAGGAATAGGATAAGATATTTTTTCATCGGTGGATAAATCGCAGACAACATTCAATGAACTTAAATACCATAGCCACAATGATGATAATGCCACCAATGAACTGGTCTTTCCAAAAATAAACGCCCATTCCCACCAGCGCTCCCAGGATGAAGATGCTGTTGAGGATGTTTCTGATTCGGAGGTTGTTGTTGGACGAATTCCGTTCAGATGCCCGGCGAGAGTGGAAGGGAGGTCGGTTTTCCATGGTTGTATGCTTATTTAAGGAGTGCGGAAAGTTGGTTGAAAATCTCGTTCTTGCGGTCAATGGTTTTCGTACGGAAGCGGCGGTTGAGTTTCACCAGTTCGCCTTTTTTGTTCAGGGCAATCTTATCGGCAATGAGTTCCTCGGCAGTGGCGCGGAATCCTGTCGAGCGGTTTTCCTCGTAGTTGTAGTTCAGTCGTTCCATGGTCAGGTGCAGATGCCCGTCGGTACAGGTGGCCATGATGACATAGTTGAATTTTGTGCGGTCGAGCGACAGCGCATTGCTGGAGAATACAATCCACTCGTTCAGGCGGGCTACGATTTTCCCCTCTTCCTTGTTGACGAGTGCAACGGCACTATTCTCGTTCTTTCGCTGATGAGTATCGCTTGCCAGTTGTTCCAGGAACCTATAGGTGATGTCGTAAATCTGTTCTGCACTTTTGCCCGGTGCGTCTTGCTCCAGGGTAAAGATTACCTTTCCGTCGAGTTCAGGAACTGCACCTTGAAGGTACTCGTCGTTGCGGTTCAGTCCGGCAGTGGCCTGCGATTTTTCTGTCGGTGCAGATGCGTTGGATGCCACTGGTGCCGTCCATCCATTGTTGGCAGCAGCAGGAGCCTCGGCAACGGTTTCCTTCTCTTTAGCTTTCTTTTCCTGAACGGGAGGAACAGGGATAGCCTCTGCCTTGGCCGGCTGCTGATACTGGATGGTGGGAACTGCTTGTTGGGTGCTCTGCTGTTGGTTCAGCCGCTGGCGTTCTTTTTCGGCTTGCTCCTTCAGCCGCTGTGCTTCAGCCTCTTTCTTGGCAATCTTCTCTTCCAGCCGTTGTGCTTTCTGGTTATCTTTTTGCTGCTGTTTAAGTGCCTTTTCCTGATTTTTGGCAGCAGCTTTAGCCTCCTTGATGGCCAGTTTGGCCTCGGCAGCCTCACGCTTGGCCTTCTCCAGGCGCTGCTGTGGCGTCAGTTCAGTCACGGATTGTGCGCAAAGTATGGTTGTAAAGAATAGTAAAAGGATGAGTGTGCAATATTTTCTCATGGCAAAACGATGTGTTGATTTTCTGCAAAGGTAATGATTTTCGGAGAACCACAAAGCAGAATAAGGATTATTTAACCGACGGAGCAGCGAGCGCAGTGCCAAACTTGTTTGAGCACTGCCGAGTCGTGACGGAGGAAAAGGCGGAGCCTTAGCCACGGAGCAGCGAGCGCAGTGCCAAACTTGTTTGAGCACTGCCGAGTCGTGCCGGAGGAAAGGGTGATAGCCTTAACTACGGAGCAGTGAGCGCAAAGGAAGTAAAACACGGTTTTGTTTCCTTTGCCGAGATTCCCGATGTTGTCGCCTGCCCGTAGTTTTTTTGCTGTGCAAAGCGCGTAGCGAGTTGTGCCGGAGGAAGAGCCAGGGGCTTAACTATGTTTTTCGCTTTGTGGATGTTGAGGGGTTCAGTCCGTTTGGAATTTTGAATTGAGAATTTCTTCCAGTTTAAGGAGTTCGTCGCGGTATTGTGCTGCCTGGATGAAATCGAGTTCTTTGGCAGCATTTTCCATGAGCCTTCTGGTGTTGTCGATGCTCTTTTTGAGTTGTTCCCTGGTCATCTGCCGTACGATTGGGTCGGCGGCAAGGGCAACAGATGCAGCGGATGGGACGGGGCTGTATTTCTGGTGGTTTGGTTGTCTGGTGGTTTGGTTGTCTGGTTGTTTGGTTGTTTGGTTGTCTGGTTGTTTGGTGGTTTGGTTGTCTGGTTGTTTGGTGGTTTGGTTGTCTGGTTGTTTGACTGTTTGTAGCGAAGTTTTCACGCCCTTGATAATCTGCTGCGGTGTAATGCCGTTTTCCTCGTTGTATTTGAGCTGCTTTGCCCTTCTGCGTTCGGTTTCCTCAATGGTCAGCCGCATGCTCTCCGTGATGGAGTCGGCATACATGATGACCTTTCCGTTGAGGTTTCTTGCGGCGCGTCCGGCTGTCTGTGTCAGTGACCGGTGACTGCGGAGGAATCCTTCCTTGTCGGCATCGAGTATGGCAACGAGAGAAACCTCCGGCAGGTCGAGTCCTTCGCGCAGCAGGTTGACACCCACGAGTACATCGAAGATTCCCATACGGAGGTCGTTCATGATTTTGACGCGGTCGAGTGTGGCTACATCGCTGTGGATATAGTTGGCTCTTACATTGTTGTTCAACAGGTATTCGGTCAGTTCTTCCGCCATGCGCTTGGTCAGTGTGGTGACCAAAACGCGTTCCTCGTGCTCGCTTCGTTGGACAATTTCTTCCATTAGGTCGTCTATCTGGTTTTCTGTGGGTCGCACTTCGATGACTGGATCGAGCAATCCTGTGGGGCGTATGAGTTGTTCGACGACCACTCCTTCTGCTTCCTGCAACTCGAAGTCGGCCGGTGTGGCGGACACATAGATTACCTGATGGATGAGTTCCTGGAACTCCTCGAACCTTAGCGGTCGGTTGTCGAATGCCGCCGGCAGCCGGAACCCATATTCCACGAGGTTCTGCTTGCGTGCCCTGTCGCCTCCGAACATTGCATTGAGCTGTGGAACGGAAACATGGCTTTCATCGATGATGAGCAAATAGTCTTTTGGAAAGAAGTCGAGCAGGCAGTAGGGCCGTTGTCCGGGTTCGCGTCCGTCAAAATAGCGGGAGTAGTTTTCTATGCCGCTGCAGTGTCCAAGTTCCTTAATCATTTCCACATCGTACTCCACCCGTTCCTTTATTCGCTGCGCTTTGATGGGGTCGTTCAATTCTTCAAAGTGTGCAATTTGCAGTTGGAGGTCGTCCTGTATCTGCCTGATTGCCAGCTCGGTCTGTGCCTTTGAGGTTACGAAAAGGTTGGCGGGATAGATTTGGTATTGCTCGAATTGCCCGACGCGTTTCATGGTTTGGCTGTCGAGTTCCTCAATGCTCTCGATCTCGTTGTCCCACCACACGATGCGGAGTATGTTCTCGCTGTAGGCCATTGCGACATCGACGGTGTCGCCCTTTACACGGAAATAGCCTCGTTGCAGTTCGAGGTCGTTTCTTACATAGAGGGCATCGACCAGTTTTCGGAGGAAATTGTTTCGGTCGAGCAGTTCTCCCTTTCGGATGCTGATGACGCTGTCGGCCATGCTGGTTGGTCCTCCCATGCCATAGATGCAGGAAACCGATGCCACGACGACCACATCTTTCCGTCCCGAGAGTAGAGCGGAGACGGCCGAAAGGCGGAGACGGTCGATGTCGTCGTTGATGGCCAGGTCCTTTTCTATGTAGGTGTCGGTGGTGGGCAGGTACGCTTCGGGCTGGTAATAGTCGTAGTAGGAGACATAGTATTCCACGGCGTTTTCGGCGAAGAAACCCTTCATTTCTTCATAGAGTTGTGCCGCAAGTGTCTTGTTGTGGCTCAGGATGAGGGTAGGCTTGCCGGCATTGGCGATTACATTTGCCATTGTAAAGGTCTTTCCTGAGCCGGTCACACCGAGTAACACCTGTGCTCTTTCTCCCCGGCGTATGCCGTCGGAGAGTTGCCTGATGGCTTCTGGTTGGTCGCCTGTAGGTGAAAAAGTTGATGTCAGTTTGAATTCCATGGAATTGCAAAATTACGGAAAAACCCTTTAAGATGCTTAAAAATCACTGAATTTTTGCTAAAAACGGCATCAACGCTTTGCCGATAAAGTATTTCTTCTTAATTTTGCAATTCAAAATTAGGCGTATGAAAAGAACAATCCTTCCCCTGATCGTAATTGTTTTCATGCTCTCTGGTTGTGCACAGGAGTACAACCGTGTGCTGAAGTCGAACGACTATAATTACAAGTACGAGTATGCCAAGCAATGTTTTGCCACGGGGAAATATCAGCGTGCGATGCTGCTGCTTGCCGACTTGGTTCACTATGAGAAGGGAACGGACAACGGTGAGGAGTGCCTTTATATGCTTGCAATGTCGCAATACTGCACAAAGAACTACGAGGACGCCGCCCAGGCCTTCAAGAAATACTATCAGTCGTATCCCAAAGGTACTTATGCGGAGATGGCCGAGTTCTATGTAGGACAGAGTTTGTTTGACGGGACACCGGAACCGCGGCTTGACCAGTCGCAGACCATATCTGCCATAGCTGCGTTTCAGGAGTATCTCGACCTGTTCCCAGATGCAAAGTTGAAGCAGACAGCACAGCAGCGTTTGTTCGACTTGCAGGATAAACTGGTGAAAAAGGAACTCCATTCCGCCAAGCTCTATTACGATTTGGGCTCGTATTTCGGCAATTGCACTAATGGCGGGAACAATTACGAGGCCTGTATCATCACCGCACAGAATGCCCTGAAGGACTATCCATACACCTCCATGCGTGAAGACTTCGCAGTGCTGATTATGAAAAGCAAGTACGAATTGGCCCAACAGAGCGTTGAAGAGAAAAAACTCGAGCGCTATCAGGATGCAGAAGACGAGTGCTATGGATTTATTAACGAATATCCTGACTCGAAGGACCGCGCTACTGCCGAGCGCTACATCAAGCATTGCAAGGAATTTACAAAGGACTAACCGTATTCAGAAAATCAAGAACAATTATAAAAACAAGATACAACATGGACTACAAGAAATCAAAAGCCCCGACCAACACCGTTACCCGCAACATCATGGACCTTTGCAAGGACACAGACAACATCTATGAGAGCGTTGCAATTATCGGCAAGCGTGCCAACCAGATTTCAACTGAAATCAAGCAGGACCTGAACAAGAAGCTGCAGGAGTTCGCTTCCTACAGCGACACGCTGGAAGAGGTTTTCGAAAACCGTGAGCAAATAGAAATCTCCCGCTACTACGAGAAACTTCCCAAACCGTCGCTGCTGGCAACAGAGGAGTTCATAGAGGATGAAATCTACTATCGCGATCCTTCAAAAGAGCAGGAAGAGGAGCTTTGAAAAGACAGCATATCCCGTTTGTTGAACCCAAATTTCCTTCGAAATGATTCAACGCATACAAACCATTTACCTTTTCTTGGCAGTAGTGGTGCTGTGCCTGTGCCTGACCATGCCGGTCGGCGTGTTCCATCCGGAGGCTATGGGTGTGGATGCCACGATGTTTAACCTGGCCATTGTCACCACGAATCCGTCATTGCAGGTACCCTTTCTCCACCAGTCGTCACCGCTGTTTCTGGTCTTGGTGCTTGTCTGCATCATCGCCTTGGCGGCCATCTTCTTGTTTAAGAACAGGAAACTGCAGGCCAAACTCTGCTCAGCGTCCATTTTTCTCTGTGCAGTCTGGTATGTCCTGTATTTTGTCTACGGCTATCTTGTAGGCATTGAGGGTACGGTGTTTGCCCTGAAACCAGGCATGGGACTTCCCTTCATTGCAGTGGTCTTGCTCTACCTTGCCCGTCGTGGTGTTCTGGCCGACGAGCGGTTAGTGAGGGCAGCCGACCGAATCAGATAGGCACATCCCATCGTTAGCAGTACTCATATAATAAAAGAACGCACATGCATGCGCATGTGCGTTCTTTTATATTGTTACAATCGGAATGATAGGCTTAGAGACCAAGTTTCTTCTTTACATCGTTCACGCCCTTGTCAATGTTCTCGTTGGCTTTTGCCTTGGCGTTGTCCACTTCCTGGTTCACCTTCTCGTTGACCTTGTTCTTGGTGTCTTCAACGGCTTTTTCGGCAGCTTCCTTTGCGGCTTCGGGTGCATTCTCAATGGCTTCCTTGGTTTTGTCGGCAGCATCCTTCACCTCTTCTACGGCACCTTCTACGGCTTCTTTCTGGTTGAACAGTTTCTGAACATTCTCAATGGCTTCGTCGGCCGAGGTCTCGGTAAATGCAGCAAGTCCCAGGTTTACGGCGGCATTGTCGCCTACGAAGGCCTTGATTTTATCGGCATTTTCCTTCAGCAGATTCTGCAGGGTGGTGAACAGCGACTTTGCCTGCTCGGGATTCTCGGCAACGAGTTTCTGGAACATTTCACTGGCATTGTTCAGAGCGTCTTTCAGCACATTGGCATCTTTCTGCTCAATGGCATTCTTTACCTGCTCGATGGCGGCTTCGCTGTTGTCTTTAGTACAGCTGGCGAACACCAATGCAATCATAGCAAGGCATACAATCAATAGTTTTTTCATGTTAATGTGTTTTGGTTTTTGTATAAATGTGAAAAGTTAGTTGATGAAATAACGGCCTATGCGTTCAAATGTTGTACTTTTTTGCATGTTTTAACACAAAACAATTCAATAGATTTTTCTCTGTCCTCAACTTTGCTTACTTTTGCCTTGTTATATGTCAGCATCACAATACATAGCCCTTTTGGAGCAGCACTCCATCCGTCCCACGGCCAACCGCCTGCTCATTGTCAAGGCGTTGGCTGCAGCCGGTCGACCGTTGTCGCTCGGTGATTTGGAGAAACGCCTCCTCACTGTTGACAAGTCAAGCATTTTCCGTGCCCTGACCCTTTTCCGTCAGTGCCATTTGGTACATGCCATTGAGGGTGGGGCAGATGGTGTGCGCTATGAACTGTGTCTCTCACGCCACAGCGATGTAGATGACGACCGCCATGTTCATTTCTTCTGCGAGCGATGCCAACACACCTTTTGCCTTGACGACATCGCCGTTCCGCAGGTGTCTCTGCCTGAAGGTTACACCCTCTCGGAGGTGACATATATCCTGCGTGGTGTCTGTCAGGATTGCGCAGGCAGATAACTTTGCAACCAGGTTGCATTCACTATTGCTTAACTTTGTTGCCGAAAACAGGTAAGTATCACTCTAAAAGCAATAGTATTATGTCAGAACATACGCATCATCACGATGATCATCACGGCCATATCAATGGCAAACTTGTCCGCGTAGTCATCACTGCCGTCCTGCTCGTAGGCAGCATTGTAGTGGAAAAGACCTGTGCGCTCCCTCTTTGGCAATTGCTCCTGCTCTATCTGGTTCCCTACTTGCTCATAGCCTACGATATCCTGAGCGAGGCGGTTGAGGGAATAGCCCATGCCGAACCTTTCAACGAGCACTTGCTCATGGCCATTGCCACCATTGGTGCACTTTCCATCGGTTTTCTGCCGGGCATGGAGAACGCCTTTGCCGAGGCTGTGTTCGTCATGTTGTTCTTTCAAGTGGGCGAACTCTTCGAGGACTATGCCGAGGGACAGAGCCGCCGTTCCATTGCCCACCTGATGGATATCCGCCCGGATAGCGCCACCGTGGTCGACGGCAAAGGCCTGACCACCGTCTCACCCGATGCCGTTGCCGTGGGAAGTATTATCCAGATACGGCCCGGAGAGAAAGTACCACTCGACGGAATCGTCGTGGAAGGCACTTCCAGCATGAACACCATGGCGCTGACGGGCGAGTCGATGCCGCGAGACATCACTGTGGGCGACGAGGTCCAGTCGGGCTGTATCAATGCTGCCGGACTTATTAAGGTACGGACCACCAAGGCGTATGCCGAGTCCACCGTAGCCAGGATCATCCAACTGGTTGAACATTCCGGTGAGAAGAAATCGAAGGCCGAGACTTTCATCCATCGCTTTGCAAGGGTATACACCCCACTGGTGGTGTGTCTGGCATTGTTAGTAGCATTCCTGTTCCCATGCTTCAGTGCCAGTTATTCCGCCAGTTTCTCCTTGTGGCTCAGCCGTGCCCTGACCTTCCTGGTGGTGTCCTGCCCCTGTGCACTGGTCATCAGTGTTCCCCTCACTTTCTTTGCAGGCATAGGCGGGGCTTCGAGAAAAGGCATTCTGGTGAAGGGTGCCACCTATTTGGATGTGCTCTCCAAGGTGCAGACCGTTGTTTTCGACAAGACAGGCACGCTCACCCAGGGGATCTTCAAGGTCCGCGCCGTCCATCCCGAACGCATAGACGAACATCATCTCCTTCACCTTGCCGCGCATGTTGAGCGCCACAGCACCCATCCCATCGCCCTTTCGCTGCGTGCGGCTTATCCCAACGAGGCCGACGACTGTGCCGTGAAGGACATTACCGAGATTGCCGGTCAGGGCATCCGTGCCAATGTGAACGGGCACACGGTCTGCGTGGGCAATGAGAAGATGATGCAGGCGTTGCAGGTTGACTGGCATCCCTGCCACCATCCGGGCACCATTGTCCATGTGGCCATCAATGGTGTCTATGCCGGTCATATAGTCATCACCGACCAGATAAAACCCGAAGCTGCTTTAGCCATCCGGCTTCTCAAGGAGCAGGGCGTGCGAAAGACGGTCATGCTCACCGGCGACCATGCTCAAGTGGCCGACAGTGTTGCCGCTGCTGTTGGGGTGGATGAGCACCATGCCGGACTCCTCCCCGACGAAAAGGTGACCCAAGTGGAGCGCTTGCAGGCAGAATTGTCCGCCGGACAGGCTCTGGCTTTCGTTGGCGACGGTATCAACGATGCTCCGGTGCTGGCACGGGCCGATGTCGGCGTGGCAATGGGTGGACTGGGTTCCGATGCTGCCATCGAGGCGGCCGATGTCGTACTCATGGACGACAACCCGATGAAAATAGCCACAGCCATGGCCGTTGCCCGTAAGACGCTGCGCATAGCAGGGCAGAACATTGTCTTCGCCATAGGCATCAAGGTCCTCGTTCTGCTGCTGGCGGTGCTCGGTTTTGCCTCCATGTGGATGGCGGCCTTTGCCGATGTGGGTGTCATGGTGCTCTGTGTGCTCAACGCCATGAGGGCATTGAAACAATAAATTCCGAGAATTTTGCTGAAGGAAGCAACAGGCTGAATATCAGCATATTATAAAAATGCGCACCAACTGCTTGGTGCGCATTTTTCATTTGGGGCTCAAACGCATTCCAACTGCCGCCCAAATGCACGCTGTTTGGGGCTCAAATGCATTGCGTTTGGGCCTCTTTTGGAAAACGCCTGTTGCAGAGGCGGAATATGAGGGTCACGAATCGGCATTTGTTTGGTTGTTTCAAGAAATAGAATTACCTTTGCAAAGAACCTCATAATCATGGAACCATGGAAAAAACACTCGTACTTTTGAAACCCAGTTGCGTTCAGCGCCACCTCATCGGTGAGGTGCTGCATCGCTTTGAACGCCGCGGACTGCGCATTGCAGGTTTGAAAATGATGCAGTTGTCCGATGAAATCCTGCGCGAACACTATGCCCATCTCGTCGACAAGCCTTTCTTCCCGTCGCTGGCAGCCTCCATGCAGGCTTCGCCTGTGGTAGCCTTGGCCATCGAGGGTGTGGATGCCGTACAGGTGGTACGCACCATGACGGGCGTGACCAACGGTCGGCTAGCCGCTCCCGGCACTATTCGCGGTGATTATTCAATGAGCAATCAGCAGAACATTGTCCATGCATCCGATTCCGTGGAGAATGCAGCTATTGAGTTGCGCCGCTTCTTCCTCCCCGAGGAAATCTTCGACTACGAGAGCGGTGCCCGCGCATTCATCTACGGCGATGGCGAAGGATAGGCCTGAAGTCCACGCAGAGACAAAGCTCTTATTGCGCTAAAGAAAAACCGCCCGAGGATTTTAACCCTCGGGCGGTTTTCATATTAGATAGCAGGCAGACTTTTATACCTGTTCGGTCCAGTCTTCCTTTGTCTTGCGAACATAGCTTTGGTAGCGCAGTTTAGCCATGCGCTCGGCCTCGGCAAAGAGTTCGTCGGCCTCGTTGGGGAAGGCTTTCTGTACAGACAGATAGCGTACTTCGCCCAGGAGGAAGTCGCGGAACTTCTCCCACTGCGGCTCCTTCGAGTCGAGTGAGAACGGGTTCTTGCCCTCTTCGGCCAACTGTGGGTTGTAGCGCCACAGATGCCAGTAGCCACACTCAACTGCACGAGCTTCTTCTGCCTGGCTGCGACCCATACCACCCTTGATTTTCAGGCCGTGGTTGATGCAAGGTGCGTAGGCAATCACGAGCGACGGTCCGGGATAAGCCTCTGCCTCGCGGATGGCTTTTAGGCATTGTGCGTTGTCGGCACCCATGGCCACCTGGGCAACATAGACATAGCCGTAGGTGGTTGCAATCAAACCGAGGTCCTTCTTGCGGATGCGCTTTCCTTGTGCGGCAAACTGTGCAATGGCACCCAGCGGGGTAGCCTTCGACGACTGTCCGCCAGTATTGGAGTAAACCTCTGTGTCAAGCACGAGCAGATTGACATCCTCACCGCATGCAATGACATGGTCGAGACCGCCGTAGCCGATGTCGTAGCTTGCACCGTCGCCACCGATAATCCACTGGCTGCGCTTAATCAGGTAGTGTTCCAATGTCTGCAGTTCCTTGCAATGGGGACAACCGATTTCGGCACCGCCTGCAATGAATGGCTTCAGCAGGGCAGCCAGACGCTTGGTTTCGTCGGCATCGTTCTGCTTTTCAATCCATTCCTCAGCCAGCGACTTGAACTCGGCGGGACAATTCTCATCGGCAGTAGCCTCGCGCAGCAACATACTCACACGCTCTTTCATCTTCTTGTTACCGAGCACCATGCCCATGCCGAACTCGCAGAAGTCTTCGAAGAGCGAATTGTCGAACGCCGGTCCCTGACCTTTCTCGTTCTTGCAGTAAGGCGTGGAGGGAATGGATGCCGAATAGATGGAAGAACAGCCAGTGGCGTTGGCCACCATCTCGCGGTCGCCGAACAACTGGCTGATGAGTTTCACATAGGGAGTCTCACCGCAGCCGGAGCATGCACCGGAGAACTCGAAGAGCGGAGTGGCAAACTGTGAGTTCTTCACATTGGCCTTGATGTCGACGAGGTCTTGTTTGCTCTTTACATCGCGCACGAGCTTGTCCCAGTTCCGTGCCTCTTGCTTCATCTCGTCGGTGTCCGGATTGAACGGAACCATGGAGAGTGCCTTGCCCAGCTTCGGATTGCCCGGGCAAACATCTGCGCAGTTACCGCAGCCGAGACAGTCGAGTACGGAAGTCTCAATGCGGAAGTGCATGCCTTTCATGGCGGCCGGAGCCTTCATCTCGATGGTGTCGAGGGCATTGAAGCCTGCCAGTTCCTCATCGGTGAGCACAAAGGGGCGGATGGCTGCATGAGGACACACATAGGCACACTTGTTACACTGGATACAGTTTTCCTTGTTCCAAACCGGTACGAATGCTTCCACGCCGCGCTTTTCCCATGCGGCAGTGCCGTTCTCCCAACTGCCGTCCACCGTATCGTGCTTGACAAAGTCGCTTACCTTCAGCAGGTCGCCCGACTGTGCGTTGATGGGGCGTACCAGTTCCTTGACGAATGCCGGGGCGTCGTCTTCCACCTTGGCGTCGTCTGCAAGGCTGGCCCATGCCGGATCTACGGCAAGTTGCTTGTATTCGCCGCCGCGATCAACCGCAGCGTAGTTCATGTTGACCACATCTTCGCCCTTCTTGCCGTAAGATTTTACGATGAACTTCTTCATCTGCTCCACGGCGAGGTTCACTGGGATAACGCCTGTGATGCGGAAGAATGCCGACTGCAGAATGGTGTTGGTGCGGTTGCCCAGCCCAATCTCCTGTGCTATCTTGGTAGCGTTGATGTAGTAGACGGTGATGTTGTTCTGTGCGAAGTAGCGTTTCACCCTGTTCGGGATGAAGTTGACCAACTCTTCGCCGTCGAAGATGGTATTGAGCAGGAATGTTCCGTTCTTCTGCAGGCCGCGGATGACATCGTACATGTTCAGATAGGCCTGCACATGGCATGCGACGAAGTTAGGTGTGTTCACCAGATAGGTGGAGCGAATGGGGGTATCGCCGAATCGGAGATGGGAGCAGGTGAAGCCGCCGGACTTTTTCGAGTCGTAGGAGAAGTACGCCTGGCAATATTTGTCGGTGTTGTCGCCGATGATTTTAACGCTGTTCTTGTTTGCCCCGACCGTACCGTCGGCTCCGAGGCCGTAGAACTTGGCCTCAAAGGTGCCCGCTCCGCCCATGGGTATTTCCTCTACTTCTGGCAGGGAGGAGAAAGTGACATCGTCGACGATGCCAACGGTGAAGTGGTTTTTCGGCTCATTGAGTGCGAGATTGTTGAAAACGGCAATGATCTTGGCCGGTGTGGTGTCGGCAGAGCCCAGTCCGTAGCGTCCACCGACGATGAGCGGCTTGTCGTCTACATCGTAGAAGGCGCTCTTTACATCGAGGTATAGCGGCTCTCCCTCGGCACCTGGTTCTTTGGTGCGGTCGAGTACGGCAATGCGTTTCACGGTCTTGGGCACGGCTGCAAGGAGGTGCTTCACCGAGAATGGGCGATAGAGGTGCACGCTGACCATACCAACCTTCTGTCCTTGTGCATTGAGATAGTCGATAGCCTCGCGTGCGGCTTCCGAAGCAGAGCCCATGAGGATGATGATGCGGTCGGCGTCCTCTGCGCCATAGTAGGAGAAGAGGTGGTATTCGCGTCCGGTGATTTCGCTGATCTTGCCCAGATAGTGTTCAACCACCTCCGGTACATTCTCGTAAGCCTTGTTGCATGCCTCACGGTGCGTGAAGAATGTTTCGGGGTTCTCGGCCGTTCCGCGTGTGACGGGGCGTTCTGGCGATAGTGCACGGTCGCGGAAGCGCTTGATGTCGTCGGGATCGAGCAGTTTCTCAATGTCTTCCTGCTCCATCATTTCAATCTTGTGATATTCGTGTGAGGTGCGGAATCCGTCGAAGAAGTTGACGAACGGAATGTTGGTCTTGAGCGTTGCCAGATGTGGTACGGCTGTGAGGTCCATCACTTCCTGTACGGAACCTGAGCAGAACATGGCAAAACCGGTCTGCCGGCAGGCCATAACATCCTGATGGTCTCCGAAAATACAGAGGGAATGGCTGGCCAGTGTGCGGGCCGACACATCGAACACGCAGGGCAGCATCTCGCCTGCAATCTTGTACATGTTGGGAATCATGAGGAGCAATCCCTGCGAGGCGGTGAATGTTGTGGTCAGTGCACCAGCCTGCAATGCGCCGTGCAGTGCACCGGCGGCACCGCCTTCGGACTGCATTTCCTGTACGCTGACGGTCTGGCCAAAGAGGTTCTTACGACCGCGGGCAGCCCATTCGTCTACATGTTCTGCCATGGGGGAAGAGGGAGTGATGGGGTAGATGGCAGCCACTTCAGAAAACATGTAACTGATGTGTGCGGCTGCTTCGTTACCATCACAGGTGATAAATTTCTTTACTTTTGCCATAATGATTAATTAGTTTACCGATTTACTATTTACTGATTTTACTATTTATATTTTCTTGCTGGGAAAAGTGCGTAGTGAAAGGGGTTATTGGTATATTTCCGCGAGTTTTTGTTCGATGCGTTCTCCGCGGAGTCCGCGCTCGACAATGTTGCCGTCGGGTCCGAAGAGGATGATGTGTGGAATGCCGCTGATGCCGTAGAGTTCGGCAGGTGTGCTTCCTGCGTTGATCATCTGGGGATAGTTGATGCCCAGTTCCTTGATGGCTTTCTCTGTGTCGGCTGGTTCGTCGGAAACGGCTACGCCCAACACGATGAGTCCTTTGCCGGCATACTTGTTATGGGCGGCAATGAGGTTGGGTATCTCTGCGCGGCAGGGAGGGCACCACGAGGCCCAGAAGTCGACCAGTGTATACTGCCCCTTGCCCACATAGTCGGACAGTTTGGCGACCTTTCCGTTGTATTCGGTTTCGAAGTCGACGAAGGGGGTGCCTTTGCTGTGCTGCTGTTCGACGAGTTGGAGTTCCTTGTTCTTCTTGTTTATCTCGTAGTAAATGTAGGCTCCGCATCCGGCAATGACGAGGATGAGTGCCACGAAGACGCCAAGGAGAACTTTGAGGGCGGTTTTTGCTGTTTTGTTCATGGTGTGTGTGCCTTGGGTATTTAATTTGCTTGCAAATTTAATACAAAAATCCGAGTAGCCACAAAGGTATGTGGTTGTTTCTTCCGATTTCCGTGTTGTACCTGATGTAAATGTTGTCTTCCTTCTGTGTGGGTTGCTTGCTGCCGAGTGCGTCGTAGATGATGAGCCGGCGGTCCTTGTTGAGTACGAAAGTGTCGGGCTTTTCGGTGCTGTTTACGGTGTTCTTATCCCAGAGGGCATTGAGCATGAAGGTTTGCATCACTTCCTGTTGTTTCACCTGTATGGGGTAGATTGCGTACATCAGGTTGGTGTTGTGGAGCATGACGCGTGCAGGTTTCTTGTGCAGGGTCTCTTCGTTGCGGTAGAGAATGTTGATGAGCCGGGCGTCGGCAAGGTACTTGATGTACTTCATCACGGTGGCGCGGCTGGTCTGGATTTCCCTTGCCAGGATGCTGATGTTGGGTGTTTTCGATGCGTTGCAGGCCAGCAGATAGAAGAGCTTCTTTATCTTGGGAAGGTATTTCAGCTCGATTTGCTTGATGAGCAGTATGTCCACCTCGGTTATCATGTTCATGGTCTTAAGCAGATTTTCCGAATAGTTGCGCTGCTCCTGGAAGAAGGGATAGAAACCGTGGTGAAGGTAGTCCTGGAAATACTGCTTGGGACTGACCCTTGACAGTATCTCGCGTTGGATTTCGCCGTTGCGGAGGAGTATCTCTTCGAGGGTGTAGGCAGGCAGTTGCAGGCCGGTCTTTATGTTGATGAACTCGCGGAAGGAGAATCCTCTGAGGTTGTAACTCTTGACGATTTTGCCAATTTCCGGGTTTTCCTCTTTCAGCCGCATCACGCTGGAGCCGGTGAAGACAATCTTCAGTTGCGGATAGCTGTCGTAGCACTGCCGGAGTTCCTGGCTCCAGTTGTGGTCCTTGAACACCTGATCGATGAGTAGCACCCGCCCGCCTTGTTTCACAAACTCGCCGGCAAAGGCCGTAATGCCCCGTCCCTGGAAGTAGAAGTTGTTCATGTTGATGTAGAGACACTGGCGGTCGTCAAGCGGGAATTTCTCCTTGGCATATTGCAGGAGGAAGGTGGTCTTGCCCACACCGCGCGTCCCCTTGATGCCGATGAGGCGGTCGTTCCAGTCAATCTCGTCCATGAGCATGCGCCTGACACCAGCCGGTGTGTGCTGGATCAAGTAGGCGTGCGTACGATAGAAAGCGTCGAGCAGGGACATGGAATGTGAAGGAGGGTTAATGGCTGTAAGTGAAAGCAGCAACTGCAAATATACAAATAATTTTATTATTTCCCCCATCTGTTCCGCTGTTTTTCCGCATGGGTGTTTTCATTGCACTTTTTATCCGTTTTGCAGCGGTGGCTGACAGCACGCAAAATTCTTCTAAAATCTTTACATTTTCCAAAAGTGTGCAATTCCGCAACCAGGTGGAGAGACACCATTTTTATGTAAATTCGGGGCATTTTTCGGTCAGTTTATGCCCGTGCGCGACATGACGGTTTTCCGTTTGGGGCTCACTTGCATAGCCGTTTGCCGTGTTTTGAAATGCGAAAACCGTCCTTTCGGCTTGCAACTGGGGCTCGTTTGCAGTGCGTTTGGGCGGCAATTGGGAAATGGTTTGAATGCGAAAAACTGACATTTTTCTGCAATTTGTTGAGTGCTAACAACTTGCAAAATGCTTGACATTTCCGTTCTTTTACCGTCGATTGTCCGGATATTCGCCCTTGGAGCCGGATTTTGCGTCAGCAAACGGCAGTGTGCAGTAATTTATCTTGACATTTTATTGCTTAAAAGAACACTGTCCGCACTTGAAAAAACAAATTTATTTTGCTCTTTGCCCGCTTAGTCGTAACTTTGTGGAGGAGTGTTGTCAGACGGCATCACCGCAAAACAAGGTATACAGGAATGAGACTTCACATATTCAATCCCGACCATGACCTGGCGCTTGCAGCCAACCTGGCCAACTATACAGCCCCGCATGCCGGCCGAGAACTGCGTGCCGACCTTGGTTTCCTGCCCGCACTGTGGGCAGAGAACGGCGACTGGGTGCTGGTGGACGACCTCGAGTCAACGGCCTTGTACACCCGCCACATGGGACAGTACCTGCATCAGGTGCGCTACCTGACCTTCGACGAACTTTCCAGAAGCTATGTCCAACCGTCCGAAATCTGCGTGTGGGGCTGGAACAAGAGCCTCCGACGGCAGTTGTTGCGGCACGGCGTGGAGGAAAGGCTCATGCCGTCGGACGAATACATCGAACTGTACCGGCAGTTCAGCAGTCGCCAGTGGGCGGCGGAACACCTGCTCGCACCCTTGGTACGGAGCCATCCGCAACTGCTGGGCGAAGCCGTCTGCTGCCGCAAGGTCCCACATTTGCAGCCTCACACCGTGCTGAAGTCGCCATGGAGTTCAAGCGGACGGGGAGTGCGCTATGTGGAACGGGCCGACGACAGTGCCCTGCGCCGATGGGCGGAGAATATAGTACGCCAGCAGGGAGCCGTCATGCAGGAACCTTATTATAAAAAGGTGAGGGACTTTGCCATGGAGTTTGAATGCACGGCCGACCGCCGGGTGGAATACCTCGGGCTCTCGCTCTTCCAGACCGTCAGGGGAGCCTATACCGGCAATCTCATTGCCACGGAGGAGGAAAAGACGAAGGAACTGGGGCAATATGTAGACAGCGGCTTGCTGCAACACCTGCGCCATGAAATCATCACCCTCATTTCCAGCCACATAGCGCCCCACTATGTAGGGCCGTTGGGCATTGACATGATGATTGTCAGCCATCCGCAGGCCGGGGATTCCTTCATGGTTCATCCGTGTGTGGAGATGAACCTGCGCCGCACCATGGGCCATGTCGCACTGGCACTGACGCCCAGACAGCCGCAGCCCTGGCGGATAATGCGTATAAAATATACCGACCGCTACCGGCTGCAGGTGTCGCCCTATCTGGAGAATATCGTCAACAACGCCCTGATATGAAAAATCCCACTCGGACATTTCCAAGTGGGATTTCTCTTATTTGTTCATCGCTATCAGTCAATCACCCATAGAATCAGGGCAACGAAGGGCAGTAGCAAGGCCAGGAAGAGGAGGCAGCGCCATGTCAGCCGCTTGATTATCTTGTGGCGACGGCGGTTGCGGAGGTTCCAGTTCTTGAACTTCTCACTTTCGTCCAAGTGCTCCTGCTTCAGTGAGCGCGATGAATTCTTGCGAAGATCAAATTTCCAATCGTCTTGCATAGTTCTATTCTTGTTTTTAGATAAATGCAATGGTCAGACCTGCCATGACGATACTTACCATCGACATGAGCTTGATTAGGATGTTAAGCGATGGGCCGGAAGTGTCTTTGAAGGGGTCGCCAACGGTGTCGCCGACGATGGTTGCCTTGTGAGCAAAGGAGCCCTTGCCGCCGAAGTTGCCTTCTTCTACATTCTTCTTGGCATTGTCCCATGCACCACCTGCGTTGGCCATGAACACGGCGAGGGTGAAACCACCGGCCAATCCGCCAACCAGCAGGCCAAGCACACCAGCCACGCCGAGAACCAAACCAACGATAATCGGGATGATGATGGCAAGGATTGACGGGAAAATCATCTCATGCTGGGCAGCACGGGTGGAGATTTCCACGCAGCGGCCGTAGTCGGGAGTGCCGGTCCCTTCCAGGATGCCTGCAATCTCCTTGAACTGACGGCGTACCTCAACAACCATCTTCTGGGCTGCACGGCCCACTGCTTCCATGGTCAGACCGCAGAAGAGGAAGGCTGCCATGGCACCGATGAAGGCACCAACCAGCACTTTCGGGTTCATCAGGTTAACCTGGAAATAGTTCATGAAGTCGGGAATAGTGGCCTGAGCGGCACTGATGGTGTCGCCGGCAAGGTTGGTCAGTGTCTTTCCGGAACGCTCCATGGCAATCTTGATTTCCTCAATATAGGAAGCAAGCAGTGCCAGGGCGGTCAGGGCTGCAGAACCAATGGCAAATCCCTTGCCCGTAGCGGCTGTTGTGTTGCCCAGTGCATCGAGTGCGTCCGTGCGGTGACGAACCTCTTCGCCCAACTCGCTCATCTCGGCATTACCACCGGCATTGTCGGCAATAGGACCGTAAGCGTCGGTCGCGAGGGTGATACCCAAAGTGGAAAGCATACCTACTGCGGCGATGCCCACACCGTACAGACCGTGTGCCAGGGCCTCGGCGTTCATCTCCATGTTGAACCCGTTTGCGCAGAGATAGCTCATCATGATGGCCACACCAATGGTGATGACGGGGATGCAGGTCGAAATCATACCGGTACCGATACCCTTAATAATAACGGTTGCCGAGCCTGTCTGGCCTGCTTCGGATATCTTCTGGGTCGGTTTGTAACTGTGAGAGGTGTAGTATTCGGTTGCCTGGCCGATGATGACACCGGCTGCCAGGCCGCTGATAACGGAGAACGACAGGCCGAGCCAGTTTTCAATGCCGAGCAGGTAGAGGATGGCGAAGGTGGCAGCGGCAATCAGCACGGCGCTGACATTCGTACCCAAAGCCAGCGACTTGAGCAAATCGCGCATGGTTGCGCCTTCCTTTGTGCGTACCAGGAAGATGCCGATGAGCGAGAGGAATACGCCAACGGCTGCTATCAGCATAGGAGCGATAACGGCTTTCAACTGTGCTTCGCCGGCACCTGCAAAGGCTGCAGCACCGAGAGCGGCTGTGGAAAGAATCGAACCGCAGTAACTTTCGTAGAGGTCGGCACCCATACCGGCCACATCACCTACATTGTCGCCCACATTGTCGGCGATGGTTGCAGGGTTGCGTGGGTCGTCTTCGGGAATGTCTGCCTCAACCTTGCCTACGATGTCGGCACCAACATCGGCTGCCTTGGTGTAGATACCACCGCCGACACGGGCAAACAGGGCCTGAGTAGAGGCACCCATACCGAAGGTAAGCATGGTTGTCGTAATGGTAATGAGGGCGACATCGGAGTCAGCATAGAAGTAGCTGAGCACGATGAACCAGATAGCAATGTCGAGCAAGCCGAGTCCTACCACGGTAAGACCCATCACGGCACCCGAACGGAAGGCAATCTTCAAACCGCTGTCGAGGCTCTTGCGGGCAGCATTGGCCGTACGGCCGCTGGCATAGGTGGCGGTCTTCATGCCGAAGAAACCTGCCAAACCGCTGAAGAAACCACCGGTGAGGAAGGCAAATGGCACCCATTCGTTCTGGGCATGGAGCACATACGCCATGAAAGCGAACAGTGCTGCCAGCACGATAAATACGATGAGCACTACTTTGTACTGCTGTTTGAGATACGCCATGGCGCCGTCGCGGACATATTTGGCAATCTCTTTCATTCTGGGTGTGCCTTCGTCCGCCTTAATCATGGTACGGAAGAAGTAGTAGGCCATGGAAAGCGCTACAATACTGGCTATCGGAATAAGCCAAAATACAGTTGGAATGTTGTTCATAATCTTAAATTATAGGTTTAATTAGAATCTGAAATCAAGTTCGATGTCTACCATATTGTAGTCGTGCTCGGCCAGAGAGCGGTCGTTAACGCGGACTACTTCTGCATTGATTTGCAGGTTTTTGCTGATGAGGTAGTTGGCGCCAATCTCATAGAGGGTCTTTGCACTGTTCCATTCACCGTTCGAACGGTACATGTCATAGCGTGCCTTGGCGTAGAGTTTCTTCTTAATGATAGGTGCAATGGTCAGTGCATACACACCGTCTGCCTTGTCGCCGTTGCTGGCTAGGGTGCAGTCGGCGGCGTTCTCGGCTTTCTGGTAACGTGTCTTGAACGCTTGTCCGGTCGAGTGGATGTATTCCGAACGGAAGGTCCAGTCGTTTATCTTGTATTCACCCGAGATGGCGTAGCGGCGCTGCGACAGGCTGCGGGTGCCGGTTTTCTGTTCTTCAACGCCCATGTTGTTCACTTCGGTCCATGTCCCCTTGCGAGCGTAGGAACCGGTCCAGCCGAAGGCACCGATGCGCATGCCTTTTACGGGCATCACCCAGAGGCCTCCGATGAGGTCTTTGCGCTGGTCTACATCGCCGGTGTTGATGCCTTGTCCGTTGAATACGCCCACCTGGTAGTGGAGCAGGGCCCGGCCGTTGTTGTCCTTCAGGAAGTCGCCTTGCAGCTGGATACCGATGTCGCGGCCGTTGCTGGCATGTGTGCCGGCCCTGTCGCTGAATCCTGCCAAAGCATTGACATTCTGGCTGTATCCGAGGAACCCTTGGTCAATCGGATGCATGGGATTCTCGAAGGTGAAGGGGCGCTTGAACTGTCCAACCTTTACCATGAGATAGGGGAGCTTCTGCCATTCCACGAACAGGTCTACCACGCGGGGAGAACTGCCGAGGTTGGCCGTGTTGCCGTTAAACTGTATTTGTGCTTTCCAGTAGAAGTCGTTGGCGATGCGTCCGTCGAGCGATATACGAGCCAGTCGGAGCTGGAAGGTGTTCGACTTGGCGTTCTTCTGGCTGCTGGCCTGATATTGCAGCATGCCGTAACCGCTTAACTTGACATCTTGGATCCAGGAGGGCAGTTGAATTTTCTTTTCTTGTGCCATCGCACTGCTTGCCACGAACAGTGCAGCAAGCAAGCAAACGAGTGTCTTTTTCATAGTCCTAATAATCTGTTCTTTATAAAATCCGTGCAAAGTTAAATTAAATAATTTAATTAAGTGCAAATTTAGCAGACTTTTTCTTGGCGGCGGATTGGATGGAGGTGTGGCGGGATGGTGTATTACCTCCTTTCCAGTTGTACAACATTTTCCACATGTGGCGTGTGCGGGAACATATCGACCGGTTGTACGGCGGTGACCTTGTAGGCCTCGTCCAGCAGGGAGAGGTCGCGAGCCTGGGTGGCAGGGTTGCAACTGACATAGACAATTCTGTCGGGCATTGCGCGGAGGATGGTCTGCACCACATCGGGATGCATACCGGCACGGGGTGGGTCGGTGATGATGACATCGGGCCGGCCATGCTCCGCAATGAACTCATCGGAGAGGATGTCTTTCATGTCTCCGGCGTAGAACATGGTGTTGTCGATGTGGTTGAGTTGGGAATTTATCTTGGCATCCTCAATGGCTTCGGGCACATATTCAATCCCCACGACCTGCCGGGCCTTGCCGGCCACGAAGTTGGCGATGGTGCCTGTGCCTGTGTAGAGGTCGTAGACGAGTTCGTTGCCGGTGAGTTTGGCAAAGTCGCGGGCCACGCAATAGAGGTGGTAAGCCTGGTCGGTGTTGGTCTGGTAGAAGCTTTTCGCACCGACCTTGAACCGGAGGTCGCCCATGGTTTCATAGATATGGTCGTTGCCCTTGAACACTTTCAGTTCCAAATCGTTGAATGTATCGTTGCACTTTTGGTTGTTTACATAGAGTAATGCTGTGATTTTCTGATATTTGTATGCGATATGTTCAAGTAGTTTTAGTGCCTTTTCCTCGTCACCTTCCTGGTCGAAATGGAACTGAATCAGGACCAGCCATTCGCCCGGGTTGAGGGCTCCAATCTTTTGCAGGATTTTGGTCAATAATTCGTTGCGCTTGGTAACTGTGGCTCCGAGTTTTGGACTGTTTACGTCAATATCGCTGAAGAGTCCTTTCATGTCAGACTCGCTGTCTGTGCCTATTGCGCTGCCTTCAATGTCGCGGAATATGCGGTTGAGAGTTTCGTTGAGGTTGTAGTCGGTTTCGGCGCATGCTGTGACATTGCAGAAGAGTTCTGAGGGATAGATGAAATAGCCTTTGTCTTCGATAGTGATTTGACGCACATTGTCGTCAACATCTTCGTCGTTGATGGCGGCATAGTTGAAGTCATGATTCCCAGCCTTTGCTTCTTCATTGTTTAAATAGTTAGTCAGGTCTTCTGAGATGAATCGATAGAAAAGAAATCCCAACACATAGTTTTTAAAGTCCCATCCATCAACGCTGCCCCTCAGGTCGTTGGCTATCTGCTAGATGGTTTTGTGCAATTCTGCACGCTCGTTTAGGTTTGCCATAAATATGTTCCAAGGTTTTTAGACGAATAAAGGGATGTAGCGGGCGCACTCGCCCAAAATGCATCGTGAGACAAAGATATAACTTTTTCTGTAAAGAGAATATTTTTGAGAGTATTTTTTCAATGCTTTGCCTGAAGGAGAGGGTAGTGGAAGAATTTGCTCAAACGTTTTTCCTGGTGCTAAACCACAATATAAACTTTTTACCCTTGACGGGGCTGTCCATGCAGGTGTGGAGTCGGGCGTCCTTATTCCATCACTTCTCCCGTAACTGAAAAAATCACCTTCCGCAGAATCGATTTTTCGCTACCGAAGTGCCGCTCGGACGCAAATAACGCCAAATCTTGAAAGCTTGCGTAAGTTGCTGCCAGTCAGTGTTTTGCGCAGATTTAAGGTCTGACTTCCCTGCGGCCGTTTTCCGTCTGGAGCCTAAACGGAAGGCGTTTGGGCCCCAGTTGCCCAAAGAAAGGGCGGCTCTTGCAGTGCGAAAGAGCAGGTTTTGGAAATGGAATCTTACAACATACCCCCTGTAGTCCCCTTAACTTAAGGGGACGCTTCTGTCCTGCTGAAAATCAGTAAGTTGAGAATGATGCCCCTCCCTTAGGGTAAGGGAGGTCGGGAGAGTTATGCCCCCAAATGAGGGGAAGGGAAATGAATGGCCATGCACCTTCACCTGAGCGTAAAAACCTCCATTTTAACATTTCTTTTGCCGAAAAATCCGGGGTGTTTTTGGGGATACTTACGCCGTTCCCTTTGAGCAGATTATTGCTGAAACGGACTATTCTCCTGTGCAGCAGGCTGTTATTTTCTGTATTTCAGGAATGCTTCGGTGCGCAGCTGCATGTTTTCTCGGAGTTGTTCGCGGTAGAGCCAAATCTCGCGCGAGTGGTAGTTGCCCTCGTGTCCGATGAGTGGCAGCATATAGTCGGTGCCGGTATATCCTTCTACAAAGAGCAGTTGCGACTGTGCGTCGAGACGGACGGTGAGAGTGTCTTTCTGCTGTTGACCTACGGGCAGGAACGGCGTGGGCTCCGTGAGCAGGGTGGCGGGCGTGTCGTCGGTGTGCCAATTGACGGGATTGATGGCGAAGGCACTCTTCGGGAAGAGGCTCACGGTGGCGGCATCCCTGACCGAATTGTAGCAAATGGTCACCCCCGTGTCGGCTGCACCCTTGGCAGGAACGATATTGCAGCAGTTGTCGGCCAGTTGCTGCGGAACGCTTGCTCCGATGACATAGGCTGCCACCATGCGCCGGTAAGTGGTTCGGTCCATTTCCTTGAGCAGCTGCAGCACAATCATGGCACCCTGGCTGAACCCTGCCACGATGAAGGGACGGTCGGGGTTGAGGTGTTTCAGGTAATGGCGGAAAGCCCGTCTGACATCGTCCGTGGCTGTCGGCAGGCGCTGCGCGGTCGTCTTGGGGTCGGTGAATGACTGCAGTGAGCACTGCCGATAGTAGGGCGAGTAGTAGTTCAGCCTGCCGCTGAGCAGTTGCTCCACGCCGGCCATCTCGCTTCTCATGGGAAGTCGTACGCTGTCGCTGTAGGTGTCGGCATGGTGGTAGCTGACTCCCCCGCGCGTGTAGTCGCCAGTCTCGGTGGAGATGATGTAGAACAGGTCGGCTGCTCCGCCCCGTTCCATGACATACCACTGGGTGGTGTCGGCATAGTCGGGTGAAGGTGGAAGATGGAATGTGGGGGGGATGAGGTGGCTCTTGCAGCCGGCGAGGCAGAGCAAGGCAAGGAGCAGGAGTATGTGTGCTTGTTTTCGGGACATGCAGGAGGATGAACTTGTGTTGCAGAACGAAAAAAGTGGCCGACAACAGGAAGGATTCCCGTGCCAGCCACTTTGCTTATGGAAAGGAATAGCGATACATTGTGATTACAGAATGCGTCGGGAGCCGTCGCTGATGTTCACATCGTAGACAGCCACACGCTTGCCGTACTTCTTGAAGAACTTCTCGGCAGCGTCGTTGATGAACTTCTGGTAGAGTTCGTCTTTCACAAGGTTAATGGTGCAGCCGCCGAAACCGCCGCCCATGATGCGTGAGCCTGTAACGCCGTTTTCCTTGGCAACATCGTTCAGGAAGTCAAGTTCCTCGCACGAAACTTCATACTCCTTGGAGAGTCCTTCATGGGTTTCATACATCTTCTTGCCCACGGTTTCATAGTCGCCGGCCACGAGTGCGTCGCAGACTGCCAGCACGCGGTCTTTCTCGCCGAGTACATAGTGGGCGCGCTTGTAGTCTTCTTCGCCTACTTCTGCACGCACTTCCTCAAGCTGCTCCCAGGTGCAGTCGCGCAGGGTCTCAATCTGCTGGTCGGGATAATGGGCAGCAATGTGCTTCACAACATTCTCGCACGAGTTGCGACGGTCGTTGTAGGGAGAACCGCTGAGTTCGTGTTTCACCTTCGAATCGACGAGCACCAGTTTGTAGCCCTCGGGATTGAACGGGAAATATTCAAACTCGCGCGAGCGGCAATCCAGGCGCATGAGTTTCCCGTACTGTCCGAAGACGCTGGCAAACTGGTCCATGATGCCGCAGTTCACGCCGCAGTAGTTGTGCTCGGTGGCCTGTCCGGCCAGCACCAGTTCCCATTTCTCCACCTTGTTGTCGCCGAAGAGGTCGTTCAGCGCAAAGGCGAAGCAGCTTTCCATGGCTGCCGACGAGGACATTCCTGCACCTAGGGGAACATCGCCCGAGAAGGCCGTGTTGAATCCTTTCACATCAACGCCGCGCTTGCGCATTTCCTGTACGACACCGTAAATGTAGCGTGCCCACGATGTGCGGGGGCCTTCGGGATCGTCAACCTTAAATTCCACCCGGTCTTTCAGGTCGATGGCATAGCACATCACGGTGTTGGTTCCGTTGGGACGAACCTCTGCCAGGATGCCTTTGTCTACTGCACCCGGGAATACGAAGCCACCGTTGTAGTCGGTGTGCTCGCCAATCAGGTTGATACGGCCGGGAGAAGCATAGATGTTACCGGTGTGTCCGTCGAAATGCTTGACGAAACGGCTTCTTACAAATTCAATATCTCTCATAACGATTTAATGTTTTATGGTTGTTCTTTTTATGAATACTTGTCTACTTGTTAACTTGCCTACTCGCCAACTTCCTTATGTACCTTGCTGCCGATGAGTCCGTAGTAGAGGATGAACGCCAGCATGGCAATGATGAGCCAGTAGCTCTGGATGTCGCCCACCTTGGTTGCCAGGAGGTTCTGGAGCAGCGGCATGACACCGCCTCCAACCACCATGGTCATGAAAATGCCGGATGCAGCAGCAGTGTATTTGCCCAGTCCTTCGGTGGCGAGGTTGAAGATGCCGCCCCACATCACTGATGTGCAGAGACCGCAGAGTACGATGAACAGACATTTTACGGGGATTTCGCCGCCCGTGAACTTGAAGAGCACGAGGTCGACGGGGTTATCTTCCGATCCTGGCAGGGTGAAAGTCTTCGACTCGGGCAGGAAAATGGCTACCAGCAACAGGGCAATGGCCACGGTGGAAACGGTAATTATCTGTGCCCGTGTGGACACCTTTCCGCTGATAAAGGTGGAAGTGAACCGGCCGACGAGCATCAGGAACCAGTAGATGGCTGCCACCGTACCGGCTATGGCAGCACTGCCGAGCACGCCACCAGGCTCGCTCAGGTAGAACAGCATCTGCCCGGGAACGCCGATTTCAATGCCTACATAGAAGAAAATGGCAATCACACCCAGTACGAGATGACGGTACTGGAAAGCACCCTTGACACCTTCCATCACATTTTGCGATTCGGTTTCAGGTTCTTGTATCTTGGTGAAGTAGATGATAACGAACGAAGCGGCAAAGATGGCCAGTGCTATCATGAGCAGGGGAGCCACAGCGCTGAGCGAGGTGTCCTTGGTGATGGTGCCGATCATGGAGCCTGCGAGCAGCGGGGTGAGAGTGGCTGCCAGTGAGTTCAGCGAGCCGCCGGTCTGCAGCAACTGGTTACCACGGTTGCCACCGCCGCCCAGGAGGTTGAGCATGGGGTTGACAACGGTGTTCAGGATGCATACGCAGAAGCCGCAGATGAAAGCACCGAGCAGGTAAACCAGATAGGTGCTCAGCTGCTCTGCGTCCATAGTGCTCGACAGGTATTGCACGCCAATGCCTACGAAGCCTAGCGCAAGTGCCACCAGCGCGGTTTTCTTGTAGCCGATTTTGGTAATCATCATCCCGGCAGGGATACCCATGAAGAGGTAGGCTGCAAAGTTCATCATGTTGCCCATCATGCCAGCCCACTCATAGTGTTGCTTCCAGATGGTGCCGAAAGGTGCTGCCATGTTGGTCACGAAGGATATCATGGCAAAAAGGAACATCATCGCAATGATGGCAACGATGGCTCCGTTCTTCTTTTTCTGTGTCATAGCGGTTGTATATTGTTTGTGTTAGTGTATTATTTCTGTACGCCGAAACGGTAGATGGTCTTCTGCTTGTACTGTTCGCCCGGACGCAACACCACCGATGGGAAGTATGGACGGTTGGGGCTGTCGGGGAAGTGCTGTGCCTCGAAGCAGATGGCCGAACGGCGCGGGAAGGTGGCTCCGTGTTGTCCCTTGTAACCGTCTGCCCAGTTGTCGGTATATACCTGTACGCCGGGTTCGGTGGTATATACATCCATTGTACGGCCGCTGTTGGGTTCCACGATGCGTGCCGCAAACGAGAGTTCGCCCTCTTCTTTCTTGTTCAGTACGAAGCAGTGGTCGTAGCCGGCACCATGGCGAATCTGCTCGTGGTCGGCGTCGATGTCGCGTCCTACGGGCTTGGAGGTGCGGAAGTCGAAAGGTGTGCCTTCAACCTTCAGGATTTCGCCCGTGGGAATGCTGGTCTCGTCAATGGGAATGTAGAAGTCGGCATTGATTTCGCACTCAAGGTCATCGATGGTGGGCGTTGGATTGGCAATGCCTGCCAGTGAGAAGAATCCGTGGCTGGTAAGGTTGATGATGGTTTTCTTGTTCGATGTGGCCATGTATTCAATCACCAGCTCGTTGTCGTCGGTGAAAGTGTAGATCACGGTGGTCTTCACTTCGCCGGAGAATCCTTCCTCTCCGTAGGCACTGATGTAGTTAAGTACCAGCGACTGTGGGTTCATCTGCAGTGCGTCCCAGACTTTGGCGTTGAACCCCTTCAGTCCGCCGTGCAACGAGTTGGGACCGTTGTTGATGGGGAGGGTGTACTGCTTGCCGTTCAGCTGGAACTTTCCGCGGGCAATGCGGTTGCCGTATCGTCCGATCAGAGTGGAGAGATAGGGTTCGGGTGAGTTGATTACATCCTGGATGTTGTCGTGTCCCTGAATCACATTGGCATACTTTCCGTCGCGGTCGGGTACTATAATGGCAACGAGCGCGCCCCCATAGTTGGTGATGGCTACCTCGTTGCCAATGCTATTCTTGAGTATAAAAAGATCGGTTTGCTTACCGTTGACAGTGGTCTGAAAGTCCTCACGATTCAGACCACAGAGCAGTTCTGTGTCTTTAGCGCTCATGATGAATCGGTTTAGGTTAGTTATGACATCCTGCAAAATAAGTGAAAAAAAACGGATACGGCAAACTTCTGATTTGAAAATACCGCTTTTGCCATGTTAAAATCTCTTAAACATTCTCTGTATTAGCGTTTTCATGCGAATGGAAAAAGAAGGGGGATGAACTGCGAAAGCTCATCCCCCTCGTTGTTGAGTGGAAATTTCTGAGTGAAAAACTTCTTAGAAGTTGTAGTAGAGGCCGAATACGATGTTGGTTCCATCGAGGTTGGCACCCCAGGAGTTAATCTTTGCTTCGCCTTCCTTCTCGTGCTCATAGCCGAAGAAGCCGACATGAGTAACGAAGCTCAGCTTTTCGTTCAGGTTAACAGCTACGCCTGGACGCAGACCTACATTGAGTTTGTCGTAGTCGTTGCCGTCATTGTAAACATGACCGTAGCCAACACCGCCGTCAACGAAAGCGTTGATGTACTGGCTCTTGAAGAAAGTGTAGCGAACATAGGGACTAACCTCTACGCTCTTCTCGCCACCTTTGGTAACGCCTTGCCAGCCGAATGCAACACCGGCAGCCAGCTTGTCGTTGAAGTTGTAGCCAACCTCAGGAACAAACTTGTAAGCGGTAGCTGATTCGCTGAGTCCGCCTACTTTTACTTTAGAGGTGCCGATACCAACGCCACCACCTACATAAACTTGTGCGGAAGCGCTAACTGCGATAATAGCAGCAGCGAGAGTCATCATAATCTTTTTCATTTTCTTTTCTTTTTTAAGTGAATAACTAATAAAATTGATTTTGACGCTGCAAATGTATTCCTTTATTTTAAATCGCAAATAAATCTGTGATAAATTTTATTGTTTTGGCGATTATTTTTTTGATGCAGGTCAAAATTGAACCGTTTTTAACCAGATTGCTGTAGACTGAATCGTAGGAAGGTTTTGTCAAGAATGGGAAAGTACCCAATTTACCAATGGGATGACAACAGTTTCGTTTCCTTAATTATTACCATAAGCCTTTATCGATAAGTGTAAACAGATTGAAGAGAAAACATTTCCCCATAAACCAAATACGGATATATTTTTTAACAAGTAAAAAAGCAGCAATACCCGTGGGTAAATATGCTATCATACAGAAAAAGCTTTCACCAGATTTCCTTTGTTTTCAATACCTCTATAAAGAATAACACCTAACTGGATAATCTAGGTTGCAATCAAATAATTACCAGTATACCGTACAGGAAACTTTGTAAAAATCCATAGTATGAAATATACGGGCAATAGTGACACATAACCTCCAATTCCAATGAGGAATGTTGTTGGAAATCCGCCCTCCTTAGATGCGTCTGTCAGCACATTTAATCCTATGACTATGAAAAAGTATGTAAAACCGACAAAGAACGATTCTGCCATAGCTGATCGTATCACTCCGCCTACATCTTCTAAAAACCAGCAGACATTTGGTCCATGCCATCCTCTGAAATAAACAATAATAACTAAACTTAAAATGCAAAGTACTGTCAGTTTGGCCAAATAATCGGCATCGTTGCCCTGCATATGGTATAAGAGAAATAATAAGAATAGGGCAAGATAGACCAAAAACTTACTGTTGTGTGGCGGTATCCATGAGTCTATGTGCGAAATAGGCAAGTCTTTGTCATCCATATTAGGGCTGATTCCTTGTGAAGAAACTCCTATGTCAGTTGCCAAGCGGCTGTCGAAGTCCTCTGTTACATGTTTCTTTCCATTGTATACACTTTTGAGATGTGACCATTCACTGTTTAACTTTACCACTTCAATCTGTCCGCCAGAATGCTGAGGTGGGTAACTTGCTGGTGCAATATGAGGAAACCATGTCGCCATCAAGAAGATGATATATTTTAATAAAAGGAAAGAATGTTTCATGGATGGTCAGATTGTCGTCTATTTTTGGAATCTGTCTGCTGTACGGGATATTCTCTTTATGAAGAAGCAATCTAACTGAATTAAACCGAAATGCTTTCGATGCGGAGTTTCAGCAGGCCGGCAGGAACATTTACTTCCACCACATCTCCCACCTTCCTGTTGAGCAATGCCTTGGCGATGGGTGAGTTTATGGAAATCTTACCTTCGCTAATGTCGGCTTCGTGTGGGGCTGTGATTGTATAACTCATGCTTTTTCCATGGGTAAGGTTGGTAATCTTTACTTTTGTCAGCAAGACGACAGTGTCAGAAGAGACTTTCGACATGTCCATGACACGGGCGTTTGCCAACACATTTTGCAGGAAACGGATACGCGAAAACAGGCGTCGCTGTTCACGCTTGGCGGCATGATACTCGAAATTCTCGCTGAGGTCTCCCTGTGCGCGAGCCTCAGAAATGGCATCACGGACTTTAGGTACTTCAATGGTTTCCAACTGATTCAGTTCGGCTACAATCTTGTCGTAGCCTTCTTGCGACATATATTCCATATGAAAAATACTTATTAGGTCGCAAAATTACTCAATAATTCCGACTTGTCTGCAGCAACACTGAAAAAAGAAACAGTATTGTTGAAGATATATCGTTATTTGTTTTCGGATTGAAAGTGGGTCAGAAAGTTTCCGACGACATAATTGCTGCCACCGATGAATACGGCATCGCCGGCACCGGCATGGCTCTTTGCTGAAAGGAAGGCATCCCAGACATTGTCGAAGGCAGCGCCCTTGAGTCCTTTTTCGGCCGCCAGTTGCTTAATTTTTGCTACGGGGATGGCGCGGTGGGTGGCGGCTTGCGTCCAATAGTAGCAGGCTTTTTCAGGCAAGAGTGCAAGCACTTTGGAGATGTCTTTGTCGTCGACCATGCCGAAAACGATGTGCAGTTTCCGTGCAGGCAGTGCCCGGAGTTGTTCCGAAAGGTACTCCCACGCAGCCACATTGTGTCCCGTGTCGCAGACGATAAGCGGATGCTCGGCCAGCACCTGCCACCTGCCCTGCAGCCCGGTGAGGTCGCAAACATTTGCCAGTGCATGGGAAAGCTGCCGTGGAGTGGGGCGGAGGTGTTCCGGCAGATGTTCGACGGCACACAGGACGGTACGCAGATTATGCTGCTGATAACTTCCCTTAAGTTGGAAATCACAGTCTGTCACCACAGGGAAATTCTCGGCAAAGAAGACGGGAGCCCGCATCTCGGCGGCTTTCTTCAGAAACACCGGCTTGGTCTCAGGCGTAGTTTCACCAATCACTACGGGCGTATCTTTCTTTATTATACCTGCTTTCTCCATGGCAATCTGTTCCAGTGTGCTACCCAGCAGGTTGGTGTGGTCCATCGAGATATTGGTAATGACACTGAGCAGGGGGCTGATGATGTTGGTACAGTCCAGCCGTCCACCGAGTCCTACCTCCACAACGGCGATGTCCACCTGCTCATCGGCAAAGTATCGGAACGCCATGGCGGTGGTCAGTTCGAAGAAGGAAGGGTGGAGGCGTGGAGAAGACGGAGTGCCATAGTTGTTCCAGCGTGCAAAGTCTTCCACAAAGCGGATTACATAGTCCTTTCTGATGGGCTTCCCGTTTATGCGTATCCGCTCGGCAAAGTCCACCAGGTGTGGCGATGTGTAGAGGCCTACTTTCAGTCCTTCAGCCTGCAGGATGGCGGCCAGTGTGTGTGATACCGATCCTTTTCCGTTGGTTCCCGCCACATGGATGGTCTGGAAATGTCGGTGTGGATGGCCATAGTGCTCATCCAACAGGAGCGTGTTTCCCAGTCCTTCCTTATAGGCAGAGGTACCCACATGCTCAAACACGGGCGTGCTTCGGTAAAGATATTGGAGCGTTTCTTCGTATGTCATTTACAATAAACATTAAACAATAACCAATAAACATTGAACAATCACCATTATTCAGTTTTCTTTTATGACCAGATTTCTGGGAAGTGTGATGATTTTCAGTCGTTCATACCAAATGCGTGCCGAACCGTTCACATGCTTTTGTGTGTGTCCGCTGATGATATAGTGGCTCGCAGTGTAGGGATCCAGCATGTCGAAGAAGGTCTTTTTTATGCGTGAGCACTTCTCGTTGATGGCATTGTCCAACGGATTTACAAGGTGTTCGACACCTTCACGGATTTTTTCCTTGTCCATGAGTTTGGCCGTTTGCATATAGTAGCGTGTCAGTTCTTCCCTGTGCGTTGCCAGTTGTTTGAACTCTATTCCTTCGGGATGTGCAAGAAAGAGCAGGTAGACCGCTTTGTGTACGGGTTGCATTTCCACCTCTTGGTTGCCGTAGTCCAGCAAGTAGAACTTGAAATCTTTGGTGATTAGCAGTCGGCTCAACTTATTTTGCGCGGCTTCCATACGAAGTTGCTCGAGCACGGGTGCACCAATGGCGTGCAGCAGCAGATCCGTTTTTCCTGCAGCGACAAGCTCTTTGACGGCTTTGGATAGTTCCAATGCTATCTCTTCTGGTGTCTTTCCCATGACAGTCGCTATTCGTCGGAATCAGAAATAATGTTGTTCAGCCAGTCTTTCAGTTTGTCAACAAGGCTGACTTTTTGTGTTTCTGTGATGACTTCCTGTATCGTAGGCTCGGGTGGTGTTTCCACGATGACGGGCTCTATGGCAGGTTCTTCCACCGGTTTGTCTATTGTCCGGTACAGTTGTGGAATAAGGCTTTCGTAATATGCATCGTCCTTGAACTGGTCGTCAATGTTGTCTTCTTTCTCCAGGCCTGTCGCAAGTATGGTAACTTTTGCGTCTTCTCCGAGCGTGTTGTCGGTTGAGATGCCCCATATAACTTCAATATAGGGGTCAAGGTTGTCGAAGAAATCGTCAATCTCCTGCATTTCCGGCACCATAATGGGTGCATCGTCGCTGGAGTAGATGTTAAACAAGATGCGCTTTGCACGGCTGATGTCGCTGTCGTAGACCAACGGTGAGTGCAAAGCCTCCTGAATGGCCCGTTCCACCCGTTTCTCACCGCTGGCCCTTCCCATGGCCATAATGGCTCCGCCGCCGTCGCGCATGGTCGTTTCCACATCGCGGAAGTCCAGGTCTATGCCGCCATTGCTGTTCACCGTTATCAGTTCTGAGATGCCGATAACTGCATCTTTCAGTATGTTGTCGGCCCTGGCAAACGATTCTTTAACGGCAATGGGTGTGTCTGCATACACATCACACAAGCGCTCATTGTTAATAATCAGGATGGCGTCGACATTCTTTCGCATCTCGTCCACTCCCTTGAGGGCTTTTATGATTTTCTGCTTCTTCTCGAACCTGAATGGGATGGTAACGATGCCTATGGTCAGCATTCCCATTTTTCGTGCAACGCTGGCCACGACCGGTGCTGCTCCGGTGCCGGTTCCGCCTCCCATGCTGGCCGTGACGAAGACCATTTTGGTCCCGTCGCTGAGCAACTGCTCCAGGTCATCAAGGTTTTTTTCGGCTTCCGATTTGCCCACTTCGGGGTCTCCGCCGGCTCCCAGACCTTCACCCAGCAGTATTTTCACGGGAACGGGCGATGGTGCCAGCGATTTGCTATCGGTGTTACACACTGCAAGCGTCACACCCGGAATCTGTTCGTCGTACATGTTACGGACGGCATTGCAGCCACCGCCGCCCACACCAATCACTTTAATGATTCCCTGCATCTTGTCTTCTATGGGACCGAAGTCCAGTATGTCGTCTACATTTCGCATCTCTAAGTTTTTTTGCAAATTTATAATCTTTTCAACAATAGGCAAAACATTCGCAAGGCTTGCGGGGAAAAAGCCGCAGGAAAAACCGGGCGGAACAGACATAAAGTTAAGGCATTTGGGATTATTACTCTCAAATGCCTTTCTTTATAGTGCTTTCCTTGAATTCTTTCAGTTGAAATAGTTTCTGAATCGGTCGAAGATGGATTTCTTCGTGGCGGCATCGCCCTTGAAGTTGTCGCTTTGCCGCATGCGTTCTATGGCGTCGCGTTCCTCACGGCTGAGGGTCTTCGGCACATAGACGCTTATCTGAACAATCAGATCGCCCATGCCTTGGCCGTAGCCTTGCACGGAAGGTAGTCCTTTTCCACGCAGCCGCAGCGTCTTTCCGGGTTGTGTGCCGGGTTCAATCTTTATACGGACTTTGCTGCCGTCGATGGTCGGAATCTCAATGGAACCGCCCAGTGCAGCCGTCGGAAAGTCGAGCAGCAGGTTGTAGATGAGGTTCTGGTTGTCGCGGACGAAGGTGTCGTTGGGTTCTTCCTCGATATAAACCAGTATGTCGCCGTTCCTTCCGTTGTGCTGTCCGGCGTTGCCCTTGCCTTGTGCGGTGACCACCATTCCCTCTGCCACACCTGCGGGAATGTTTATCTCGACGACCTCTTCGCCTTTTTTCACGCCCGTACCGCCGCATTCATGGCATTTGTTCTTGATTACCGAGCCTTCGCCGTGGCAGGTGGGGCATTCCTGTTGTGTCTGCATCACGCCCAAAAACGAGCGTACCGACTTCACCACGAAGCCTTGTCCGTGGCAGGTGGGGCAGGTTTCCGAGCCGCTGCCGCTTTCCGCACCGCTGCCGTGGCAGTGCTGGCAGGTGGTGTCTTTCTTCACCTTGAACTTCTTGGTCACGCCTGTGGCAATCTCCTGGAGTGTCAGTCTGACGCGCAGCCGCAGGTCGTTGCCGCGGTGCTGTGCCCGTCCGGTCCTGCCTCCGAAGCCTCCGAAACCGCTGGCACCGCCTCCGAAGAAGTCGCCGAAGATGCTGCCGAACTGCGAGAAGATATCGTCCATGGAGAAGCCTCCGCTGCTGAATCCTCCGAATCCGCCTGGAGCGTCGAACCCGAACTGGTCGTATTGCTGGCGTTTCTGTGGGTCGTGGAGTACATCGTATGCCTCAGCGGCCTCCTTGAACTTCTCCTCGGCCTCCTTGTTGTCGGGGTTTCGGTCAGGGTGGTACTTGATGGCAATCTTCCGGTATGCCTTCTTTATTTCTTCTTCTGTGGCGTTTTTGCTCACGCCAAGCACTTCATAGTAGTCTCTCTTTGCCATGGGTTGGTCGTTTGGGTGTTTGGTCGTTTAGTCGTTTGGCCGTTTAGTGGTTTGGTCGTTTGGGTGTTTTATTGCCCTACGGCCACTTTTGCGTGGCGTATCACTTTATCGTTCATGGTGTAGCCGGTCTGTACGCAGTCGATGACCTTGCCTTTTTTGTCGTCGTCAACGCCCGGAACCATGGCGATAGCCTCGTGGAAGTCCACATCGAAGTCCTTGTCCTGGGTGTCGATTTTCTTCACGCCGAGTCCTTCCAGTGCACCGATGAACTTCTTGAAGATGAGTTCCATGCCTTCCTTGATGGCCGCAGCGTCGTCGTTTGGGTCGACAATGGCGCGCTCGAAATCGTCGAGTACGGGCAGCAAGGCCTTGATGGCCGACTCGCCGCCGTTGAGGATGAGTTCGGTTTTCTCCTTGATGGTGCGTTTCTTGTAGTTGTCAAACTCTGCCATGGTACGGAGGAGCTGGTCCTTCAGCTTTCCGATTTCCTCCTGTGCGGCTTCCAGCGGGTCATGCTCCTCTTGGGGCTCTTCTTCCGTAGGAGTCGTTGCTTCGGCGTTTTCCTCGTCTGCGGTAATTTCTTCTTTATTGATTTCCTCCTCTTGGAGGGCTTCTTTTTCTTTTTCGCTCATAGTTGTCGAATTTTAATAGCCTACTTGCAAAATTTGTGCCAAACAGGGGTTAGCTGTAGAGTTTTGCCTTTTGTTCCTTTATTTGCGGGTCGTAGATATAGTCATCGTAGGTCATCAGCTTGTCGATGGTGCCCTTCGGTGTCAGTTCAATGATGCGGTCGGCCACGGTGTTGATGAATTCGTGGTCGTGACTGGCAAAGAGTATGTTTCCCTTAAACTGGATAAGGTTGTTGTTGAAGGCCTGAATCGACTCCAGGTCGAGGTGGTTGGTGGGGGTGTCCAGGATGAGGCAGTTGGCGTTCTGGAGTTGCATGCGTGCAATCATGCAGCGCATTTTCTCACCGCCTGAGAGCACATTGACTTTCTTTTCCACCTCTTCCTGCTTGAAGAGCATGCGCCCCAGGAATCCTTTCATGACCACTTCGTTGCCCGGCCCGTACTGGGAGAGCCAGTCGACGAGGTTCATGTCGCTCTGGAAGAAGGCGGTGTTGTCCAGCGGCAGGTAGGCGGTGGTGATGGTGACGCCCCACTTGAAGGTGCCGGCATCGGCCTGGCGGTTGCCGTTGATGATTTCGAACAGGGCGGTCATGGCCTTCGGGTTGTGGGAGAGGAAGACGGTTTTCTGTCCTTTCTCGATGGTGAACGATACATTGTCGAAGAGCACCGTGCCGTCGTTGTCGACTGCGCGGAGTCCTTCCACCTCGAGTATCTGGTTGCCGGGTTCACGCTCCATGGTGAAGATGATGCCCGGATACTTGCGAGTGGAGGGGGTAATCTGCTCTATATTGAGTTTCTCCAGCATTTTCTTCCGGCTGGTGGTCTGCTTCGACTTGGCCACATTGGCAGAGAAACGGCGTATGAATTCTTCCAGTTGCTTGCGTTTTTCCTCTGCCTTGAGCCGCTGGTTCTGTGCCTGCCGGAGTGCCAGTTGCGAACTCTCGTACCAGAAGGAGTAGTTGCCCGAGAACACGGTCACCTTGCCGAAGTCTATGTCTACGGTCTGGGTGGACACGGCATCGAGGAAGTGACGGTCGTGGCTGACCACGAGCACGCACTGTTCCAGCGAACTCAGATACTCTTCCAGCCACTGTACGGTGTCGAGGTCGAGGTCGTTGGTGGGCTCGTCGAGCAGCAGGTTGTCGGGGTGTCCGAACAGGGCTTTGGCCAGCATGACGCGCACCTTCTCGTTGTTCGACAGTTCGGCCATCTGTTTGTAGTGGCTGTCGGTAGGCACGCCGAGGTTCTGCAGCAGTTGTGCGGCCTCGCTTTCGGCCTCCCATCCGTTCATTTCGGCGAACTTCAGTTCAAGGTCGGCGGCCAGGTTGCCGTCTTCTTCGGTCATTTCGGGCTTGGCATAGAGGGCCTCGCGCTCCTTCATGTTCTGCCAGAGGGGCTGGTGTCCCATCAGGACGGTGTCCATCACGCTGAATTCATCGTATTTGAAGTGGTCCTGTTCCAGCACGGAGAGACGCTCGCCGGGACCCAGTTCAACGGTTCCCTTGTTCGGCTCCAGTTCACCGCTGATGGCGCGGAGCAGTGTTGACTTGCCGGCTCCGTTGGCACCGATGATGCCGTAGATGTTACCGGCGGTGAATTTCATGTTTACATCCTTGTAGAGTACGCGTTTGCCAAACTGTATGGCAATGTTGGTCAGTGTTATCATAGTCGGTGTTTGTTGTTACTTATTTATATAATAGCCTCATTTTCAGGGCGCAAAAGTACAAAAAAACGGGCGCAAACGAAAGAAAGAGGGCAAGAATATTCTTCTCATCGGCGGGCGGTGGCAACTTCCGCAAGCCGTCATAACTTGATTGCACACGGTCGGAAACAATCAGTTTTTACCGCTTTTCATCACCACGGCACTGTTCAGGCTGGAAAAACAACGATTTTTCCATGTATTCGTAAGTGGTTGAATGCCAATTGTTTGCAAGGACTTGTCTGCCAGGGGCAATCTTCTGGTTTTCCAACTGAGCCACGCTTGCATTCCAACTAGGTCCCAGTTGCAAGGCGAAACCAATCCAAACGGACCGCATTTGGACTGCTCTGGGAGTGCAAATGAGGCCCAATTGGAATTTCGCTGTCGGAAAAACAGGCGGAAAATGCCGGAATCCTGCTGGAAAAGTTCCGTTTTTTCGCTCTTTCGGTATTGCACACCCGTACCGCCATTTCCAAGTTAGCCGTCACCCGTTCAAGCGAATTATAGGCAGTAGAGTCTAAAACGCTGACACACAGAATTATGCACAATGCGTAAAAAGAAGTTGTCTTTTCTTTTGCCCTGCCCCCGTTTTTTGTACCTTTGCAGGGCGTAAGCAAAACAACTGGAGAGTGGTATGATCAAGAACCTGTGCTCACTGCGCTTTGTCTTCATCGTTCCGATAGTGTTGTCGCATCTTCCCTGTTTGTCCGGCAACCCTTATGTCCTGAGCGCCAGCAATGCGGCCGTCGGATTCTTCTTCATGCTCAGCGGTTTCGTCCTGGCCCATGCCTATGGCAGTAGCGTTGAAGACGGTACCTTCTCGCTGTCAAGGTTCATGCTCCGCCAGTTGCGCAAGCTCTATCCGCTCTACCTGCTTTGCATGCTGGTGTTCGTCGTCATTAATTTCAAATACATCGACACGGCCGAGGCAGGACGCATCCTGCTGGCCTGCTGCATGGTGCAGAGCTGGATACCGGACATCGACTACTACTTTGCAGGCAACAGTGTGTCGTGGTTCCTGTCCACGCTGTTCTCCATCTACCTGACCTTCCCCTTGCTGCAGCGATTCATCTCCCGCCTGACTTTCCGCCGGCTGGCCCTTTTCAGCCTGTTGCTGGCGGCTGTATACCTGGGTGCAGCCTTTTTTGTGCCACCCGGGCGCGCCAACGACATTGTCTATATCCATCCCCTTTCCCGCCTGGCCGACTTCACGCTGGGGCTCTGCCTGTACAGGTTCTATGCCGAAACGAAGCAGAACCGCCAGTTGCGGCATCCATTGCGCTGTGCTGTCGCCGTGGTGCTGGCCTACGCATGTGTGGTAGCCCTGTCGGTGCATGCCGACATACGGCTGCAAGCGGCGGCTCTCTACTGGCTGCCCAATGCATTGGCCATTGGCTGCTTTGCCGCCATCGACACCGACCGGAATGCGCTCTGCCGCCAACTGCAACGGCCGGTGCTCATGTTCCTGGGGCGAAACACCTTTGCCATCTTTCTCACCCACTGCCTCATCATCAACATTCTGGTGCGCCTGGCAATGAGATGGGGACTTGCCTGACAGCTGTTTCATGAATTTTTCTTATCTTCGCACCCATGAAATCCTATTCAACACAACAACCTCAGTACGACACCTATCAGGTGGACGAGTCCCTGCCGCTGCTCGAATGGCTCCTGAAAAACCTGAAAGGCAGCAAGACCAAGATAAAAGCCACGCTGCAGGGGCGCGGCATCAAGGTGGACGGAAAGACCGTCACGCGGTTTGACTTCCCCCTGAAAGCCGGCATGCGCGTGCAGGTAAGCCGGTCGAAACGCAACGACACCTTCAAGAGCCGCTTCGTGAAACTCATCTACGAGGACCAGTATCTCGTCGTGGTGGAGAAGCAGGCGGGCATCCTCTCCATGGCTGCCGGACACGCGTCGCTGAATGTCAAGACCGTGCTTGACGACTATTTCGCCCGCACACGGCAGAAATGCCGCGCCCATGTAGTCCACAGGCTTGACCGAGACACCTCCGGACTGATGGTATACGCCAAGGACATGCAGACCGAGCAAATCCTGGAACACGAGTGGCACCAGATTGTCTACGACCGAAGATATGTCGCCGTGTGCAGCGGAGAGATGGAGGACGACCAGGGAACCATAGCAAACTGGCTCAAGGACAACAAGGCCTATGTCACCTATTCCTCACCGACGGACAACGGGGGGAAGTATGCCGTGACCCATTTCTACACCCTCGACCGCACCACAGAGCACTCGCTGGTGGAATTCAAGCTCGAGACAGGGCGCAAGAACCAGATCCGCGTCCATGCAGCCGACCTCGGACACCCCGTGTGCGGTGACAACAAATATGGCAACGGCGACAACCCCATCGGCCGGCTCTGCCTCCATGCATGGCTCCTTTGCTTCTATCACCCCGTCACACACGAACGCATGGAGTTCGAAACACCCGTGCCGACAGAATTCAGAAAACTCTTTAAATAGACAAATGCCCCATGGATACCTATCTTCCCTATCTCGTACTACTCGTAAGCATCATCGTCGGCGTCATCATTGTGAAGAAAGCCGTGGGATGCCTGCTCAAGACCGTGCTCCTGCTTATCGTCGTTGCACTGCTCGCAGCTTACTATTTCTACTGCCGGTAATATCCTATAAATGACGATTTTACACCGGCAGACACACTTTTTCTCCTATTTTTTTGCAGAATATGGGTCAAAAACTTATTTTTGCAAGGAAATGAACGCATCAATAGAATTCAATAATAACCTCAAAAAAACATGCTTATGAAACGAATCCTTTTAGCAACCACACTGTTGGTTACCATGCTGCTGACCGCCAACACCACCAGCGCACAGAAAGTATACATCACTCCCAGCAAGGGAGCAGTGGCCTACCACAAGGCAAAGACCTGCGCCTATCTGCGCAACAGTGCCAATGTGGAAGAGATAAGCACCACGAAGGCAAAGGAACTTGGCCGCCACGCTTGCGTTCGCTGCTACGGTTCTGCCAAGGCAACGGCCGAGAAGAAAGAAGTGGTAGCAAAGCAGAATGCCGAGAAGAAGGCTGCTGCCAAGAAATCAACGCCAGCCCGTGACGAAAAGGGACGCTTCATTAAGAAAGGCGACACAGAGAAGAAAGTAGCCGAGAAAAAGCCTGCTGCAAAGAAAACCACAGCCGCCAAGAAGGAAACAGCCAAGAAAGCCGCTCCCGAGCGTGACGAGAAAGGCCGCTTCGTGAAGAAAACCGATGCTGAGAAGAAGGTGGCTGAGAAGAAAACTGCCGCCAAGAAAGCCACTCCCGAACGCGACGAGAAAGGACGCTTCGTGAAGAAGACCGATGAGACAAAGGCCGCAGCAAAGAAAACCACTACAACGAAGAAGGCCACTACCACCAAGAAAACCACAACCAAGAAAGCTGCATAAACTGCACTCCCTGGTATAAAAACAGCACGCCCCCGACGAACAACCGTCGGGGGCGTGCTTGTGTATAAGGGAGGAAGGTGGAAGGTTTTAAGGTTTGAGGTGGGAGGTTTTAGGTTTGAGGCGCAGCCTGAACCGCAAAGTAAGCGATGAAGCAGAGCAGCACTTCCATGTTTAGGTAGGCAATGGCTTTAGCGTACTCTTTGCCCTTTAAACTACGGAAAATCATGTAAGCGTAGAGCAAGAACAGCAAGGCATCGAATGCAATGAAGTAGGGAATGGTGGAATTGGCCTGGACAAGCAGTGGAGGTTCCATCATAAGCGGCAGTGAACAGATCATGGCAACGATGTCGAAGCGTGAAAGGTGTTGTGTGTTCATGTCAAGATAGTTTTTATGGGAGTGTTGTTGCAGTGCAGTTTAACCAGTAGTAGACACCTATGAAAACGAGGGTGAATATGAGTAGCAGGGCATGTACTACCACCCATGCGTCTTTCTTTTCCTGTTTCCGTTTGTACAGGACGAAACACAGCAGGATTACATAGGCGATGTTAGGAATCAACAGCGGATAGAAAAGTTTGCTGTTGCTAATCATGAGATTGGCCTGTACGGCACAAATCCATATCGCATACAAGGCAAACATCATCCAGTCGAGGGGTGATGCTTGCTCTTTCATTTGTCGGTCAAAGTGTTTAAGATTCATATAGCTATTATTTTGGTGTTTTGGTTCTCCCGACTAGGGAGCTGATAGGAGCGCAGTAGCGTAACTTGAGTATGGGGCGTATCTGGTATGTAATATAGTTCCATGTGTGTTTCAGTCGGATTTCCAGTCTCCGCCCCCAACTTCTTTTTCGCCAGGAGCCTAAGATGCAATGCATCCCAATGGCATCCTTGTGTGCCGGATAGCTCTTTGAGGGTGTGAGCATCCATGTAGGCCATACCGTGAGTTCGCCCAAGTGTTGTACTTTTTCTGTCCGGCACAGCCCATACTTCAAGGCTGTTTGCGCCATCAGGTATGGGCTTATGGTCAGGTCCGGTTCTCCGTTTGGCAGGATAAAAGGGCGGTGCTGATACAGTTGCCACATTTGTCTGCAGAATGCATTGCCTTTTTCGCCGATGAAGCAGGCTGCTTGCAAGCGCAGTCTGTTTTCGTTAGGGTCAACATATTCATTGAATGTGGCGCACCCATGGGCAGGCAAGATATCGTCAAAGCGCTTATAGAGTAATATGTCGCTGTCCATATAGATGCCACCTTCTTTCCAAACTGCATAGAACCTTACGGCATCGGCGGCAAAGGCCCATTTCTTGCAGGCCAAGGCTTCGTTGACAAAACGCGAGCCCAACGACTGGGCTTCTTCATAATCCCATAGGCGCACGGTGTAGTCTGGCATGACCTTTTGCCAAGAGTCAAGGCAACGGAGTACTTCTACGGGATAGGGCTCACCGCTAAACCAGCAAAGGTGAATTGTTTTGGGTATCATCGGTGGATGTCAAGGCGTGGCTTGATATAGGGTGAATTCAAAATAGGTGAGAAAGAAAATGGAAACTTCCACAACGCCAAGGATGAGGGCTTTCCCATATTCTTCTTTCCGGATATAGGTGGATATCAGATAGGTTATCAAAAGAATCAATAAAATATTGTAAATGATGAAATACAGAAGGTAGTTGTATGTCTCGGTGAAAGTGAGGACTATCGATTGTGGGAAATGCAGCATCATTCCGATAGCTGCGGCTATTTCTGTATGGGATGGCTTATTTTTGTTCATAATACACTTTTATAAGGGAAGGTTTATAGACTGGTAATAGAGGGCAAAACTTAGGAGAAGGAAAACCATAGTGGAGCAAAGGGCAAAGAGATAGGCTTTTACAAGTGTCCGTTTCTTTTGTCTTGCTCTTTTCCAAATGATGTAACACAGTGCTGCAAGGTACAGCGTGTTGGGGATGATGAATGTGATGAAAAGCCTGTTGTTAATTAAGACGAGATTAGAATGGATGGCAACAATCCACAACACATAAATTCCAATCATTATCCAGTCAATGGCGATGGCTTCTTCCTTGAACCTGTTTTCCAGCGTATTCATAAAATCGTATATTAATGTATGCACTATTCAAAAGCATAACTAAAAGTACGATAATGGAAAAAGCAAGACATTCTCATTTAAGCCTTACTTGTCTTAAAAAACACATAAACATGACAATAAGCAATAACCATTTAGCATTAACCACTTACCTTATCAAGAGACATAAAAAACACCCCCGACGATGAACCGTCGGGGGCGTGCTTATGTTTTGGCAGGTGGGAATTAGTTGTTCAGGGCTATTTCCTGGAGGATTTCTGCCAGGGTGGGGTGGGTGTGGATGGTGTCTCGCAGGAGTTGAAGGTCGCCGCCGGCGTTCATCACTACGGCTATTTCCTGTACCAGGTCTGCCGCATGGGCTCCCATGACATGGCAGCCTATGATTTTTTCTTCAGCATCTGTCAGCAGTTTCACCAGTCCTTCGGTTTCGTTCATGGCCAGTGCCTTTCCGTTGGCGCGGTAGAATCCTTTCAGCACCTTGTGTTCTACCTGTTGTGCCGCGCACGCTTCTTCCGTGAGTCCCACCGATGCGACCTCTGGCAGTGTGAAGACGGCTGCCGGCATGATGTTGAACTGAATCTGGTCGGCCTTGCCCACAATGTGGTTTACGGCTCTGAAGCCCTGCATGGTGGCGGCATGTGCCAGCAGGGCGCGTCCGTTGACATCGCCGATAGCATAGATATTGGGAACGGATGTCTGCATCTGGTCGTTCACGACGATGCCGCCACGGTAGGTTTCAATGCCCACGGCCTCGAGGTTGAGTCCATCAATGTTAGGCTTTCGACCGGTGGCAACCAGCACGCGGTCGGCCTCGACAGTCGTTTCCTTGCCCTTTCGCTCAAAGGTTACGCTTCCGTTCACGATGCGTTTTACTCCAGCTTGCAGGAAGAACTCGACACCGCGCTTCTCCAGTTGCTTGCGGAGTCGCTTTGCTATGTCGCCGTCGATGGCTGGGAGGCACTCTTTCAGGAATTCAACCACGGTCACCTTGCATCCGAATGCGGCAAAGCACGAGGCAAACTCCATGCCGATAACGCCTGCCCCGACGATGCAGAGCCGCTCGGGCAACTGCTCCAGTTGCAGTAGTTCGGTGGAGGTGAGCACCGATGGGTCGTCAATACCTTCGATGGGAGGCATCTTTGCCGAGGAACCTGTGGCGATGATGATGTGCTCTGCTTCGTAGATTTCGTCGTTCACGAGGACATGATGTGCATCGGCCAGCGATGCCTTGCCTCTCAAAAGTGTGATGTTGTCTTTGGCAAGCAACTGCTCTACGCCGCTGCGCAGTTGGGTTACAACTTCTTCTTTGCGTGCTACGATGTCGGCAAACGATGGAGTGGTGGTGCTTTGCAAGGCCATTCCAGCATAGTGGCAGAATGTCTTTGTTGGAATGCAACCACAGTTCAGACAAGTACCGCCAGCATATTCTCTCTCTGCAATCGTTACTTGCAAGCCTTGCTTGGCTGCATACGCTGCCGCCCGATACCCACCAGGACCGCTGCCAATGATGAATAAGTCTGTTTTCATGGTGTTGTAGATTTCTTTTGCAAAGGTAGTAGTATTCTTCTAAACAACCAAACTGACGGAGCAGCGAGTGCAGGCCGAATCACATTCGAGCACTGCCGAGTCGTGACGGAAGAAGAGCCGACGGCTTAAACAACCAACTACTCTTCATAGTTATGTCCATGTGGATCCGTATCAAGAATAGCCTTTGTTAGCTTGTCCAGCAAAGTCTTGGTATTGTTGAGCTTGAGTTGCCGTCTCTGCTTCAGCCATTCGGACAGCCTTTGTGGCAGTTGTTGCTTGTCCTTCTTGATGCTTTTCAACAGATTACGATACTCTTTTAATTGTTCGCCACTAAGAGTTTCAGAATATTCTTTGTCTTCAGAAAGGTCGCCGCTAGCCTTTTCCATTGCTTTGAGGAAATCCTTTTCACTTACATTTTTCGTCTTTGTTCCTTTATCCTTCCCCTTCCTTCCTTTTTCCATAGCCCTTAAGTCGGCCAGCCTTGCTTCTTTCAAGCGAATGCTTCCACTTATCGAGGCAACACCAGCCCCACTGCCTCCAAACCACCACCGGTAACTAACACTGCTCACAAACGAGGCCAAACTTTCATATAAGTGATTCCATGCATTTATCTCGGACTGCAAGTCTGGATTCTTCTGCACGAGTTGGGCCGTAAGAGTATTAACCTCGTATCTGGCTATGCCATATCTGAGACAGCCAGCAATACTCATATCAAGTGTGGTAGTTGCTTCATAGGGGTGGAAACCAGCTTTAAATTCTTTCAACATGAGAGCTGCTTTCTGGCTGTCAGACAGTTTTTTATCTTTGTTTTGTTTGTTATAAAAGGCTACGAGCGCCCTAGTAAATGCTCTTGTGAAAATTTCTTCCTTTTTTTTATTTTTTACTTCCCATTCATCGTGATTTACTTGAATATCATATAATTGGTTCGCCAAAGACATGAAACGCTCTTCAATGAAAGGTAACGGTTCTGTGTCATCTGCATCTGCGGTGTCTGATAAGGCAGTTATGTTGCTGTCGGCCTTCTCCGTGACAGCAGTATCGCTCTTTGTCTTGTTGTCTGTTGCGCCTTTCCCCTGTTTCTGACAACTCATAATTGTAAGCAAACCGAGCATGATAATCGGAAATAATTTTTTCATTTTACTAATCCTTCCATTTACAGCTACAAAGATACAATTCAACGGCAACTAAATCCAAATCTCTGATTATATATTTTGGTTTAGCACATGTAAAATCGATTGAACAAAAACTAGATACTATTAATGTTCAATGATAGCAGATTTTACAAGGTTGTCTTTTTAATGCTTGGGCTTCTTCTAAAGAGATGGATATTATTTCCCCCCGAGCACCGATTTAGTCCTCGACAATTGTGTTTTTTGTGATAACTATATGCTTTTGCCCCAGTGCAAATATATACATTAGACGAGGTCTTTTCACTCGTAAAGGAGGATGTGGTATATATAAGGAAAAAGATAGAAAGATACCATTTCATATTTTAAGTTTTTAATAATTAATAATTCTTTGTGAATTTAAAAGATTTGAGAAGATAATCCCTAATATTAATCCATTTTGCTCGCTCAGATTCTCTATATGAGAATGTTAATATGACATTTTCATATTTGTTGTATATCCAGAAAACATTAACAATTACTGGAGGTCTACCTTCCCACCCTTGTCTCCGATAAGAATAGTAAATTGTAGGGTATCCGTTAATCGTTGTTTCTTCAATGTTGAAGAACTTTAATAATGGTGTTTTTGATTGCTTGCATTGATCTTTTGCAATTTCGCCAATGAGGACAATAAGGTCGTGATCAACAATAATTCTTTCGCCACGTTGATATACTGGAGATTGTTTGCTGGCAGGAAAGTATTCAAGAATTACTCGGCAGTATTGATTCTGAGCTGTTTTAGTTTGGGCGTTTAAGCCTAGTTGCTGAAATGTAATATGGCCTGATTTTGTTGATACCTGCACTTGCTTCTTCTGATTTTGCGCATTTATGTGTTTTACGCTATGTAGTTCTGAATGTTGAAGCTCCAGTTTATTGGGTATTTCTATTTTGCATTTCCCATTGTAGGTATAGATGGTAGATTGGGCACGAATCCCACAAACAACACACATTAAGCCTATGATAATAAAACCCCTTTTCATGTTGACATAATCTTTCGTTTGTTTTTCTATTCTTCTGAGGTTTCATATTCATCATCATCTCTCCAGTCAGATAAAGGACTAGATGGTAGCAACATGAAATACAGATGTATAAGAATGCCCAGATATGGTATCAAACCCCATAACATATTCCATCCAGAATGATCAGAATCGTGTAATCGACGGATTATTAATGTGCAATTAGGAAGAATGTGGGCAATGACAAATCCCAATAAAACAGTAAACAGCAAGATGTCGTCAAAGTAAAAAACAACTCGTAATAAGCCAATTACACACCACTGATATACTATCCACCACCAGTATTCTGCTCGGGTTGCACACTCATCTGTTACAAACATGTTCTTGTAACCATTTCCAATTGATTCAATAAATGATACCATAATTCAAAAAAATTTAATTGTTTATTTTTATTGTTCTTTATCCTTTATACACAAATTGGGTAAAAGGTAACCTCTAATTGTAGAAAAATTTCTTCTTTTTATTTATTGTTTTGTTTGCGCTGCTTATAGATGTATATATCTTGCATTGTTTTAACCCCATCGCTGGGACTGGGAGTAAAGAGAAACAACAATATAGCAGGTAAGGTATGAACAAAAGGAGATACCTGCGTTCTTCCTGCAAGACTCAAAATTACACAAAGTACGATAGCCAGATGAATAGTTCCTGCTGCTTTGCACATATAAAGCATCGTTATGTCTGCGTTGTTATTTTCAACTTTTTCAGAGGGCGATGTCTTATACTTCTTAACAATATATCTATAGGCTAGTATATTTGCAAGAAGAGCAAATACAAAAGAAAATAATGATGGCAGGAAGAATCCCGTTAAAGCAAAGCCTGACATGATATTTACAATATAAGGCTTAGTTGATTTTTTCGTGTCCATAATATTTTTTACAATAATAATTAGTTTAATTGGTAACCTAAAACCCAAAAAACGATAGTGATAATTGCTCCAAAACATCCAAGATCACCATTGATAATGGCTATAATGTCTAGGACAGCGGCAATTCCACCAGCTAAATAAAATAACCACCAAATATGATTGGCATATGCAACTAATCCTAATAGTGGTAATAAGATACCTAAACAACTCATATTCTTCTTTTTTAATAATTAATAATTCTTTGAAAAAAATGTATTAAAGAAATAGTCACCTTCATGTGATATTTTAATAGTTGATGCAAAACTAAAAGAATTCTTCGATGCAGATAAACAAATCTTGTCCGCAAGGCTTGTGAAAGTTTAATTTCCAGGTATCATTGCCAATTCTTCTTTTTGCGACAAGTGGGCAAAAAGAAAGGTGTGAAACTACCTCTGTTGCTACTCCAGGGTATCGCCAAACACCCGTACTCAAACAACAGCGAAGCTCACACCGTTTAAGGTGAGAGCATTCGCATTCTACTGTTGTTGAGTACTTCTTATTTTGGCGATTTCTGGAGTACAACTCAGTAGAAGCAAACGCTTCCTCTATGTCCTTATGTCAAGTTAAACAATTATTACAATGTTGTTGTAAATATACTCATATTTTTCTATTTGGAAATGTTTGTTCCTAATTTTTCAGTGTAGATTAAGATACCGCAGTTCGATGCTTGGTGGTTTAATTATGCTGTTTGTTTTATTAAAATCGGCTCAAATTCTTGTTGATTTGAGTCGATTTCTTTACTTGTTTGAGCCAATTCCCCTCCGTGGATGAATTTCTGTTGGAGATTATATTGGTTCTACTATTTCTCCACCAGTTTATTGTTCTATCCAGATGATTTGTTCCAAGTCGTAGCCGCGGCGTTGTGCTTCTGCCATGATACGCTCTTTTTGTGCTGCGGTGAGTGCCGGTTGTCGTGCAAGTATCCAGGGGTAGTTGTCGGTGGCTCCGCCAATTTCATCGGTAGTAGTTATTTCATAGTAAAATAGTAAAAACAGCGCAGGGGTTCTCTGCGCTGTTTTGCTTTTATTCGGGCTGATTGTTTTTCAGTTGCCGGTAGGTGGTGACGGGATGCTTGGCTGCAAGTACATCGTCCACGCGGCCGATGGGGGTCAAGTGCGGGGCGGTCTTCACCAGTTCCGAGTCATCCTTGGCTTCCTGGGCTATCTTCCGCATCACTTCTATGAAGCCGTCGATGGTCTCCTTCGACTCGTTCTCGGTCGGCTCTATCATGAGCGACTCGTGGAAGAGCAGCGGGAAGTAGATGGTCGGGGCATGGTAGCCGTAGTCCAGCAGTCGTTTTGCAATGTCCATGGTGGTTACGCCGGTCGATTTGTCCTTCAGCCCGTCGAAGACGAACTCGTGCATGCAATGGCCGTCGATGGGAAGTTCGTAGAGGTCTTTGAGCTTCTCCTTGATATAATTGGCATTCAGCGTGGCCAGCGGTCCTACATATTTAACATGTTCGCGACCCAGCGAAAGTATGTAGGCATAGGCCTTGATGAGCACGTTGTAGTTGCCGAAGTAGTTACCGATGCTCCCCAGTGCTTGTTCGTAGTCGCCGGTGTGCACTTCCAGCCCGAGTTCGTCGTCCTCGTTGTAGACGATTCTCGGTGTGGGGAGAAACTGTTCTAATCCCTTGCGCACTCCTACGGGGCCGGCACCGGGTCCTCCTCCGCCGTGGGGGGTGGAGAATGTCTTGTGCAGGTTGATGTGCATGACATCGAATCCCATGTCTCCCGGCCGGCAGACGCCCAGCATCGGATTGAGGTTGGCACCGTCGTAGTACATCAGTCCGCCGCACTCGTGCACCAGTTTGGCAATTTCGGGGATGTTCTTCTCGAAGATACCGAGCGTGTTCGGGTTGGTCATCATCATGGCTGCCACCTCATCGTTGAGTTTGGTGCGCAGGTCTTCCACATCGACGGTTCCGTCGTCGAGGCTCTTTACTTCAACAACCTCGAGCCCACAAACAGCTGCTGAAGCGGGATTGGTGCCGTGTGCAGAGTCGGGGATGAGCACCTTGATGCGCTTCTGGTCGCCGCGGCTGTTGTGGTAGGCGCGGATAATCATGAGTCCTGTGAGCTCTCCGTGTGCTCCGGCGCAAGGATTGAGTGTGAATTCGCTCAGTCCCGTCAGTTCGGCCAGCATGCTCTGGAGGTCGTAGTAGAGTGCCATTGCCGGCAGGCAAGTCTCCGCCGGCTGTGCCGGATGGAGGTCGTTGAATGATGGCAGGGCCGCCACTTCCTCGTTGATGAGGGGATTGTACTTCATTGTGCAGCTGCCCAGCGGATAGAAGCCGTCGTTCACGCCGAAGTTGTTGTGCGAGAGGTTGGTGTAGTGGCGTACCACGGTCAGTTCGTCGCACTCCGGAAGTTCGGCGTCTTTACCCCGGAGCAAGTACGGAGGTAGTACGGAACTACTATGGCTGTAGTCGGTCTTTGGCAGGGAATAGCCCTTGCGTCCTGGTTTCGACAGCTCGAAAATCAGATTTCCATATAGTTTGTTGTTCATAGTGCTATTCCTTTATCGATTTAATTACTTCCACCATTTTGTCCATGTCCGAGGCGGTGTTTTTCTCGGTCACGGCAAACATTACCTTGTTCTTGTCAATCTTGATGCCGGCGAGGAATCCTTCCTCTTCGCAGGCCTTGCGCATCTGGTCCACATCTCCGTCGTAGGTGAGGCAGAACTCGTTGAAGAACGGCTGGTCATAGGTCAGCTTGAACTTTCCCGTCTTGACGAGTTCGTCGCAGAGGTAGTGTGCTCCAGCAAATGATTTCTCGGCCACTTCTTTCAGTCCCTGCTTGCCCATCACGGCGAGGTAGATGGTCACATAGAGTGCCATCAGGCTCTGGTTGGAGCAGATGTTCGAGGTGGCTTTCTGTCGGCGGATGTGCTGTTCGCGTGCCTGAAGGGTCAGCACGAAGGCCCGTTGTCCGCGGTTGTCCTTGGTCATGCCCACGATGCGCCCCGGCATCTTACGGATGAGTTTCTCCGTGCAGCACATGTATCCCACGCCGGGACCACCCATCGACATGGGAATGCCCAGGCTCTGTCCGTCGCCCACGGCAATGTCGGCATCCCATTCGCCCGGCGTTCTCAGCATGGCCAGGTCGGAGGCGATGCTGTTGATGGTGAGCAATGCCTTTTGTTCGTGCACCATCTCGGCAATGCCGGTGAAGTCTTCCACGATGCCGAAGTAGTTGGGCATCTGCACGATGACGCCGGCCACACCTCCCTCCTGCAGTCTTGCCTGGAGGCTGTCCTTGTCCGTCACTCCGTCCTTGGCAGCAATGCGTTGCAGTTCAAAGCCGTGGTACTTGGCATAGGTCTCCACAACGCGGATGGTTTTGGGGTCTACGGTGTCGCTGATGAGCACACAGTTGGCTTTCTTGGCTGCAGCCACCGACATCATGGCGGCCTCGGCCGTGGCGGTGGCACCGTCGTACATCGAGGCATTGGAGATGTCCATGCCTGTCAGTTCGGCCATCATCGACTGGAACTCGAAGATGTAGTGGAGGGTTCCCTGTGATATTTCTGCCTGGTAGGGGGTGTAGGAGGTGAGGAATTCCGAGCGTTGCACCAGGTTTTTCACCACCGAGGGGGCATAATGGTCGTAGATGCCGCCGCCGGCAAAGCAGGTCAGCGGAATGTTCAGCGACTGCATTTTGTCGAACTGCCTGCGCAGTTCGTGCTCGCTCAGTGCGTCGGGCAGTTCATAGTCGCCCTTGAAGCGGATGCTGTCGGGCACATCGCTGTAGAGTTCGTCCAGCGACGACACCCCACACGCGGCCAGCATTTCCTGGAGGTCTTCCTCTGTGTGCGGAAAATATTTGAATAGAGAATTCATAAAAATATTACTTCATTGTTTCATTTTTCACAGAACGCTTTGTATTCCTCGGCATTCATCAGTTCGCCGAGCTGGTCTTCGTCGGCCAGTTCCACCTTGATGATCCAGTTTTCAAACGCATCCTTGTTCAGCAGTTCGGGTTCGTCTTCCAGAGCGTCGTTCACTTCCACGACGGTACCGCTCACCGGCGAGATGAGGTCGCTGGCGGCTTTCACGCTTTCCACGGCGCCGAATTCCTCACCGGCTTCCACTTCGTCGTCAACTTCGGGCAGATCCACATACACCACATTGCCCAATGCCTGCTGGGCGTAGTCGGTAATGCCGATGTAGCCGAATCCGTTTTCAATGCGAATAAACTCGTGCGACTCCGAGTAGTAGAGTCCTTCAATTACTTTTGCCATAGTACTAAGGTTTAAAGGTTATTTTTTATAGTGTTTGTCGTAAAACTTTTTCTTCACCACCACGCCCGGGAAGGTTTTCTTGCGGATTTGTATCTCCAGTTCGGTGCCCAGTTTCGAGTGCTCGAAGTCTACCAGTGCCATGCAGACGCTCTTGTCGACGGAGAGGCAGTGATAGCCGGTGGTCACCTCGCCGACCTGCTTGCCGTCCTTCAGCACGGCATAGCCGTGGCGCGGGATGGCCTTGTCCTGCAGTTCGATGCCCACCAGTTTCCTGGTCACGCCGTTGGTCTTCTGTTCCACCAGGGCTTCCTTGCCGATGAACTCGGGCTTGTCCAGTTTGCAGAACATGCCCAGTCCTGCCATGACGGGCGAGATGTCCTCGCTCAGTTCGTCGCCGTAGAGGGGCAGTCCCACCTCGAAGCGGAGGGTGTCGCGGCAGCCCAGTCCGCAGGGCAGGCAGCGCTTCGATGCCATCAGCCGGTCCCAGGCCTCGCGGATGTAGTCGTGCGAACCGTATATTTCAAACCCATCCTCGCCCGTGTAGCCCGTGCGTGAGATGATGATGCCCGGTTCTATGGCCTTGGCTGTGTAGAACTTGAGGTCTTGGCAGGCCAGTCCCAGCACTTCCTCCACCACCTGTTCGGCTTCCGGTCCCTGTACGGCCAGCTGACCGTAGAGGTCCGACTGGTGCTCGAACTTCACATCGAAGCCTTCCAGGTGCTGCTGCATCCATGCCACATCCTTGTCAATGTTGGCTGCGTTGATGACCAGGAAGAAGTCCTGTTCGCCCATCTTGTACACCAGCAGGTCGTCCACCGTGCCGCCGTGGGGGTAGAGCATCATGCCGTAGTAGATTTGTCCGATGGGGGCGTTGGCCACATCATTGGTGAAGATGTGGTTCACATAGCGCTCGGCGTCGGGACCGCTGATGCGCACCTCGCCCATGTGGCTCACATCGAACACTCCGCAGTGCTGCCGCACGGCATGGTGCTCTTCCTGGATGTTGCTGTACTGAATGGGCATGTCAAAGCCGCCGAAAGGCGAAATAAGGGCACCCAGTGCCACATGTTTGTCGTAAAGACAAGTTCGTTTGTTTTCCATAGTTCTGAAATTTGCGGTAAAAATACGGAAAAGTCTCCGATTGTGAGCAACATTTTCCTGTTTTTTTCAAATTTCCCATTTACTTGCATATGCTGAATTAACATGGCGATTATTCTTCGGTTGTTTAACACCCTGTTGCTGGAAATCTGACAGTCGGCGGACGGGAATTCCCCTCTCTTTTGCCGTTTCCCTGGGTTCTTTCGTCCGATTTTCCTGTTCGGGAACTGCAATTAAGCCCTGCTTGTATGTCTGTTTCGACGCGCTTGCAAGCCGAAAGGAGGGCTTTCGCCAAACAAGTGGGGCCCACTTGCCGTCCAAGTGAGCCCCACTTGCAAAATGGGAAAGTCCCGTAAAAGAAACGGAATTTCTTAATTTGTTGTAAATCAGTTATTTGAGTGCTTGCTGGATTTTCGGTTGAAACTCGGTTGATGTGCCTGCCGTTACGGAAGAATGGCGGCTTGAAATGTTAAAATCCGACCGTCTCCTGCCGGAGTTTTTTAACATTTCCGTGCTGAAATCATTGCTCGCCGAGCAGCAAATTGATGAATTGGTCTTTTCCGAGGTGGAGAATCGTGTCGGAAAGGCGGTCGTTGAGGGCGGCCTCCAGCCGGCTCCTGTTCAGTTCGCACCCCGTGAGCGGCTGTAGAATCAGTGCGTTCACATCGCCCACCACGAAGTAGTCGCCGAGGATGTCCACCGAGTGGATGATGTTGTTTTTCAGTTCCATGCGCACCTCCAGTTCGCCCACGCCTTCCAGACGGCCGCGCCTGACCATCGTGCAGCGTGGGTTGTTGCCGTAGATAAAAGCCGGCGTGAGGTATTCCTGCTCCGTTTCCGCAATCTCGCGCAGGTCGGCTTCTGCCAGCACCGTCTCGCTGTCGCAGAGCAGTTCACGGGCGCGTTGCTTGAATTCTTCGAGTGTCAGCGTGGTGTGGTCCTTCAACAGCGTGATGTGCTGACGGACGCTCTCCACGCCTTTGCTCAGCAGTTTCTCGCCCGACGGGGTGATGGCGCCCACCATGTTGCGCATGTCGGTGTCGTAGAGCATGGTACCGTGCACGATGCTGTGCCCGGGAATGTGGTAGAAAGCATTGCCCGAGACCTTCCGTCCGCCAATCATGATGTCGTTCCGCCCGCTGGTCGTGGCAGCGATGCCCAGCTTTCCCAGCATGGCCGTCACCATGGCGATGTATCGCTCGAAGGTGAACAGCACCTGATCGCTGCGCGTGATGTAGCTGAACATCACATTGCTCCTGTCGGCATAGACGCATCCGCCGCCGCTTTTCCGCCGGTAGGTCGCTATGCCGTGCCGCCGGCAGTAGTCCAGGTTCACCTCGTTCTCAATCAGCTGGTTTCGCCCGAAAATCACGGTGGGCTCCACCTGCCACATGAAAAAGCAGTCGTCGCCGTCGTTCAGCCGCCGGGCCACATATTCTTCCATGGCCAGATAGAACGGCAGCCGGTGCGAAACAGGGGAGGGGAGGGCTATGTAAATCATCGTGCGGTAAGCTTTTCCTTGGCGAAAATAGTAATTTTTTTCGCGCATTCCTCCCTCAACCGCCCAATAATTTGTTCATTCTTTCATTCTTTTTTCTACCTTTGTCCCCGAAACACAGCACCATGATTAGCGAAATCTCCCTCCGACTGCTGCCCGAACAGGCGGCCTCGGAACAACAACTCAAGCAAGCCATTGCCAAGGAGCGTGGCATTGATGCACGAACCCTCAACCATGTGCGTATTCTCAAGCGCTCCATCGATGCCAGACACCGCACCATTTACATCAACCTAACGGTTAGACTCTACATTAACGAGGTTCCGGAAGATGATGAGTACGAACGGGTTATGTATTCAGATGTTTCCGCATCGAAGCCCGTTGTCGTGGTAGGTGCGGGACCAGGCGGACTCTTTGCCTCGCTGCGACTCATCGAACTCGGTTTCCGTCCCATTCTGCTCGAGCGTGGAAAGGATGTCCATGAGCGGAAGAAAGACCTGGCGCAAATCAAGAAAACACAGCAAGTCGACCCCGAAAGCAATTATTGTTTCGGCGAGGGTGGGGCAGGGGCCTATTCCGACGGGAAACTATACACCCGTTCGAAGAAGCGCGGCTCGGTGGAGAAAATCCTCCGCGTGTTCTGTCAGCACGGTGCCTCCACCAATATCCTGGCCGATGCACATCCCCACATCGGCACCGACCGGCTGCCTGCCGTGATTGAAGCCATGCGGCAGACCATCGTCCGTTGTGGCGGCGAAGTCCACTTCCAGACCAAGATGACCGCCTTTCTCATGGAGCACGATAGCGTTGTCGGCGTGGAAGCCGTCCACCAGCCTTCGGGCCGGCAACGGCAGTTCCGTGGGCCGGTCATTCTTGCCACGGGCCATAGTGCCCGCGATGTGTACCGCTACCTCGCTGCCAACGGTGTCGAAATAGAGCCCAAGGGCATTGCCGTCGGCGTCAGGCTGGAGCATCCGTCTCAACTGATCGACCAGATACAATACCATAGCCGCCAAGGGCGCGGACGCTATCTCCCTGCTGCCGAATACTCCTTCGTGACGCAGGTGGATGGGCGTGGTGTCTATTCCTTCTGCATGTGTCCGGGCGGTTTCGTCATCCCTGCGGCCACGGGGGCGGAGCAGATAGTGGTGAACGGCATGAGTCCCTCCAGCCGCGGCACCCAGTGGAGTAACTCCGGCATGGTGGTGGAAGTGCGCCCGGAAGATCTCGACGACACCATGCTGCCCACACAGCAAGAAGTTTCGGGAACTCCACCTTCCTCTTTCCACCTTCCACCTTCCACCCTCAAGATGCTTCATTTCCAAGAACAGTTGGAACGGCAGGCCTGGTTGCAGGGAAACCGCCAGCAGACGGCACCGGCACAGCGCATGGCCGACTTCGTTAACGGGCGCTTGAGCTATGACCTGCCGCGCTCGTCCTACGCACCCGGACTCATCAGCAGTCCCCTCCATTTCTGGATGCCGCGCCCCATAGCAGCCCGCTTGCAACAGGGATTCAGGGACTTCGGCAGGAAAAGCCACGGCTTCCTCACCAACGAGGCCGTGCTCATTGCCACCGAGACCCGCACCTCTTCGCCTGTCCGCATCCTCCGAAACGCCGAGACGCTCCAGCACATCCGGCTGGAAGGTCTCTTCCCCTGCGGCGAAGGAGCAGGCTATGCCGGTGGAATCGTCTCAGCAGGCATCGACGGTGAACGCTGTGCAGAGATGGCTGCTGTCTATCTGGAGGAAAAAAGCCCGGAAACTTTCTGAAAATAATGCGGTAAAAGTTTTGAGAAAGGGATAATTGTGCTTATATTTGCTGCGGATTTTCCTTTAAAATCCTCAGATCCACTGTGGATTTTCAATCAAAATCAGGATTAAAACTATGTAGATATGTACAAGCGGATATGTAATCTTAACCAGATCGCCGACAGTAGTATTTTCTTGTTCGGTGCCCGTCAGACAGGGAAGTCAACACTATTGAGACAGATTTTCCCTGATGCAATCTATATAGACTTGCTCGACAGTAATGTTCGCAAGCGTATGGAATTGCGTCCGGTTTTACTCTATGAAATGTTGCATGAGAAGGAGGAAGGTACATTGGTGATAATTGATGAAATTCCTGAAGTTCCATCGCTCCTCAATGAAGTACACCGTTTAATAGCCAATCATGGATTGCGTTTTATCCTTTGTGGTTCGAGTGCCCGCAAGTTGAAGCGTAAGGGGCACAATACTTTGGGCGGCCGTGCCTATCCGGTTTTCTTGTATCCTTTTGTCAGTCAGGAAATTCCAGATTTTGAAATTGACAGAGCCGTATCCTATGGAATGATACCGCCGCATTATTTATTGCAAAATCCTCATCGTAAGTTATCTGCCTACATTGACATTTATTTGAAGGAGGAGATAAAAGAAGAGGCACTCGTACGGAATTTAAACAGCTTTCAGCGATTTCTTGAAGTCGCAGCATTGACGAATGGAGAAATTATCAATCTCCAGAACATAGCCCAGGAATGCGGCATAAGTGCAAGCACCGTCAGTTCCTATTTTGATATCCTTGAAGACACTTTGGTGGGATATCGCGTTCCTGCCTATAAAAAACATATAAAACGGCGTTTGGTACAAGCACCCAGATTCTATTATTTTGATGTGGGCGTTGCCAATCATTTGCTTCATCGTGGGAAACTCTTGCGCGGAACGCCTGAGTACGGACATGCTTTCGAACATCTTGTTATTCAGGAACTTATAGCCTTCCTTCACTACACGGAAAGTAATGAACAACTTACCTATTGGCGCACCTATACAGGCATGGAAGTTGATGCGGTGATAGGCGATGCCCACGTAGCAATTGAAATCAAATCGGTTGAGTCTGTTCTCCCGCGTCATCTGAAAGGATTGAAAGCCTTCGGTGAAGAATACGCCACATGCAGAAAAATTATCGTGTCTCTCGACCAATTCAACCGGACTGTCGATGGGATTGAACACATCTATGTTCTCGATTTCTTCAAGCAATTGTGGGCTGGAGAAATATAATAGTCCAACTCTTTATTATTCATTTTTACATGCAAAAAAGCGGCGGAAGATTTGTTCTTCTGCCGCTTTTCTATGATGCGCTTGCGATAGCTTACAGTTGGCTTTCGCTCACATTGAAGGTGCTGACGCTCATGTCGCCCGTCTGCAGTCCGCGCTTCAGCCAGCGCATACGCTGGGCGGAAGTGCCGTGGGTGAACGACTCGGGCTGTACATAGCCGCGCTGCTTCTTCTGCAGGTAGTTGTCGCCAATCTTCTCTGCGCAGTCGATGGCCTCCTCGATGTCGCCGTCTTCCAGCGAACCGTATTCGCCGTCCTCATAGTGTCCCCACACACCGGCATAGTAGTCGGCCAGCAGTTCCAGTTTAACACTGATCTTGTTGGCGGTAACCTGGTCGGTCTGGTTCATCTGCTGATGGGCCTTGCCGAGGATGCCCAGCAGGTTCTCCACATGGTGTCCCACCTCGTGGGCAATCACATAGGCATAGGAGAAATCACCTTCAGCACCGAGTTGTTGTTTCATCTGTGTGAAGAACGACAGGTCGATGTACAGTTTTTGGTCGCCAGAGCAGTAGAAAGGACCTACCGAACTGGTAGCCTGGCCGCAGGCGCTGTTCACCCTGCCGGTGAAAAGCACCAGCGTAGGCGACTTGTATTTCATGCCGTTCTCTGCAAACACCTTCGTCCATACATCCTCGGTCGATGCCAGCACCTGGCGGGAGAACTTTGCCAGTTCTTCCTCTTCGGCCGAGAACTCGCGTTGGCCTTCCACGGTTTCTTCCTGCACACCGCCCAGGGCTCCTTGCTGGATGACATTGCCAATCACATCTCCCAGATTGCCACCCTGCATGAAGGTGAACAGGGCAATCAAGAGTATACCAGCAATACCGCCGATGCCTGCTTTCGCACCAGTACTCATACCGCGGCGGTCTTCTACATTCTCACTTTCTCTTCGTCCGTCTAGTCTCATAAGTTTTATTGTTTTGTTTAAGGTTAGTACAATTCAATTGGCTGCTAAACAGCGCATAATCTCCGGCAAATGTATGGAAATTTATTTAGATGGAAAAGATTTTTCGTTATTTTTGAGGTGTGGTGAGAAATGAAAGAATGAAAAGCATACCTAAGCAAATCTCGTAAAATGGTTATTGCAGAATGGGCTAGGAGAGTTGGCCAACCTAGCACGAACCTAGCATGAACTTCTGACAAATTTGACAAAAATCCGTCAATCCGTCAATTGTCAATCCGTCAATCTGGACTCGCTACTGCGCTTTGTATATAACAAAGAAATTCGTAAATCCGTAAATAAAAACATCTTTTCCCCATTTATTTTTTTATTTTAATAAAAAATACTACCTTTGCGCCGATTTAGTACTATATCCCTTATTCTACGAGGCTTTGCACCTCCCCGTGTGGAATCAGCTTTATACAGGCTATCTCCTTATGGCATAGCATGATACTTGGCTTTGTGCGTCAAAGCCACGAGGGGAAAGCGTGTGAATTTGATTTCAACCAAACTTTTACAAAATTTATTCATTCGGGTGTTTGAGAAGGAAATAGCAGCATACGAGCAACTGCGCACCGTCTATCAGCAAGAGATTGGCGACAAACTCTCGTCAGAGCAGTACACCGAGCGCAATCAGGTGTTGTTCTCGGCATACACACTCTCTTTGGAACTCACACCCAAACGACCAAACGCCTAAATGACTCCCTGGTACGCCCTCACCGTCTATCGTCAGGACCGATCCGTGCGTGATGCACTGCAGCAGCAGGGGCTCAACTGTTTCATCCCGATGAAATTCCGCGACGGTGTCCGTGTTGACCCTACTGCCGAGAGCATCAGCGAGAAGGAACTCACCCCCATCGTCCACGGCTATGTTTTTGTGGAGAAAACACTCCCCGAAGAACAGATGCTGGCCATCTTCTCCGCTTTGAACGCTCCACACCGTATTGTCAAGCACGAAGATGGGACCCCCTACGAGATCAGTGCCGACGAGATGCGCGATTTCCGCATGCTCTGCGACCCCACCTACAGCAAGTCCGTCTTCATCACAGCCCAGCAGGCCGAGGCCCGCATCGGCAAGCAAGTCACCATCGTGCGCGGTCGTTTCCGTGGCATAAAGGGCAAGCTCTGCCAGATCAAGGGCAAATATTTCTTCATCAAGCATGTCGCCGGCCTCGGTGTCATGATACACATCACCCGCTGGTTCTGCCGTGTGGATGAATAGTATGAATTCTTTCCCCAGTACACCGAAGGACTTTCTGGAGTTGGCCGTTGAGCAGGGCACGCCGCGCTATCTCTATCAATACCGCAGCAAGGACAAAGCTCTCAGGTTCTTGAAAAGTATGCAACTCTACTTTGCCACTGCCAGCGAGTTTAACGACCCCTACGACTGCAACCTGGAACTCGTCAACGACTCCACCGAAGAAGATTGGCTGCGCTTCTTTCAGGGTACAGGACTCATGCAGCCTGCCGAATGTAAACTCCATGCCCGGCGTATGATGTTCCATCCTGACGAGGGCATCCGCTATATTGAAGATGCCATCCGCCGCCAGCAGAAGAAGACAGGTATCCTCTGCCTCACCACAAAGAACAACGACAACCTGATGTGGGCACACTATGCCGACAGCCATCAAGGCATCTGTATCCAGTACGATATCCTGCAAGACCCTGTCCCTTTTTTCTTTCCGAAGAAGGTGGAGTACGACGAGCACACCATCCGTTTCAACTACATCAAAGACCAGGCTCCGGCCACCGAGGCTCTCTTTCATAAGCATTCCGACTGGGCCTACGAGGAAGAATACCGCATTGTCAAGATTTCCACGCATGGGCTTTGCCCCGTCAGCCCATTGGCTGTCCGTGAGATTATTTTCGGCTGTAAGATGCTCCCGGAAGACCGTCAGGAAATCATCGACCTCTGCCGCAACAAGGGCTACCGCCACATCCACTTTGCCGAAGTGCAAAAAGGCAAGGACTATCAGCTGAGCATACAGCCGCTGGGCTTGCCGTGAGGATAGAGTTGTTAATATTCCCAGTAGCGTAAAGATTCTGTAATATGAGTACCCACATCATTCCTCTAAAAATATCCCAATTAGCCTTACTCGTTTCGCAGCGCAAACATATCCCTGTGAGGCAGGCATTGACATATATCTATGATTCTCCATTCTACGCCAAGTTATATAACGAAAATGCCAAATGGTGGTACTTGGATACCGAGTCCCTTTATCGTTTGTTGGAGCAAAGTTGGTTGCCAGATAGACGGATAATATCTAACAACATCGTTGTATTCTTAACTTTTTGTATTGAGCATTATGCTGAGAAATACCAGATGACCTCATTGGAAGCGTATGCCCTTTTTCGGCACTATCGTGTTGACCATTATTTAATGAATGGTTTCGACATGCTTCATACGCAAGGTAAAGATGCGATATTGCAAGATATAAGGATATATATTGACAATCGTAAAAAGGAGGAGAAATGAAACTTTATCACGGCTCAACAGTTAGTGTTAAGCATCCCTATCTTCGGCAAGGTCGGGAGAATACCGATTATGGTAAAGGTTTTTATACCACGGTGGATTTTGAGCAAGCGGCCCGTTGGGCACATATTCGTCAAGAACGGGCAGGAAGAGGAAAGGCAATTGTCTCTGTGTATGAGGTCGATGATGCTTTGTTGCAGGATAAAGAGTTAAGCATCATGGAATACCATGGAGCAACCAAAGAATGGCTTGACTTCGTCGTTGCCAATCGACGCTTTGCACCATTGCATAATTACGATATAGTGCTTGGACCTGTTGCGAACGATAATCTATATGCCACCATCAGTTTGTATGAAAATGGAGAATTAAGTGCAGAAGCTGCTATTGTGCAATTGAAAACGCATGTGCTCTTCAACCAAGTCTCCTTCCATACAAAGAAAGCATTGTCGCAACTGCATTTCGTAGAGTCAGTAATCACTGAAAAGGATGACTTGTAAGAAGTCAAAAAAACATCGCTAAGTTCCGTTAACTCGTGCCTGACTATTCGAAAAACAATCGCCTGTTGGCCAAAAATACATTGTTCTTGTATTTGCGGTCATTTGTAGTGCTGCTTATCACGCTCTATACCAGCAGAATCGCCCTGCAGGCATTGGGTATAGAGGATTATGGCATCTACAATGTGGTAGGTGGAGTGGTGGCCATGTTTTCGATGTTGAGCACAACAATGTCGGGGGCTTCTCAGCGGTTTATTACCTACGCATTGGGACAGAATGACGAAGTCCATTTGAAGAAAGTGTTCAATACCAGCCTGCTCATCCATATCATTCTCGGCCTAATTATTGTAGTGCTTCTGGAAATCTTTGGGTTGTGGTTTCTGTATAACAAACTGAACATACCGGCTGAACGGTTAGGTGTCGCCTTCTGGGTGTTTCAGTTCAGTGTTGCCACTTTGTTTGTGAACATCATTTCATTGCCTTACAATGCAACTATCATCGCTCATGAGCACATGGTGGCCTTTGCCTACATCAGCATTCTTGAGGCAAGTCTAAAATTAGGTGCGGTCCTGTTGCTTTTAGTTATCTTGGTTGACAAACTGCTGTTGTATGCAGCCATCATGTTCTGTATAGCCTTGTTGTTAAGGTTCATTTATAGCATCTATTGTTATCGGAGATTCCAAGAGGCAAGACATCTTGCGTTTCATATTGAAAGAGATATTTTCAAAGAGATGTTTGCTTTTGCAGGTTGGGATTTGATAGGCAATGCCTCTTTGGTTTTGAGAAATCAGGGTATAGACATCCTGCTGAACATATTCTTTGGTGTAACGGTAAATGCTGCAAAGGGTATCTGTAACCAAGTTCAGCGTGCTGTTTCCCAGTTTGTGACTGGTTTCCAGACGGCAGTATATCCACAAATCACGAAATCGATAGCACAGAACGACTTTTACAGAGCACATTCCCTCATCAACAATGGTAGTAGATTTTCTTTTTTCTTGTTGTGCTTTTTTGCAGTGCCCATCATCATTGCGACTCCACAACTGCTTTCGTTATGGTTGGTTGAAGTCCCTAAATATACCGTCATCTTTGTCAGATGGACCATGGTATATATGTTGTGCGATACTTTGTCAAGATTCTTGATACATGGTATATTGGCTTATGGGAAAATCAGGAATTATCAACTGGTGGTAGGTTCCACCAAATTGCTGGCTTTGCCTCTCGCTTATATTTGGTTGTCGCATGGTGGCAGTCCTATCGTGGGAATTTGGGTAAATATCTTTTTGGAAATGATAGCCATGTGTTTGCTTTTGAATTTCAATCGGAAGTATAATGGACTCTCTTGGACCAATTATTTGAAAAAAGTAGTACTTCGTTGTTGGATTATCTTTGCGACAATTATTTTGTTCGTTATATTGACCAAGACACTTATCTCCGGCAACATCTTCTTGCTGCTGTTTGTAGGAGTAATATGTGCGGTTCTGCTGATATCATTTGTAGGTATGTCAGCCCACGAAAGAACCATAATTCATGAAAAAATTAAAACTTATATAAATAGGAAATCGAATTAAGAGATTTAAATCTTATCGAAAGAAAAGAATGAATATGAAAGATATTAAAATTTGTGTGATAGGTCTGGGATATGTTGGCCTGCCTTTGGCAAGACTATTCTCGACGAAGTATCCAACAGTCGGTTTTGACATGAACCAAAGCCGAGTCGATGCACTTAACGGAGGGCATGACGCTACGCTTGAAGTGGATGACCGTCTCCTTCAAGACGCATTGCACCGCGGTTTTAGATGTACTACCGACATCAGTGAAATCAAGGATGCCAATTTCTATGTCGTTGCAGTGCCAACACCCGTAGACGAAAATAACCGTCCCGATTTGAAACCTTTGTGGGGAGCAAGCGAGACGGTCGGAAAGGTCATCTCCAAGGGCGACATCGTTGTTTATGAGTCAACCGTCTATCCGGGAGTGACCGAAGAAGAATGCCTCCCTGTTGTAGAGCGGGTAAGTGGATTGACCTTTAACAAGGACTTCTTTGCAGGGTATTCCCCGGAGCGTATCAACCCAGGCGACAAGGAACACACCGTTGAAAAAATAAAGAAAGTAACTTCTGGTTCAACTCCTGAGGTGGCCACGCTTGTCGACGATGTATATAATTCTGTATTGGTGAACGGTACGCACAAGGCTCCATCCATAAAAGTGGCAGAGGCCAGCAAAATCATTGAGAACTCACAACGGGATGTGAACATTGCGTTTATGAACGAACTGGCAAAGATTTTCAATGCCATGGGCATCGACACCAATGATGTGATTGAGGCAGCCGCCAGCAAATGGAATTTCATAAAACTTAAACCGGGTTTGGTGGGAGGACATTGCATTAGTGTAGACCCATATTATCTCATTCAGAAAGCGCAGGTCTATGGTGTCCTGCCACGAGTGATGAGCAACGCACGCCGATTAAACGACGGCATGGGGACTTATGTCGCAGAGCAGGTGATTAAGTGCATGAACAAGAAAGGCGTTTTGGTAAAAGGTTCAAAGATTCTTTTGTTGGGAATAACCTTTAAGGAGAACTGCCCCGACATACGCAATACAAAAGTCGTGGACATCTATCACACTCTCAATGAATTTACCGACAATATCACCATCTATGATCCTTGGGCCGACGCGCAACATGTAAAGCATGAATACGGTCTGGATATAGTCCGTGAATTGCCCGAAGAAAAGTTCGATGCCGTTGTGCTTTGTGTCGCCCACAAGCAGTTTGCGGAGTTGGATATCCAGACAATGACCAACCCGAATGGAGTCATTTATGATGTGAAGGGCATACTTGATAGAAACATCATCGATGGAAGACTCTAAGGCGAAGAAAAAAGTCAGTGTCCTCATTCCCTGCTATAATGCAGAGAAATGGTTGCGCGAAACGCTTGACTGCTGTCTGCGTCAGACCTACAAGAACATCGAGGTTGTTCTTGTTGATGACGGCTCTACCGACGGTTCATTGGCTATAGCCCGTGAGTATGAGCAGTGCGACCCACGAGTTCATGTCTATTCTCAACCAAACAGCGGTGGTTGCCGTGCACGCAATCTGGCCTTCGAAAAAAGCACAGGCGACTATATCATGTATCTTGATGCTGACGATCTGATGTCGGACAACAAGATAGAGGTCCAGGTGAAACGACTGGAGGAAGAGGGAGACCCGAAGGCGGTAGCAGTATGCCCATGGGAAACATTCACAGATACTCTTCCGTCAAAGCATACGGAGCGTTTCTTGTATAAAGACTATCCCACAGGTCTGGACTTGATCGAAGAGGCATGGTATAATAATGAGTGGTTTGTTGTTTCTTGCTATTTAACTACCTGTCAACTGATTGCCGAAGCGGGACCTTGGGATGAAAGACTCACCAAAGTGCAAGATGGAGAATTCTTCTGCCGGGTCCTCTCAAAGGCTTCACATGTGATGTATTGTCCTTCCGCTATGTTTTGTTATAGAATTGGTTATGCTTCAGTTAGCCGAGGAAACAAATTTGTTGAGAACAAGTTAAATTCAGCCTTATTAGGAAGAATCTTGTGCAAACAAACGGTTTTGCCACTTCGTGATACTCCATGTGTTCGTCGTGGATTGGCCCGGAATTTCTCCATTGTATTATTGACATCACCCTATGGTTCGAGATGGTATTTGGAGGCTAAAAAACAGATAGAACAATTAGGTGAACGCCCTCACCATCCTAGTCCTTCTCCAGTCGTAGCAATCGTGGAGAAAATCATAGGTTTTGATAGGCTGCTACATCTAAAAATGCTACTTGGGAAATGGAAACATAGCCGTTACTGTTGTTTATAACAAAGAACGAACTTAGGAAATTCATAAATCTTCTAATGAATAGAGATATTACCTTCGACATAATGAAGGGAATTGCCATTATAGCAGTACTCATAGGTCATACGGATGGGATAAATCTATGGGGAAAGAATTTCATATATTCGTTCCATATGCCTTTGTTCTTTATTTTGTCCGGGTGTTTCTTTAGAGATAAAGGTCTTACCTATGGTAATGTGACAAAAAAGAATTTCAAGAGACTTATAGTTCCATATCTGTTTACTTGCTTGCTTTTATTGGCCTATACGATGCTTTATGCCTATAAGAAACACAATATGCTACTCCTATTTGATGAATTTTGGGCTGTTGTTTGGGCGGCTGGCTATTATCATCACTCCCCTTTATTAGGTGATGTACAATACATAGGTCCTATTTGGTTTCTTGTTTCTTTGTTCTGGTGCAAACTAGCATATCTAGTATTATACAGGCAAACCAGGAAAACACTTGTGCTGCCGATAGCCGTGATAGTCAGTATTTGTGCTGTAATGTTGGACTATTATGTGGTGAATCTTCCATTAGGAATTTTACCAGGCCTTTCAGCACTTGTATTTTATGCGATGGGGCATTATATAAAGGAAAGCCAGATTCCTCAATGGATCTTCTGGATGTTTGTTTGCTGTTGGGCTCTAGCCATATGGCATGCTACAGCAATAGAAGCACTTTCACACAATCCTATGATTTGTATATGTAGATATGCTTGTTGGCCTTTAGATGTAGGAGGCGCACTGGGAGGTGTATTTGTAGTGTACCTTTTGTCTAAACGAATTGAAAAGTATACAAAGTGGATTTCTCAAGCATTTGCTTGGTGCGGAAGTTTGTCGTTGCCCATATTGTGTTTCCATGTTCTGGAACTTAATACGGCATTTTTCACAATACTATATCAGACAGTTCATGTTGATGTTGGCTTTACAATAATACTGTTGAGCCGTGTAATCTTTGTTATATTACTAACGATGATTTCAATGAAACTGACTATATGTCGAAAGATATTTCAAATTAAATGAAATGAGACCATCTTATGCTGTATAGAAGGAATAAAAACAGGTTTCATTGTTGGAATCTTTTTATATTGTAAAAAATACTCTCGTAGAAAAAACACCATTATATGAATCAAAAATTATTAACTATTGTTATTGCTGCCTATAATAAGGAGGATTATCTACGACGTTGTCTGGATTCCATCATAGATGAAAGGGTTATGCCGGATGTGGAAGTCTTCGTCGTCAATGATGGTTCAGAAGATAAGACTTTGGAAATAGCAAAAGAATACGAACAACGCTATCCAGGCTATATTTATGCTGTTGATAAAGAAAATGGTAATTATGGGTCCGTTATGAATAAAGGCCTTGAATTGGCACACGGAAAATATTTTCGTACACTTGATGCAGATGACTGGTATAATACTGAGGCTTATGTACAATTTGTCCTGGATTTGAAGACCTCTGATGCAGACTTGGTGATTTGTGATGGGACAATTCACTATGAACAGGGCGCTAACGAAAAGCAGATGTATATTGACGATGAATATCCCAAGAATCAAGATTTGGAGGTATTTCCCCAAATGTGGAAGAACAAGTCTATCAAGGCATGGACAAAAGTGCAAACAATGGTTTTCAAGACGCAACTTATACGCGAATCAAAACTGAAATGGCTGGAGGGCATTTTCTACACAGATACACAATATTGTTATTGGCCTTTACGATTAGTAAATACCGTTCGTTTTGTTTCATATCCAGTGTATGTCTATTTGGTCGGGATTGACGAACAGTCAATGAGTCCACAAAATGTGAAGAAGAATTTTGCACATTTCGTTGCAGTTGCAGAGGTAATGATTGAAGATTTTAAGGTCAATTACGATGCAAATAGTCCAATGCTGCTGTTACAAGAAAAGTTTGTGTGCCAGATAATGGGTTGTGTTTATTCAACACTTCTTGCAGGTAAGAATACACATATTTCTGCGATAATCAAGTTGCATAACAATGCATGTTTGATTCCTGGGATTCGTGTTGCACTCGAAAAACAATGCTCAAAATGTGGAGTCTGCTATATCAAAGGCCTTGAAACAGGCAAGGTTTCAATAATAAAAATAGCCTTGTACAATTCTATTTTAAAGGTTAAGAATCTCCTACAGACGCTTTTGCGGAAATAAGGAATAAATGCTTTTTAACGACATTCATTTTACATTGTTCTTCTTGCCTGTGCTGTTAATGTTCTACATCTGCAACAGGAACAAGCGCGTTTGGCTGAAGAATGTTTTCTTGTTGGCTGCAAGTTATGTGTTCTATGCCTTATTGGAACCGCGCTTTGTCTTTTTGCTTCTTTATATAACCCTTATCAACTATGGTTGCATTAGACTATTGGACAGAGGGAAAAACCGAAAAGCGATTATTACAATAGGCATAGTTCTGTCGCTGTTGCCGTTAGCCTTTTTCAAATATACTAACTTTCTGCTAAATGATGTGTTGGATATTGAAGGGCATATTTTGGGCGAAATAGCATTACCCATTGGTATTTCATTCTTTACCTTCCAGGCACTAAGTTATACAATAGACATCTATAGAAGAAAAGAAACGCTGATGCCATCGGCACTCGACTTCACATTATATGTCTGTTTCTTTCCCACCATTTTGAGCGGTCCAATTGAACGGGCAAGAACACTGATGCCCCAGATAAAGACATTGCAAAGATGGAACGCAGTTGGCGTATTGAACGGTTTTCAGTTACTGGTATGGGGGCTCTTTCAAAAGATTGTAGTGGCCGACCGTATTGCTACTTATGTAGGAACAGTATATGCCCATCCGGAAATGTATGGCACCACGACCATCCTGTTTGCTATGGGATTGTATAGCATACAGATTTACTGCGATTTCGCTGGCTATAGCAATATGGCAATAGGTGTGGGCAGAATGTTAGGCTTTGATATTCGCAAGAACTTTGACTTCCCCTATTTTTCCACATCCATACGAAACTTCTGGAAGCGGTGGCACATATCCCTCACATCGTGGTTGACAGAATATGTGTATTTCAGTTTAGGTGGCAATCGCGTCAAAGAGTGGCGCTGGATGATGAACGTCTTAATAGTATTCCTTGTCAGCGGATTATGGCACGGGGCTGCTTGGACATTTATAATTTGGGGATTTATACATGGAGTGTATCAGATTGCAGAGTATTACACTTTGAAAAGGAGAGAGTTCAAGAACACAACAACGAACGCAATGCTGGGGCTGCTACTGTTTGTTGTTACATCCGTAGCCTGGGTTTTCTTCAGAGCAGACAATTTGGCGCATGCTACAGCAATTCTACAGGCATTAACCAATGGAGGAGTTCCATTCTTCACTTACTTTTCAACCCAATTTGTACTTATGCTCTTTGCGCTCGCATGTTTTGTCATTGCAGAAATCACAATGTATAAGCGGGTCTTGAAAATTACGGAACGGACGGACAATTCTTTCTCATGGATTAATCTCTCGTTTATGGTGCTGACTCTGCTGATGGTCTCTCTCTTGGGAGAAAGTGGGGCTAAGTTCGTGTACTTCCAGTTCTGAAGCTATTATGAGAATAAACAGAAGCCACACCATAAAATGCATTCTGGCGATTATTGTCTTTTTTCTGACGGACTTCACCGTTAGTGCTTTTCTCAAGTATGGACTTGACAAGGGCATGGGGTTGAACGAGCATAGCCAGGTGCTAATTGTCGGACATTCGCATCTTATGATGGGCCTCGACAGGCAGATGATGGAAAAAGGACTCAGATGTAAAGTTACAAAACATACAAGGGCTGGTGTCGGTATTGTGGAACGCGAACTAATGGTTCAGATGTTCTTGAGTTCCCAATACGCTGATTCTTTGAAGGTGGTCGTCATTGGCGTAGACCCCTACCTCTTCAACGACGAGGGACTCAGCGAGAACAGTTTTACGCTGTTTTATCCTTGGATGGACAATGTCCATGTCGGGGAGTATATTTATAATGCTACGGATTTTACGACCTATTATGCACACAAGTTGTTCCGTACAGCCGGATTTAGCGACGACCTCATCAAACAATCAGTCAGGGGATGGAAACACGATGACAGGAACTATAAAACGCATGTATTCACGGATACCGAGTTTCAGTCCAATAAGGCCAAGTGGGACAGACCCATTGTTATGAATTCAAAGGCAATGAAAGTATTGGAGGAAATCATAACGATGTGTACCAATAGGAATCTGCATGTAATTCTCCTGCAAGCACCAGTGCTTAAGTCGCTTACGGATCTTCATAGAAAAGACTATTCCGATATATTGGCCTATTATCAAAATTTGGATGCAGATAATTCAAAGGTGCATTTCCTTAATTTGTCGCCGTCATACGAGAATGACAACTCACTGTTCTTTGACCCGATTCACCTGAATGTATGTGGTCAAAAAAAAGTGACGGAAGATCTTATCGGCTTTTTAGCAGAAAATAATTATTTGCAATGAAAAAAAGAATTTCAATATTTCAATATCCTCGAAAAGTTCGGGTACTTACCTGTATCATATTGTTGTTCATATGCCGAAAGACAATATTTGATGTGAGTAAAGAAGTGGGCGAGTACGCAGCATCTTTAGACTCAAGCACAACGCTGGCTCTTGCAGGTATTGTTATAGGCTTTCTTTTTATCTTCACTCATCTGAAAGCTGCTAAAGTAGCCCGGATAGGGATGTGGCCAATCTTGGCGTATAGCCTTTTTGCATGGGCTTCTTTTATGTGGGCTGGAAATGGAACAACCATAACCTTCAAGTCGCTTGAACACATCGTTAATATCTATCTTGTAGGGATGATTGCATATTATATAAAAGATTCAAGAAAAATGCTCTACTATATAATTGTACTGGCAACGCTTTCTACCTATTTATGTGTATTTGATTTTTGGATGGATAGGGGATTAGGGTGGTACCACACCAATTCGTATACATTCTCTTCAATGATAGGGCTTATCTTGGCTGTGGGCTGTGTGAAAAATGAAATATTCACATTCAGGGAAATGAGATGGTTTATTTTCCTTGATTTTATTGCGTGGCTTTTGGGAACGAGTTCTGCAAGTTATATTGCCGCCTTAATCGGTTTCCTTGTTTTGTTCGCATCAGGTAGAAAGGGACTTAGCGTCATCAGAATCTTGCTTATAAGCATTGGTCTCTATCTTTTGTTCTTAACAGAAGAAGATGCTATATATAAATTCTTAATTGCCGGACATACACAGGGAGAACTGGAAACAGGTACTGGCCGTATGCTTCTTTGGGAAGCTGCATTTGAACGATGGAAAACGGCACCATTGTTGGGACATGGCTTTATTATTGGCGAAACCACATTAGGCGATTATGGACAAATTTCAGCGCATAACTCGTGGATATCAGCATTGGTTAACACTGGTGTTGTGGGATTGTTTTTTTTCACATGGTTTGTTTTAAAATGGATTTTAAAGGCATTTAAGGAGTCAAAAATGAATGTTTATGCAAGTGTTACTTTCCCTGCAATAATAGCAATACTTTTGAATCTTTCTTCATGTCCAGTTCTTGCTTCCCACTGGTCGTATGTATCAGACTCTGTTTATGCAGTGATAGCTGCGACATTTATGGTATTTGTAAAAAAAACAGAAAGTCAATTATTAAGCAAATAACATTTTCAGATAACTGATTTATTTATGAGAATCACCTGGGTAACTCGCAGCTTCCTTGATTATAGGATTCCTGTGTTCAAGGCATTGGACGACTTGTGTGGACATGAACTGACGGTTGTCTATTATAAAGATGTTATTCGCCCGAATGTCGAAAATAAGATAAAAGCTGTTTTAGGCGATAGGGCCATTGCACACGACAAAGAACTTCGCATTGGCAATAAGCCTAAGATTGATAACATGTCTCTGAGCAATACATCATTCAGAATTCCATACAGCCCAGGACTGATCAAATTGGTAAGAAAGACAAAGCCTGAAGCCTTGGTGAGTGATGGTTTTATGCAATGGACCTATGCTCCCCTATTTGTTCGCGCATTTAAAAGAATTCCTCATGTGATGTGCTATGAACGCACTAAGCATACGGAGCGGAATGCAGGGAAACTGAGAATCTGGTACCGACAGTTTGTCAGCCAATGGATTGATGCCATTGACTGTAATGGCATTCTGACCGGTGAATATGTGAAAGAACTGCTTGGGTGGGATGATAGCCGATTAACTTATGGTCACATGGTGGCTGATGTTGATGGCTTGCAACAGTCGCTACAGAATATTACAGATGAGCAATGTAAAGATCTTCGTCAAAAGCTTGGCGTAAAAAAGACGATGCTTGTGTATGTAGGGCAACTAATATCGCGGAAAGGAGTTCGCGAACTCCTTTCAGCGTATGCTAATATCGCGGAAAGCATACCAAATGTTACTTTAGTCATGGTTGGCGGTGGTCCCCTTGAAGAAGAACTCCGAGAAAAGATAAAAACAGAAAGGATTCCAAATGTAGTACTTACTGGCAGAATCAACTATGATGATATTGCCATCTATTACAAGGCTGCCGACTGTTTCATTCTTCCAACCACAGAAGACAACTGGAGTCTTGTGGTTCCCGAAGCCATGGCTTGCGGTCTGCCTGTGGCCACAACAATCTATAATGGTTGCCATCCAGAACTTGTTCATCCTGAAAACGGATGGGTATTCGACTCGCTAAACCAACAAAGCATTGAGAAGGTACTTATAAGTATTGCCGACAACACAGAGAATCTCAAGCAAATGGGAGAAGAATCGAAGAGAATTATTGCAAAACATACAGCAGAGCGTGCAGCACAGAGCATTATGGAGGCTATCAGAATCGCTCAAAAACGAATCGAACAAAATGCCCCAAATTGATATATCGGTTGTTATTCCTGTCTATAATGCATCAAGACTCATATCAAGATGCATTGATTCCATCTTGTCACAAAAGGGAAATTACACTTTTGAGGTAATCTTTATTGATGATGGTAGCACAGACAGTTCGTGCGAAATAATCAATAGTTACAACAATCCATATTTTATTCTTCTCCACCAAGAGAATGCGGGACCAGCAAGGGCAAGGAACAAAGGAATAGAAATGGCAAGGGGTGAGTATCTGAGCTTTTTAGATGCTGACGACTACTGGAAGCCGGAATTTTTCTATAGCATGATCTCTTTTATGCGCAAACACCCAGGCTGTATTGCAGCAAGCACCGGTCAGGTGCACAAAACCGTAGGTGGAGAGAGCATCATTGCTTCGGAAACAGAACAAGAACTTGATGATTTCTTCTGCTACTGGAGTGAGCACAGACACATCTGTACAGGCAGCATGATTGCCAAGACCGATAAGTTAAAGAAACTTGGAGGTCAACGAACAGATTTGCGTGTGACGGAAGATCTGGAATTTTGGGCATTGCTGGCCACACAAGGAAAATGGGGCGTTGTGCCGGGAATCTTGTTTGTTAGCGATGGAACTGATACGATAAAAGACAGCGGATGGTTAAAGAAAATGAAGATACGCTGGGAGAATGCGCCAACCATTGACGAATGGAACAAGCGCATAATTGCAGCCAATCCGCAGTTGAAAGACGACGAGAACTTCAAAAGAGCGCAAGGAAGGATAGCAAGGAATCTGACCTATTGCATCCTTCTTGCCAAGAAGGAGAAACTGGCGCGGGAGGAGGCACAAAAATATGGCGACTATTTCCCGAAAGATAAAATCGGGAAAATGATGAATATATGTAAGCATACACGCGTTTCCTGGTGGATGATGTGCAAACTGCTCCAATACCGGGAATATCATCGATGAAGATGTAAACATCAAGAATTCTTACAATGAAAATCCTCTATATTCATAATGAATACCATCAATTGAGTGGTGAAGAGCACGCATCTAGGGAGATTGTCTCCTTATTGAAATCACATGGTCATGAGGTGAGATGGTTCACAAGAACTACCGTTGGAAAAGAAAATGTTTTATGGTTCAAATTCAAGGCTTTCTTCACAGGGATATCAAACCCATGGATAAGAAAGGACCTGAAAAAAATATTGGATGAATTCAAACCGGATATTTGTATGGTACAGAATTTATATCCTTTTATCTCAACATCTATTTTTAAGGTGTTAAAAGAAAGAGGAATTCCTGTCGCGATGAGATGTCCAAACTATAGATTGTTCTGCCCCAATGGATTGTGCCTAAATCCAAGAGGGGAGGTATGTGAAAAATGTTGGGGAAAAGGGCATGAGTGGCATTGCATAATAAATAATTGTGAAGGAAGTTTGGGTAAGAGTATTGGATATGCAGCCAGAAATGCTTTCAATCGAATAACAAAAGTAATAAAGAATGGAGTAGATTGTTTTGTTGTACAATCGAACTTCCAGAAAAATAAATTCATCTCACAGGATATTCCAGAAGACCATGTGAAAGTGTTGGCAGGATTATTGCCGGAGATTGGTGAGATGGAACAAAAGGAATCAGGAGAATGGGTTAGTTTCGTAGGACGGGTAAGCATGGAGAAAGGCATTGATGAGTTTGTTGAAGCTGCCAGAATGCTACCAGATATTCCGTTCAGGGTTGCAGGGAAAATCGATGAAAACTATGTTGTCCCCAGCAATTTGCCGAAAAACTTGGAATTCATGGGTTTCATCTCGGGTGATGACCTGAATAATTTCTATCTTAACAGTAAAATCATTGTCATACCCAGTAAATGGTATGAGGGATTTCCCAACACAATCCTTCGTGCCATGCTGTTAAAACGCCCAGTAATTACCACTAACATCGGGGCGATGCAAAGCATAATAGAAGACCATAAAACTGGAATTCTTGTCCCACCTGGAGATTCTCAGGCTTTGATGGAAGCCGTACGCGAATTGTACAACGATGAACAGAACATATCTAAATATGCTATGGCTGGATACGATAAAGCTACAACGATGTATAGCCGAGGGCAGATCTATAATGATTTGATGGAAATTTTCAATGTTGCTATTAAAAACAGCAGAAATAGTGATACCCTCAATAATCCATGAAGTGAGAATTTATAGTTTTAGGTTTATTTTATCTGCAACAATATGAATAATATCCCATTTCTTGTCTTTGCAAGAAAATTGCCTGACAAATTCTACTTGGGGCTTAAATTTTATAAAGAATTCGGTCGCTTTCCCAATTGGAAGAATCCTCAATCATATAATGAGAAGTTGCAATGGCTGAAGCTTTATGATAGACGACCAGAGTATGTTACTATGGTAGATAAATATGCTGTAAAGGATTATGTGTCGTCAATAATTGGAGGCGAGTTTATTATTCCGACATTAGGCATCTGGCATAGACCTGAAGATATAGAATGGGATGCTTTACCCAATCAGTTTGTTTTAAAGACCACTCACGGTGGAGGTAATGAAGGTGTGATAATTTGTCGGGATAAGACAACTTTTGATAGGCAAAAGGCAATAGATTTGCTTAATAACAATTTGAAATTAGATTTGTATTATATTAGTAGAGAGTGGCCTTATAAGAATGTTCCGAAACGAATTCTTGCAGAAAAGTATATTGAGCCTAAGTCCAACAATAAAGACTTGGCAGACTATAAATTCTTTTGTTTTGATGGGGAAGTTAGAGGATTGTTTGTGGCAACAGAAAGGCAAAACCCTAACGGCGAAGTTAAGTTTGACTTTTTTGATTCAGACTTTAATCATTTGCCTTTTCGTCAGGGACATGACCATGCAGGTGTTACACCTGCTCAACCGAAGAATTTTGATTTGATGAAAAAAATTGCTCAGCAATTATCAAAGGGAATTCCCCATGTAAGAATCGATTTGTATGATTTGGAAGATAAAGTCCTTTTTGGAGAATATACTTTCTTCCATTTTAGTGGCTTGGTAAAATTTGAACCAGAAGAATGGGATTATAAATTTGGGAGTTGGCTGAAGTTACCGCACAAATACGAATAACTATTGCTAAAGCAATTTATTTAATTTAAGTGAATTGTTGGTGCAAAAAATAGGAATAAAATGCTTTTACTCAAAGAACTAAATCTTGTGGAGTCGCAAGCGGCTCTGAACGACATTCCGAAGGGGAAAGTGCTGATCAACACCATCAATGCACACTCATTCAATGTGGCGCAGTATGATGATTTCTTCGCACGGGCACTGACAGAAGGCGATTACCTTCTACCAGACGGGGCAAGCATTGTAAAGGCCTGCAGATGGCTGAATGCCAAGTCGAGACCGCAGGAGCGTATTACCGGATGGGTCCTTTTCGACTTCGAGATGGGCAGGCTTGAACAAGAGGGGAGTCAAAACGACGATGGTAATCTGCCGACAGCGATGTTTGTAGGCAGTTCCGAGAAAGTGCTGGCCCTGATTAAGGAAAGAGCAGCAAAAGACTATCCGCATGTGAAGATAGCCACTTATTCACCGCCGTACAAGGCAAAGTTTTCGGATGAAGATAACAATGACATTATCCAGGCCATCAATGATGTGAATCCTGATTTGTTATGGATTGGAATGACAGCACCAAAACAAGAGAAATGGGTGTTTAAACATTGGAATGAACTGAACATTAATTGCCACGTTGGAACAATTGGCGCAGTGTTTGACTTCTATGCCGGAACATCAAAACGGGCACCGCAATGGTGGCAGAAACATTCCATAGAATGGCTGTACAGACTGATTCGGGAACCGAGACGGATGTGGAGACGATATGTTGTGGGGAACCCCAAATTCCTCTGGAATATCTGGAAGCAGAAATGATACTTCGCGAAAATAGAATAAAATCTGTATATGCTCTTTTTTGACTTGCTACAAGTAGCCCTCGGCAACCGCAAAAGCCTTGAGAGAATACCCACAGAGGCTGAATGGGAAGAGATGTTCCAACACGCCCGGAGACAAACGCTCATGGGAATCGCGTTCTCTGGCATGGAACAACTCCCACAGGAACAAAGGCCATCGACGGATTTTATCCTTAAGTGGTATACCGTTGTTTCCATGACCGAGAAACTAAATCTGAAAAAAAATGCACTTTGCTCGGCATTACAGCAGAACTTCTTGAAAAATGGCCTGCGTACCTGTATCTTAAAAGGGCAGGGAGTGGCGCAGTATTATGAACAGCCGCTCAGAAGGCAGAGCGGCGATATAGACATCTGGGTGGAAGGTGGCTGGAGAAAAGTGCTGGAATATGTGTATGCCAAGAGGCCAGGGGGAGGGATGGCTTATCATCATGTGGACTTGGGACGAGTGAGAGATGTGAAGGTTGAAGCACACTTCACTCCCTCGTGGATGTATAATCCATTTAAAAACAAATATCTTCAGAAATGGTTCTACTCCCAGGCGGAACGGCAATTCACCAACAAGAAAGAAGTTCGGGAAACAAACAATGACGGGAACATAGATACCCGTTCTTCAGAAGGAGAACATACCGACTCGCACATCCAATGTGTATTCCCGACCGATTTGTTCAATACCGTGTTCCTCCTCTTGCACATGTATCGCCATATCTTCGATGACGGACTGGGTCTCCGACAACTGCTTGACTATTACGAATTGCTGAAGGCACAATCTTTGAGCAAGGAAGAAACGAAAGAAGCAACTGAAGTTATCGAAAAGCTTGGAATGACTCGCTTTGCCAGGGCGGTGGCATGGCTCCTTATGGAAGTCTTTGGGATGAAAGAGGAGGATATGTTCGTAACGCCGGATGAAAAACAGGGACGCTTCCTGCTGGACGAAGTGATGCAAAGTGGAAACTTCGGCTATCACGATGAGAGAATGGAAGTCAAAGCCCATGAGGGAAAGTGGCACAAGTTTGCAAGAAGGCAAAAACGCAACTTGAGGTTCTTGGGCAATTATCCGAGCGAAGTGCTCTGGCGCCCGTATTTTATCCTCTTTAACCTGCTTTGGAGAAAACGGGCTAAAAAATATGTTGCAGGTTTCTTGCCCCAGGCATAAGACTCATCAGAAACGGTCCTCTTTATTTTACGCGCGTATATGCGTATATTTTATATTAAGGTATAGGCCCGGCCGATAGGTGGTTGGTTCATCAAAAGGAAAGATAAGAAATGTCAAAACAGTATATTCATATAGAGAACAAGTGCATCTTGGTAACGGGTGCTGCGGGCTTCATCGGATCAAACTTGGTGAAACGATTGCTGAAAGAAACGAGCAAAAGCAAAATCGTGGGTGTGGACAATATGAACGACTACTATGATGTGCGACTCAAAGAGGAACGCCTAGCCGAATTGGAGCGCCTGAATGGCGACCACCGCTTCTTGTTCGTGAAAGGCGACATTGCGGATAAAGGTTTTATAGACAGACTTTTCGAGGAAAACAACCCCTCTATCGTGGTGAACTTGGCTGCCCAGGCTGGCGTGAGATATTCCATCACGAATCCAGACGCATACATTCAGTCAAACCTTATAGGATTCTACAACATTCTGGAGGCTTGTCGACACAGTTGCGACGATGGGGAGCAAGGCGTGGAGCATCTGGTTTATGCCAGTTCGTCGAGCGTATACGGGTCGAACAAGAAAGTGCCTTACAGCACAGATGATAAGGTGGACAATCCTGTCAGCCTGTATGCCGCAACGAAGAAGAGTAATGAATTGCTGGCGCATGCCTACAGCAAATTGTATAACATTCCTTCGACAGGCTTGCGCTTCTTCACCGTGTATGGACCCGCAGGAAGACCGGACATGGCCTACTTCGGCTTTACCAACAAACTGGTGAAGGGGCAGAACATTCAGATTTTCAACTATGGGAATTGTAAGCGCGACTTTACCTATGTGGAAGACATCGTGGAAGGCGTGGTAAGGGTGATGAAGGGGGCTCCTGTGAAGCAGAATGGAGAGGATGGCCTGCCATTGCCTCCATACGCTGTGTACAATATCGGCAACTCTGCCCCGGAGAATCTTCTTGACTTTGTAACCATATTGCAAGAGGAACTGGTGCGTGCTGGTGTGCTGCCAAAGGATTACGACTTTGAGACGCACAAGGAGTTGGTGCCGATGCAACCCGGCGATGTCCCTGTGACTTATGCGGATACCACAGCCCTGGAAAGGGATTTTGGCTACAAGCCAAGCACCACACTGCGGGAAGGGCTCCGAGCCTTTGCAGAATGGTATGCAGGATATATGCACGAGTAAAAGATTTTTCACAGTAATAGTTTGCCTCTATATTATGTCAGGTCTAGGGATAGATAAAAAGATTGCAAGAAACACGCTGATGTTATACATCCGCATGTTCGTCTTGATGCTGATAAGTCTCTACACCAGTCGTATTGTTTTGGCAACACTAGGTGTAGAAGACTACGGTATCTATAATGTGGTTGGTGGGGTAGTGGCTATGTTCTCGATGATAAGTGGTGCAATGGTTGGTGCATCTCAGCGATTTATATCCTTTGAATTAGGAAAAAAAACAGCGTGTGATGTGCACAAAATGTTCTGCAACATTGTTTCCATTCATATCGTTTTGGCAATAATAGTTTTGTTAATAGGTGAAGTGATAGGTATATGGGCAATTAATAATTTTCTGAAGTTTTCTCAAGATCGCTATGAGGCAGCTAATTGGGTATTGCAGTTTTCTTTATTAACATTCCTTTTTAATGTAGTCAGCATCCCTTATAATGCAGTCATTATCGCCTATGAAAAGATGTCGGCATTTGCATACATTAGTATTGTTGAAGCAGTGTTGAAATTAGTAATTGTATATCTATTGCTTATCAGCCCATTCGACAAATTGGTGTTTTATGCTTTCTTGATGTGCTGTATAGCCATTCTAATCCGTTTCATCTATGCCTATTATTGTTCGCATCACTTCAAGGAATGTAGGTATCAACCGTTGTTAGATAAGACGACATTGAAGGAAATTATGTCATATACCGGATGGAATTTCTTGGGAACCTGGGCCGGAGTTTGCAGAGGACAGGGTGTTAATTTGGTGTTGAACAGATTTTTTGGTGCCGTTGCCAATGCGGCTCAAGGTATCAGCCATCAAGTACTTGGGGTAATTGCTGGCTTTGTCAGCAATTTCAACATGGCAATGAATCCACAGATAGTCAAGCGTTATGCTGCTGGTGAGAAAGAGTCGATGTTCAAACTTTTATTCAGTGGAACGCGTCTATCGTTCATTTTACTGCTGGTGGTTTCAACTCCCATTATGGTGGAGGCACCTTTTGTGATGGATATCTGGTTGAAGGAGGTTCCTGAATATGCAGTCGAGTTCTTGCGCGTCACCATTCTTGTAGCATTGTCCGATTCATTATCTCGCAATCTCGTTACAGCTGTTCAGGCTTCTGGCGTTGTTCGCGGAGCCAATGTGGGTGCTTTGGCTGTGAGTGTTTTTGCTATACCGCTGGCTTATATCTTTTTTAGGTTCGGTTTGCCTCCTTATTATGCTGCCTTTGCCCAATTGGTGGTATCGTTTGTGATGCTTTGGGTACGCGGCTTTATTCTTAAAAGAAACATCGAGTTTCCGTTTTCTGAATTTCTGTGGAGTGTAGTATGCCGCATGTTCTTGACATCAGTCATCGTCGTCATGATTGCTTATGGCTTTTCTCATTTCATCCATCATGTAGCGGATTCTTTCATCATGAGTCTTGTAAGCATATTTTTTTCTTTCACCATCGCTGTGCTGGTATGCTTTTTCTTCGGCTTTACTCACGATGAAAATAGATTGATAATTTCTAAAGTAAGGGCTATCTTAAAGCAGAAATTTAATCGTCCATGAAAATCTTCACAATCACTTGCCACGATTGCTACAACTGTGGAGCCTCGCTTCAGGCATACGCTTTACAGGCCTTTCTGGAACAGGAGGGGCATGCATGCACGATTATTGATTATAAGCCGGATTATTTAAACCGTAAATATAATTTTACGACATTGTTCCCTGACCATTCCCATTACGGATTGTATAAAAAATCAGGACCGTTAAAGCCTATGCTGGCGTTGTATGCTCATCGCAAGGAGTTGTCCTCATATCCACGCAAGCGTGCATTTGACCGTTTTACACACAAGTATTTGAATGTAACATCATCAACATTCCACGATGCGAAAGAGATTGAGGATGCTCATCTGGATGCGGACCTCTTTATTGCTGGAAGCGATCAGATTTGGAACACTGACTTGCAGAATGGTCGGGATGGTGCTTTTTTTATGTCTTTTGAAAAGGATAAGTTAAAGAAAATATCCTATGCAGCCAGTTTCGGCATATCCTCTGTCCGGGATGAATATCATGATTTTGTCACACGACAATTGCAAGATCTCCGTTGGGTGTCAGTACGTGAATATACTGGTGTCCAGATTTGCCAGTCTATGGGGATTAATGCTACTCAAGTGTTAGATCCTGTCTTTCTGTTATCCTGCGATCAATGGAGAAAATTGATTATGAAGAGACCGTTGAAGGAAAACTATCTTCTTCTCTATTACCTCGGCAAGCCCAATGAACTCTTAAAAGAAACGACTCTTAAGATAGCCAAATCAAAAGGGTTTAAGATAGTTGCTCTTGATGTGGGGACTAAGCCAGACTTTACTGATGTCTTTGTGAAAAATGCAGGTCCGTTAGAGTTTCTGGCCTATCTGTGTAATGCGTCTTTTGTAATAAGCAGTTCTTTCCATGCGACCGCTTTTTCCATCATCTTCGGAAAGCAATTCTTGACATTCCCACTCGTTGGGCAACGCAATTTTTCCCGTATGAAAGATTTGCTTGACATCTTTGGAATAGGTGACAGATTTGTTTCTTCTTTCGTTTCTCCAGAGACGGACATTGATTATTCAGAGGTGAAAACCTTGGTAGAGCAACATTCTGCATCATCCAGGAAACAATTACTACAGCACTTGAATTATTGATATTTGCAAATGAAAAGAACGACAATTTGCTCTTGCCTTTTGTTCTTGGTGCTATTTCTATGCTCATGTGGCAATGATAATGACAAATCTGGAACGGGGCAACAACCAGAACAAACAGGTATAAGAACCCATCTTCTTATTTCTGTAACATTTCCTTCGGATCAATGCCAGAGAGTACAATCACCATCGGGCATCCACTCTACTGAAGATTTCCAGGAAGGTGATGCCCTCCTTGTTGTGGATTTGTCCAATGGATATTGTGGAAAAATGATTTACAATCCCACATCATCTTGTTTTGAGGGAGATGCACTTTTAAATATGGAAGATGAGTTATCCGTGGTATATCCTTATCCAGATGAGTATGTCGAAAAAGGAAGAATACGGCTGTTTGCTCTGCCTCAAGATGGTAAGGCTCCTCATCCTTATTATTGGGGATTTACAAAACTGGATATGGTCAATGAAGATACTTATCTATCTTTACGCATCTACAATCTATGCAATACATGTACTGTTAATATAGTTGATGAAAATGAACAACCGATAGCACTCCGTTCCGTTTCCTTGTCAGCTTTGAAAGGAAAGTTATATGCTTCACGAATGTTGAACTTGAGAACGGGTAATTGGGAAGATGGTGTTGATGCGCAAAATGTTGACATCGCAAATGAATCTGGTATTGCTGACGGAAAGCTGGTACTTTCTCTAATTCCCACATCGGCACTTATCCACGCAGTGATAACTGACAATAAAGGCAATACATTTGAAGGAGAAGCTGTTCAAACAACTTTCAAGGAGAATGCCGAAGAATCTTTGACCATTTGCTGTATAACACCAGCAGAATCTAAAGACTATATCATTGTTTGCGGAACGAAATGGGCAAAAGGAAACTTGCAGTATATTTCAGATGAAGAGGGGGCAGAGGGATTTCAGCCAAATTGGCGATTGGCACCTACTCAGTATCATTATTTTAATCCTGTTTATGGAACTCAGGGAACATATTTATCTGTAGACCTTCCATACGATACTGAGCATGTTGATTTATTCAATTGGGGGGCTTGTGGGAAAAATGCGTTGGACATCACCCAATATGGCACTCGTTCATGCACCGATATCGCGGCTAAGATGTATACAAACAAATATTTGAGTTTAGAGACAGACGATTTTGATGCTGCGCTGTTTGGCGACATCGTTTATTGGGCAACAAGAGGACGGTGGCGTATGCCTCGCTTGGAAGAGTTGTATGCGCTATACGCTGAAGCATCCTATTCGTTTGGTTATGTTCAAACGCCAGAAGGAAATCTGGTTTTCGGTTTTTTGTTTACAACGCCCGTAGGAGAACGCATAACCGATACTACAGTTCATTATTATAGTAAGGCAGATTTAGATAATGGTCTTTTTCTCCCTGGCGCAGGATTCAGACAACAAAAGACGGCAGCCATAAAAAGAGCAGGTAAATGTGGATTCTATTGGGATTCGTACCAGCCGGAAAATGCAAATAGAATGTGCCTGAGGTTTATTGATACAACTTTATTCTGGAGCGGTGACGGTGCTCTCTACGGCCGTTCCATCAGACCAGTGCTAAATGAATAATCTTGTGAAGCGGTTCCTATTTACCGTATTTGCTTTTTGCGTATTATTCTCCTGTTCCGATGAAGATATCTTAAGTGGTATTTCTTCATCAGAATATCCATTGACTGTATATGTGGAAAATCCACATCGTCAAATGAGAGTGCTAAAAGAAGATACCGATGATAATGACAAAGAAGAGCAAGACTTGAATCTCTCGTTTTCCCAAAATGATCATGCCGCCGGTTTTTGGATAGGTAACAATTGTTTTTCCACGACTCTGACATATTCGGAATGTCAAAGTTGCTTCAGTGGTTACAAGGTTTCTTCCACAAGTGATGAAATCGTTTTGCTGTATCCAGAACAAGAGAGCTATGTTTTGTCAAATTGCCGTTTACTCCTCCCAATGCCTCATCAAGACGGAACCATGAATACCGCGATTGATAATTGCTATCAATGGGGATTTTCTAAACTGCGGGAAACAGAGAGTGGTTATTCCGGTACCACTGTCATGACACCGTTGATGTCCGTTCTGCAAATTACCTTTTTTAATAATGGTAACCCGGTTGAAGAAATCATAGATGTGAGCGTTAAGGCAATAAAAGGTAGTTTTTATATTGACCGCTACCTGAATCTCTCATCGGGCAGTTGGGAAGAGGGGAATATGATAGACGCTTTCTCTATTCATAACCTTCACCCCGTTAGCGGTTCATTCTTTATGGATATTTTTCCTACTTCTGCTGAAATGAGTGTGACGGTTACCGATGCTTCAGGAAATCGTTATGAAGGATCTATAGAACAGCGAAAATATATAGCCGGACATCTCTATACCTTGCCTGTTACATGTGAACGGCTCTCGCCTTCCGCCAATGAGCCCCCAGAGGAATTCATTGATGTGTGTGGAACTTTGTGGGCTAAAGGCAATATTATCTATGATGCCACTCTTTTTGGAAACAACGGATACAGAGAACATTTTGCGATGGCAGACAACCAATGGTATTTTCCAGAACTTGAATATCAAGATTGTTACCATTTGTCTCATTTCAATTGGGGCGTGTGCGGAAAGAACTCGACATCTGTATCTCTATGTGCAAAATTCACGGGAGATTTAGGGGCAAAATTATTTACCAATGTTTCGTGCTCTCAGACGACAACCTCTTTCAATCACGCCGAATATGGAGACATGGCATACTGGGTTTCCAATGGGACATTGCGTTTGCCTTCAAAAGAAGATATGTATAAACTATATACAGAGGCCTCATACAGCAGAGGGTATTGTCTAGCTCCAAATGGAGAAAAGATTTATGGGTATCTCTTTTGGACTCCGGAAAATGGGCGGGAGACCAATACAAAACCGCGTGCCTTTAGCGACTCAGAAATGTCAACAAAATTATTCCTTCCTGATGCTGGTTACCGTCAAAATAATTCTGAACAGCGTCTTCAAATAAATGCAAGAGGCTATTACTGGCATAGTGAGAATGATGGCAAGATGAATCAACTCATGCTTACATCAAATGGTTTGGTGTGGCGTGAAACAGGAGCGCAATACGGCAGGAGTATCCGCCCCGTTAAGAATGAGGCTTTTGCTCCGGTCGATACCCCCAAGCCATACATCGAAATACTTGGAATGAAATGGGCAAAAGGTAATTTGCAATTTGGTTCCTTGCATGGTACAAGTGATGGCTTCCGTTATCAGTGGTCCCTATCTGAAAATCAGTGGAGTTTTCCTGATGCAGGGCTAGGAGTCGGAAGTCATTCCTCAACACAAGATCCAGTAGCTATCTATCATTTCAACTGGGGCGTATGTGGTGAGAATGCCCTTTCGCAATCCCTATGTTCTACATATACATATTGGAGTTGCGCACCATGACATCTCTGAGGAGTCCGTGTTGTTGTTTCAGGTCGAAGAAGGTCATTTCCTGCCCGGTGGCATAGCGGAAGATTTCGTTCCTGATTTGGTTTTGCAGGTCGTCCATGAGCCAGCACTTCTCGATGGGGTAGATTTTGTCGAACGCTCCGGTGATGTGGAAGCCTATTCCATTGCGGTTTTCGATACCTTGCTCGCCGTTGCCAATTTCCTCTTTCGTGAGCCATCGGCGGTTGCTGCAGCCGAAGTCCAGCTTGTTACGGTATTCGTAGATTTTCTGTGAGCCCATGATGGGGCGGAATTCCGGCAGTTCCACCTTTCCGATGCGGGTCAGCTGGTCGTACACCTGTTGCTGCTTGGCCTTGAGCTGCTCCTCATAGGGCAGGTTCTGCCACTTGCATCCGCCGCAGATTCCGAAATGCTTGCAGGGCGGAACGGCCCTGACGGGGCTCAGCTGGTGGAAGCGCACCACCTCTCCCTCGGCATAGCTGTGCTTCTTTTTCCTTATTTGGATGTCCACCACATCGCCGGGAACGCAGAAGGGGACGAACACTACGAGCTGACTTCCTGGCAGGCCGTCGTGCGCCGGCACGGGGATGCGCACCAGCGACTTGCCTTCGGCGGCGATGTCGGTGATGGTGATGTGTTCAAACAGGGGCAGGGCTTTCTTCTTTCGTGTCATATTGCTGGAATTTTCGGCAAAGGTAAACATTTTTGTCAATTTCCGGGTTCAAAACAGTCGTTTTTCAAAAGAGCCCCAAATGCATTGTGTTTGGGCCCCGTTCGCCGTCCGTTTGGGGCTCAGTTGCATTGCGTTTGGGCCTCAAACGGAAACCGCACAAGGGACAGTTGGTGTGCAATTTCTGCAAAGTGCTGGTTGACAACGGCTTAACAAAAAATGGCGACAGCCGCCGGCCATCACCATTCTCGCAAGGAAACTAAAAATCGGTTTGGTAAAATCTTGTTACAAAAATATCCTTTATTTCTTCAGGGTGAAACAGAACTGTAGTCCGCCTTCCTTGGGCTTGCTTGCCGTAATCCTGCCGCCGTGCACCTGCACGGCATTCTTCACGATGGCCAGTCCCAGTCCCGTGCCGCCCATCTCGCGGCTTCTGCCCTTGTCTACGCGATAGAAACGCTCGAAGAGCCGGCTCAGGTGTTCCTGCGGGACACCCACGCCATTGTCGCCTACGGTGAACTTCCAGTATCTAATCAGTTCCTGTGCACTGATTTTCAGGGATGTTCCCTCACCGGCATAGTTCAGCGCATTGTCCACCAGATTGCGGAAGATGCTGTAGATGAGCGAGGCATTCCCTTGGATGGTAATGTCCTCCGGCAGGTCGAGTCTGACGGTCATCCCCTTTTGTTGCAGTTTGAGCGTCGACTCGGCAATTACCTCTTTAATGATGTCTGCGACATTCAGCGTCCCGATATCGAGCATGTTGGCGGCATAGTCCATGCGGTTCAGCGTGGAAATGTCCTGCAGCAGATGGCTCAGCCGCTGCGTTTGGGCATGGCACTTGGCTATGAACTGGCGTTGCATTTCCGCCGGCAGGTCGTTGTTTTCGAGCAGTGTCTCGGTGTAGCCCATGATACTTGCCACCGGCGTTTTCAGTTCGTGCGAGATGTTTTGCGTCAGTTCGCGGCGCATTTGGCTCTCCTTTTCGGCCTGTTCGCGGCTGATGCGCTGGTCCATTCGTCTTGAATAGCGGTGCAGTACGAAGGCAAGCGTGCCCCAGATGGCGATTGAAAACCACAGCAGATGCCAGTCGAACGGGTCTTTCAGTGGCTGGAACTTATAGCGGTCGAAGTCCTCGAAGAGGATGAACAGGATGCCATAGACAATGAAGATGGCCATGACATTGATGAACATCTTCTGCCCTTCAGTAAGTTTCTTCATGTGTTTGTTCTTTAAGTTGGCTTCGGTCGAACCCATAGCCATAGCCTTGCCGGGTGACGATGCACTGGGCGTAGACACCGATTTTCTTTCTCAGGCGGGTAATGTTCACATCGATGGTGCGGTCGGTGACAATCACTCCCTGCGGCCATACCCTCTTCATGAGTTCCTGCCGCGAGAAAACCGCCTGCTCGTTGTTCAGGAAGAGCAGCAGCAGTTCCAGCTCCGTCTTGGTCAGGTAGATGTCCTTGCCGTCGAGCATTGCCGTCTTCTTGTCGCAATCGACACTGAGTCGCCCAAAGGCCAGTACCCCTTGCAGCTGTTTTCTGGCTTCGCCGGCCGTCCTGTTCAGCACGGCACGCACCCTGGCTAGCACTTCCTTGATGGAGAAGGGCTTGGCTATGTAGTCGTCGGCGCCCAGGTCGAACCCTTCCAGCGTGTCGCTCTCGGCATCGCGGGCAGTGAGGAATACGATGGGGATGGCTGCCGTTTCCTGCTTGCCTTTCAGCAACTTGGCCATCTCAAAGCCCGACATACCGCCCATCATCACATCCAGCAGGATGAGGTCTACGCCGGAAATGTCTTTCTCCAGCGCCTCCTCGGCCGAGTGGGCGGCAATCACCTGATAGCCCTTTGTGCTAAGATTGACGAGCAAGATTTCACATAAATCCTGCTCGTCGTCGACTACGAGTATCTTTGTTTGCCTTGTCATAAGTGCAAAGATACAAAATTTTTTAAAGGATAACGCCCTCTTCAGTGATTTTCAGATGGACATCGGGTTGCCCTTTCCTGTCCAGTTCAACCTCAAAATAATCCTGCAGGGGTGTTTCCACCCATTCTGCATCGTCGATAGCGTAGTCGGGATAGTTGGCGTTGACGGCTGCCACGACGGCTGCGGGCAGCTCGGTCACGGCAATGTCGGTCTCGGTCATCACCCAGGTGCCGTCCGTCTGGAACCAGGCTTCCATTTCCCTGCTGTCCTTGCGGAACTCGGCATTCCACATGTTCTGCTCAAATTCCCATTGGGGAACAATGCCCGGGTACATCAGTTCGAAGGTTGCTGCCACGGCAGGTGGGGCGTTCAGTTCGTCGTCGCTGCTGCAGGCAACGGTCGTTGCCGCTGCAAGGCCAAGGAGAAGGCTCATGAGGAAAATGCTTTTCTTTTTCATCTTGTTCATTGTTTTGGGTTAGACTGTATTGCTGTTCATCTTGTTTTCCGGTATGGGAGCCTGCCTTCAGATGCCCAGTCGGGCCTCGGTCACATTGAGAATGTAGTCGCACATGCGCTCACATTCGCCGATCAGGTCGAAGTAGATGCTGCCGCAGGCATAGGAATAGCGGTGCTCGTTCACATCGACAATGTTCTGTTCGCGCAGTTCCGACCGCAGTTGGTTGATGTCGTTCTCCAGCGCCAGCGTGCGCTTGAAGTCAATGTCTTCCCTTCTTGCGGTCAGGCAGTGGCTCATTTCCTGGAGAGCCTGTGTGCCGAGAGCCTGCATCTCGTCGATGTTTTGCAGTTGGACGGGGGTAAACTCCACATTCATTTCGTATTTTCTCCGGCAGGTGCGTGCCATGTTATAGCAGGAGTCGCCGATGCTCTCCAGCTCGCTCACCTCGCGCATCATGGCCCGTATGTTGGCCTTTGTTTCGTCCGAGAGGTGCGCATCGCCTACTTGTTCGAGGTAGGTGGCAATCTCTGCCTCCATGTTATCGGTGATGCCTTCGTACTTTTCAATCCGGCTGAACAGCGTGGCAAACTGTTCCTTGTCTGCTTCGTGGACCAGGTTCTTCACCATTTCGAACATGCGCTCCACGCGGCTGGCAAACAGTGCCACTTCCTTGCGGGCCTGCATCACGGCTATTTCCGGTGTCTTCATCAGGCCGCTCTCAATGTATTTCAGCCGTTCGGGCTCGTGGTCGTCCTCCTCGTTGCCGGCTTTCCTGCCCTTACCCTTGATAACCCGGCAAACGATTCGCTCAATCTGTGGGATGAACCAGACGAGCACGCCGGTGTTGATGAGGTTGAAGCAGGTGTGGAAGGCGGCCAGCACGAAACTCAGCTTGGCGGCGTTTGCCATGAAGGCTTCGGGCGTTGCGGTCTCTTTCTGGAGCGTGATGTCGAATCCCACCAGCGAGCATACCATGTTGATGAACGGATGGAAAACAATGAGTACCCAACACACGCCGAACAGGTTGAAGAAAATGTGGGCGAAGGCGGCCCTTCTTGCCTGTGTGTTTGCGGTAAGTGCGGCCAGATTGGAGGTGACGGTCGTTCCGATGTTCTCGCCCAGTACCAGTGCGATACCCTGATAGATGGGCATGGCTCCGCTCGAGCAGAGTATCATGGTGATGGCTATCACGGCTGCCGACGACTGCACGCACATGGTGAGCACCCCTCCGATGAGGAGAAAGAGCAGGGTAGTGGTGAAACTGTTGGGGTCGAAATGGGCGAAGAAAGCCAGTACGGCTGGATTCTCACCCATGTTCATGTCGATGCCGGTCTGGCGCAGGGTGCCCAGTCCCAGGAACATGAACGAGATGCCGAAGAGGAACATTCCGATGTTTTCCTTGCCCTGCCGGTAGATCAGGAAGATGCCGACGAGGAAGGCGGGCCATACGAAATTGGTGATGTTGAAGGAGAATCCGGCCGACATGATCCATGCCGTCAGCGTGGTACCGATGTTGGCTCCCATGATGACACTGATGGCCTGGGCCAGCGTCAGCAGGCTGGCGTTGACGAAAGAGACGGTCATCACGGTGGTTGCGGTGGACGACTGTACGGCGGCTGTCACCAGCAGGCCGGTCAGCACGCCCGTAAATCGGTTGGTGGTCATGGCTCCCAGGATGTGGCGCAGTTGCGGACCTGCCATCTTCTGCAGGGTTTCGCTCATCAGTTTCATGCCGAACATGAGCATGGCGAGCGACCCAAGGAGGCGGAACGCAATGGAAAGGAATTCGTGTGAGATAGTCATTGTTGTTGAGGTTGAATGTTGTGGCAAAAATACCGCAATCCGCTCTGGTGCCACACAAAAGCGTATTACAATCCTGTTACATTTCACGAATCGTTGAAATTTATGTTAATTCCTGCGAAAATCTTTGGCGGTTAAGTGGAAAAGGCTACATTTGGATAGTGAAAACAACTCTCTTAACCAATAAAACTTCAATCCTATGAAAAACTATTTTGACTTGAGCGGCCAGGTGGCAGTTGTCACCGGATGCTCCGGCGGCCTTGGAGTGCAAATGGCACGGGCACTTGCCAACCAGGGATGTGCCATCGTTCCGATTGCCCGCCGTATGGAAAAACTGGAAGAGGTGGCTGCCGGACTCCGTGCCGAATTTGGCGTGGAAGTGCTTCCCATCCGCTGTGACATCACCGATACGCAGATGGTTGACGACACCGTTGCACAGGTGATGAAGCACTTCGGCCGTATAGACATCCTTATAAATAATGCGGGCACGGGCGCGGTTGCTCCTGCCGAGGATATCACCGACGAGCAGTTCGACCACGAAATGAAAATCGATCTCTTCGGCACTTTCAAGGTGGCGCGTGCCGTTGCCAAGCAAGCTATGATACCAGCGCAGTACGGCCGCATCATCAACATTGCCTCCATGTACGGCCTTGTTGGCAACAAGATTGCTCCGGCATCGCCCTATCATGCTGCCAAGGGCGGCGTGGTGAACCTCACGCGGGCACTGGCGGCAGAGTGGGGTAAGCATGGCATCACCGTCAACGCCATTTGCCCGGGCTACTTCTGGACACCGTTGACGAAGGATACGCTCGACACTGACTGGTTCCGCGAGTACGCCAAGGGTGCCATCCCCATGGAACGCTATGGCAAGGAGGGCGAGTTGGACTCTACAGCCATCTTCCTCTCATCGCCGGCATCCACCTATGTCAACGGCGTCAGCATCGCAGTAGACGGAGGTTATACCTGTATTTGACCCCTGCTTTTGCAACATTCTGACAACCAGTTTGTTACAACCCCTTTCCGAAAGAGCCCCAAACGCATTCCGTTTGGGGCTCTTTCGTGTTGCATCTGGGGCTCAAATGCACTGCGTTTGGGCCTCTTTTGAAAATCGGGTCGAATCCATCGTGCGTCACACCCTTCCCAGTTCCCTTTGGGATGGTATGAAAAACCAAGCCTTTAATTTTTGTTTTTCGCTCGCTTAATCGTATCTCTAACTGGCGTTGAAGATACTCACGCTCGGAAAAACAAAACTTTTATGCCGAGTGTTTAATCGTATCTCTAACTGGCGTTGAAGATACTCACACTCGGAAAAACAAAGTGTTTATTTTGCTTTTCGCTCGCTTAATCGTATCTTTGCCAAGAGAAAAGACACAACATATAAGCTGAAATGGACAATTATAACGAGCAGAACACTCAACCGCAGCCTGTACAGCAGGATGCCAATACCACCCAGCCGCAGGACGCCCCGCGCCAGGAAATGCCTCCGCTGAAACCCGACAGCAATCTGGTCCTGGCCATCTTCACGACAGTCTGCTGCTGCCTGCCATTAGGTCTCGTAGCAGTGATAAAGGCTTCGAATGTCGACAGCCTGTACTATATGAAGCAATATCAGGCTGCACAGATGGCTGCCAACGAGGCGCACAAGTGGAGTATGATAGGTATTGCCGTCGGCTTTGCGGTGTATGTCATCTACATTGGCATCTATGCCGTTGCCTTCATTGCCGGACTTTCCGGAAACCTTTAGCCCGCCAGCGTGAAAAGAATAGCCATCGGTATGCTCTTCTTGGTGGGACTGGCAGTCTTGCTGCTGGTCGACCCGGCCGAGAGCGTGTGGATGCCGAAGTGCCCCATCAAGCTGTTGACAGGCCTGAGTTGTCCGGGTTGCGGCTTCCAGCGTGCCGCCCATGCCCTGTTGCAGGGGGATGTGCTTGCCGCATTGCGCTTTAATTGGTTCTTCCTTCTTGCGGGTCCCTATCTGCTGGTCCTCATCTTAGAAAGTTTCTTCCTGAAAGGAGAGTGGCAGCAGAGGGTGAGACACTGGGCAGAGAACAAATATGTGGTGTGGTTCTACATCGTTGGTTTCTGTGTGTGGTTTGTGGTGAGAAATCTTCTAAACATATAAAAGCATTATGGACGAACAGAAAATCAGACAGATTGTGGCAATCTATGCCAACCGGCTGCCGCTCGCGTCAATCGATCCTCTAGTTGCCCGGATTCAAAGCAAGGGGATGGATGAAAACACTCTCCAAATCACGCTGAGCCAGTTGAAAGACCCTACCATCTCGCTCCTCATCTCCATCTTTGCCGGTACGCTCGGCGTTGACCGCTTCCTGCTCAACGACATCGGGCTGGGCGTGGGAAAACTCCTTACCGGTGGCGGCTGCGGAATATGGTGGCTCATCGACCTTTTCCTGATTATGGATGCCACCAAACAGAAGAACTACGAGTCGCTGCTCATGCAACTATAGCTCACTTTTCGCTGGTTTAGGAAACCGCCTTCCACCATCTTCAAATTATCCGCATGTAAATTAAAAACTGGAAATGTGTGGAAAATCCCGTATTTTTTCTTGTATAAATATTTTGCCGAACGGAAAAATGATTGTAATTTTGCACAAACCTAATAAAATTGTGTAATTTTTAAAGATATCTTTACCTAATTATGAGTGAAAAAAGAGTGTATACCTTTGGTAACGGTAAGGCCGAAGGTAATGCAAAAATGCGTGCGGAACTGGGTGGCAAGGGTGCCAATCTGGCCGAGATGAACCTCATCGGTGTCCCGGTTCCTCCAGGATTTACCATCACAACCGATTGCTGTAATGAATACTACGAAGTAGGTCAGGAGCGCATTATGGAACTTCTGAACGACGATGTCATGGCTGCCGTTAAGCACATTGAGCAGCTCATGGATTCCCGGTTCGGCGATCCCGTGAACCCGTTGCTCGTATCTGTCCGTTCTGGCGCCCGTGCTTCCATGCCAGGTATGATGGACACCATCCTCAACCTCGGCCTGAACGACGAGGTGGCCGAGGGAATGGTACGCAAGACCAACAACCCCCATTTCGTCTACGACTCCTATCGTCGCTTCGTACAAATGTACGGCGATGTGGTGCTGGAGATGAAACCCGTGAAGAAAGAAGACATCGATCCGTTCGAGGAAATCATCGAAAAGGTGAAGGCCGAGCGTGGAATAAAACTTGACAAGGACCTCAGCGTCGACGAACTTAAGCGTCTCGTTGTCCTCTTCAAGCAGGCCATCAAGGAGCGCACAGGCAAAGACTTCCCCAGTGACCCAATTGAACAGCTCTGGGGTGCCATCTGCGCCGTGTTCCGCAGCTGGATGAACGAACGCGCCATCCTCTACCGCAAGATGGAAGGCATACCCGACGAATGGGGTACCGCCGTGTCGGTCATGGCAATGGTGTTCGGCAACATGGGCGACACTTCGGCAACAGGTGTTTGCTTCAGCCGTAATGCCGCCACCGGAGAGAATGTCTTCAATGGTGAGTACCTCGTCAATGCACAGGGCGAGGATGTGGTGGCCGGTATCCGTACACCACAGCAGATTACCAAAGTCGGTTCACAGCGGTGGGCCGAGCGGGCAGAAATTTCCGAAGAGGAGCGGCTCGCCAAATATCCGTCCATGGAAGAGGCTATGCCCGAAATCTATGCCCGCCTGAACCAAATTCAGGAAAATCTGGAGAAACACTATCACGACATGCAGGACATGGAGTTCACAGTACAGGAAGGCAAGCTCTGGTTCCTCCAGACCCGTAACGGCAAACGCACAGGTGCTGCCATGGTGAAGATAGCCATCGACTTGCTCCATGAGGGCGAAATCGACGAGAAGACCGCCATCATGCGCTGCGAGCCCAACAAACTCGACGAACTCCTCCATCCCGTATTCGACAAGGCTGCCCTTGAAAGGGCTGAGCCAATCGCACAGGGACTTCCGGCATCGCCAGGTGCTGCCTGCGGACAGATTGTGTTCCATGCCGACGATGCAAAGGCAAGGCACGACGATGGCTATAGGGTAGTGCTCGTCCGCATCGAGACCTCTCCTGAAGACCTTGCAGGTATGGCCGCAGCCGAAGGCATCCTGACCGCCCGTGGCGGTATGACCAGCCATGCAGCCGTGGTGGCTCGCGGTATGGGCAAGTGCTGCGTCAGTGGAGTAGGAGCACTCAACATCGACTACCACAAGAAGACCGTTGAGATAGACGGCGTAGTATATAAGGAAGGCGACTTCATCTCGCTCAATGGTACCACAGGAAAGGTTTATGCCGGAGAGATACCCACACAGGCTCCCGACCTCACACCCGAGTTCCTTGAACTGATGGAACTTTGCGACAAGTATGCCAAACTTCAGGTACGCACCAATGCCGATACTCCCAACGATGCGAAGATTGCACGCAATTTCGGCGCAAAGGGCATTGGACTGACCCGTACCGAACACATGTTCTTCGAAGGACAGAAAATCATCGCCATGCGTGAGATGATTCTGGCAGAGACATCGGAAGACCGCGCCAAGGCCTTGGCCAAGTTGCTGCCTTATCAGAAGGCCGACTTCAAGGGTATCCTCGAGGCCATGGACGGTTGCCCCGTCAACATCCGCCTGCTCGACCCGCCACTCCATGAGTTCGTACCCCACGATTTGGCTGGACAGGAAACCATGGCAAAGGAAATGGGCGTAAGTCTTGAAACCATCCAACGCCGTGTAGACTCCCTGGCAGAGAACAACCCGATGCTCGGTCATCGCGGCTGCCGTCTGGGTATCACCTTCCCCGAAATCACGGCCATGCAGACCCGTGCCATCCTCAGTGCCGCCTGCGAGCTCAAACAGGAGGGTAAGGACCCGCAGCCCGAAATCATGGTGCCGCTCATTGGTATCCTCTACGAGTTCAAGCAGCAGAAGGCCATCATTGAGAAGACCGCCAAGGAAGTCTTTGCAGAGTATGGCGTTGAAATCCCGTTCGAAATCGGAACCATGATTGAGATACCCCGTGCTGCCCTCACTGCCGACCGCATTGCTACCGAGGCAGAATATTTCTCCTTCGGTACCAACGACCTCACCCAGATGACTTTCGGCTACAGCCGCGATGACATCGCTTCATTCCTGCCTGTCTATCTGGAGAAGAAAATTCTGAAGGTTGATCCATTCCAGGTGCTTGACCAGCACGGAGTAGGGCAGTTGGTAAAGATGGCCGTCGAAAAAGGCCGTGCCGTTCGTCCGAACCTCCGCACGGGAATCTGTGGTGAGCATGGTGGTGAACCTTCATCGGTTAAGTTCTGCGCAAGGATTGGTCTTAATTACGCAAGTTGTTCACCTTATCGTGTGCCCATAGCACGCCTTGCAGCCGCGCAGGCGGCGGTCGAGGGGTAATTTAAATTCGACATTATAAGTAAAGGGATCTGTTCGTTTGGACAGGTCCCTTTTTAGTCTCCAAGAGAAGGCTTCCGACGATTTAGTGACAAAAACATCGCATAATATGCGTTATTTTGTGTGTTTATTTGGCGGTTCGACATTATCTTAGTATCTTTGCCGCAGAATTTGCGACGTTATAATAAATATTTTGTCGCACAAAGTACGAATGCATTATGTATATACACGAAAGAGAAAATTGGACGAAATTCCGTTGGGACGCTTCGCAGGTGTCACTCCTTCAGGAGGTGATATGCCGTAAGCAAGGTCTGCTTTATGGCAGGTTGAGTTCGCTGGGCTTTGACAGCAAAGTGCGTGCGATGGCAGAGAACCTGACATACGATGTTGTCTATTCATCGGAGATAGAAGGCATACATCTGAATGTGAATCAGGTTCGTTCTTCTATAGCAAGAAAACTTGGAATAGAGAATGTGAAATATACTGCACCTTCGCACTATGTTGACTCCGTTGTAGGTGTCATGCTCGAAGCGGTGCAGCATTATGATTTGCCTCTCAGTAAAGAGAAACTGTGTGCTTGGCAAGCAGCTTTTTTTCCAACAGGCTATAGTGAAGGCAGCCAGATAGAAATAGGTCAGTACCGCATAAACGAGGAGCATATTGTCAGCGGAATGTTTGGGCGCGAGAAGATTCACTATATTGCTCCGTCTCCGGACCGTGTAGAAGAAGAGATGGAAAAGTTTCTTGCCTGGTTTGATGGAGAGGAGCCTGTAAGCAGCGTCATCCGTTCTGCCATAGCACATTTCTGGTTTGTGAGTATTCATCCCTTTGAGGATGGCAATGGCCGGTTGGCCCGTATCCTTTCAGATATGCTGCTGGCGCGTGGAGAGAAGAGCGAGTTCCGTTTCTATAATGTCTCATCACAGATAAATAAGGACAAGAATCACTACTATGACATTCTGGAGCGGATGCAGCATGGCGATGGCGATATAACGGAGTGGTTGGTGTGGTACATGCAGAAATTGGTGGATGCACTTGACGAGGCAGACACCATCGTGACTACAATCCTGAATAAGAGTTTCTTCTGGCAGAAGGCATCGGCAGTTCCAATGACCGAGCGTCAGACGCAGATGCTCAATATCTTCCTTGACGGTTATGAGGCAAAGATAACATCCAAGACATGGGCAACATTAGCAAAGTGCTCGAAGGACACTGCCATACGCGACATACAGGATCTTGTGGATAAGAATATACTGATAGAAGACATTCCTGGTGCCAAGCGTCCCAGTTACTCCATCGTCTATGATGCAGAAAACCTTTCGCAGTTCTTTACTGAAGTAAGTATTTCCGAGGAGAATGGCATTCCGTATCTAAAAGCCATATTCAAGGGAAAGAAACCTGTGAGTGAAAGATTGTTGAAACTTGATGCGGAGCGATTCAAGAAAGGAGATTTGCCATTGTCCAACCTACTCAGTAAATATTGCTCGTATATCGTTGCAAGTAATAGAGAATAGCATTATAAACAGATAAATCGGAATTTATGGAGATAAAAAACAGACCCAACCCCAATGAGGCCTTCCCGAATCCTAAGATTCCAAGCCTCTGCTTCATCAAGAACGTGGTGAAGAACCCGCGTATCATCATCGGCGATTATACATATTACGACGATGTGGATGGTGCTGACCAATTCGAGAAGCATGTCACTCATTTCTACGATTTCATAGGTGACCGGCTGATTATAGGCAAATTCTGCGCCATTGCCAAGGGGGTGGAATTTGTGATGAATGGTGCCAATCATAGGATGGACGGCGTGACGACTTATCCGTTTTATGTCATTGGGGGTGATTGGGGAAGTGCCATTGCTCCGGTGAAAGACGAATTGCCTCTGAAGGGTGATACCGTTGTGGGCAATGATGTCTGGATTGGTCAGCATGTTACCATTATGCCGGGCGTTCATATCGGTGATGGAGCTATTATCGGTGCCAATTCTGTCGTGGCTTCAGACATTCCACCATACGCTGTTGCCGTGGGAAATCCCTGCCGAGTGGTCAGGATGCGTTTTGACGACGAATTCATCGCCTTTCTGCTGCAACTGAAATGGTGGGATTGGGACATTGAGAAGATAGAACGTAACTTCAAAGCCTTGTCAAGTGGCGATTTGAATTTAATCAAAGAGATTAAAGATTAGTTTTTACATATATGGTTATACTGATAACAGGTGCTTCACATACGGGTAAAACGCTTCTTGCACAGCGTATGCTTGAGAAATATAAGTATCCATATCTGTCTATAGATCACTTGAAAATGGGTATGATCCGAAGTGGTAAGACTAATCTTACCCCAGAAGACGATGATGCCCTTACGGATGAGCTTTGGCCGATTGTGCGTGAAATGATAAAGACTGCAATAGAGAATCGTCAGAATCTCATAGTAGAAGGTGGCTATATCCCTTTCAATTGGAGGGGAAGCTTCGATGAACTTTATTTGGGTTCCATCCGCTTTATTTGTCTCGCCTTCTCAGATGAATTCATTGACATTCACTTCGATGAAATAAGAGAACATCGTTCTGATATCGAGGCTCGGCAAGATGTCGGCAATTGCACCATAGCGAGTCTGAAGGATGACAATAGGAGGTACATCGATGGTTTTAAGACTGCAGGAGAAAAGGTCTTTTTAATAAAAACTGACTATGAACAAATGATACAGTCTATTTTAGACTTATAAATTCCAATTTAGCAAAATACAAAAATTTGACATAGGATGATAATTATCTGCCGTAAAACACGTTTATCGTTGCCATGAGCGTGTAAAAACGTGCAGAATGTGTCGTCAAAGAGTAGCCAGTAGTTTACAAAAACTCTGTAACTCGTTGATAATCAGCCTTTGTTAGCCGCGGCGCAGGCGGCGGTCGAGGAATAGGCGACGAGCCTTGAAACTAAGCGAGTTAGGCGGCAAGCCCCGAAGAAAAAGGGACTTCCGCCTAACTTCGTAAATGGGGGTTTGTGCATTCTGCTCATTTTCCGTGTCGGAATGAACGGAAATTGTTTACACTATGTTTGACAGTAAAAAATCCCATGTTTACACCTGTGTTTACAGTGGGTTGCAAAATAACGACAATAATCATTCAAAATTCAGTTGGCACATGGGCAGCAGGGATATTCGAGATGTCACTCTCAGTTCCAGCAAAGGATACCGAGGCCGTCTCCATCATGCAAAGCGAACCCCAACAATGTTTTTTGCAAACGGTGCGGCATTTCATCCTTTATCTGAAAGACGAATGCCGCACCGAGCAGGGGATAAAAAGACCGATAAAGAGTGTTATGCCTTGTTAAATTTTTCCTTGGACTGTTTGCAACGGGGACAACGCCAGTCGTCAGGAAGGTCTTCAAAAGCCACTCCGTCATGCTCGGCTGGGTCATAGACATAGCCGCAGACAGAGCAGACATATTTACCAGATGCCTCTTGCTTTCTGAAATCGACTTCGGCGAGGACGGTCGGCACGGGATTTTCGAGGTCCATTACGCGCTTAGCCTCCAGATTCTCATAGCCCTGCGGGGTGTGGGTACCCATATAGACAGTGGGGTTGTTACGAACGAATTCGCGCACTCGGTCCAGCGTCTCACGAGCTGCGGGCAGGTCGTCATAAATCACCGACAATTTATTCTCATGCAAGGCCTCGTCCACATAGGTGATGTCGGCTTGGAACATATAGTAGAGCCCGTCGCTCTCGGCTATCACGAGGCTGTTGCCGTTGGTGTGTCCCTTAGCCTTAACGAACCACACTCCGTCACAAATCTTCTGCGTTTCGGGGAAGTTATGATAGGGGCCGTCTGTGTAGGTTACGGGTATCACATTCGTGAGTCCCTTCAGTTCTTCAGCCTGCGTTTCGTCAGCACCTACATAAATTTTCGCATTGGGGAACGAGCGCAGTTCGCCCGAATGGTCGGCGTGGCGGTGGGTCAGGAGAATCTTCGTAACCTGCTCTGGTTTGTAGCCAAGGGCAGCGAATGCCTCCATATAGGTGCAGATGTCCTTTCCTGTGAATATCATTGAATTCTCGTCGGGTGCTTCTTCCGGTGTACCGGCGGGGATGCCCGTATCTACCAATATCACTTCCTGGCCTGTATCAATGAGGTAGTTCTGCAGGCTGCCGCGATAGCGAACATTCTTATCAAATTTATCCGGGCCTTCTTCACCACCGAAAACGAAAGGTTGGGTATAGAACCCATCACATCTGAATTTTACTGCTTTTATTTCCATATTATTGTATTTATTCTCATGATTATTCTTCTACGGGTACGAATTTCTCCTTCTTCCGCTTGCAGCGTGGACAGCGCCATGTATCTGGCAGGTCTTCAAACTTGGTACCAGGAGGTATTCCCTGCTTGGGGTCACCTTTCTCTGGGTCGTAAGTGTACTTACAGGGGCATTTCATCTTTGCCATAATCAAAATTTTAGGTGATTTGAAAAGGGAGGGTCAAAGCCCTCCGTGAAGATTTGAGTGTCCCCGCTAAACGGGGATACGGCGTAAGCCAAGGGGCTTTATGCCGTGAGAGATTATTTAGCGGGTTCCCACTTACAGCGTACGGGTGACACAATGGCACCCTCTTTCTTCAGTTCGGCAAAAGCCTTGTCCACTTCCTTGCGGTCGATACCTGTAATTTCTGCAATCTTGCCAGCGTTGACGGGTGCACCGAATTCACGCATGGCTTGTAATATTTGTTCTTTCATAATCTTAACTTTTTTTTATTAAAGAGTTACTGATACTTCGTAAACTGATACTTCTCGCGTAGTGCTTGCTGCTGATCGGCAGGGAGAGAGGTAAAATAAGCCTTCCAGCCCGGACAAAAATTAATGTGCCATCGCCAGAAATGTCCCATCAGCGATTTCGGTTTCCTGTCGTAATTAACTCTCAATTTGCAATTTTCACATAGATGTGCCATAATAGCAATGTAATTTGGAATTACAACTGCAACCGCAGCCAATGCTTTGCGTCAATCTTCTCAATGAGTTCCACTGCGCCTTGGCTCCAGTAGAGGTCTTCCTCCTCGTCCTTCAAGTAAGCCTTCAACAGATCGTAGGTGGTGGGATCGTCCTTCACGCCCTCCATGCACTTCATCAGCAGCTCAACGCCTGGTTCCTGGATGGCGAGATCGGCCTTGACATACTCAACGGGATCGCAGATGAGGCTGCGGCTCTTCATGCCTTCAAATTTGATTTCTCCGCCAAGGTCGAGGATTCTCTCTGTGAACTTCTCTACCCAGCCCATTTCTTCATTGAAGTGGTCAATGTACTTTTGCCCGAGCTTGGTGATGCCCTGTGACTTGAAAATCATACCCTGCTGCTTGTGTACGATGGCACCTTCTGCCAGATGGGTTACGAAAAACTGTAATGACTCAATTGATTTCTGCTTGTCCATATTAATTTTGTTTTAGTTGTTAAACGATAATGTTATGTTTTACTAATTCACATTGCAAAGTAGTGACCTTTTTCCTATCAATCCAAATCTGAAACAATACAAAAGTTGTCTGAAACGATACAGTTATAAAAACATTTGTACCTTTGCACCCGATATGTACACGCTGAATGAATATTTGTCGGTATTTGTAGGCGGCGACTTGCCTGGGAGAGGTTGGGACGACGGGATGTATTGCCTGGAAACAGATGCTGCGAAAATCCTTCGTACCAACCTGATGCATGGATTTGTTTCCTGCTTCGCTTTCATGCTGGTAGACAAAGGATGGATGACGATTCGCTATAATGGGCGCGAATTGACGCTGCATCCCAACGACCTCTATACCTATTCTCCATACCTCCCTATCACCGTCATCGCCACATCCGACGATTTCCACGGCTACTGTCTGATGGCCGATGAGCATGTTACCATCGAAGCGCCATCCGTCCACGACCTCGTACATCTGGCCTACATGCCCTTCGTACAGTTGCACGAGCCGAAACAGACGCTGACCCCAGATGCCGCAAAGCATCTGATCATGAAGATGCGCGAAATTATCGGCTATCTGCATTCCGACCATATCTATAAGGGCGAGGTGTTGCGCATGCTCTATTCCATCTTCCTACTTGACCTGCAGAATGCCCAGCAGTCCGCCATCGTACACCGACAAACGCCCCATCGTGTGGAAGAAATTTTCATCGGCTTCATCCGTCTGCTTACCTGCCACTTTGTCGAGCATCACGACATCCCGTTCTATGCCGACCGCCTCCATGTCTCTACAGTTTATCTTTCCCGTATAGTCCGTCAGGTTACTGGCCGTACCGTTGTCGACTATATCAATCAGATGCTGCTGATGGAAGCTTCTTTCCTGTTGCAAAACTCCAAACTGAGCATCACCCAGATAGCCGACTACCTCCACTTCGCCAACACCCCCTCCTTCAGCAAGTTCTTCTTACGCTTGAAAGGCATCAATCCAAAGCGGTTCAGAATGGAAAAATGAAGATCAGATTCCACCTCTTGGCGATAGGTGTGGAAGGATGGATTTTATTCTGTCAATAGCTGCGTGAATAGCAATTGTCTGCACGCTTAATCTATGTCAAGGAGTGGAAATGGTGTGGCGGAGTGTAAAAAATGACCGATGAAATGGAAGAAATGATAAAAATTAATTGCAGTTTTTATTTTAAATTTGCATCGTGAAAGCATAAACGCCGGCACAAAATGGCAAAAAACAACTGCCTATGTACGGATCCTACAACTTGAAACGAAATCTCTTTTTGCTCATTTTCTTTTCTTTCCAATGCCCTTTTGCCTTTGGAAAGAATACTTCTGTGCAGATACCTCCCCTTCTGTCGGCTTTCAACGCTCATCCGTCTGTCGCCACAGCCAATGCTTTTTTCAGCGCCCTTTATGCCGAAGGGCTGACCACGGCATAAGGGAAAGGCACGCTCGGCTTGCATTGCGGCAGATGCATAGTCCTGACTATCGTAAAGATATTCGGCCATCCAGTACCACACTTGTTGACGCAAGGTGTCGACAGGAGTGGCCGGAGAGAATTGTATCCGGCCCGTGCAGGCAACAACCGTGCTATCGAAGCCGACTGTTCCAATTTGCTTGCGCTCTGCTATGTACGCTTAGCCGACTACGAAAATGCCGTTCGCTATGCACGCAACTGCTACGACCTCGACCGAAAGACCGGCGACCCGGACAAGACCTCTTCGTCGTTGAACACTTTGGCAGGCATCTATATGAGTGCGCGTCAGCCCGAAGAGGCGCGGAAATATATCGAAGAAGGTCTCCGCCTGAGTGCCAAAGCCAACAATATGTATCGGCGTGCTGTGCTCGAGGGTATGGCTTCGGAAATATACATCGCCTTGGGCGACAGCCAGACGGCACTGGAGCATGCTCGTGAGGGCTACGCGATAGAGCAGCGCCTTGGGCGGAAAGACAAAATGGCCGTCCGCATGGTGCAAATGGCCGTGGCCTATTTCGGTGTAGGGCAGCAGGCAAAAGCCTTCGATATGCTCAATCGTGCCATACCTCAACTCAAGACCGACAACAACGATCATTCGCTGGCATTGGCCCTGCTCACCTTGGGTCGTATCCAAAGCAAGGACGGCAACCTCGGCAATGCCATAAGCAGCCTGCGTCAGGCCGGCAGCATCTTTGCCCGACAAGGCGACCTCTACAACGAGAGCCATGCCTGCCTGGCTCTCTACGAAGTGCTCCGCGACACCCTGCCGGAAGAGGCGATGGATTGTCAGGAACGCTACCGTGTCCTGCAAGACTCTATTTACGACCGCGAAGTGGCCCGGAGCATGGGACGCTACAGCCTTCCTGCCGATGCCACCACCGAAACATCGCCTGCCGGTTATTTCTGGATGGTACTGCTGGCCATTGTGCTGGTAGCCTTGGCATGTGCGTTCATCTTCGCCTATATGCGCCACATGAACCGCCGGCAGATGCACCTGAACGACAACCTCCTTGGCGTGCTTTCTGAACTGCGTGCCGAAAATCAGCAGTTGCGCAACCAGCAGCAGACCTTGTTTGCTTCTCAGCCTGCCGATGCTTCCGAGACCGACCGGCAGTTTCTGTCGGATGCGGAGGCACTCATCAACGACATGCTCAACAGCAATACGCATGCTACTGCCCAGAAACTGGCCCGGCAACTTGGCATGAGTCAGTACCAGTTACGCCGGCGCATAGCCGAAATCACCGGCACCAACATCAATTCCTTCATTCAAAAGACCCGCATGCAGCGTGCACGCAGGCTCTTGCTCACAAGGAAAGAACTCTCGGTCATGGAGGTGTCGTTGCTGTGCGACTATTCCGACCAAAGCAATTTCACCCGTACATTCAAGCGAGTGTTCGGAATGACACCGTCACAGTTCACCGACCTACAGAAAAACAGCAATAGACAATAACCAATAGACAATATCAAACCAACATGAAAAAGAAAATCTATCTCTTGCTCACCGTGCTGATAGCCGGAGTGGGCAGCGCATGGGCCGACGACCTGGCCAGTGTAATCACGAAATCGGCGGATGTCACCATCTCCTCCATCGTCAACGAATCCAGCAATGCCTGGGTGGTGGAAGGCGACTCCATAGCCCTCAATGCCGACCAGACAAACAACAATTGGCAATATTCAGAGTTCACCGTCAACTATGAGTCGGCCAACGACATGGTTGTGGAGTTCTACATGTTCAATGGTGGTGGCGGAAGTTACGATCAATTCTATGTTTATAAAGACGGAAGTGAATATACTAACTTTTATGGTGTGAATGCCAGTTATAAGCGCAACTTCTACCGCTTATTCCTTACAGCCGGTCAACATTCGCTCCGATTCTATAGCAAATTTTATAGTAAGACCAGCACGAGCTCTTCTTTCCACGGCTTGAACGACAAGATGTCGGTCAATCTCAGCATTGTTACAGCCGAGAGTCAGTATATGGATGTCAATCTTTCTGCCCCGGGCACTCTCGGTCTGGAGGTGCTCTCGCAGGTCAGTTCACTGCCGGCCATGCATTACATGCGCCTCACCGGCCAGATGAACGCCGACGACTGGGCCACCATTCGTCAGATGACCGGACTTTGGGCTGTCGACATGACCAACGCGCAGATAACCGAAATTCCTGCCAGCGCTTTCACCAGCAATTCCATACGCTACTTTAAGTTCCCTACAACGCTGAAGACCATCGGAAATTCTGCCTTCTACAATCGCGTTCTTACCGGCCCGCTAAACCTCCCCGACGGACTGGAAACCATTGGCTATCAAGCCTTCCAAAATAACTACATTACCGATGTGACCATCCCTGCCAGCGTGACCAGCATCGGCTATTCTGCTTTCAAAGATAACGATGCACTGAAGACTGTTACTCTCGGCGGTGGCTTCGACACCTTGCCTTATGATATATTTTATAGTTGCGAAGCACTGACCGATGTTTACGGCGGAGCATCCATCAAGCATTTGCAATACAATGCGTTTAACTACTGTACCAGTCTGCGCGACGTTCACGGCATGAAGCCCCTCAGAGTGGATTACCAAGCGTTCGAAAACTGCAAGAATCTGGAGGCCATCGACCTGAGCGAGGCTACGCAGATTGGTGGCTATGCTTTCTACAACTGCGACAAACTGGCCAGCATTGACCTCAGTTCATTGCAAAGTTTTAGCAATTGGTATTCTAGTTCTAGTTCTAATGGTTATGCCTTTAATAATTGTGACCTGATTGAAGAAGTGGTCATCCCTGACCGCGTTACCACTATACCTGAAAGTACATTCCATAA
>FLNY01001924.1_pt1 | contig 162791 bp, 126 predicted proteins | sample 1140381 | NCBI WGS metagenome assembly FLNY01 (sample SAMEA3878172, study PRJEB12797) | bioreactor metagenome | biome: Moose rumen | place: Sweden | collected 2011-10 | reverse complement strand
GATTCTCGACACTTCTGCCGTGGATGGAACGGTGAAATAACCGCGCATGCCGCCAAGGACACTCAGACCTGTGGACTGATACACCAGATTGGCTTCTATAAACAAGGCGCCTGCAGGAACGTAATTCTCATATCCGTTCAGTGTGCCGATAAATGAGTAGTCTCCTACTGTAGTGGTGGACTGGTCAAAGTTATCGCTCAGCCAGACGTATGGGATGGTGAAACTGCTCATGTCGGACGATAGCCAAAGCAGGTATGGCTTGTTGGCTTCCATGTCGGACACACTGCTGAAGTCCATCACGTTGCTGTTGCACCCAACGAATTCCGCTATCCGAGCATCACTGCCGAAAACAGAACTGATTTGTTCACTGGTAAGATAGACTGGCAGAATTATGGTGTTCCAGTAATTTCCGTGAAGGGTGCGGCGAACTGTCAGCTCGTCGGCATAGGCTGTGCCCAAATTCTGACCATTGTCCCAAGTCTCGTCCAATTCCGCATCCCACACTTTGTATTGCACACCAGTATTTCCCGTATTCAATACTGTTTGCAGGGCTTTCAGATTCCAGTATGAGCAACAGACGAAGAATTTGGAATAACCATCTGTGTCGTCCCAGGGGAAAATGCCGTCACCAATGCTAGTTGGAACGCCTGAAAAGGTAATGCTGGTAAGGGCGGTGTTGCCACCCCATACATAACTACCGATGGTCTGAAGGCTTGCTGGCAACTTGATGTCAGAAATCAAATCTCCCCAAAATGCCGACTCGCCAATAGAGCTGATGTCAGAATTGTCGGCGAAGGTGATCTCTGGTTCGGATGTCATCGACCATTCGTTCTCGTTCTTGAAGGCATCTGCACAGATGGATGTGCAGCCATTCTCAAATATGATCTTCGAGAATGGAGAGAGACCCCATCGAAAGGCGTCTGTGGTCACGTCACCGGTAAAGTGGAGTGTCACGCCAGTTAAACCATAAAAGGCCCAGTCCAGACGGCAGTCATCTGTACTTGACACGGTGATTGGTGAGCCAGACATATATACGTCGGTGATACCGGTATTGGAAAATGCATCTGAGGATATGGCTGTGACACTGCTTGGAAGCTGTATGCTAGTTAAGCTGCCGCAACCTTTGAATGCCGCCTGCCCTATGCCTTCAATACCATCGGCAAACTCCACGGTTTCAAGATTGGTACAGTTCTCACAGAACCAGCCCGGAATGCTCTCAATAGGTGCCTCAATCACCAACTTCTTGACAGTGGTGTTGCCCCACAGGTTACCACCACTGATAAATGTTGGGGTGTAGGAGTAGCCATCTATCGTGATGGTGGCTGGAATAACCACCTCCTCCAACGTAGTGCTACTGTTCATCCAGGTACAACCGAAATCACCATCACCGTTCCAGTCATACCAGATTCCTGAACCCGACGGATATTCCACTCCTGCATTGGCAATGATGCCAATGCAGGATAGAAGGAAGAATATAATGATTTTTTTCATGTCGTCTGATACTTTTGATTGTTGTTTGTCATATTTAAGATGAATAAACAGTATGTGTTAAAATCACCACAGCGATTTTTCAGGCTCTTGCCAGAAATCGTAGTTGCGGTCCTTTGCATCGCCTTCATCAGGAACCTCTCCCGAACCACCACCGATTCCTTCTCCGTCTGCGTTGCCGCTAAGACAGATTATCGATGAAAGAATATTTATACAGGTAGCGGATGGTTGTATATAGATTTGCTTTTTCATGACGCTGTCTTTATTTGATGATTTTCTTTCCATTTTTAATATATATTCCAGATGGCAGGCTGATGAATGAATCGCCTACATAACGACCCTGAATGTCGTATATCTTGCCAGCAGGAGATGTGTGCTGTAATATACCGTCAATGGCGGTCGGCATATCGTTGATGTCTATCGACATGAGCTTTACGCTTGAACCATCTGTATCATTATATACGAAATAGCCTCGCATGCCCTTCAGCTTGCTGGCACCTTCCGACTGCCAGAACTGGTTGCTGGAGATAAAATAGTCACCACGGGTGATGACCTGGTAACAGTTATTGCCCACAAATGAATAGTTACAGCCATCAGGAGTCACTGTCGTTGGCTCGCTGGAAGCTACCCACATGTAGTCAACCGCTTCCATTGGCGTCACTGAGGTTGGCTTTATGATATAAGGCACATTGGCGTTCATGGAGGTGACTGTGCTGAACTGAAGCACGTCGTTCTCCACTCCGGTGAATTCACATACCTTGGTGCCTTCACCGAAATAATAGGAAATCTGACTGTCGGACAGCCAAACCGGCAGGCAGATGGTGTTCCAACCGTCTGTCTTGTAGCTGCGGTCGATGGTCAACACATAGTTGCCTGGCTTATGGGTTGGAGCGGTTAAATCGCTCTCACTCAGGGTAAGCTCACTGGAGCCTGTCATGGTGATGTAGTTTAGGGAGAAGCCACGGGAGCTACTAAGTTGAGAACTGTATAAATCATTGCGCATGGCAATCTGAACATATTCTACTTTTGACCAGTTAATGGTGCCTGTGCCAGATGGCGTCAAAGCATTGCTTGCCGATGCTGGATACCAGTAGGTGTTCACACCTGGCCAGTCTTCAGGAAGCATGGCGGCACGGACTGGCAACAAATCACTTGGATCCACTGTGATAGTGGAATAACTCGTGTTGAGAGTGATGGTCTTACCAAATGCGTTGCCTTCACTGTCCACCACGATGAAGAGTGCCTTGGTGGAGCGGTTGTTGGAGCCTTTGGCGCGTATGCTGATGGATGTAGGATTAGTGAGTGAGGAAGCCTTGATGCGATCTCCCACATAAATCGACATCGTACAGTCTGGGTAATTGCCGTAGTTCGTGTAATCATCACTCGTGGCAAGAGATGTTGCGGTATAGGTGAAGTCGTATGGACTGTTCGACGACTTGCTCATTGTTGATGACGGACAGTGATAGTCGCTACGGCTGTAATGAATACGTTCCCAATCGTCCCATGGCTCGGCACTCGTATGGAACAGTGTAACGGTACGGGTGGCGGTCTCTTCATTCAAAGAGGTCGTCGTTGTTGTTGGTTCTGTAGCAGTGATGCTTGTATAGAAACTTTTTGCGGCAAGGTCGGAACTTGAGACTGTGGCATTATTTTCAAGAATGTAAATGCCTGGCTCAACATTCAGCACGCACTGAAGGGTAGGGAGGTTGATGGCTATCTTCTGGCTGTTGTACGATGACTTGCTGACTACAGACGGCGAGGTGATGTCTGACAAGGAACCGAAACCAGTGAATGGGTCAGCTATCTCAGTAATGTCGGGGTAAACCTCGAGAGCCCATGTGCCGTCGTTATTCTTGTCAAGGAAATAAATGCCAGTGCCGGAATAGCTGACAACTGGAGAAGAGCCTACACCAGCGATATGGGTGAGTGTGGACTTGTTGGACGGGGCGATAATCGTCGAACCACTGTTATAGAAGTGTGTGCCGTCATCATATATTGCCAAGTCTGCATCTGCGTTGATGGTCATGTTGGTGGAACCATTGCGCATCACTTCTGCTGCAATCATTGCGCTCACGGCTTTTGCCGGTGTATATACCAAGTTCAGATAATGTGTACGGTTGGTCATGTTGTATGGAGCCGTGCGGAGAGGATCATAGGCGTAGATTGCCGCAAACTGCATGTCTGCATCGTAGAGCTCTTTGCCCATCTTGGCAAGTGAGTAACCATCATTTCGGTCTGCGGCATCAAATTCATAGACTATACGTGGCTTAGAAGAAGGGTAGGAATAGCCTTTCCCGTTATATGTGGTAAGCCAAGGAAGACTGCTGCCGTGTATCTGATAATTGTTGCTTATATTGGTTGGATACCATGCGTAGGTGCCACCGTCCACGTCACTGCTGTTGATGATGCTGCTGACATGGAAGTCCTGACTGACGTTTTGGAACAACAGTTTTGTGCAACCTGTGGCTTGAATGGTACTCACGTAACCGTTTATGCTGGAAGTGAATGTGCTGGTGGCGTCCCATGTGGTCGGTGTACCGTAGTTTGGCTCATTCATAATCTCGATGAACAAGATGTTTGGCTCATCTTTCAGTGCGTTGCCAGTAAACGGGTTGGTGTGGTTGAGCAACTGGGTTAGATAGGTGTTGGCGTAGGTGTAAGGAGTTTCTGAAGTATACATCAGTTGCCATTTGCCACCGTTGCTTGTGTAGTTGCGGGCAAAACCAGTGCCACCGTCATCTGAATAGCCTGAATGTTCGTTCTCGGGCCATTGGGAGTCATAACCTATGATTGGAGTCAGCAACATATAAATGCCACGCTCCGTGGCTTGCTCAATAAGATAGTCCAGAAGGGTGAGATGGTCGTTATCCATTAGATTGCCACTGGCATCTGTGTTCTCATAATCACCATAGAATGCAAGGCGAAGACCATCGAAACCCATGCGCTGGATATGGTCGAGATCCTCGTCAATCATGGCTTTCTTCTGTGCAAGGGTCGTCATTCCAACATATCCTGCGGCACGGTAGTCGCAAGCTGAAGGCAGACAGTAGTTCACGCCAAACAAATGCACATCACTATCATCCGACACCCACTTTATGGTGCCGCCATCCACATAAACCAGATTGGCTCCGCCAGAGGATGAGTTCTTTGAGATGGTGAGTGCATGAGTGCTCTTGTTCCAAGAAAGTGTATAGCTGGAACCTGAATTAATCACGGTCGTGTATGAATTGGATGTTGTGGTAGCTTCACATGGATAGGCATAGTTCAGGGCATTCATTGTGCCGTCGTAATAATATTGGTGAGCCCAGTTGGTAGTCACTATTCTGAATGAGAAACCATTATAAGAGTCAAGATCACTGGTGTCAATGGTGAAGTCGTCGATAGTGAATACATCGGGATCTGATGACGACTGAGTGAATGTCTGTGTTATTGCCCAATCGTTGAAATCACCGGTGATGCACCATAAGTTGCCCTCATCGGTGCTGTTGCTAGTGATGGTCAGCGAGTGGGCTGACTCGTTCCATGTGAGGGTGTAGCTTACACCTGCTAAGATGGCGGTGCAGTAGTTGTTAGATGTGGTGTTAGTCATGGCGTATGCAGTTCCCAGTTCGGAAATCGTACCGTCGTAATAATATTGATGGCTCCAGTCGGGTTGGTTGATTTGGAAATTGAATCCGCCCCATTCATTCAGATCTTCTGCGGTGATGGAGAAATCATCAATCGTGTATATGTTACTATCGGTGGATGATTGGGTAAACACGTGAGTGGAGGTACTCCAGTTGTTGAAGTCACCTGTGATGATCCAAGGTGTGGCTGCTCCGGCAGGTGTGGCAAACTTAATTGTTTTGCTCGAAGAGTTGAAATACACGTTGTAGGTGCCTGTAGGGATGGATGCCCATCCGTTGCAACTGCCTGTGTTTGCCACTGTATATTCCGTGTCTGCAGATGTGACGCTCTCATACCATCCGTATTGAGTTCCCCAACTGGAATTCCTGATGCCAAAGTTGAAACCAGAACCGGTTACCTCGTAGCCTTCTATAAGAAAGATGTTGGAGTCGTCTGTCGTCTGGAATTGTGCACTCGACTGCGTTGACCAATTATCGTAGGTCACTGTCAGATACCAGTCAGCAGCTTCTGCTGCTTTGGCCGACTGACCATGTTGCATAAAAAAACATAGAAACACTAACAAAAAATGTAATCTTTTAATCATTGTTTTTATCATTATAAATTAGTTCTAATATTTGCGTTGGTTGTCAATATTTTCAGATATAATGCAATAAGTATCAAAATACTTTGTTAAAACGGAACTCCATTACGCCATCAAATCGTCAAAACATCTGTTCAAAAATTAAACTGTTTTCATCATGACACTTATGACCGATTCGGGTTAAATTTCTACAGTTTGACACACCTTTGTTCAAGTCGTTTTATAATCAGCTTGGATTATTTTACCAAAACTTTCTTGCCTCCTACAATATAAATGCCTTGTGGCAGACCCTTGAGAGATGTGCCCATCAGCTGACCCTGAAGGTTGTAGATAGGCTTATCAGCAATTCCATTCTCCATGTCATTGCTAATCAGAATGTCGTCAATGCCGGTAATGTCGGGCTCGGTGCCGTAGAAATAGAGGCGGAATGTATCGAACATTGACCAGTAACTGGTGTCGGATTTAGTACACTTGATACCTATTTTCAGATTGCCCTTGTTTGTTTGTTCGGCAGTCACGCTACTCTCGTACAGACCTTTCGCAAAATATGCCTCGGCGCTTGCCATGTCGTCTGGTATGTAAGTGTTGTCGGAAAGCTGTTTCGACCCACTGTGAGGCGATGACTTCTGACGATCGTCACAAATATGTTTGACTGGTTCGCTGGTTGAGCCTATATATAATGATGTGGTCACATTTGCTGTACCGGCATTGTATGGCGCCAACACCGCATTGTAGGCACCTGGCCTCTGGAAGGCGTTTGCACATAACTTGTAGGTACCGACTGGCATGTTTTTCAGTGTCTGAGAGAAATTGAATGTGCTCTGGAAATATTCTGCACCTTGATAACCATATCCCGGGACATTGCTGTTGTAAGTCCACCCCGTTGTGGCATCGGTGTCGAAATTAGGGTTCGAAAGCATGTAGGTCAGGTCGAATGGCTGTTCGCCTTCCTTGATATATACACCCGACAGGAAGGTGATGCTTTCTTCCTTGGCTTGATCAATTAGTTTTGATACTTCAGTCACTGTTGTGGCTGCATCACCGGCTGCTTGAATGTTGTTAAGTTGACTGTCGAATGTGGCATCTGTTCCTTCTGTGTTTTCGCTGTGTGGGGTTGCCGCCAGTTCGCGTAGTTGTCTCAGGATGTCGGTTAGTTCGGCTTTTTCCATTTTCAGGCTTCCGGCTTCGAATGTCTGTGCCTCTTCTGCTGTCAGAATGAGCCAACGCTGGGTTGTGGCCGTCTTGGCGATGTTGAAACTTTGAGAAGTGGTTTTGTTAGTCGTGTTTGCTGTCAATACCGGAGGATTTGCACTGCTTTCTGGATGGATGAAATAATATCCTCTGAAAGTATTGCCTTCTATGTCAACGTCCACGCGGCCACGCATCAGGTGGATATAGTCGGCTGTGGTTGGAGTAGTATGTTTCACGGTCTTGAACGTACTGCTTGAATAAGTCATATAGTAACCGGTCTTGGCATTTTTAAACTGGTAATACTGGTTTGTTGGAGTAAATGTGATGTACCATGCGGCAGATTCGTTGGCGGCCGCCTCATCGGCTGTCATGGTTTTCCATTGAAGGGTGTGTGTGGCTGTCTCTACGAGATATGAACTGTAAAGGCCGTGGTCGGCATCTTCGTTCTTTATGTAGTATTTCAAGTCATCGTCATGCGTGAAGGAATAATATGGAAGTGCATATCCTATGGCGCTTGAACCTGGCAGACCGTCTTCATTGAGGGCTTGGGCAATAATGCCCATCATGCAGTATAGATTGTCGGTGTGTGAGTCTTCACTGGCTCCATTACATCCGTATGGCCATAAGTGGGTGTTGTCGCCTGTAATGGTTGCTGTAGTGCTGTTGTCCCAGAATCTCACCGCTTCTGTCACCCTGTCGCCAAGCCATACGCCACGGTCTCCGTTTTCACGCATGTCGGCCGACCACCACATTCCGTGTGTGCCCACTCCTATGCCATGAAGAGATTCGTGCATGATGGTCCCTGGCTGCTGGTAACTTGAATTTGCTCCCACACGCATTCCTCCGCCATAACTGCAGTCGGCGGTTGGAGTGCCGGGACTGTAAGTCACACTTATGCCAAAGCCATGTATGCTGGTCAAGTTGTTCCAATAGTAGTCTATGGCAGTATTGATGGCATAGCTGATGCGGTTGTTCACGTCTTCATCGCCGCCGTTGTTATACCAATGGGTGATTTGGCCTTTTGGAACGGTTGCAAACTTGATGACGTCGCCATAGCCCACGGCATAGTCTTTGGTGATGGCGTATGCGCGCATGTAATACATGGTGCCTGGCTTCAAGTCGCGTAGCCAGTAGATCATGCCCGCCTGATTGATGTATTCGGTAGTGCGGTTGTCCAATACGCTTGGATTTGGGGTTTCGCTCCAGCAGAATCCGCGCTCGATGATATTTGAGCCACTCACTGTGCTGCGTCCGAATGCCCATGTACTACCCTTTATAAAACGAGGGTCGGTCACTACCTTTGGTATGGCTCCAGTTCCGTTGGCTATCTTGAATGCGAATGCGGCATCAGCCAAGGCTTCGATGGCTTCTAATGCTTGGTTGTCGGTTGTTGATGCGTTGTCGTATATCCCTCGGGCAGCCTGAATGGCACTTTGATAATCTGTTTTGTTACTTGCCGAAGATGAGTCGATTTCCGATTGGGCGGTTTCTATGGCATTAAGTAAGGCTGTGAATGCTGAGCTGGAGGTGGTAGCCGTAGATATGGCTGCTTCCAACTCTTTCGCCGCTGATGCCCAGCCGTCAGTTGTGGATTGGCTTGCCAATGGTTTGGCTGTGCTTATCGCTCCTTCCAGTTGTTCCTTGGCATTTGGGTTGATCCTCTGGCTGACAAGTTCTTCAGCCTTGGCTATTAACGCATTATATTCGGCTTTGATTAGTTCAAAACTGTTGTCGATGTATTCCAAGCGGAAATTGTCAACTGCTATCCAGTTGCCAGATGCGTCTTTGGCCTCGAAACCTATCTCAAGTTGGTCGCTTACAAGCACAAATTCCATCGAATAGTTCTTGCGTGTCGTTACTTCCAGTTTGTTGGAGTTGGCGAAAATCCATGCACCTGTCTGAGATTGAGTTGGGTCGTCTTCCTGTATGTTTTGTGCTGCCACTTTGAGGATGTATTTCCCTGGATACATACCATTGATCGTTTGTTTCACGCTTGCATTGCCTACGGCAGAACCCTTGCTTGTCCAGCGCTCTATGTAGTAAGTGCCCTGCTTGATGCTGAATACGCTGTTTGTTTGGGTACTCATTTCTACATTGGTCCAGCCAGTGAAATTTCCCTCCTCAAAACTGTTGTTCACGATAAGGTTCGTTCTGTCGAGTGGATTTTCGGCTGAGGCGTTGGCACATTTGTATGCTTCGATTGCAGCCTCCAATGCCATTATGGCATCAGCTTGTTGTTGACCAGTAGCAGAGGTGTCGGCAGCCACTTCCTTTGCTGCGTCAATGGCTGCTTTCAATGATTGACTCTCGTTTCCATTTCCAGTGCCATATTCTTTTTCGGCTTTTATGATTGCTTCAGAAAGTGCACCGCTTAGATCATCGTTTACCATGGTCAGCCTGAAATTGTCAACTGCTATCCAGTTGCCTGATGCGTTCACGGCCTTGAATCCTATTTCGATTTCACCATTCACGTACGTGAAATCTACTGAATAGTCGTTTCTAACGGTTACGGCTGTCTGATTGTCTCCGGCGAATATCCACGTTCCGGTTTGGGATGCCGATGGGGTGTCTTCCTGTATGTTCTGAGCTGCTACGGTCAAGGTGTACTGACCTGGTAGCAGGGAAGAAAGTGTCTGGCTGACGCTCGCATTTCCCACGGCACCTCCTATGCCAACCCATTTCTCTATATAGGTCTGACCGCTCTTGATTGAGAAAACGTCGTTGGTCTGGGTGTTGAATCCCGACATCGTCCAGCCGGTATTGCCTGACTCAAAACTGGGATTCGCGATTTTGGATGTGTAATTCGTCTGTGCCACTGCCATTGAAGAAATCAGCATCATGCACAATGCTGAACAACAAGATTTTAGTCGCATATTAGTTAGTTCTTTTGTGTTGTTATAGTTGTGTTTTTAAAATCTCAAGTAAAATCAATGTCCTCTTTGATATGACCCGTACTTCCAATACGACGAGACTTTATCACCACGAGATTATTGCCATTTTTGACAGAATATCACAATTGCCACTTCCATCATCCTATCACCAAAATTTACAGGTTCTATTCTACCGGAAACGACAAAAGGAGTTCTTCTATTCATGTTAGGTCAAGGTGAATACACTTCATTTTACTATTTCAATGCAAAATTAATAAAATATATTCAATATTAAACAAAGATATTACACAAATCGTATTATCGTATTTTGTATAATACGTTGATGATATTCTTTTGAAAATAATTTTTTATCATTGCAAAACGTCAACTCGTTTACTTGACAAGCATTTTCATCATGCATTCCTTGCAGTTGAAATCCAACGCCATCCTCTTGCCATTTTCCATTACCAAAAATAACCTTTCAGATGCGCCCGGCGCATTTGAAGACTTTTGTCTTAAAGGACATCTTCCCAACGCATATTTGATGCAGTGGCGACATGTCATCACGGCAACGCCCTTCTCATGGCTAAGTTCAAAGGCTGGGGTAACTGTATCGAAACCCATTGACTGATAGAATTCCTTGGATTTGCTGTTAGACACATTAAACTGATAACCAACCTCTTTTTCCACCGTATTGCTGGAAACGTCGAAAATTTGTTGGTCAAGCAATAAGTGTTCGGCTACATCTGACGGCATAGAAGGATTCTTCTTGTCTCTTACACGCTGTTCACGCATGTCGGAGTCGCAACCTTTTATGTAGTCGTCAACTACAGTCCTACGCCATTGTGACAAAAATGATGACGGAATGAAATAATTTTGCTTATAGTTTATGTGTAGTTTGTCGAGGACCAAAGGTGTAGAACCCAATTTCGACAACTGGGAGTATATGTTTTCATGTTGCCGGTTTCGTGCCAGTTCGGCTACAAAGTCAAATGTGCGCATCACGGTAGTGTCGCCGTCGTCCAATGTAAGGGTGAATCCGGCATCGTTTTTCGATAAGGTCATCTCAACAGGAATCCTCCTTTCCCCACTGATCCCTTCCAATGCCTCCTCAAAACGCTTGTCGAAATTACGGTATAGCCTCATGCCTGGCTTTAGCTTGTCGATAGCGCGGAACGGATACAGGCGTTTCCCCGCAACACGGTTGATGCGGAAACCGATAAGACTGCCAGAATTGCTGAAACAGCAGATGCCGTCACCATTACTGAACATCACATCCTTTTCATTGCCTGTATCTACCACAAAACTGTCGGCAAACACTTCCTTTATGCGTCCCACGTATTTCCCTATGGCCTTAGGTGTGTCGAAAGAGAAGATATCTTCTTTGTCCCCATGAAGGAAATAATCGGTGAAACCGCGGTTAAATGATTTCTCTACATCCGGTTTGAATGTCAACGACACTTGTCCCTTGGAACTGCGGGTATATTTGTTGGGGTATTTGGCAACCAGGCGATCGAGCTCCTGAGAATAGGCGGCGGTCACGTTCTTTACGTAACTCAAGCCTTTCAACCTACCCTCTATCTTAAACGATGTGACACCGGCATTCGCCAAATCCTCCAAATTGTCCAGTCTCTTCATGTCTTTCAAGGAAAGGAGATGCTTGTCACGTATCAAGATGTCACCATGCGAATTTTCCAAATTGAACTTCATGCGGCAAACCTGAGCACACTCCCCGCGGTTGGCACTGCGACCGAATAAGGCCTCGCTGGCATAACAGCGTCCGCTCAACGACACGCATAAAGCGCCATGGACGAACACCTCAAGTTTGGTGTCGGGACAATGCCGGTGGATTTCGCTGATATCTTCAAGCGACAATTCACGGGCAAGAACAACCTGCTCGTAACCCTGAGAAGCCAGCATCTTCACTTTCTCAACACTGCGGTTGTCCATCTGGGTAGATGCGTGGAGTGGGATAGGGGGGATGGCGAGGCTTTGGATTGCCATGTCCTGAACTATCAGTGCGTCAACACCTACGTCGTATAGTTGCCGTATCAGTTTCTCAACATAAGGCAACTCGTCTTCATAAACGATGGTGTTCACCGTTACATACACCTTGCAACGATATTGATGGGCAAACAACACTAAACGCTCTATGTCTTCAACCTTGTTGCCGGCAGACTGCCTTGCTCCAAATGCTTTGGCTCCTATATATACGGCATCGGCACCGTGACGAATTGCTTCGATGCCAATATCTGCTGTGCGAGCGGGTGAGAGAAGTTCCAGACTTGTCATACTATCTGACTTATGTCGAATGGTGTCTTCTGATATACATAGTAATTGAGCCAGTTGGTAAAGAGCAGGGTGGCATGTGCACGCCAACATACTATTGGAGAGTTGTTAGGATCGTCATCCTTATAGTAGTTTTCCGGAATTTCAATAGGCAAGCCTCTTGAAAGGTCGCGTTTGTATTCCGAATCGAGAGTGAGAGGTGAGTATTCGGCATGACCGGTCATGAAAAACTCGCGACCTTCTCTTGCCGACACAATATTAACGCCCGAATATTCCGATTCAGCCAGGATGCTTAGTTCAGACACCTTGAGAATGTCCTCTTTCCGTACTTCGGAATGTCTGCTGTGCGGTACATAGAATTCACTGTCGAATCCTCGGAATATGGGGAGGTTTGGTCGTACCAACTTATGTTTGAACACCCCAAACAACTTTTTGTCAAGTGGGTATTTCGGTATTCCATAGAAATGGTGCAATGCAGCCTGTGCTGCCCAACAGATGTAGCAAGTAGATTGCACGTTATGGTGTGCCCAGTCAAACACTTCTTTGAGTTCTTCCCAATATTTCACCTCTTCAAATTCCATCTGTTCCAGAGGTGCTCCAGTCACTATCAAACCATCATATTTCTCCTTCTTCATCTCTTCGAAATCCCGATAGAACATCATCATGTGTTCAATAGGGGTGTTCTTCGAAGTATGGCTTTTGAGTTTCATGAATTCTATTTCTACCTGCAAAGGAGTGTTCGACAAAATCCTTATGAAATCGGTTTCTGTCGTTATCTTTATAGGCATCAAGTTGAGGATCGCTATGCGCAAGGGACGGATATCCTGACCTTGGGCACGGGTGGTGTCCATCACGAATATGTTTTCCTTTTTTAATATGTCTATGGCTGGAAGCCTGTCGGGCAATCTTAATGGCATAAATATGAAATATGATTATATTGTAAAACTTGGGAAAATGGAAATTTTATTTGCTTTAACCAATCAAAAATATTTTCAGATGATCTAAATAAAATACTAAGTATGCGTTAACTTATTTGTCGTCAATTCCTATCATCTTCAAAAAACTTTTAGGATGATAATTCATGATAAGGCCGTCGGGAAATTCCGTTTCGGCAAGTAGTGGGATGATTCTTTCGTAATCGGCTATTTGGAATGAAATGTGTGCGTCGCTTCCCAATATGACTGGCACTTCATGGCGCTTGCACAGGCGTAGTATTTCCAGATTGTTGTCCTTGGCGTTGGTCATTCTCCGTTTCGGTGACATTGAGTGGTTGTTGATTTCAAGAAGTGTGTTAGTTGCTTTGGATGCTTTGACCAACTCTTCGAGATTCAGGACGGCGGTTCCGTCGCCGGGATGACAAATAATGTGAATCTTTGGATTCTTCATCACTTTGAGAACGGCAGATGTGTTGTCTTCTTCAGTACCTCCTTTCCAACAAACGGAATGGATCCCTGCAATGCGAATGTCAAGGCGGTCCATGCAGTCTTCCGGCATGTCGAGTGTGCCGTCTGTGTCGAGGATGTTGATTTCGCAGCCAAGAAGCAATCGGATGCCATACATCATGCGTGGAACTATATGCATGTTCTTGAAATACAACAGAGGACAAGTACCCGGAATACTGGGACCGTGTTCGGTGATGCCAAGTATTTCCAAATTCTTGTCTGCGGCAGCCCGAACCATCTCCTGCATACTACTGAATGCGTGTCCGGAAACTATGGTATGTGTATGTACATCTAATAAAGTCTTTTGCACTGCTTCAAATATTACTTGTCAATATGCCCCCCATGTATCATATAACTAGCGACTCGCCTAATGACAACGATCCATTTCGTCCGCTAATTCATTGCAAAGTTAATAAAAATGATTTATATTTGGGATAAATTAACTAACTAATCAAACAATTCTTAGTTTGTAAATAGTAGATAGTATTTTTTTTCTTATCTTTGCATAAACCAAAAACATGTGGTTTGGGTTTATGCGTGCTCTAGATAAATATATTATTTTGTTTGCAAATTTTCTCTTTGCCTTGCTTGTCATTGCTTGTAATAGTCATAATGGACATTCTAATGCAAGAAACGACTTGGATTCACTGGAACAACCGGCCAAGATTGATTCGGTATATGTGAACCAACTTTCCAGAGAACAGATTGACAGCCTGGAATTCAGATTGACAAACCACTACACGATTAACGACAATTTCAGGGTGGTCGCCGATTCTCTGAAACTTGTGCCACGAGAGGATGAAAATACCGACACATGTGTCGTCAAGAAAGACGACATACTGGTTGTGGTAAAAATTAAGCGAAACTATACGGTTAAACCTGATTCACTCGACCTTTCAAATGCCGATGCCAACTTGCTCAAATCAATGGAAGAGGCGAACAGCGAAATCGATAATGTTCCGTCAAATGAATTGGCAAGGAGTGAAAATGCCAAATCCGACTCTGTCGTTGCCGACACCGTCTGGATAAAGGTGGCGGGAAACCAGTATAATATGGGTTGGATAACAGAAAGTTCATTACTCGCCCATACGGTGCCGAATGACAATATCTCGCTTTTGCTGCATTCCATGACTAATACCCGTTTGCTATGGATGGGTACATTACTTCTCGTCGGACTGCTTGGACTGCTCTTTCATAAGAAATACAGCAATCGAAAATTCTTCGTGGTAAAACCTAGCGATACGGACTCTTTCTATCCATTCTTGTTTGTCATTCTCATTGCGACACTTGCATGTTGGTATGCCAGTATTCAGAATTTCGCACCAGAATTTTGGCAGGAATATTATTTTCATCCAACACTCAATCCATTCCTCTTGCCACCGATCATGGCTGTTCTGGTTATCTTTGTGTGGCTAATCATTGTTGCATTTATTGCACTTCTGATAGATTTATACAATAATATCCGCTTCTTGAGAGGCATGGTTTATCTGGGTGAAATTCTTGGATCGTCCATGCTCGTTTACCTTATCATTTCATGGACTACTCAAATATATATCGGATATGTATTGTATGCGGTTTTGGTGTGGTTCCTTTTGATGTTGTATAATGGGTATGTGAAGTGTCGTTATATGTGTGGCAAATGTGGACAACGCATGAAGGAAAAAGGAAAATGTCCAAGATGTGGAGCTATAGTTGAATAAATTCCATCTTATGTATAGATTGATGATAAAAATACGGTTGGTCTTTGTCATGCTGTCGTGGAGCATCGTTGGCTGTATCATGGCGCAAGATATTTTATGCCGACATTACGGAATGGCAGACGGATTGTTCAATATGCAGACACGTAAAGTGATAGAAATGCCTGATGGGAGAATCCTTGTTCAACTGGAGGGAATGTTCGACATCTTCGACGGAGAAAGATTCAGAAATCTGGAATACGACCGTAATAAGATTATCAATATAAACAGCTTTCTTAATACCGACTATTATTTCGACAATAATCGACTTCTCTGGGTGAAGGACAACTCTCATCTTTTCGCAATTAATATAGACACTTATGAGTTTGTCGATGCAAAAAAACAATTTGCAAACGCAAAATTGTCGGCAGACATATCTAATTTCTTTCTCGACCACACAGGCAGTGCCATAGTCGAAACTGAAGACAAGTGCGTCTATGTGTACGACTGGCAAGGTCCGGCAAGAAAAATACTGAAACTCACGGAAAGGAATGTCGAAGACAAAATTGTTCAGTTAGCCGATGCACAGAAAGTTGGAAACAAATATGCCTTGTTCTTGTCTAACGGGAAATTAACCTTTGTAAATGAAAATGGCAACGGAGCAACAAGGACAGAGCAAATCATTTCCGGAGCAAAGGAACACCTTCTGAAAGCCATGAGATGGAACGACGAGACATTGCTCATTAGGGATGCTGACGGACTTGTTTCTTGTGACATGAAGACGTTGAAAAAGACTCGCCTTCTCACCAACGGCAATGTGTTTGATTTTAAGAAGTCCAGCTTGTTGGATTCCGAGAAATTGTGCGTATCGACAAACCACAAGATTTTCGTATTCAATTCAATGCTCGAATTGGAGGATTCCATCTCAACTCTAATAGATGAGAAGACAGGTGAAGCCAATACCGATAATATGCAGGGAGCGGTCATTGACCGACAGAATGGAATTTGGATTGCCACATTCAACAATGGTCTTTATTATAAGCCAAACGTAAAGACTCTGTTGCATTTCAACTTTTTGGGAGAAGAAAACGATGTGATTTTACATCTGTTTTTCAAGAATAATCCTAATGTACGGGGGAAGGCGATGCAAGTGACAGACAGGTTGGTTGATCGCGATAATCAGACATGGCTCACATTACGAAATGACGGAATAGTAATGATTGATTCGACGGGGAGAAACGTCGATTGGCTACATTATGGCGATGTGCCTGGCTTGTGGGGGGCGGTTTCCTTTATCAGGCAAATCGACAATAATCGCTATCTCATTTGCTACCGACTGAACCGACTGGCAATATTACACAAAAAAGAAAGAACCCTTTTGTCACTCACCGACAAAGATCCTGAACTCATGCAATTTAGGAATATGGTGGAGATTACAAATGTTGAAGGAGGTTTTATGATTGGCACCCAAAATGGCTTCTTTGCATTGGAACGTAAGGGACTGAAACCTAATTTTGACAGGTTCAAGGTGCTAAATGAAAATCCTCATAGCGACAAGTGTAATTGCCTTTTGCCTGACGATGACAATATAATTTGGATTGGAACACAAAATGGCCTGTTCCGATTAGATGAGGCAAGACAACAGCTGACGAGATATTCCACGAAAGACGGTCTGCCTAATAATTGCATCCAAAGCATGGTGAAAGACGGCGAGGGGAATCTGTGGATAGCGACGATGGGTGGAGTCTCCAAAATGAACAGAAACCCCGGTGACATACAGTTCTTGTCCATTCCCGACAATAAAGGCACTGGCCTATACAAGTTTAGTGAACGAATGGCGTTTTGCATCGGGGATTCTCTTTTCTTTGGAACCGATAATGGTGTCTTGTCGTTGTCGCCAGAGGATGTGAATCTGCCATCTGCGGAATTGGTGCCGAGGTTAATGTCGTTTATGGCTAATGACTCCACCGTTGTATTCTGCCATGAAAATAACAGGGTGGACATCTTTTTGAAATACAATGAGAATTATGTCAATATGGACATATCATCTCTAAATTATGCTTACCCGCAAAACACTCTGTATAGATACAGGATTGACGAATTGGGTGGTGAATGGATTATCCCGGAAGTTCATAATGGCAAACTTTCAATCTCTTTCTCGGCATTGGAACCGGGGAAATATACGATACGTGTGCAGTCGGCAATGCAAGGGCAAGAGTGGGGGCATGAACTCAAGGTCGTAATCAGGGTGCTACCGCCGTGGTGGAGAACATGGTGGGCATATACATCATATTTGATTCTTTTCCTTGCTCTGGTGGCTTCATTTGCTTATCTATATGTGAAATCCCAAAAGGACAAGTTGGCAATTGAACAAAAGGAAGCTAGCATACGCCAGTTGCTTGAACAAATCAAACTCAAGAGCCAAATACCTGAGGACATTGAAGTGGAGAACAATGCTGAAATTACCGTGTCGAAAGAAGACGAACTTTTCCTTCAGAAGGCAATGGAATGTATCGAAAGGAATATGGAAAATGCCGACTATGGAGTTGAGGCATTCAGCGGCGACATGGCTATGGAACGTACTACCCTCTATCGTCACCTCCAGGCATCGATTGGCAAACCTCCAAAGGAATTCATTCGTACGGTACGGCTTAAAAAAGCGGCTGAACTGTTGCGAACGGGGAAATATAATGTGGGAGAGGTGGCTGATTTGGTAGGATTTGGAAATAGAAAGTCTTTCGCCAAGTTCTTCAAGGAATCATTCGGCGTGTTGCCATCAAAATACAACTGATTGATACTATGGCATATGTGTCGTTAATTCATTAAACAAACAACCTTATAAATAAAAGAACTCTTATATATCCAGATATTTTGACAAACAACAAATCGTTTTATAATTTAATGGTTTTTAATTCTTTTCATACGTAAATGACTCTATATCCAAATTTGATCAAAGAAGCCCTCAAAAGCGTGAGATATCCCGGTGACGGGAAAAACATCATCGAAAACGGAATGCTTGAGGACGATATCCACATCAATGGAATGAATGTGGAATTTTCGCTTATATTCAAGAAGCAGAAAGATCCTTTCATGAATTCATTGCTAAAAGCGACGGAAGTGGCAATTCACACTTTCATCGACAAGAATGTGCAAGTAAAGATAAATACAAAAATCCTCACCGAACAGACACCAGAACCGGAAAAAATGCTGCCGCAAGTGAAAAACATAATTGCCGTGTCGAGTGGAAAAGGTGGTGTGGGCAAGAGTACTGTTGCTGTAAACCTGGCATTGGGACTCTCGAAAATGGGATATAGGGTGGGAATCCTGGATGCTGACATTTTCGGGCCATCGGTTCCTAAGATGTTTCAACTTGAAGATGCTCGGCCTTTTGCTGAAAATATAGAGGGTAAAGACTATATCGTTCCTGTGGAAAGGCATGGGTTGAAAATTTTGTCTATTGGCTTTTTTGTCGATCCGGACACTCCTACGCTTTGGCGAGGGGGAATGGCTTCCAATGCCTTGAAACAACTCTTGGCAGACGCTCTGTGGGGTGAACTCGACTATCTGGTCATTGACACGCCACCTGGAACAAGCGACATACATCTCACACTCATACAGAATATCGACATAACTGGTGCCGTGATTGTTTCTACTCCTCAGGAAGTGGCACTTGCGGACGCCAGAAAGGGATTGAATATGTACAAGAATGATAAGGTGAACATTCCTATTATCGGATTGGTTGAAAATATGGCATGGTTCACTCCTCTTCAACATCCTGATGAAAAGTATTTCATCTTTGGAAAGGATGGGTGTGCCCGACTGGCTGAAAAACTCCATGTCCCTCTCTTGGCTCAAATTCCTCTTATCAAGGATGTTTGCGAGAGTGGAGACAACGGAGAACCGGCATTGCTCAACCCAGCTTCTAACGAGGGTATGGCATTCATGCAGATGACAGCAAAAATCGTGACACAAGTGGATAAGTTACATGAAAATCAACTAATCGAACAATAAACGTTACGACATTATAAAGCAATAACGTTAAAACTCTAAAAATCTAAACATAACAACTATTCATTTCTTATGTTCTTACTTATAGCCCTTTTACCTGTTGCGGTTCTTTTGCTTTTCATCTATTTCCTTGATAAATACAAGCCGGAGCCATGGCCAGAACTTTTGAAAGCATTCGGGGCTGGGGTCATATCCGCATTTATAGTTCTAACCATTGTCCTCGCTCTGAATATTCAGTTCTCATCCAATACCAGTGGAGCGATTTTGGATGCTTTTGTAAATGCTGCTATCCCTGAAGAATTGGCTAAAATCCTAATGCTGTGGCTTGTTATTCGCTCCAACAAGTATTATGATGAGTATTTTGACGGGATTGTATATGCTGTATGCGTCGGAATGGGTTTTGCCGGACTGGAAAACATTCTCTATTTGTTTGGCGAAGAGGATATGATGGCTGTGGGTATGGCTCGTGGATTGATATCCGTACCTGCGCATTTCCTTTTTGCTGTTGCCATGGGATATTATTACTCTATCGTACATTTCAGCAAAACAATCACTCCAAATCTCATGCTTTTCTATAAGGGCTGTGTCGTTGGGGTGCCCATTTTAATGCATGGATTTTTCGATGCGTTTCTCATGGTGGCAAGCCAAAAAGCAGAAGAAATGAACTATGCCGTCGCCGGGGCTTGCATTCTTGCTTTCATTGCGGTTTGCGTATTCATGGTGGTTTTCGCATTCAGGAAATGCAAGCGTATGCTTGCTGCTGATAAGCAATATTTTGACAAGCTCGCAAAGCAACAATTCGAACAGTATTGGAATGTTTGAGATTTTTTTTACTGTTTATTTGAAATATTGGGATTTTTATGTATTTTTGCAACGAATTGAATGACGTCTATAACAATAAGCAAATCAAATAACTAACTATAATGAATACAATCAAGAAAATTGGGGCACTGCTTGCGTTGGTTATAATGCCTGCAATGTCCATGATGGCTCAAAGCCCTACTGAAGGTGTGCTAAACGATACATTTGTGGATGAAGCTACAATGAAGCAGGATTTACTGCAGATGTTGGCCAACTTCAGTCTTTATATGAAGAATGACTTTAATTCCGTTGACGACACATACGGATATTTCAACGGAGAAAGTTCTGGACAAAACAATGAAGCTGGTGTGCGTACAAACGCCGACCTGTCTATGATTTGCGCTTTCCTGGTGAAGTATGCCAGACCCGCTGGTGTGACACTGCCGTCAGGCGTTGCTTGGAGCGACATAGAGACCATGGCTAAAAAATCTTTGGCTTGGGCTTATGGAACTCATAAAGCCAATAAACTGCGCCAGACTACCAACAGTGCTTATTGGGGCTCTACCGGCACAAGCGATTCGGTCTGGGAGTCTTCATTATGGGCCATGTCTGTGGCTTATTCTGCTTTTTTCCAGTGGGATAGCCTTACGACAACTCAGAAAAATTACATCTACGCCATGCTAAAGGCAGAGTGCAATTACGAATTGGGAAGAAGCATCCCGACAGGATATTCCGGCGATACTAAAGCTGAGGAAAACGGATGGGAAGTGAATATACTTGCAGCCACACTTGGACTATATCCTAACGACGATCTCGCTTCTCAATGGTTCGATCGTATGCGTCAGTTTGCTGTAAACAGCTATTCACATGTAAACGACCTGAAAAACAATTCTTCGTTTGATACGTGGTACGACAGCAAATCGCCTGCAGACCTTTATCTGGGCAAAAACCTATATGACGATTACACCCTGCAGAACCATAACATGTTCCATACATCCTATCAAAACGTTGTGATGCAGGAATTGGGAGAGTCCATGTTGGCTCTCAAGATGTTCCAACAAGGATTGTACGGAACCGAAAAATGGAAGTCTAACTCTCTCATGCACAACAACCAGGAGGTGATGGACCATATACTCGACTGGCTTGCTACTGCCGATGGAGAATTGGCTATGCCTAATGGTAATGACTGGAGTCTCTTCCTCTTCGATCAAATCACGAGTTATTCCACTCAGGCTTGCTTCAATCGCGACCCTCATGCACTCATGCTCGAGAACCTCGCTTACAAAAACATAAAAGCACGTCAAACCACCACATCGGACGGCTCCTGGCTCCTACGTCCAGACGTAAGTGCACGCCGTATGGGAGTTGAAGCACATCGTGTGATGATGACGTATCTCATGCATGAATTTGCCTCTACGGCCGACCTCACTCCTACTACCTGGGATGAGTTCCAGACTCAATTCGCCAAGACTAAATATTTCCCGGCACAGAACATCATTCGTAGCATGTCGAAAGATAGATTCACCTGTTTCTCTTGGAACACCAGCCTGCCCGACTATTCGGGAGTCATCGTGCCAAATAGCGTGGATATGGCTAAAATCATGGTGCCTTTCCGCACTCACCATACAGGTAACTTGCTCGGTGTGTACAGCAAGGCTGACTATTCGGTGAGTAAGCCTGGAGTCTATTCCATGTTCCCTCAAGGATATGCCATGAACGGTGTGGTTAGTTTCAGCAGCATACCACAGGCGTTCTGCCTCTATTCCACAAGCGGAAACGCTGTCATTATGGTAGATGCACTCAAGGCTGCATCCGCAACTACCGTCAGTTCCGAGCAAGGTGGTATGATGGGTATTTCCGTGGATGAATTCACCAATACGCAACGCACAATTTACTACAATGGAGGAAGCACAACAACCGACGGAGCGTCGTATGCCACGTGGACCAGCCCTTGGTCGAACATAGACAACTACCTTGGATTTGTTGTAACAAAACATGGGGAAACTGTCACGGGAGCGTTTGGCGACAAGAGCAACAACAATTCAATTACTACGGCAAAGATATATCCTAGTTACAATGGAAGCAGTTCAAGTGTAGGTACGTCCATGAACCACATTCGCGGATTCGTATATTACACAGGTGTGACAAGTTCGGAAACACAGGCTTTGTCGAATGCCACAGTTGATCTCACCACTCAGGCCTCATGGCCGGAAGGATGGCACGGAATACTTGTGCCTGACCCTGACGGAACTTACTATATGCTGCTTACAAACCTGTTCGCAAGCGATGAAACTCCGTGGGAAGACCTTACGGTCACTTGCCCTGATGGAGCACCTGTCTTCACACAGACTACTTCAATCACAGGACTTAATGCCAAGGCTACTTTCTACTGTGTACAGAACTATAACATAGCAAACGAATTCAAGGTGTTTGTGAAAGGTAATTCATCAACTCAACTGACTGCAGTACAAGCCGATGAGAACTCAAGGGCTGTGTATCTCAAGAATGAGAAAACAACGGCACAAAGCGTTACAGTATATATCATCGATGAGAACGGAATGAAAAGAAATGCTTCCGTGAGCATTCCTGCCAATTCAACAAGATATGTCTATCTCAACGGTTCAAGCGTGACAGCACAAAATGCCACTTTCCCAGGCGACTATCGCAATGTGGCATACGGAAAATCAGCCGACGCTTACAGCTATGACGGAGCACACTTGCCGTTCGCAGTACTCGATAACGATGAAAACTCTTATTATAAGACACTGAACACAGCATCGTCGGGAACTGAATATCTCAGAATCAACCTGCGAAACAAATATAATGTGGGAAGGATAGAGATAACGCCTCAGCCGGGAGAAACCGCTCCTACATCATATATAGTGCAATATGGAGATGATGAAAGCGACATGACGACCGTTTCGGGAATGACTACAACGACAGAGGACGGAAAAACCGTGCTAACATTCTCTTCGGTTGACGCAAAGTTTGTGAAACTCCAGTTGCTCGGCTCATCGCAGGTGGCAATCAATAAGGTGGCAGTCTATGGAGAGAAAGTTGAGATAACGGAGGAAACTGACCCAAACGATTTTACAAGTTACATCACAAACCCGGATTTTGAACTTGATGGAGCTGCCGTAAGCACTCCTACGGGATGGACCGTAACGGGTTCTTCTGATACGGGTACACGTTCCACTTCCAATTCAACTTATGCTATGGACGGCTCACATGGCGACTGGTTGTTTAACATTTGGTGGAAAGGCAACCCCATAACACAAACCACCCAAGTTCTTCCAGCGGGCACATACACCCTCTCGTGCAAAGTGGCTTCCGACAATGGCGCAAGAATTTTCATGATTGTCGATGATGACCATTCGTCATATGTGGATCCAGCCATCAAAACAACAGCGGTTGAACTTTCTCACACTTTCACACTTGAAACCGACAAGGCTGTGACGATTGGTGTGGTGGGTGGAACAGACAACAAGGAATATACAGCCGATGGATACTTTTGGTATAAGGTTGACAACTTCAAGCTTGTCAAGCAAGAGGACGAGAACCTGGCTGAAACATATTTCGACAACCCATCGTTTGAGAAGGATGACATATCATCTTTGACTACAGATGGAACCCGAGGTGCATATACGGTTGCTTCTCCGGCTAATTGGAACATTTCGGGAACAGCGCCAGATGTGGTGGACATCATGACATCCTCCGCAACTGCCACCGACAACAATTTCGGAGCTCCGGGTGAACCTACCGACGGAAGCCAGATGTTTTACATGCGTGTGGGCTGGAGCAATAAGTCCACAACGCTCAGCACTACTTCCACAAACGAGTTGCCTGCTGGAAATTATAAAATCAGTTTCGATTACAGAACCGGATATGCCAACTCTGCCACGTCTTCATTTGTGTTTTCTTGTGCTGGAGTGACCAACAGTGCTGTCACATTCAATCAGGGTGGCTTGAGTGATTGGCAAAAGGCCACAATTGAATTTACGCTTGCATCCGCACAGACAATTACTCCTACAATCGCATTGACATGGGTATCAGGTGGTAGCAGTTTCTTGATGGACAATCTGCAGTTGGAGGAAATTATTGATGAGACCGACTATGTGGCTCTGCACAAAGAGCAGATGATTGCCAACAACGGTGACGCTACGTTCTTGCTGCAGGACCCTCGCTGCGAGTCGGCGGCAGGTACTAAATGGCTTAGCTCAACAGGTGCCGTTACTCTACGTGAACACTGGAGCGGAGAGGGCTACAACAACACTTATCAGGAACGAACCACCAGCGGTACAGTCAGTCAGACCATTTCCGACATGCCGGCTGGAACATATAAGGTGGTGGCTGCACTTAGGGCTAATACCGGATGTACGATTACACCACAACTCAATGGCAATTCTGGTGATACATTCACGGGAACCGGAAATGCGAACACAACGGTTAATCAAATAAACAAAAACGGTGTGCAGATGCCGTATAACGACTATCGTGGGTTCACGACGAAAACCACAGGACATGGATGGCAGTGGGGCAGTGCAACCGCCACTCTCACTACCTCTGGAAATCTCGAAATCAATTTCGTCATGACAGGCTCATCGTGGATGAGCATCGACGACGTTCATCTTTATTATGTGAGCGATGGAACAACGACATATTGCCAGTCAATCAATGCGGATGCATCAACCAATGAAGTGACGCTCGACGGAAAAACTGTCACTGCCGACATAATCGTGGCTAACCCCAACACGGTGTTCTATTCACCGTCGCCTGTTTATACCGACAACGCCATCGCTAACAACAATCTCGTCAATTCTGCTCAGATGAGCAACCTCGTTCTTTACGACGACTATCCATTTGCTTGTCAGGCAACCGAATTCTCTCTTGCCAACGCATCCTACGTTAGAAACATGCCGACTTACAAGTGGGGAACGGTAATCCTTCCATACCCTGTGGCAAGTGATGAAAACGTGCAGTTCTATCAACTCAACGGTGTGAACGAAACACACATGTTCTTTTCTGAAATCGATGAAGCCCCGGCAAACACCCCTGTGGTTTTTAACAATACTGGCTCTGCCCAAAACGTTTCGTTCTTGGCTACTAATGCCACTGCTATCGGAACAAATCAGCCACAAGGCTCATCTACAAACGTGGCTGAAGGATGGATGTCTAATGGAGTATATGAAACGTTTACCACGACAAACGACAAATCATACTATATTGCACAAGACAGCTTCTACAAAACAGGGACTTCAGGATTGACAATAAATCCGTTTAGAACCTATTTCATTGCCCCGGCAACTTCTGGAGCCAAAACGCTCGGAATAACAATCGGCAATTTCATACCTACCGACATCAACCAACTCGCCACCGACGGCAATACGCCATTCGACATCTATTCACTTGACGGACGTATGATTCGACACAATGCCACATCCATTCAAGGACTATCAAAAGGTATCTACATCATCGGCAACAACAAATTCATCCTGAAATAAACAATTTATACACATTATAATAGCAACCAATCAAATAACGAATAGTTAACAGGCAAAAGGATGTATCGTCAAAATGATACATCCTTTCCTGTTAATCTTCGGACTTTAAAACCAATCGTCTATGATATTGCAAAGATACTAATTGGGGTTGAAAATCAGCACATCAAAAAGATTTTGCTTTGTATTGGTGGCGCAGGGAATTGTATCTTTACTTTATTATGGCAACATATCCGCCGTTGCTTGCAAGTTTTATCTTTAGTTTTTTGTCACGTTTGACTTTGAAGGTGCTGTGGATTACGTCCGTCGGGCGTTTCCCGTCTGCCCAGTATTCAATCATAAGGTCGGTTTCCCCAAGGAACGAGAGGTCGAGCACTATTTCTCTCGGTTCTGATGTGTTCATCACTCCGATATACCATAAGTCACCATTACGTTTTGCCATGGCGATATATTCATCCGGGCTGCCTTGTAAGAACCGGATGTCGTCCCATGTGGTAGGCACTGACTTCAGGAAGTCGGCACCTGCTTGACCTAAAATGTGCTTTGGGTGGTCGCAAACCACGGTGAATGGGCTTTCATAGATAACGAATTTTGACAGTTCTGCGCATCGTGTGTTCGGTACCATTGTTGGGCTTTGTGCCTTATATTCGGATGGAGACACATTGAGAAAACCACCAGGGGTATAGTCCATAGGACCAGCAATCATACGAGTGAATGCAAGCTTCACATTATGCTCTGAACTGATTCCGTTGTTCCATTTGTTGTACTCGTTTCCCATCACCCCTTCCCTGGTCATGAAGTTAGGATAGGTGCGCTCTATTCCGTCGCTTTTGTATGCGCCGTGAAAATCCACCATCAGATGGTGCTTTGCGGCTTCGTCAACAATACGGCGATACCAGTTTGCCATATACTGGTCGTCGCGGTCCATAAAGTCGATCTTCACACCAGCAATTCCCCATTGCTCGTATTGTGCGAATGCTTGTTTATATGCGTCGTTACGGTTCACATCAGAGCTGTAGAGCCATAGCCATAGTCTCACCCCCTTTTCTTTTGCATAGGCAAGGATTTCAGGAAAATCAAGCTGGGGAGCTGGTTTGGTTATGTCTGTGTCAGCCCTGTTGTATGAACCATACCACTGCCAGTCAATCAGCATGTATGGCCACGATTCTTCAGCGGCTAGGTCAATATACTCCTTAATTACGGAAGTCTCCATCTTAACCTCTCCACTCCACCAGTGATCCCAAGCACACAAACCTGGTTGGATCCATGAGGTGTCGGACAAGGCGCATGGAGGGTTAAGCGTTCGGACGATTTCGCTCTCAATAAAACTGCCGGGAGAATCGCTTATTAGGATCACCCTCCAGGGTGTGTAGATGTCGTCATCGAAACGGGCTTTCACTCCATCTTCTGTTTCCCCAGGCAATGGGGAAAGCATCGTGTGGAGCAAACCATCGCTTCCTGAGAGATAGAAACCCGGGTAATTGTTGATGTAAGCTTCAGTGATGGCAAGATAGCGGTTGCCATCCAATTCTGTCAGTAAAGGCAAAGCTGCCAAAGTCTGGTTGCTTAAATCCGTGAGTGGACGCTTGAAGAACTCACCTTCCTGAGGCGACCTGTAACGTGGATGATATTCGGCTACATAGGCTTTTGCAGACGGAGGCAGGGCAAACTGAGTCTGTTCACTTAGGATTTCTCTTGTCTGCAAATGTTCGTCAGCAAAGAGATGATACCTGAAGGCAACTCCTTCATTAAACACTCTCACCTCTATGTCCATCTTACGTCGTGATTGCGTAGTCTCACGAAGATGTAAGGTTGCTTCGTTCCATTGAATGTCTACCTGTGAATGTCTGTTGCAAACTGCCGGTGTCCAGTGTTCTTTCTTGCTCACCGCTGTGCATGGTGATTCCAGCATGAGGCTGTCGCCCATTCGTCGCTCGTTTCTTAACTGAAATCCCATATCTGACTGAGCAATCAAAGGCTGTCCGTCGAAGTCCACACGATAACGTATCGCATCGGCGTTTTCAAGATAATAACTGATTTTGCCATTCGGGGAATCCACGCGGATGACTTGTGCGCTGGTTAGTACTGGAAGCATGGAGCATAGCAGTACTGTCAGAATTCTTAATCTTTTAGTTTGCATGATAATATCTGTTCTTTGTAAGATGATAGGGCTGTCGTGTTATTTCAAGATTATTTTGTGGAAACTTGAGCACTCATGGATAACTCACTCAAAATATCCTTTCCCGTTGCATTTGTCGCATTCCTGCATATCTTCGATATCACCCAAACAGCGAGGCCTGCAATTACTGTCTTCTTATTTTACATCTATATTGCTAAAGTTGGACAGGTTCATATAATTTGACATGTATATTATATCAAGGGATTCAACGATGTGGATGTCAGTGCTGCGACATCCAGTATGTGCGTTCGTGTGCGTCCATCTTCTCAATTGCGTAGCGAAGTGTGGTGCGGGGCATTTCATGGGCATGCAGTTGAAGGAAGTCACGCAAAAGATCCATGCTGATACGCTTACCCATTTCACGCAGCATCCAGCCCACGGCCTTGTGCATCAGGTCATGAGGATGGCGCAGATGTATCTCAGCATATCTGAGACAAAATGAAGGATCGCCCATCTGAGAGGTCTTCCATGTGCAAACCATGCTCATCCTCTGAAGCCATAGACAAGGACTGCTGGCAAGACGGTCAAGTACATCGAGCTTATACCCTTCATGCATCTTGGCTTCTTCTCCCGGCGAACTGCCAAGGTAGGTGGGAAGCAGGAGCCAGTGACCCAGAATTTTGGGAGCACTTAAATCCACCAGATCCCAGTTGTTGGCATAGGTGCCAAATTGCAAGTAAATCTCTACAACCTTATCACGACGGAGGATTGCCTCCGGGATGTTTCTGAATCGCGGTTTGGAGGCATCCTCAAAATGTTTTACAAGTAATAGGAAACCGCATAGGCGAACTTCATGCCACTGGCTTTGCAACAGCTGGGGAATCTCTTCAAACGGCAGGTCGGTGCAGTGACGGACCACTTTACGGGTTTGAGGTACTTTCAGACCGAGAAATCTGTCGCCCTCGCCATATTCGCCGCGACCTGTCTTGAAGAAACGCATCAGGTTCTTGCGTTGCTTCTCGTCTTGAATGGACTCCATGTATGTGATGATTTCACTTGCTGTCATAAAGTCTGATTGTGAATTCTTTTTTGCAAATATAGCGAAACGCAGTGGCAGAACAAAATTACTCGTTGTTTTTTTGTTTATCAGAGTTCCTCTCGATTTAAATAATTCGGAAGTAGCAGTCAGATTGGGTCAGGTACTTAATTGGTCATCCCTGATCTTCCGCTGGCCAAAAAAAGCAGGAAGGCCGTAATAGCCCTCCTGCCTTTGCCATGAAAGATGCTGTAGAATCATCTTTTTCCTGTTCGCTGAAGAGATCCTGAATAGGCTCTCTTGGCTGCAGTCGTCAGAATGATGTGGAAGAAGGGGGATTCGAACCCCCGGTACGGTTACCCGCACGGCAGTTTAGCAAACTGCTGGTTTCAGCCACTCACCCATCCTTCCAGATATTCTTTGGCTGATTTAGAAAAGCAAACTTTTCCAAAGCGAATGCAAAGATATACTTATTTTCTCAACTTTGCAAGATTTTTGCGAAAAATATTTGCTTATTGCATGTTTAATACATGTTTTGGACATGTGTCCCTGCGCTCTTTGCATCCTAAGAGCCGCATGCGGGACTCGAACCCGCGACCTACGCATTACGAATGCGTTGCTCTACCAACTGAGCTAATTCGGCTTTTCGGATTGCAAAGTTAGTGATTTTTTTTATAACATATATGTTTTTCAATAAAACTTTTTTAAATTTGCAATAGAATTCTGTTTATCCCAACCATCCTAATTTATCCCAACCAATCCTAATTTATCCCAATCAATCCCAACCAATCCCAATCAATCCCAACCAATCCCAACCAATCCCAAATTACAAAGACACCTAATCGCATATTTGCCAACTACTACAATCATGAAACAAAACCGATTGCTTATCGTCAAATCAGTTGATTTGCTCAATTCACGAAACGCATTGATCAAACTGACCGACCAAACGCCTCTTCCAGATGTGGTGCCCGGACAATTCGTTCAGGTGAAGGTGGAAGGAAGTCCTAACACGTTTTTGAGAAGACCTATATCCATCAATTACTTCGATAGAGAGAATAACGAACTATGGCTGCTCATACAGATGCGAGGCGATGGCACTCGAACTCTGGCAAAAATGCGTGAAGGCGACAAACTGGAAGTCCTTCTGCCACTCGGTAACGGTTTTAACCCTGATGTGGTGTCAGGACAGAGGATATTGTTGATAGGTGGTGGGGTAGGCACGGCTCCTCTGTTGCTTTATGGAAAATATATAAAAGAGAAGGGTGGGATGCCGCTTTTCCTGCTTGGAGGCAAGACTGACTCGGACGTGCTGCAGGTTGAGCTTTTCAAACAGTATGGTGAGGTGTATGTAACTACTGAAGATGGTTCCATGGGGGAGAAGGGATTTGTCACTCAACACTCATTGCTCAACAAGTCGGATTTCAATCGGATTTCCGTTTGTGGTCCCAAGCCAATGATGATGGCGGTTGCGAAATATGCCATGAGGACTGGCATCGACTGCGATGTGTCGTTAGAGAATATGATGGCTTGTGGGTTGGGTGCCTGTCTCTGTTGCGTGGAAAAGACGGTAAGAGGCAATGTGTGCGTTTGCACGGAAGGTCCTGTGTTCGACATACGCCAACTCACATGGCTTGATAGTTGAATCCTTGTTTTGTATCTCTTAATAATAGTATATCAACATTAGTATTAATTTATAATGTCATCAATTGCTGTAACTATCAAAAATCTGAAACTGAAGAACCCAGTCCTTACCGCTTCGGGCACGTTCGGATATGGACTGGAATATGCCGACCTTGTAAACCTCTCCGACATTGGAGGAATTATAGTGAAAGGCACCACTTTCAAGCCTCGTGAAGGAAACGACTATCCTCGTATGGCAGAGACTGCCAGCGGCATGTTGAATTGTGTAGGCCTACAAAACAAAGGCGTGGATTATTTCTGCAAGAACATATACCCGCAGATTAAGGATATCGACACGAACATGATTGTCAACGTGTCGGGGTCGAGCATAGAAGACTATGTGAAATGTGCGGCCCGTATAAACGAATTGGAGAAAATCTCAGCCATCGAACTCAACATATCCTGTCCAAATGTGAAACAGGGAGGAATGGCGTTTGGAGTGACTGCCAAGGGGGCGAGAAGCGTGGTGGAGGCGGTGCGTGAAGCATACAATAAGACTCTTATTGTGAAATTGTCGCCTAATGTAACTGATATAGCGGAAATTGCATTGGCCGTGGAAGATGCGGGAGCCGACTCTGTTTCCCTTATTAACACTCTTATGGGTATGGCTATCGACATAGAACGACGTAAACCAAAACTCTCCATCTCTACAGGAGGACTCAGCGGGCCTGCAATCAAGCCGGTGGCTGTCAGAATGGTATGGCAAGTTGCCAAAGCCGTTAAAATACCTGTCATTGGATTGGGGGGAATCATGACAGCCGAGGACGCAATTGAATTCTTTATGGCTGGAGCCACCGCAGTCCAGGTTGGCACGGCCAATTTCATCGACCCCTCAGCTAGCGTGAAAATAGCCAAAGGTATAGAAGAATGGCTCAATCGACATGGCTACAAGTCGGTCAACGAAATCATTGGGGCGATATGACGACGATGTTTTTATTATATAACGTCATTTAGTATGTCAAGCTTTATTTGGATTGAATGTCAAATTGGTGTCAAAATGCATTGATTTTTAATATTTTTCTGTCTTTTTGAAATAAAAAATCAAAATATCATGGAATACTGACATTTTTATATTAACTTTGCAACGACATTTTAAAACGTTATGAAATGAGTAAGATCATAAAACCTACGGACTACAAGCGATTGATGAATCCTATGCAGACTGAGCAGGGAATCAAACTTATAAAAGATTTTTTTCAGGCAAACTTGGCAACTGAACTGAGGTTACGAAGGATAACGGCTCCGTTATTCGTGCTTAAGGGACTTGGTATCAACGACGACCTAAATGGAGTGGAGCGTCCGGTTTCTTTTCCCATAAAGGACATGGATGAACAAGTGGCGGAAGTGGTACATTCACTTGCAAAATGGAAACGACTCATGCTTGCTGAATACAATATACAACCGGGATATGGCCTTTACACTGACATGAATGCCATTAGAGGAGATGAAGAACTCGACAACATTCATTCCCTTTATGTCGATCAGTGGGACTGGTGTCGCACAATCAAGAAGGAAGACCGAAATATCGGCTTCCTTAAGAAAATCGTGAAAAGCATTTATGCCGCAATTCGCCGTACTGAATATCTGGTATGTGAGACATATCCGCAGATAGAGCCTTTCTTGCCGGAGGAAATCCATTTTTTCCATAGTGAGGAACTATTGAAGATGTATCCCGGAATGACGACCAAAGAACGTGAGGATGCTGTTTGCAAGGCCTATGGCGCGGTTTTTGTCATGGGTATAGGTGGAAAACTGTCCGATGGAGAACCTCATGATGGACGTGCTCCTGACTATGACGATTGGACTACTCCTAATTCTGATGGTTATAAAGGACTTAATGGCGACATTCTTATATGGTACCCCGTACTTGACAGAAGCATCGAACTCTCGTCAATGGGTATTCGTGTGGACAAGGATGCATTGCTTCGACAGCTCGAAATATCCGGGAAGCAGGAACGTAAAGATTTGTTTTTCCACAAACAATTGCTCAACGGCAAATTGCCACAGTCTATTGGAGGTGGAATAGGGCAGAGCCGTCTTTGCATGGTATTGCTTCATAAAGCTCATATAGGGGAGATACAAGCCAGCATCTGGCCCGACGACATGAGAAAGAAATGTGCTGCCCTCGGTATGCCATTAATTTGATTTATCAAGACCTTTATCAGGAATTTCAAGAATTTAAGGAATTCTGCGATTAAGCGAAGCGTTTTTTAGCTTATCGTGTTTTAGGGTATTTATTCATTTTAGCATATCCCCATTGGTTTCCGTTGATCCCATGAAACGAAGGTGCAAAAAAAGGATGCATTCCTCCACCAGGAATGCATCCAGAAAACTGTTTCCATTATCTGGAAACGAAATCTGAAGTACTATGACCCGCTGGCAGAAATGCCGTGATGTAGGTCGGTTCGTTCAGTTTTTAGTCGTTTACCATAGTTTTTCTGGATAAACACCGTCTTTCACGAGCTGTGCAATCCTTTCAACGGTTGCCTCACGGTCGGCGGCATAAGTCACGCCAAACCATTTGGAAGTGGTATCCAATACTTCTACGGTAGCTGTGCCATCGTTGATAAGTTTGTTGACCATGAGAGGAATAAAGAATTCCGCTTTCAGATTTTCCATGTTCTTAGGGTCTGACAGGAATTCCTTGAAATATTCTTCTGAATAATCGAAATAATCCGGAGTGAATCCCCACATGTTCATACTTACAGGCACGTTGTCTTCAACTGCCACCCATTCGCCTTGTTCGTCCTTGTAGCATATAGGGCCATCGGAAGGAACACGCATGATTTCTGTGCGCTCAACCACGTCGGTAAGGTGATGGTTGTCGTCATACATGCAAATGCCGCGTGCTACGGAACCGTTCTCGCTCAAGGTGTTGCAACAACGGAAACCAACCATAGCGTATGTGTTTTTTGCACCCTCTTTAAGCTCGCTGAGGAATTTGCCGATGGTGGCGAATGCGTCGCGACCATAGAAATCGTCACAGTTGATTACGCAGAATGGTTCTTTAATCACGTCCTTGCCCATCAACACGGCATGATTGGTTCCCCAAGGCTTTTGGCGACCTTCAGGACATTTGAAACCTGCGGGGAGGGAATCAATGCTTTGGAAACATAGTTCACAAGGAATCTTGTCTTCGTATTTCGACAAAATCTGCGTGCGGAACTGATCTTCAAAGTCTTTGCGGATTACCCATACAATCTTGCCGAACCCGGCTTGTATCGCGTCATAAATGGAATAATCCATGATTGTCTCACCATTTGGTCCCAGACCATCAAGCTGCTTCAAACCACCATAGCGGCTGCCCATACCTGCAGCCAGTAGAAATAATGTAGGTTTCATATACTTTTTTGTTTGTTATGAATTTGTTTCGTAATCGCAAATATAGTTCTTTTTGATAAATAATACAAGCAAATCAAAAAAAAATAGAGTGTGACACGACATTTTTGCCACACTCTAAATCGTTTGATTTGTGAAGGAGGTTACACTTCCATGAATGTGGAAGAACTTATTCGGCAGGGCTGAATTCGTCCTTCCCTACGCCACATAAAGGGCATTCGAAATCTGCAGGAAGGTCTTCAAATGCGGTGCCTGGCTCGATACCAGCTTCTGGTACTCCCACTTCAGGGTCGTATTCCCAACCGCATACGTCGCATACGTACTTCATAATACTTTCTTTGTTTATTGGGGTTAATAATTTATTTTCTGTTTTGCGGAGATATGGATTTTATTCTAATATTCAAAACCAGCCGCCTATAGGTGATGTCCTGACAAACTTCTTTTTCTGGCAACAGGTTGTGCATTTCGTTGTTGGTTATTTCATGTAGGTATAGCGGTAGTCGGTAGGAGAAACAAGGGTCTCCTTGATTACACGTGGGATAATCCAACGGATGAGATTGAACTCGCCACCGGCCTTGTCGTTAGTACCGCTAGCACGTGCACCACCGAATGGCTGCATTCCTACAACGGCACCAGTCGGCTTGTCGTTTATGTAGAAGTTGCCGGCTGCATAGCAGAGTTGCTCTGTAATCTTCTCAACCGCCATACGGTCTCTGCCGAATACGGCTCCGGTCAATCCGTAAGGGGATGTCTCGTCGCAAAGACGAACCGTCTCTTCAACCTTGTCTTCATCGTATGGATATACGGTGATGATTGGGCCGAATATCTCTTCTTCCATTGATTTGAAACGTGGATTGCTGGTCTCGATGACCGTAGGTTCAACAAACCAACCCTTTGATTTGTCGCATTTGCCACCAAGAACCACCTTGGCGTCGGCTGCCTGCTCTGCGTATTCGATATATGACTTGCATTTGTCGAACGAAGCCTCATCAATAACGGCGTTGATGAAGTTGGAAGGGTCTTTCACGTCGCCCATCTTGACTTCTGACGCCATCTTCTTGATGTCGTCGAGCACGCTTGGCCACATGGTCTTTGGTATGTACATACGGCTGGCGGCAGAACATTTCTGACCTTGGAATTCAAAAGCGCCGCAGAAGGCTGCAGTTGCAACTGCCTTAGGGTCGGCTGAAGGATGAACGAAAATGAAATCCTTTCCGCCTGTTTCGCCCACTAAACGTGGGTAGCTCACATAGCGGTCGAGGTTCTTGCATGCTTGCTGCCAAAGGCTCTTGAATGTTTCGGTGGAGCCGGTGAAGTGAATGCCGGCAAAATGTTTCGATTGTGTCGCCACTTCGCCTATGAGCGCGCCACTGCCTGGGAGGAAGTTGACCACTCCGTCTGGCAACCCGGCTTCTTTGTATAACTGCATCAAGTAGTAATTGGAAAGCAATGCGGTGGTGGATGGTTTCCACAGTGCCACATTACCCATCAATACCGGTGTCATGCAGAGGTTGGAAGCAATACTGGTGAAATTGAATGGAGTGACAGCTAGTATGAATCCTTCGAGAGGACGATATTCCGTATGGTTTAGTTGCATGGAGCCGTCTTTAGGCTGCATGGAGTAGATCTTGGATGCATAATGCACGTTGTAACGGAAAAAATCAATGGTCTCGCAGGCAGAGTCGATTTCTGCCTGGTATATGTTCTTGCTCTGACCCAGCATACAAGCTGCATTCATGATTGGCCTGTATTTAGTGGCAAGCAGTTCTGCCATCTTCATTACGATGGCGGCGCGGGTAGTCCATGGGGTGCGACTCCAGGTCTTCCAAGCTTCCATAGATGCCTCTACTGCCATTTCTACTTCTTTAGGGCCAACTTTGTGGTATGTGGCAAGCACGTGATTGTGGTCGTGAGGGCAAGTAACCTTCCCTACATCTCCGGTGCGAATTTCTTTTCCACCGATGATGATTGGGATATCAACCACCATGTTCGACTGGCGTTCCAGTTCTTTTTCAAGTGCTACACGTTCTGGCGAACCCGCCAGATAGGATTTTACCGGCTCGTTGGCCGGAACGGGGAATGTGATAATTGCGTTATTCATGTTTATTTTATTAAAATGTTTTTCAAAGTGAAAATCTTTTAAGAAAGCATTGATGCCATCAATAATAAAGCTTCTAATAGCAAAATTACAAATAAATTTGCAATTATGATTGATTTTTATTTAAAAAGTGAAAATATACGCCCATTTTGTGTAACAACATGTAAATAAGAAATGATGATATTTAGCGGAGTTGCTTTATAATGGATTAAAAAAACTGTACATCCATGAAATGAAGTACAGTTTTTGGGTTATGCTGCAATTGTTTATCTCTTTTCGTGGTCGCGCTTACGAATCTCCACCCTTCGGATTTTTCCACTTAGAGTCTTTGGCAAGACATCTACAAATTCAATGACGCGAGGGTATTTATAAGGAGCCGTTTCGTGCTTCACATGGTCTTGAAGCTCTTTCACCAGTTCTTCACCTGCACGTGATTTCCATTCTTTTCCCAATATTATGGTGGCTTTCACCACTTCGCCTCTGATGGGGTCGGGAACTCCGGTTATTGCACATTCCACTACCGCTGGATGGGTCATCAAGGCACTTTCCACCTCAAACGGACCAATGCGATAGCCACTGCTTTTGATTACGTCGTCGGCTCGCCCTACGAACCAATAATAACCATCTTCATCGAAATATGACAAGTCGCCGGTCATGTAATATCCGTCATGCCATACTTGTTTGGTCAATTCTTCATTACGGTAATATTCACGGAATAAACCGAGTTGTTTCCTTTCTGTTGTCCTGATGGCTATCTGACCAATCTTTCCTGCTTCAGTTACTGGTTCAAGTGAGCCGTCGTTCTTTAGGAGAACAACATCGTATTGTGGATTTGGCTTGCCCATGGAGCCTGGTTTCGGCTTCATCCAAGGGAAGGTGCCTAGGGTGAGTGTGGTCTCTGTCTGACCGAAGCCTTCCATCAGGTGGATGCCGGTTCCTTCAAGAAATTTTTCGTAAACCGATCCGTTCAAGGCTTCTCCGGCAGTGGTGCAGTATTCCAGACTGGACAAGTCGAATTTGCTCAAATCCTCTCGAATCATAAATCTGTATATGGTAGGAGGGGCACAAAGACTCGTTACCTTATATTCCTCAATCTTGTGGAGAATGTCGGCAGGAGTGAATTTCTCGTGGTCGTAAACAAATATCGTCGCTCCGGCGAACCACTGGCCATAGAGCTTTCCCCATACCGCTTTCGCCCAACCCGTGTCGGCTATGGTCAGGTGAAGGCTTTCTGGATGAAGATTATGCCAATACACGGCTGTAGATAAGTGGCCTAATGCATAGGAGTTGTCGTGAAGGACCATTTTGGGCTCTCCACTGGTACCACTGGTGAAATACATCAACATCTTGTCGTTGATGCTACGATTTAGATAATGGCTTACAAATGGTTTGGCATTTGCAACGCCCTCGTTGAAGTCAAGCCAGCCGACGGGTGTCACCGGACCAATGCTTATCTTGTGAACAAGAGTGGAACATTCTGGCTGAGCTTCGTCTATGTGCTCTATGATGTCTTCGTCTCCACAGCATACAATCGCCTTGATGCTAGCGCTCTCACAACGATATATTATGTCTTTGGAGGTTAGGAGGAATGTGGCTGGGATTGCCACGGCACCTATCTTGTTGAGTGCCAACATGGATGTCCAGAATTGATGACGGCGCTTTAGGATGAGCATCACTGAATCGCCTTGACCAATGCCAAGCGACTGAAAAAAAGATGCGGTGCGGTCGGACTCGTCTTTTAGATCCTTGAATGTGAATCGGAGTTCTTCTTCTTGATCGTTTGTCCATAGCATTGCCAATTTGTCAGGGGCTTCCTCTGCCCAAGCGTCCATCACATCTATGGCAAAGTTGAAATCGTCTGGTATGTTGTATTCCAAGTTCTTGCAAAAATCTTCCATGGAATCAAATACCGTTTTCCTCAAAAATCTCTCTATCATATATCTTGTATGATTTCCTTATATTTATATATAATGTGACAAAAAAATGAATTGCACACTCTCTTCGGAATGTGTGCATGAATTTATGCACACTTTATGCAATTCCCCATTTTTCCATTCCAAATTTATAAATAATGTATGAAATCTAAAATAAAAAAAGTGTTAATTATTAGTAATTTACTCAAATAATATGCTATTGTGCAAGAAAAGGGGAGAATGATTGCACACTCTCCCCGTTTATTGTGCATTTACGATTGCACACTTTAATTTTTTTTACATTTTTAATGTCTGGTATTTATGATTATATGAGATATATCAGTCTGTATTAAGACCTGCTTTCAACCCACGAATGACAGCAGATGTGAATCCGGCATGATCCATCTCATTGAGGCCTTTGATAGATACACCGCTTGGGGTGGTTACCTTGTCGATGGCGGCTTCTGGATGCAATCCCGAACCCCGAAGCAGTGCAACGGCTCCCTCCATGGTCTGCATTGCAATTTGTTGGGCATCGTTGGGATAGAAACCCATTTCTACTCCTGCTTCCATTTGGGCTCGGATGTAGCGCATCACGTATGCAATTCCGCAACTTGCCATCATCATGCCTGGACCCACCATCTCTTCCGTACATATATTCACATAGCCTACCAGCTCATATAGTTGACGCACTTTCTCGATGGAATAGGAAGAGGAACCAACTCCAGGAGAAATGAATGTCATGCTCTTGCAGTATTCGGCTCCTATGTTTGGGATTACGTAAAACAACTGACGGTCAACGGAATAAGCGCTACTGCTCAGAAAACTTGCAAGTTGACTTGTGGTAACTCCTGCAGCGTCGGACACGATAATCTGGCGGTTAAGGTCGAGATTCACCTTTATCTCATCTACAACAGTCTCAACCAACCATGGCTTCACAGCAATAATCACAATGTCGGCATCTTTTACTGCCATCGCATTGTCGGTGAATGTATTAATCCCCGGGTATTGAGTCGCAAGTGACTTAAGCGTCGCTTCGTTGCGGTCACCCACATGGATGTCAGACATGCTCTTGAATATAGGGTTTTGAACACCCGACATCACTGATTTTGCCCAGCCTTTGATTAACGCACCGCCCATATTGCCGGCACCGATTACTGCTATTCTCATCGTCTTAATATGTGTTTCAGTTGTATTCTCCCTAGATTAAACTAATTCACGATTAGTGATAAAGCGTCAATTTGCTGATTGGAATTCTTTTAAGAAACGAATGTCATTCTCAGAGAACAAACGAAGGTCCTTTACTTGATATTTCAAGTTGGTGATTCGCTCTATACCCATGCCGAATGCGTAGCCCTTATATTTTGTGCTGTCTATGCCATTAAGCTCGAGGACGCGTGGATGAACCATTCCGCATCCGAGAATTTCTACCCAGCCTGTGTGTTTGCAGAAGCCACATCCCTTGCCACCACAAATGTTGCAAGATATATCCATCTCTGCAGACGGCTCGGTGAATGGGAAGTAAGAAGGACGAAGACGAATCCTGGTGGCTTTGCCAAACATCTCCTGGGCGAAAAGAAGCAGGACTTGCTTCAAGTCGGTGAAAGAAACTTGCTCGTCAACGTATAATCCTTCTACTTGATGGAAGAAACAATGGGCACGAGCAGATATGGCTTCATTCCTGTAAACGCGTCCGGGGCATATTATGCGGATTGGAGGTTGTTGGCGTTCCATAACACGACTTTGCACAGAGGACGTGTGGGTACGAAGAATGATGTCTGGATGGCTCTCTATGAAGAACGTGTCTTGCATGTCGCGTGCAGGGTGGTCGTCGGCAAAGTTCATAGCACTGAACACGTGCCAGTCATCTTCTATCTCTGGACCTTCAGCAAGGGAAAAACCGAGGCGAGAGAAGATGTCGATTATCTCATTTTTCACTATGCTCAAAGGATGACGAGTCCCTAAAGGAATGGGATAACCACTACGGGTTATATCCATATCGACATCTACGTTGTCGGCTGTGGACAATTCTGCACGAATGGAGTTGATCTTATCGAATGCCTTGGTCTTCAGCTCATTGATCTTTATCCCCACTTCCTTCTTGGCTTCTGCCGGTACGTTGCGGAAATCTGCCATCAGTGAAGATATCTGACCTTTCTTGCTTAGATATTTGATCCTTAACTGTTCTACATCGTCAAGCGTCTTTGCTGTCAGTGAATTTATCTCAGATAATAGTGCCTCAATCTTTTCTAACATAATAGTGTCCTTTTGTTCCTTTAAAAAAATATTGGTTATTATAATGCAAAGTTACACAAAAAAATCAATAGATTTGTCATTATCGTATAAAAATACATCCTTTTATTTTTTTTGATACTTTCCTTATTTGATATTAAATAAAAAATAGGTATTTTTGCATGAAATTCATGTGAGAATTGTTTTGAGGCTTTAATCCAAAGTTGATGTTGATTACAAATCGTTTATGTTTAACCGAAGATTATTTGTCATGGACGTAGCGCCAATTTGTGGCGTGGCATTGTTACTTTTTACCTTATTGCTCACTACGAGTTGTTCGGAATGTAAGTCCGCAAAAGAAGATGATGAACAGTTGGTTGATACGATCCCAGCTGATTCCATGGTTGAATTGTTGCTTTTCGACAAAGAGAAAGTGCCTGAAACGGTAGATGCCAACTTCGATGATTTTCTATATGCATTCATCACTGATGAGGATTTTTTCTACCAGAGGGTTAAATTTCCTCTGCCTGTTAATGACAATGGGATAGAGAAACATCTGACCAAGGCGCAATGGGACGACTCGGAATTGTTCAGGAATCAGGATTTGCTTTCATTTGTATATACCGACCCGTCCGATCTCAGATTGGTGAAATCCGACAGCCTTACGGATGTGTCGATTGAGTGGATTGATTTCAAGAATCTATCTGTAGATAAATATGTATTCCACCGCGACAAGCAGTGGATGCTCATGAATTTGATAAAAACGTCGAAGGTGGAGGAAAAATATACGGATTTTGCCGATTTTTATGTCAAGTTTATGACCGACAGCCTGTTCCGCGACATATCAGTGTGCCAACCTCTTACTGTCGTTTCACTTCCACAAGGGGAGATGAGTGAGGGGGGGACAGAGAAACTGACCCTGGAACAGTGGCACGAACTACATCTGGAAATGCCTATGCCAAATGAGAAATTGGCACTCTTGGATTATGACCACAATCTCTCAGATACGACCAAATTGAACTTGCTTGTAAGAAGTGTCTATGAGCCATTGTTTGCCACATATAAATTTCAGATGGTTAAAGGTTCCTGGATGCTCTATGAAGTGGAATTCTGACAAATGAGTTTTGTCGGTTTCGATTATTTGAATGTAAATCATCAGTATAATGCAAAAAACACACAATTATAATCTCGTAAACAATAATACGTTTGGAATTAAAGCCTGTGCAGAGTGGTTCCTGGAATACGACACGGTTGAAGAACTGAAGTCTGTGGTATGCGAACTTCAAAAGCCGGTACTTCATATCGGGAGCGGAAGCAACTTGCTTTTCACGGGTGATGTAAGTGGCACTGTGCTACATAGCAGAATCAGTGGCATTGAAATTGTTTGTGAGGACGACTATTGTGTACGCCTGAAAGTGGGTGCTGCAGTCGTATGGGACCAATTGGTTGAATATGCAGTGAACAAGGGATGGGGCGGAATTGAAAACCTTTCGCTTATCCCCGGTGAAACGGGTGCGGCGGCGGTTCAGAACATCGGAGCGTATGGAGTAGAAGTAAAGGATGTCATCGCCGCTGTCCATGCTGTAAGCCTTGAAAATGGCGAAGACCGCGTGTTCGGGAAAGATGAGTGCAATTATGCCTATCGGCAAAGCATATTCAAGAACGAACTCAAGGGGAAATATGCTGTCACTTACGTGGAAATCTGCCTTTCTAAACATTTTGAGCCTAAACTCAATTATGGCAATATCAAACAGGCCTTGGGCGACAAAGTGGCTAACCCGGAAAACGTTCGTAATGCGATCATACGCATAAGAAACCAGAAACTTCCCGACCCGAAGGTAATGGGAAACGCTGGTAGTTTTTTCATGAACCCCGTTGTGGATCGCTCAAAATACGATGAGTTGAAGGAGATATATCCGGATATGCCCGCTTATGTCCTCGACAATGGAGTGAAAATACCGGCTGGCTGGCTTATAGAGCAGGCAGGATGGAAAGGACGAGCCCTCGGTAAGGCTGCGGTTCATGATAAGCAGGCACTGGTGCTTGTGAACCGTGGTGGCGCGGAAGCTGGCGACATAGTGAAATTGAGTGATGAAGTAAGAAAAGCGGTACTCGACAAATTTGGCATTTCCATCTCACCCGAAGTAAACTTTATTTGAAAAACTTTTAAAGATGACAGAAAAGAACAGATATAGCATGAAGATTACTCTTCTAGGCACTGGTACATCTACCGGAGTTCCACAATTGGGATGCAATTGTCCCACTTGTACTTCCTTTGATCCCAGGGACAAACGTTTAAGATGTTCTGCTGTGATAGAGGTGAACGACAACACTGTGCCTGAAGGGGTTACACGTCTGCTAATCGATTGCGGACCGGATTTCAGAATGCAGATGTTGAATTTCGGCTTTCGGAAATTTGACGCCATTTTCATTACTCACGAACATTACGACCATGTTGGCGGAATCGATGATATACGGCCGTTTGCCGTCTATGGCGACATGAAAGTCTATGCCGACAACTATTGTGCAGAACATCTCAGGCAAAGGATTCCTTATTGTTTCACACCAAAGGAGATACGTTATCCAAGTGTGCCGAAAATTGATTTGGAAGAAATAAAACCTGGAGTGCCGGTTAGTGTCAACGGAGTGGAAGTATTGCCATTGCAGGTAATGCATGGGGAAATGCCAATAATGGCTTTTCGTATAGCTGATTTCGCTTACATAACAGATATGAAGACCATTGACGACAAACAGAAACAATTGCTCTTGGGTGTCAGGAACATGGTGGTCAACGGACTGCGACATGAAGAACATCCTACGCATCAGACTATACGGGAAGCTATTGCCTTGGCTGATGAATTGGGGGTGGAGAAGGCATACATCATTCACATGTCACATCATATTCAGCCACATGCAATTGAAATGGGTAATTTGCCGGAAAACCGTATTCTTGCATACGATGGAATGACATTCTCTGTGTGAGACTAATTATTGTTTTTAAATGTAAAGATTGATTTAAATGAAATTAAGAAGATATTCGCATTCCATGTATGGCCATGTGGGTGCTCTGGCGCTTTTTATATTCGTTTTTCTGAACTGCATTGGCTTAAAAGCACAAACACTTGAATTTGCACAGGAAACAATCGACGTGGGACTTACATCATGGTATCAACCCATTACGGCTACATTCAATTTCAAGAACGTGTCGGGGCATGATGTGCAGATAATAGATGTGGATCCCGGATGTGGATGCATGATGCCTACATGGACGCAAGGATTGGTAAGGGATGGTGGAAAAGGTGTGATTAACGTTACCTATAATGCTGAGATGCTTGGACGTTTCGACCACAATATCGTCGTTATTGTAAAAGGCGAAAAGCCCATATTCATACGAATGTTGTGCAAGGTGGTGAGTGAGAAGGTGGAACAAAAGAAACAAGATGATAATGGATGGAACGACGATGTCGTTGACAATAATGTGGATAATGACATTGTTGATAAACACGAGCCAGGCGAAACTCTTACAGGCCCTATAATTAGCATACCTCTCGACAGAATCGTTGTGGGTAAATACAAGGCTAGGAAATTGTACAAGGGTAAGGTGATAATTAAGAACACAGGTAACGACTTGCTGTTAATCAATGGTGTGAGACCGCTTTCCCATGCCATTGGCGTTAAGGATGTGAAACTTGGGCTGAAACCGGGAAAAATCTATACTCTTAAATTCACCCTCGACGCATGGAAAATGACATCGAAGGAGGAGCAATGCGAAATGATCATTGAGTCGAACGATCCCGCTAGAAAGAATTATTCCATATTCATTTCATGTGAATGATCCTTATCGGCACAGGCATGTCTTGACGTGGACCTTAACACAGATAATTCATCCGAAATATGCAAATTATGGTGTCTTATTCAGGGAAAAAGGATTATGTGTCAGTTGTTTATCGACCACCGAACTTTAATTAATGGGTTTTTCTATGCATGAGTTTCGTTTATATTGTCTTTTTTGCAAAACAATGTAAGGACTATGGAAAAATACTTCAACACGGCAGGGCCACAAATTCTCTGAGAATGCTATTCAATCGATCCTCTGAGCCGATTCGACTTGGATGATATTCTAATGATGATTCGTCAGAAACGGTATTTCGTGCTTAATGCGCCCCGCCAGGCCGGCAAGACATCCTGCTTGCTCACACTTCATGACTATTTCTACAAGGAGGTATCAGAAGAACGTAAATAAGTGGTTTAGTATTTATTCATTTATAGAATATCCCCATTGATTTTCCACTGATCCCATATAAAGCTAAAAATGTAAACAAAAAATGAAGACGTAGGGTCTTCATTTTCTTATTCCTTTTCCTGTTTCTTTATATGTTCGTCAAGTTGGATTTCACGTTGCCTTGGAATCTGCACTCCATACAGTGGTTTCACTGTTTCGAGATCTTCCCTTATGCGTCGATGACGTGATTTTATGCTGTCGCTGTCGGTAACAGCTACGCTGACAATAGGATTACCGCTCTCTTTTATGTCGGATTCGGTCTCTGGTTTCGAGTTGGAAATGCGTGAATCACTCTTTTTCTGACATCTGCAACTGGTGAATCCGAGCAGGGCCATTGTAGATGCCGCTATTGCTGTGGTGAAAAGTCTGATTTTCTTCATGTGGTGATGTGGATTGGTTGGCGTCATTCAATGACGCCTCTTTTATTAATGTTTCGACAAATTCTTTACCGGACCGTTATCTGTAGGAGTGTTCGTGGTGTTGGATTTCCAGGTTTCAACCGCTCCTGTAAATGGCACACCGTATTCCAATGGCTGAATCATATGTTTGCAACTCGACAGACCGAGACAGGTCAGAATAGTAGAGGCTGTGAACAAAACTATCTTTCTTGCTATTTTCATCTATGTGGTATGTTTTGTGTCATTCTTCTGCTATACGTTTCAGATGACAGATAAGCAACTTGCCATCTTGGTCGCGCAGATGCATGGCATTGCCTTGGCAATAACGAAAATGTTTGCAGTCTTTGCACTCACCGTTCTTCATCCATGAACGGTTGCGGTGAGGAAGATAGCGGTTTTCCCATACATCCATGAAGTCATCTTCATAGATGTTACCTTGGTTGTAGTCGGCTCTTATGCTGGCACAAGCGGCTATGGCACCGTCTGCCATGACAGACCCTACGGTGATTCCGGCTGAGCAATGGAAGAAATGGTCGCGGATGTCGCCTTCATAATTGCCCATATATCCTTCACATCCGAACGCGGCACGAATCTTGCCTTCTTGACGGGTTGACTTTATGAAATCAAGCAACCCCCTGAATTCCGCATTGCTTAATTGGAATAAAGGTTCCTTTGCTGCCCTGCCTACAGGGAAAATGGTATAAAGACGCCATTTGGTCAGACCCTTGCTTATGAGATAGTCGCGAATCTGTGGCAGACTCTCGTAATTGCGCTTGTGAATGCAACTTACGGCATCGAATATGAAATCACGACTTGCCTCGGCTTTTACAAGCATGTCGATGGCTTCGTCTGTCTTGTCGAAACTGTCTTTATGCCCACGAAGCCAGTTGTGGTCGTCCTTCATGCCGTCCAAACTGATGGCAAGCGAACTTAATCCGTGGTCGAGTAGGGCGTCGAGCTTTTCTTGGGTCAGATACAGACCGTTGGTGACCATACCCCAAGGAAAACCCCTGGAATTGATTCCTTCAGCACATTCCACAATATCGTCACGCATCAAGGGCTCACCGCCACTGACTATCACAAAAACCTTCGAAGGGTCGGTCTTCTGGCTTATTGAGTCGAGCACACGGAAAAAATCTTCTTTTGGCATGTCTTTCACGCCTGCCAACTGCTTGCAATCGCTTCCACAATGACGACAATGCACATTGCAACGCAACGTGCATTCCCAAAATAGTTGTCTGAGTGGATGTTCGTGCTTTATGTCATTCGTAATATAGCGGGCACACTCCAACGCGATTTTTCTTTTAAGCGCAAGCTTATATTTGTTTTGAACGGATTTCATCGCTATTTTCTTGGAGGTCCATAAACGAGTTCGATTGTCTTCAGTTCTTCAATGCGATTAAGAAGATATGCGTGATTCTTTTTTAATTGTGCCTGATGCTCAAAGGCTGTAGCTATCTCCGCTTTCTTTGCCTCTATCTGGTTTTCGGTGTCGATAATCTGTTTTGTCAGTTGCTTCTGGGAACCGCAACTGCCAAAGCCTAACCCTACCATCAAGCCAGAAAGCAGTATCGATATGGTCTTACGTATCTTTTTCATGTTTATTATGATTTATTGTCGTATGGATTCCAAACGCTTAATTTCTTTTTCATCTTCGGCAACAAGGTCTTTCAGACGATTTATGTCGCTTTTTACACTCGTCAACTGAGAATCCAAAGAGCTTAGCTCCTCTTGAAGCGTGTTTAGTCGTACCTGCAGCAATTTACTGCTGCCACAACTGCTGAACATCAGAACCGCAGCAAAGATGGCTGAAGATATTAACATTATTGATTTCGTCTTTTTCATATTGTCATGTTTTTGTGTGGTTTGTATGATTCTAAAGAAGATGTGTTTGTAACTATTAGGGTAATTGTTGGAATTTTATCACGTTATCTTAATACAGGAGGCCCATAGACCTTTGGAGGATTCTTCAAGGTCTCTATGATGTTGAGGTAATTGGCATGTTTAGATTCCAGTTGTTTGACATTCTCTTTCAGTGTGTTGAGTTCCGTTTTTCGCTCGTTAATCAGTTTTTCGGCCTTATCTATTTTCTTTGTCATCTGTTTTGCAGAATAACAGCTGAAGAAACCCATGCTAACCAAAATGCCAGAAAGCAACATCGATATTATTTTATGTAATTTTCTCATGACTAAAACTTATATAATATTCTCAAATGCAAATATAATTGTTTTTTTTAAATAAATCTTTTTTGGGAAAAAATATTATTATTTTAATTCAACAAATATCGCAAAAAAAATCCAATTGACCATAGCCAATTGGATTTTCTGTGGATATGTGTGTCTTATCTGTGTGCAATAGCGTGATTTGCGCTTTTGGTAGTGTTAGTTACGTTGCGAGTTACGCTGTTATTGTTGTTTCGACCAATTGTAACGTTGTTGCCAGAATTGCCGTTGTGATTGTTGTTGTTTCCGTAATTTTGATTGTTGTTGCCAGAATTGCTGTTGTGATTGTTGTTGTTTCCGTAATTTTGATTGTTGTTGAAAGTGTTGTGATTGGTGTTATTATTATTGTTCCCGTAGTTGTGATTGTTGTTATTGTTATTGTTATTGTTTCCGTGGTTGCCCCCAGGGTTTCCTGAACGGTGTGCGTAGAAGTCTTGTCCCTTGCGGTTGTTGCCTCCCTTGTAGCTTACGTAAATCGTTGGACGAGTGTTGTAGAACAATCCGTGATTCGTGTATTTGCTGTAGATTGGATGATGCCAACTGCCATTTATCCAGGACAATGGACGATAGAAGTAAGTCAGGTTGATGAAAAGGTTGTATTGAGTTGTGGTCAGGATGTAGCGTATGTCTGAATTACGACGTGCCCACCAAGAACCATATACTTCGTTATAATTGTTGACACTCAAGAAATAATCAAGGTTTATTTCATATATCATCTCGTATTGTGCTGCTGACAAACCAAGTTCGTATGCCATCTTGTCGGAAAGGAAGAGGGCTTCTTTTTGAGCCTGGTTGAAAGGAAGTGCTGCGGCAGAGATAGTCATGACCATCATGCTTGCCAAAACTAACATCTTTTTCATATCGCTTTCTTTTTAAATGGTTAATAATTCGTTCGTTTGTTGTTTTGACCGTATTTTTAATACTTTGTTTAATGCTGTTTTCATGTTTTATCCCTATTTTGACAGGGGAAATCACGAATTGGGAAAGTGAATTCCCTACTGGATTGAATAGGAAATTCCCATGAATGATTTCAGTCAACGTTTTTGCCAACAACAACGTTTTTTTGCGAATTTCTTCTAAAAATAATTTGCAATTTCATTTAATTAAATTACCTTTGCAACTGAAACAATTTACGTATTGATAAGTTATAGCCGGGATTTGGATCGATCGGGATACTCATCAAATTATTTCTGAAAACCGAGAATGTTTCGTTTGTCAATGGCGGGCCACGCCCCTTTGGGGTAACGAAAGTCGGTGGATTACAAAGACATACGAGCCCTCAAATCTTATTCTTTCGGAGTTTCATCACGTCTCCGCCCGGCTTTATATATTAAGAAGGCAGTTGAAAGACTGCCTTCTTATACAAAAATAAAAAAAGCAAGGAAAGTTGCCGGAGTGGTCGAACGGGCCGCACTCGAAATGCGGTGACCGGGTAACTGGTCCGGGGGTTCGAATCCCTCACTTTCCGCTTAATGTGAGGGATCGACGCTGTGAAAACAAGTCAATCCCTCACTTTCCGCTTAATGTGAGGGATCGACGCTGTGAAAACAAGTCAATCCCTCACTTTCCGCTTAAATAGATGTTGAGACACTGTCGAAAGACCCGGTTTTAGCATATATTTTTGTTTACGGCAGTGGGTTACCCTGCGATGGACGGTATAAAGACCACTGTTTCATAAAATGAGCTTTGATAATCTGAGATTCATAAAAAAGGCGCTCACGATTATTGAAAACTCTCCCAAATAGGTGTGCATATCTTTATTCCAGCAGGCATACCTGTACGACCAGAATTAATTATATAAGGGTCGCACGACGCAAAGTTTACCAAACGTAAAGCTGCTGAATTGTTAGAACGACCAATTGCCGAGCTAATTCTTTTACTTCTGGAGTATTGCGGTTGAGTAGTCCAAATGGAAGTTGGAAATATACATTAAGAGTCAGTATTAACTCCTCTCGTGCCCACAATGTTCTTTGCATAGTAATATTTTTAAACTTTTCAGGTGTTATAAAAACAAATTTGCCCTCGCCGATAACACAATCCCTATCCGCGTTAGCGGAAAACAATCTATATAATCCCGAAAATCCCCGTCATTTAAATCTCCGATGGTATGGGAAATAACTGTGATATCTGTGTAAGATGTTTTTGTCCGCATGGAGAAACTTGTAGCACGGAAATTGCGATAACTGCTTGGTGCAGTGCCACTACCTATTATCTTGCGCTTATGTTGATGTGAATGTTGGCTGGGAAGGCAAAGGAGATGTCCTGCCGTTGGTTTAGGTTCTGTTGCATGGTTGAGAGAGAAGCACGTGGCTTGGCGTGGTAAATACGTCTTCCTTGGTAATATATGTTTACGTGTTTGCGGAAGTTGATGTGTTGGGGATTCAGTCCGATGGTGAGGGAAGAGTAGTCGCAGCGGTCGATGTGGAAGTTGTTGCCTTTGCGGTGGACGCGTACCACTTTGCCTTTCTCCATCTCGTCTATAGGGCAGGAGAGATTGTAGAAATGTGGTTTGAGCACATCCGCCTGTTGCCATACGATGTTGTCGGGGTATGTGTCACGTAAGTATTGTGCCATCCATGCCACGGCAAGAGTGTCAGAGCGGTCCATCCAGTGCCCCTTCCCCTGCACTATATGTCCTTCGTGTATGTAGCCGTTGGAATCATGATTATGCAAGGAGTCGAGTTGCAGGATTCGTGTGCGGCATTCGTTGTTTCTGTTATATGCCGCGTCGTTTTCGCCACACCACACCATGAACGGGAGGTTGCGCAGGTTGAGTAGCGACACGTCGCCTGGATGACCCGCCATCATGGATGCCGCCGCCCAGTGGTCAGCCATCCGAGGTGCCAGACGCCACACGCCGTCGCCACCTGCCGAATAGCCCATGACATAAACCTTGTCGGGGTTTACATCCAGGAACGCTACCATCATGTGGATTACCTCTTCATAGAGGCGGTCACATTCAGGACGGAAATGGAGATCCCACGTATCGAACGGAGGCCTTGGGCATAGGTATACCCCTTCAGCCGGAGTATAGAGCCACCATTGGTTGCGCCACTGGCTGTCGTTGAGTTCTACCGGTGCCCCTCCTCCTCCATGGAGCGATATGTAGAGGCTTCTGCCGTCTGCCGGCTTGTCTCCGAACACATCCCAGTGGAGGCGCATAGCTAGCGAGTCGACCGAGACGGACTTGTTCTCGTAGGCGTCATGCATGACTGTGCGCACCGAATCTTTCCATTGCTGACAGAGTGCGGTTCTCCATTCATCGTAGTGCTGTGCGTGGGTGAATGACGGGTTCGTGCACAATATGATGAGCGTTGTAATAAAAAGGGCAGGTTTTTTCATGATGCAAAGATAAAGAAAAAAATAATAGTGGCATAAAATTTATTGCAAGCTTGGTAGTGAATGTAAGATAAATAATGCAACCATTTCCGACCGCATTAGATAGGTATTTGGGGCAACTTATATATAATTCCCATTATTTATCAAGGGCAAATGTCAAAAGACTTTTCCAAATTTCCTGCCCAATTTCCTGCCCAATTTCTTTAGCCCAAATTTCTTTGTATTCGAAACATTTAAATAACATTAATTTTTTGGATTGTATGTTTTTAAATCGTAACTTTGTCGCTTGAGTAATAAACATGTATTTTAATTCGTTATTCTGTCAACGATAATTGGATGGTATGATGTGCTTATTCCTCTTTGGGAACAGTGTTAATTTAGTCCTTGCTTAATGATAAGTCATTTGAAATATGTAGTCCTGTTGGCTCTGTGTTTTATGGAGTCAATGTGTAATGCTTTTGCCCAAAGGAACCAAAGACATCAAAGCAGTCAAAGAAGCCACAAAGAAATCAAGTTTGGTCAGCCAAGCCCTGAAGATCTGAGGGCCATGCCCGACAGGAGTGCACCCGACATACAGCCACCAGCCATGTTCATGACCTCTGCACGTGAAACAGGACCAGGGTTGAAGGGTATTGACGTGAGTCATTATCAGGGAAGAATCAATTGGGATGATGTGGCTCGAGATACAAGAATTACATTCGTTATACTCAAAGCCACCGAAGCCAATAATTTCGTGGATGACACCTACCGGCACAATTTGTCGGAGTGCAAACGGCTTGGAATCCCTGTTGGAAGCTACCATTTCTATAGAGCAAATGTCGATGCTGAATCGCAGTTCAGAAATATTATACGTAACATAAATCCTCAATTACAAGATATCTTGCCGGTTATCGATGTCGAACTCACCAATGGAGTATCGCAGAACCTCTTCTTGAATAGGCTTGAAGAACTATGCGACTTGGTAACAAGAGCTTTTGGAGAACGGCCAATTATTTACACCGGACGTAATTTCTTCAACCAATATTTCGACAATGCCCGATGGAGGCATTATAAGTTCTGGATTGCAGGTTACATGTCTTCCCAGCCACAATTGGAGGGGGGACGCGACTATATTTTCTGGCAGTATTCCGACAAAGGACGCGTAAATGGAATTAGAGGTGATGTCGATATGAATCAATTTGTTAATGGACATACGATTGACGACATCAGATATCATCGTCGAAGATAAAAAACTGTTAATGAAGAAGACATCTATATCATTGATATTGGCGTTTGCCATGATTACGCTTCATGCTCAAAACGTGGAGTATTCGAAAGAAGATAGCACGAAGATCGTCAAAATACTTACCGACGCTCAAAAAGCCGATGTGGGCAATAGCTCAATGATTTATTTCGGCAAAAAGTTCTTGGGGGTGCCTTACGTGGCCCACACCCTGGAAAACGGAGACTTGGAACATCTGATTGTCAACACGCGAGGATTGGATTGTACCACTTTTGTGGAAACCGTGTTGGCACTCAACATGTGTTACGAGTTGAAGCAAACAGGATTCGACGATTTCTGCGATAACCTCAAGAAAATAAGGTATAGGGGAGGAAAGTTGGTTGATTATACGTCAAGGCTGCATTATTTCACTTGGTGGGGAGAGGATAACGAAAAAATGGGTATCGTAAAGGCTGTGGTTGACGTGAACCCTAATACTCCATTTTCTGCTTGCCAGGAAATAAAAGTGAATTACATGACCAAGAATCCCAACTTATACAAGCAACTGAAAAACCATCCCGATTATATTCCCTTAATAAAGAAATATGAAGATGAGTCAAACGGGAGTACTTATAGATATATACCTAAATCAAAACTCAACTTGAGCAGGAATTCATTAGGCCTTTATGTTCATGACGGAGACATTATCAGTATCCTAACCAGCAAAGACGGGCTTGACACGTCACATATAGGAATGGCGTTTTGGCAAGGTGGCAGATTGCACATGATGCATGCGTCAAGCGTTGCAAAAAAGGTGATTATGGACAACTCATTGTTATATGATTATATGAAGTCGCGTCAGACACAAATCGGAATACGTGTGTATAGGCCTATACGTCAAACGGTGGAGAATGACGAAAATCCTTAATCGTCAATCATTCTTTTCGATTATCTTGCGGCCACATATTTCTTTATAATCACACCATTTGCATGAGTCTTCATTTGTGGACTGGACAAACGGAATGGTTTTGTCGAGTATCTCGTTCGTCAATTTGACCAATTCACCATGAAATTCTTCTTTTGCCTGTGTTGCAAAGTCTGTGATGTAATATTTGTTTTTTTGTTCCCCTAGTTTTATTATGCTTGGTTCTTCTTTGCTCGGGTCGTTATCTTTCGATGCAGGTTTTATGTACATCAAGGATGGTGCCACGGCTTTTTTGCAATGTTCCGTGTAGATGTCGCAATAATAAAATGTCTGGAATATGTGATATGGCCTATGGCCTTTTGTCCTGTCGAAAAGCTTCGAAATGTCGTTGGCTGATTGACCGGTTGCGCTTGTCTTGTAATCGACGATTCTATGGCGTTCACGTAAGGGGTCGCCTACGTGTATGGTGTCTATGCGGTCGATGATTCCGCCAAGACGAATGGTCATGTCGTTGATGGTGAGAAACATCTCATGGGATTTGTCCTCCAGGCCTTCTATTCGTAACGGGCATAGATGAGAATCGTATTCCAACTGTTTCTTGACATAACTCACGATAACTTCGCGATTAAGCCATTGCTCGCCATTGTACAGAGATACGATATCGACATCCTCATTTATCTTGAAGAAATTTTTCTTGAAACCCTTGTCAACCTCACGTCGTAACATGTCCTCATCACGACTCCATGCCAAGAGTTGCTTCGATTCCAGAATCTTGCCTACATGGCTTGAATAGATCGACTCCATGCAGTCGTGGAAGATTGTTCCAAACACGTCGTTGCCCACTTCGTCGGTCAAATCGTCCTCAGCCTTTAGGGATGCCACGTAATGAAGGTAGAAACTGAAAGGACAGTTCAGATAGGTATTTAAGGCACTTGGAGAAAAATATTTCTTTTTTTTTGCATTGGCGTCAATTATGTTGCCGTTCTCATCTACAACATTGTAGCGCTGTTTCAGTATGGAAAGTATTTTGTCGTTTTTGCTTACCTTGATTGGGTGGATGGGGGTTATCGCGACCGCCGACTCCAGCACTTTGTGCTTAATCCTGGATTCTTTGTCGAGCATGACATCTTGTTCGACTAGCAATTGGGTCATGTAGCGGCTCATGTCGCCACTGCCCACTCCGTCGGTGGAGTCGTTATAGAGCATGGCTATCTTGTCGGCACGCTGAATGAGCCGATAGAAACTGTAGGCGTAAAGACTCGAACGGGCTTCTACTGTCGTCATCCCATGTGCTTCACGAAGTGTGTAAGGGATGAAGGACGCTTGTTGCAGGTTGCTTGGAATATTGTCATCATTTACGCCAAGCATTATTACATTCTTGAAATCGATGTTCCTCGTATCCATAAGGCTCAGGATCTGAATGCCTTCCAACGGCTCGCCGTGGAATGGTATGGATTGCCTGCGCATCACTTCGTTGACGAGACGCATCAATCGCTCTTTACTCATCTCGTTGTTGCGGATCATGCTGAATTCATCACTTGTTGCGACAGTCTCGAATATCGACCTGATGCGGTTGACTATTGCAAAGGAATTGTAAACTGATTCTTTGTAGAGTTGCTCGTCAAACAACTGGGTGGAATCTGAAGGGGTGTTCTTGAACAGGCTTGCCCCCAACCGTCGGGTAATGTCTGAAAGATATACGAGCAAGTCATTTGTACTCTGCTGTTTTGTGAATATCAATGTCAACGTGTCATCCTCACTGAACAAGTCCTCCGAAACGAACAGTATATTGTTTCTGTGGATTTCCCGATACTTGATTGTGGCTAACTCTCCAACCATTCGGCTACAATATGGATGACGAAGGATTTTCGTAACGTATGAATGTCCCCACATACGCTTTCCTCGCTCTCCAAATATCTGCAGGTCGAGAAGTGACATTATGAAACTATAGACAGGTGTGCTTGACATGGGGAATCCCATTGTCACGTTTATCTTGTATGGATTTTCGTCGTCTGCGGATTCTGGAATAGAGTGAATCATGGTTTGGAGCATGCTGGGATTACATAGAACGATGGCGGTTTCATTCATCTGCCCTTCACTGCTCACGTTTTCCTTAATCCATTCTTGAGCATATCGCACTTGGCTGTTGTCGGTAGGTGAACTAATATATGTTATGTCTTTGGGGTTTCGCATGTTGTCGTAACATCCGTTGTCCGCATTGAGGTTGTTGCCGAATTGTGCGATGTCGTGTTTTATATATCGGCCGGCTTCATAATTCGAGATGCCGTTTTCATCTGAATGGAGGTATGTGTTGTCGTAGTCCCAATAGAAGAGGGCTTTGCCGGAATTCTTCAGATATGTGAGCAGGCGCTGGTCGGTGGATGTGAGCACATTGAATCCAACGAATATGTATTTCTTCGACTTAAAACGTTCGTCAGAAAGGTTATGCTCAACCACGTCCCTGCAAAGCATTCCTTCGTAGGCAATGCCGTTTGATTTAAGCCGTTGCCTGAATCTCAGATAGATAGGGTAGAGCATGTTCCACATGGTCAGGAATTTCTCCTTTAACTTCGTCTTGGAATCTTTGTCGAACGCACCAAAATACCGCTCAATGGCTTTTTGCTGTGCATGGCTTAGATAATCAAGGCTGGTCAGTTCGTCAAGATCTTCAAGATTGCGGAAGATGTCTTTGGCATGCGACAAATTCTTGTCAATATCGTCGAAATCATTCAACATGACTTCTCCCCATGAATAAAACTCGTCGAGGGGGTGGGGGGTGAAAGGGATGCGCTCGCCTTCTTCTGACTCTTCCGTGCTCCTTGTCCCTTCTTCTGGAATGTGTGACTGCATCTCATTCACCACTTCAACATAAGAGGCATATAAATGATAAATGAGAAGCAATGGGTCAGCCTCTTCCAATTCCGACAAGTCATTATACAATTCTTTCAGGGTTTTGTAGGTGGGCGACCATATTGGACGGTCGGCCAAGTCGGATAGATATTCGTTGAAAAACAATTTGGCGCGTTTGCCGGGAAATACGATGGTCAAATCACGCAGTTGTCCATTGTAATGTCCATATATGTCGGATGCAACTTTTTGTAGGAATTTCATCTTGGAACTTATGTTATTTTCTGAAATTGATTTTGCTTTGTTATTATGGCTTAACCTCAAAAATGCTTTCTTTTCTTATATACCAAAGATAGCCTTTTACTTTTTTCATGCCCATCTCTTTGAGCAGGTTCATATATTCTCGTACCTGTTCTTCGTGTGATGGGTGGTAATGTCCGGTTTTGTAATCGATCACTATGGTGGTGTCGTCGTCGGTAATGATGCGATCGGGACGACGTATGCTGGTAATGCCGTCTTTGTCCTTGAATATTATGTCTTGTTCGTTGATTACGGTCCAGTGAGGATCGAACCAGTCTTTGCTTAGTGGATTCTCGAATGATTTGTGGACGAGGCGTTTTACGTTTTCACGTTGGAAAGCATCGGCAAAGCAACCCTTGAATTCCATACGGAGTATGGCTTTGTCGATATCTTCCTCTGTATTCACATTGCTCAATATCTCATGAAACAACAGCCCCTCGTTTTGATAGTTCACGCCGTCGGCTTTCATGTCTTCGCCATTGACAAAGCGTTCTGATTCGTTAGATTGCCGAAATTCGGCCCTTGACACGCCTGAATGAAAGACCACCTGTTCTGTCTCTGCCATGTTGGAGAACACGTTTTCACTTTCACTCTTCTCTTTCAGTTCTGAAGGCATGATGCCACAACCTTCATTCATGAAAATGAAATTGAGTTCATCATCTTCGCTGAACGACATTGAAGAAGGCATTGAGCGAAGCATCACGTCGTACATCGTCGTAAGGGCTTTGTCGTTGTCGACAAACAAATGGTCATCTTGATTCAAAATCATTGTTTTTATGTCTTCATCTGTAAGTCCCTTATTCTTTTTCTTCAATTTTGCTATTGAATTGCTTGTGTTTGAGTCATTGCTGTCTGAAATGACGATCAGGTTCTTGGATGCACGGGTAAAAGCGACGTATATCATGTTCAAGTTATCGACATACACTTTCAGGTATTCTTTTTTTATCTCTTCGGAATAGACGCTATTGATCGCATCCTTGGATCTCGGGATTGGAACCAAGGGAAGGTCGTCGAAAGGAGAGGCACCACTGCCTTTGCACCATATCAGTTCTCCGGTTTTGAACATTTTCCATGAACAGAAAGGCACTATGACAGTATGAAATTCCAATCCTTTTGACTTGTGGATCGTCATTATCCTTATGCCGTCCTCGGTACGGACGTTTATCGTCTTGTGAGAAAGAGTTTCGTCCCAGAACGTAAGAAAACTGTCAATGTCGGTCATGCGATCATCGATGTATTCGTTCAGATAATCGAAATAGGCAAAAAGATAGGAGTCTTGCCCTTTTAATTGGTCCAGGCCGAATATGCTGTAGAGCCGTTCGCACAGTTCATATAGGGGCACAATTTCCAATTCGTTTATGTGCTGGATGAAATTTGGAGGAAGGAAAGAGTTTTGTTCTTCTGTCGAAAGTAAAAACACTTTGTTCGGGTCATCAGTAAACACGGTGCTACCCATCACATTGGTTTGGTAGTGATAGGTTAGGATGCTGAGCGACAAGCGGTCTTTGGGCGACACAATCACTCTTAACGCATAGATGATGGTGCTGACGGCTATTGAATTTGACAGTTCATAGGCTTGGGAACTGATAATCTTGATTGGATTGCCTTTGTCGTCACGTACGTTGTGGTCGAAATAGTCGGTTATGATCTTTACAGAATTGTTGGCTCGTATAAGAATGCAAATGTCATTTGGCGACACACCTTCTGACAAAAGTTGTTTCACGTTGTGTTCCAAACGCTTACAATGCCATTCGTTTTCGGTACTCAAGGTAGTTGATGTGGACGTAGCATTCATGTCGCCGTTTGTTTCCACCTTTGTTTCTGCAGTTTCTTTCGCCTCGGTTGAGGGAATGGGGCTCATTAGTTCGATTTTCACGAATCCCTCATTCTCATCTCGGTAAGTGGGACACTGTTGCCCACATTCATTGTATGCTATTCTTATGTCGTCGGAAGGGGAGTTTATGGTATTTGAAAAATCATCTTCCAGCACATTTGTGGCATTTTCGAAGAAACTGTTGTTGAACTCCACAATCTTACTGCAACTTCTGTAGTTCATTTTCAAGGGCTGGTCGCTTATGTTCTCAGTGAATTCCGGGTCGTGTGACAAGTTGTTGAGGATGCTCCATTCGCTATTGCGCCAGCGGTAGATGCTTTGTTTCACGTCGCCTACGAGCAGACATTCATTGTTGGAATCGAGGGAGTTCTTTATGAGAGGCTTGAAGTTCTTCCATTGAAGGCCCGACGTGTCTTGGAATTCATCTATCATTATATGGTCGAATCTGGAACCAGTGCGTTCATAAATGAATGGCACGTCGCTCCCCTCTATCATCCTATTCAGGAAATCATTGGTGTTGGAGAGGAGGAAGTCGTTGCGCTCACTTGTCACGGCCTGCACCATATTGCTTATGTTGTTGATAAGTGAAAGGTTATTCAGGTTTTTCAATGTGATGTTTGCCGAGATTATTGTGAACGTCGATTCTTCAAGAGTCTTTACCGTGTCTTTGAGCATATCGACAAAGTGTTCCATTTCCACTATGCCTATTACATTGGAATCTCTGCTCCATGCGTCGGAACTCTCCATGCAGTCTTTCACGTATTTAGCGGGGGTGATATATCCCTTGGAGGCTTGCAGGTTGGTGGATGATTCCAGTTTGGTGAGAAAACCATATATGCCTGTCGATTTTTTATGGAAGTTCTCTTCATGCAAACCCCTCTCTTCGCATATCTTCAATATGTTGCGAGCCTTCTGGTTCGCCTCATATACTGACGTCTTTATGGCATTTTCCAGCTTTTTCTGTACACCCTTGATAAAACCGGGCTCCTCTAGCTTATTACGCAATTCTTCTCCATTCTCAAGAAAATTCTCGTTGAATATGTTCATTCCGAATTTCTGCATTTCATCGGAAATGTTCCAGTTCTTGTTGTCGTTCATCTTGGAGATGACATAACTGAATACCCTTTCCTTTGTTTCTGGATTATAAACGATGGAGTCGATGACTTTGCCTACCCCCTCTTTGAGTGCTGCTTTGTTGTCGAGGTCAACACGTAGGTTTGCCGTCAGGTCTAGGTCGTGGGCCAGTTCTCTAACGATGCTCTGGAAAAACGCATCTATGGTCTGGATGCGAAAAGCATGGTAGTTGTGGATTATTCCGCAAAGGGCTATCTGGCAGCGTTCGCGGATTATTTGTTCGAGTGGCTTGCCACCAGTTTCGATTTTTTCGTCTTTTAAGGATTCCATGAGAGAATCCATATATGCCTTGGAATCCTCAAGTCCGCGACTCAACCCATATAGCTGACTCAAAATTCGCTGTTTCATTTCCAGGGTCGCCTTGTTTGTGAAGGTGACTGCAAGGACGTTCCTATATGACAATGGATTTATTATCAGATGCTTAATGTATTCTACGGCAAGCGTGAAAGTCTTTCCACTGCCTGCGGAAGCTCTTATTATTTTTAGTGTGTTCATAGTCTAACTTGGTTACTCTTCTACTTGTCTGTTCGTCAATTCGTTTACTTGTTGGTTGACTCATCAAATATATAAAACTTCTCATTCTTAGCATCGTCGGGAAGATATTGTTGTTCCACCCAGTGCCCTGGATAATCGTGAGGGTATTTATAACCGTCGTGATAGCCTAGTTCTTTCATCAGTTGGGTAGGGGCGTTGCGTATGTGTAGGGGAACTTCCAGATTTCCTGTACGGCGAACGTATTCCAGTGCTCTGTCAATAGCCATATATGCTGAATTGTCCTTTTTCGAACGTGCCAGATATACGGTCGTTTCTGCAAGAGGTATCCTTCCTTCTGGCATTCCAATGTTCGAAACGGCGTCGAAACAAGCGTTGGCAAGCAAAAGAGCATTCGGATTGGCCAAGCCGATGTCTTCAGATGCACTTATTACCAAGCGACGGGCGATGAAACGAGGGTCTTCGCCGCCTTCAATCATGCGGGCTAGATAATAAATGGCGGCATCGGCGTCGCTCCCTCTGATGGATTTTATGAATGCGGAGATTATGTCGTAGTGCATCTCGCCGTCTTTGTCATAGGCGAGAGGATTCTGAAGGACGGAGGCATTCACCAAGGAGTCGGTTATGATAATTTCAGATTGTGGCGTAACGCCATCGTTGGGATTGTCGTGGCTTTGTATGGCCAACTGGGAGTTGACGGTCACTTCAAGTATGTTGAGCAATTTGCGCGCATCACCACCGCTGAGCCTTAGCAACGCACCGCTCTCCTTGAGCACGATTCGTTGATTCTTGAGTATCTCATCTTTAGTAATGGCTCTCTCTACCAGTTTCAGCAGACATTCTTTGTCAAGAGATTTCAGCACATAAACCTGACAACGGCTCAACAACGGACGTATCACTTCGAATGAGGGATTTTCGGTGGTCGCTCCGATAAGGGTTATGATGCCTTTTTCAACGGCTCCAAGCAAAGAGTCTTGTTGAGACTTTGAAAAACGATGAATCTCGTCGATAAACAAGATAGGATTGCCGTTTTTGGCGAACAACCCACTATGCGACTTGGCACGACCAATTACTTCGCGAACGTCCTTGACACCGCTTGTGACTGCACTTAATGTGTAGAAGGGCACTTCTAAAGTCTTGGCTATAATGTTTGCCAAGGTGGTCTTGCCTACTCCGGGAGGTCCCCACAATATGAAAGAAGACACTTGACGCTGGCTAATCATGCGGTTGATCACACCGCCTGGCCCCACCAAATGCTCCTGACCTATATATTCTTCAAGCGTCCGTGGACGCATTCGCTCGGCTAATGGTGACATTGTTAGATGCTATATTTTCTCATTGATTAATGTTATAGCAAATTTAGATATAATTTCCGAATTATAAGCCAGTCGGGATAAAGAATTATGTTTTCTTTAGAGGAAAGATAAAAAAATACCATATTCAGCATATTTCTTTAATTAGATTATCTCTGATTTCTGGCTTTCACCATGTTTGTGCTTTTTTCAAGGATATTCATAATAGTGATATATTGTTTTAGGAATTGAATAAAAGATGCTGGATTCGTGTATTCCGTGTATTTTGACAACATCATATCTATACCAACAAAAAGTGAGACGCAACGAATATTGTTGTGTCTCACCTTAAAACATCCCTTTTTTTCTTATTTGAGAAGGTTGTTTAGAGCCTCGCCGGCCTTGTTAAGTTCCTGCTTTGCATTTTCAATAGCCTCATTGCCTGCTTCTTTGACTGCTTCAATCTTATCAGCATTCTTCTCTACCACTTCAGCGGCTTTTTCCTTAACTGCTTCACCGGCTTCCTTTGCAGCCTCGACAGCACCTGCGGAATTCTCCTTGATGGTATTTCCTATCTCTTTGGCTTTTTCTACCGCGTCACCAGCTTTTTCGGACACTTTTTCAGAAGTGCTTTCAACACCAAGAGCCTCGCCTGCCTTGTTAATCAAATCGCCGGCATCAACATTCTTTACCCAATCAAGAGCACCTTGTACGTACTTGTTGTCGCCAACAACAGATGTAACCTTCTCTGCGTTTTCGCTCAAGAATGACTGAATCTTTTCCAGAACGCCCTTTGCCTCTTCGGCTTTGCCGTCATCTAGCAAACTTTGTGCCCATTCCTTGGCGGAATCAATCTTACCTTTCAAACCTTCACCATCATTGGATTCCAGTGCTTTTGCAAGATCCTCACCCAGTTGCTCTGGAGTCTGCTCTTCTGTTCCTTCTACTGCTTCTTCAATTTTTTCTCCTTCTGCCTCAGTAGCGGCGTCTTTCTTGCTGTCTTTGCAAGAAACGAATGTGAATGCAGCTACAGCTGCAAGCATTAAAAATACTTTTTTCATCTCTTTAAATAATTAATTGGTTAATAAATATGGTAACTAAAAAAACAATAATTATTCTTGTTTAAAATCGGATGACCGATGTGAGTTAAACATGTCGTTCACTTTTTCAATTCCTTGGCTTACGGCATCGCCATTGTTGTTGCTATCATGGCTTTCTGATCCTATCGTTTTGCCACTTGCATCATACTCCAACTCGTAGTTGCTGGCACTAGGTTCCCTTTTTAAGTCGTTCGTTTTTTTTGCTGTCTTTTCATGAATCTTTTCTCCTGCATCGTCGGATACGTTCACTTTATCGGAATTTCCATTATGGCGTGTGGCGCCTGCCACTTTGGATCTGCCTTCTGAATTCACGGTCGTCCTTTCCGACAATTCTCCAACTTCCTTAAAAACAGAGGTTTTATTCATCATGTCGTCAGCATTGAAACCTCTTACCCATTCATTCAATTCCTGAACATATAGGCTGTCGCCTATGACAGAATATGCCTTGTCGGTGTTTTCGCATAGAAACGATTGAAGCTTGTCAATAATGCCTTTTGCTTCTTCTCCCTTGCCCTCGCTCAACATGTTTTTTGACCATTCCCTTGCTTCGTCAATCCTGGCCTTCAACACCTCTCCCTCGTTGGTTTCAAGTGCTCTTTTGAGACATTCACCCAATTGCTCTGGATCCTGAACGTCAACTTCCCATGCCTTTTCTGCGATTTCTCCTCCTTCTGAAAGTGTTTTTTGCTGATTCTCTGTGCAAGAAAAAAGTGTTAACGTTGCCACGACGGCAAAGATTAAGGACTTTCTTGTCATTTCTTTCGTTGATACTATAAATGTTGTCAAATTACTTGTCATTTATCGCCTTCTTCTACTTCTATGTCGTCATCCAAAGCATCTGCCATGTCTTCAGCCACATCTTCTGCATCATACTCAAATTCATCATCATAATCATCAATATCAGGAACTGGTGGACCATATACATCTTCTATCATTTCCATACTGTCTCTAAGTTCATCAATTTGATTTTGGATGTCGTTGTTCACGTTCTGGTTTCCATTCTTCTTGACACATCCGCCATAAAGGAACATCAGTGTGACAGATGATGCGTATAATAGAATTTTTCGTAATATCTTCATAGCCGATTAAATTTCTGGATATCTACTAATTCTAGTCCCATAGACATTCGTCAAGAGCAACGGAAATGGCTTTCTTGTCCATCTTCTGTCCTATGAATACCAACTTCTGCATACGGTCGCCGTATTCGTCATCCCAGTCGCGTTGTAATCCCGGGTTGTTGGCCTTGAATGCTTCCAACTCGTCGGCAGGCATCGTGGCATACCAGGCACCTGCATTTTGCAGACCGACCTGACGACCGGCCTGTTCAAATACGTAGCAGGTGTCAATCTCATTCCTGAAATAACATATACCTTTTGCACGGATGATGCTCTTTGGCCATTTACGAGCTACAAACTCGTCGAACCGACCAAGGTCAAATGGCTTGCGCCTGTAATAAACAAACGTGCCTATCCCGTATTCCTCTACTTCGCCTCCGTCATGATGATGGTGATGATGATGGTGATGCCCATGTTCATGTTCTTCTTCATCGTCTTCGTCATGGTAGTGGTGATTGTGCTCTTGTTCATCATCATCTTCTTCATGGTGATGATGTTCATGTTCATCATCTTCTTCAATATCGCCTTCTACCTTGCTTATCCATGTGGCAGACGTGGCAACCGACATGAAATCAAACTTGCCGGTATTGAGAATTTTGTCAAGTTCCACGTCTGTGTAGTTACATTCTATTATTTCGGCTTTTGGCTGGAGGGTCCTGATGATCTCCTTTATTCTGCCTAATTCCTTTGGCTCTACGTCGCCAGCCTTGTTGAGAAGTATGATGTTACAGAATTCTATTTGTTGTATCACGAGGTTTTCAATATCTTCCTCGTCGATATTTTTCTTCAGTAGGTCGTTGCCCGACTGAAATTCGTCTTTCAATCGCAGCGCATCTACTACGCTCACTATGCAGTCGAGCACTGGCATTCCATTATTTGTGAGTTCCGAATCCCCCAGTTGAGGTATTGAACATATTGTCTGTGCGATAGGCACTGGCTCGCATATACCACTGGCTTCTATGACAATGTAGTCGAACTTGTGCATCTTGGCTATATCCTTCAATTGCTCAATCAAGTCCATTTTCAAGGTGCAACAAATGCATCCGTTCTGAAGGGCTACCAAACTGTCGTCTTTTGCACCAACGATACCTCCCTTTTCTATAAGATCGGCATCTATGTTTACTTCGCCTATGTCGTTTACGATGACTGCGAATTTGATCCCACGTTCATTCTTTAATATCCTGTTGAGTAATGTCGTCTTTCCGCTGCCTAGATAACCGGTAAGCAGCAAAACCGGTATGTTCTTTTGCATTTCTTTTATATGATTTTGAGTTTTTATAGTATTTTCTATCGGGTTTCAAGGCCATACAAGCCTGAAAAACATATGCTTGTCTATCAACTGGCAACTATGGCTTGTGTCACTTGCTCTTCGTTATGTTCCAAAATCCCAAATCCAATTCAGCCTCCACTTCTTCTTCTATGTCGTCGGGCAGGTTGCAGAAAAAATCGATGCCGGTGCGCTTTTCCAATTCGTCGATGCTTATTGCATAGTCTCCGAAATTCGTGTTCTTGTCCATCACATTCTCGTGAACGGTCCAGAATGCCATGGCATGATATTTGTCCGTACTTTTGTTGTAGTGGAGGAATGCCATGTAGAAGTATTTCGGTACTGGCAGATTGTAGCTTCCGCTTGCACAGGTGCGGTCGGTATATACTCCGCTAATAGTCTGACCGTCAAGAGTTACGTCGCTTATCGTGGCGGCTTTGACCACATAGAGCGTGTCGCAACGGGTGTCGCAATAACTGCCGGCAAACTCCCGGGTCTTTTCTTCCATACGTTCCCAGAGCACGCCGTTGTGGTTTTGGTATTGAGGCTGCATGTTGGTCATAAAGAATGTCTGGCTGTTTTGTTCGCGTGAACAGAGGCGGTCGGCGGAAGGGCAGAGGTGTCCTCTGGAATATCCGCTTGCATATTTTGATGACGGACTTCTATATACTTCCGTGTCTTCCTTGAATGAGTCTGAACGATCCACATTCGACTCCATATTTCCTGAGTGAAGAGTGTAGCAGGTCCAGCGGTTGGCCACTTTGCTGTTATCCCATTCAAGCGAGTATGTAATTCCGTACTTGGCCGTTGATTTCACCACTACCTGGTTGCCGTTGCGGTTACTGGTTGAATAGAGGTTGCTGTTCAGATGAGGGTATTCGAGCCTGTAGGCATACGACATGTTACCACTGGTAGTTGAAGATAAGTCAAACTCTTTCCAGTTGGCGTTGGCATTGCCGTCCTCAACCACGGAACCTCCCTCAATCTGATATTCTATCTTGGTCATTTGGGAATATAGGTAGTCCTTACATTCAGATGTGTTGGACAAATGGAGTTTCATACCTACTCCAGGCAAGTATGTAATGCTTGCCAAGTCGTCGAGTGTATAGCTGACAGTCGTGCCGTCAACGAAATAGATGGTCATGGCATGTGGCTCATTGTCTTCTGGAGCATCGGCTGGTTGGATGGTCACGGTTCTGGTCGTCTGCGCAAATGTTGTCATGCCGACCATGAATGTGATAATTGTAAATATCAGTTTCTTCATAAGGCCGACATGATTTATTTGATGTATAATTTCCTCCCGTTTACTATGTAGAACCCTTTTGACGGGATGTCCACGCGTTGTCCCGACAACGTGAAGATATCGGAATCAACATAATCGAAATCTCTCTCCGTGGCTGGGTTGAGTATGCCGGTTGCATCGCCAACTATTTCTATAGGTATATAACCTTCTATATCTATTGGCGCTATTTCATCCTTTTCGTCGAATGGGATGGCGATGCCGGTGATGTTGACTAATTTACCGACGTCGGGAATCAAATACAAATCTTTCGAAATGTTGAATTTGTTGTAGAATGTATAGTTGAAGCCGTCTTTTTCAAGTAACATGGTGTTTCCGCTTTGAGTCACTTCCAGTTCTGTCATCTTTATCCAGTCGGCATAATAAGCTCCGTATTCCTCCACTTCTATGTCTTTTGGCTCAGTCGCCGGTTCGCTTATAGGGTCGGCGAACAGAATGTATTCAGTTGTCGTATTGCTGGTTGACACAAATTCCGGCATCCCTTTATAGGATGTGTGTTTGCCTATGATCCATCCAGCCACATGCTGGTTGTGGACTGGTCGTGGGTTGAACTGGCTGGAAGTCATGTAGAAGCAAATCGCACCTGTCTTATCGCGAAGGTACACCTCACCATTGTTGTTGTATATCACCCTGGCATTCATGTTGTCGGCAAGGAAAAGCCGTGCTTCAGTACCGTCGGCCAGCTTTTTGAATGATTCTATGCTGTTGACTGTTTCGCCTAGAGTGTAGGTAGTACTGACCATCTCACTGACTACTCCTCCAAGTATTGCAACAGCCTTAACCGTCGTGGTGCCGTTAATTGTGATGTCAGTCGTCTTTGTTATGGCAGTTCCGTTGCTTTGGCTTGGAGCAGTGCCGTCGGTCGTATAATATATGGTGGCACCTTCGGTTACAGGAGAAATAGTCACCTTGCGATTTGGGGTTTCGGTGGTTTTAGGCCAGAAGGTGAATGGGGCTGTGAGGGTGGGGGCTGAGATACTGCCATCAGCCACGGTATAAGTAACACTCAATCCGGCTATGCGTCGGTGACCGGATTGGCCCTCTATGGTGAAAGTCACCTTGTCGGAATTACCCAACCATGTGCCATCGGAATAGTTACCGTTATCTGTGGTGATGGTGTTGCTCTTGTCACTGTCACCGAAGGTAAGCACAATCTGTGTTATGCCCATTCCGCTTACGGTCATCGTGTTGCCGGGGTACAGACGAATTGCATTGCCGGAAGTGTAATATTTGGGGGTATTCGTGCTGTTGTTGCCGGCACCGAAGGTGACGCTAGTTGCAGCATCAATCGAATAGGTGGAACCGGTCACGTCAGCCCCATTGCCCAAGTTTTGGCTCTCTGCCGTCCATGTCGCGGTTACGTTGCCAGCCCATGCCGATAGGCCTGTAACCACAAAAAATAATATTGTAAGTATTTTGTGTTTCATATATCCGTTCTTCCGTATTGAAAATTTCTCCAAAGTTATACAATATTCATAACAAAAACAAATAATAAAATGAAATTTAACATTACATAAAAAAAGAGTGGCAGACATTAATGCCTGTCACATCTTTATGTGAGTAATATGTGTGTTCTTGGCTCTGATGCAAGAAGGAATTCTACAATAAAGTAATGGAAGGTGTCCGGTGAAATTTATCATGACTAATTCTTGGAACTACTCTTCAAGTTGTTAATTATTCTGTCGAGTTCTTCTGCGAGATAAGTGTAATCTTCGGTTTTCAGCGGACAGGTAGCAAAGCGTTCGCTCATTCCTGTGGGTATGTTGTCGAAAGCAGTCTGTTCCATGCTTTTGCCCAGTTCTGTCAGACTCACGATTTGGTGACGCTTGTCCGACTTGCCACGGGTACGTGTGAGTTTTCCCGCCTTTTCCATTCGTTGTAACAGGGGAGTGACGGTGTTCGTCTCCAGCATAAGCCTCTGGGCGATGTCGTTAACGGGCTGGTGGTCTTTCTCCCATAACACTAGCATCACCAGATATTGGGGGTAGGTGAGTCCCATCTTGCTGAGCATCGGTGTGTAGGCCTGGGTAATCAGACGGGATGCCGAATAGAGCCGGAAGCAAAGCTGGTTGTCAAGCAGTAATTCCTGATGTGCCATTTCTTCGTGTTAAGTTTTAGAATAATTATTTTAATTAAATCCATTTAATGACCGATATGGGTTAACCCAACATGGCCTGAATGTCTTTCTCGATCTTACAGGGCTTGGTCACCGGAGCATAGCGTTTGATGGTCTCGCCGTCGCGCGATATCAGGAATTTGGTGAAGTTCCATTTGATGGATCCACCCAACAGTCCCTTGGTTTTGTCTTTCAGATACCTGAAAATGGGATGAGCGTCAGCACCGTTTACGTTGATTTTCTTCATGATCTGGAAAGTTACTCCGTAGTTCAGTTGGCAAAACCCTTCAATTTCGCTGTCGCTGCCTGGATCCTGAGATGCGAATTGGTTGCATGGGAAGCCGATAACCACCAATCCCTGGTCTTTGTATTTCTGGTTCAGTTCCTCCAATCCTGCGAATTGAGGGGTGAAACCACATTTACTGGCTGTGTTGACAATCAGCAACACCTTACCTTCATAGTCGGCAAAGTCCAATTCCTTTCCTTTGCTCGTCAATGCTTTAAAATCATAAATTTTCTCCATGGTTTTATTAATTTATATCGTTTGCGATACAAAAATAGGCAAAATCTTTGTTACCGCAAGTGTTTCAGCCTAAACATTAACTGTTTTTAACATTATATCGTGCACGATATAAAATATTTTGTTTTTATTTTAAAAATTGCGAATTAAACAGTTTTCCCGTTTTTCTGAATGAGACACCCAAATTTGCAAATCCCAACAGCTATATTATTGAAGATCAAGTGTAATTCTTCTCAAATATGTTTTTGTGGAAAAACAGGAGAAAACAATCCTTCATAAAATCTGAAGACTGATTTGGATAAAAGATTTCCCCGCTATTCGCTACTGCAGACAAGCGGGGAAACAGGCTTATAGGTATTCGGCTTTGCTGTTTAAAAACTTCCTGTATCCGAGTCCTTGTTTTGGAGCTTACGATTAATCCTGAAATTCTTTCCCGAAGAGAAATCGTAACTGAAGCCGAGAACGAACATCGACTTGTTGTCATCGATCCTGGTTTTGTATGTACTTTGCAGAATGCTTGTCGGCATACTGTATCCAGTATAGCGGGAACGAGTGAAGAGCCAATAGTCAGCGACAAAGAGGCGCCAGCTTTTCTTCTGCCAATAGACTTGCAAGTGTGACTGGTTTTCTCCTGCGTCTAACATGAAGCCGTTAAGGCGTTTTGACACAATGTTCCCTATATAGTAAGCCCCCCAGCAACCCTTTCGGAACTGTATGCTGAAGTAGAGCGGTGCCCATGTGTGATGATAATGTCCGATAATGGGACTGCTGACAGTCTGGCGAACCACATAGCCTTGTAAGCTCAGTGTCAGGATCTGACTCTTAAAGGGACTGATAACCAGCAGGCATGACCCGCCTAGTTCTCTGCTATAGTTGGCATTCTCGTTAGTGCCTACAATATATTGCTGACCATTGATCTCTTTCTGTGTGTAATAGCGGTTTATAGGAGAGTCAGTGTAAGTATAGTACATTGAAAATTGAGTCTGTAGCCATCTAAGGTTCCACTTGTGGATTAGTTCCGATTTATATGAGTTATAGCTCTTCAGATAGGGATTGCCAACGCTGATTACACCAGGTACGATGAGGCTGGCATTATTGCTGAGATCTGAGATGGGGGGAGTATTCGACTCCGACGAGATAACCCATTGCAGGTTCATGCTCTTCGAGATATTTGTGCTAAGAATGAGTTTCGGCGTGAAAAGCCAGTGGGAGTCATGGGCATCGGTGTTATCCTGAGTCACTTGTGTGGCTCCGGCCCCGATACGGTACATCAGTTTGTCAAGATTTCCACTATACTCGGCATACATATAGTGTTGATAGCTGGCTGATGTGTATTCATATTCCTTATAGTTGGAGAGCACGTTGCGGATGGTGGCGTTGGAACGTCCGAACATGCCGCGATAGCCCAGGCTCAGACTATTCTTTTTCCACTTCTTCGCATAGGCCAGTTCACCAATAAAAGAGTGTTTCTTGTTATGCTGTTCTTGGTTGTCTGAGAGCCATGTCTCACCGTTGCTTATCGCAGCCTCTTCATCCCAGTTCTTACTGCTGTTATGATAATAGGTGCCCACAAGGTCTATCGACAGTTCCTGATTCTTAGGCAGTGTCTTCTGGACATACACGTTCAGGTTTGGGCCGAAAGTGTTCATACGACTGCCATATTCGCCTTTACCCATAGTGGGGATGTCAAAGTTTGATCTGTTCTGGATATCACTCTTTCCATCGCTATGTCTATGATTGAAATGTGGTGTTGCCACTATCTGAACAGCTAGGTTGTCAGGTTTGTTGTAGGTGTATTTGATGACAGGATTGTTCCAGGTATAGCCGAATTTGTCATGTGTCTGTTTTTGATAGTTGAAATGAACAGGCAGTGCAGTGCCATCGGGAAGCTGGTTTTGCAGTGTATAGTCGTAAGTTTGTTTTCTAAAGCGTTTTGTATAGTCGCGCAGGCTGAATGTATAGGAGAGTGAAAGCTGATGGTTGCCAGAAGTCAGGTTCAGGTAGGCCTCATCGTCGGTGAAACCTGTTGTGAGGGCTGTCCTCGCCTCTATGCCAGCATTGACACCCGTATCCATTCGCTTGGTAATCACGTTGATGAGTGTTCCGGCGTCTGCATAGCGGGCAGGAGGAATATTGTAGTATTCCACTCTCAATATTTTGTTGGCAGGAATACCCTTCAAGTCAATGTCCGAGGCTGTGATGCCATTTATCAGTATCTTCACGCTGCCACCGTCCATGCGCTGAATTTTATTGGTTACCGGATCTATTCTCAGGTCTTTAACATGCTCCAACAGGTCACGTACATTGCGGGCATTTTCCATCTGTTCCGCTGTGAAAGTATAGACGGACTTATCCACGTAGTTCATGATATGGGTACCTTTTACAGTCACGCCGTTGATGGTATATTCAGCAGGTTGCATCTGGATAGTTCCTATATCGCCTGTCTCGCAGTTAAGAAAGTAGGTACGATAGCCGACAAAACTGCACTTTACGATAATACGATGGGTTTCGGAGGGAATGGCGAAGTAGCCACTCTCATTACTGACACCACCGCCAAGCAGCGTGGAGTCGGCTGGATTGAGGACAGCCACGTTCGCATAGGACATGGGCTGGCCTTGTTCATCAATGATGGTACCCGTCAGGTGGTGTTGGGTCTTGTGGGTACACTCCACGTAGATTTCATGTTCGTCGGGCTTCACGGTCATGCGGATAGGATAGAAGCCTATCATCTGCTGGATGGCATCAGGCAGCGTCTTTCGACTGACAGTTGTGGAGATGCGGAAGTCCTCTAATTCGTTGTAGAGGAAGTTGATGACGTACTCATTCTGCTCGTTGTTTAATCCAATCAGGGCTTCACTGAGTGATACATTATTATATGTGTGGCTGATACGCTGTCCGTATGTGTCGGAGACCCAAAGAAGGAGGCAAGCCATGAGTGCTAAAACATATAGTGTGTGTCTCATCTTACCACCAGTTTCTTGTCTTCCAGGCCAATATTCACGGCATCGAAGATGTTCAACTTTTCCACGACATGCGCAAGGCTGTCTTCGTGCTTCCATACGAAATGGAAACGAAGTCTGCGAGTCGCGTCATTCTTAAACTCCACCCCGACTTGATAGTAATCCGCAATGGCAATGAGTATTGAATCAAGCGGCACATTGGTGAAAACGTAAGACATCGTTGGTATGGTGTCGGTGTTTGCCATATCCGATGGTGTCGGTGTAACAGAATGGACATCTGCCTTTGTTTTCTGTTTGTACGTTTTCCGCTTGTACGTTTTCTGTTTGTCTTTGTTGATGTTACGCACAGTGGCCTGATTTGTAGTTTCCGTTTGTTGTTCGGGTATATTGATGTTGCGCACAATTTTGATGGCTGCAAAGGCAAGGCCCGAGGCCAGGAGCACACCGATGAAGGAGGCTGCAATCTTGTGGGATGAAAGACGTAAACCGAAACGCGGTTTATTTCCTTCTTCGTCAAGGGCATCCAGTTCCTTGGCATGGGTATCAGCAAACCGCTCCCATTCACCATCTACGTTGGGTATGTCATAAGTCAGTTCATTGTATTTGAAAGCACGTTTCGCAAAACCAAGTTGGTGCACAAGCCGGTGCATCTCGTCGTCGGTGAGTATTTGCAGTATCTGTGCGTCAGTTATTTGCTCCGGATGGTCTTGCAATTCCAGAAACCATTCTATACGCTGTTCTTTTGTCATCATATTGCTTTTGAGTTTGAATTGAAATATTTTCTGATTTTATTCACCGTCTGTTTCAGGTGGGTGTGGATGGTCTGACGGCTGATGTTTAGCGATTCAGCCACTTCCTGACATGTCATCTCATGAAGATAGCGCAGACGGAAGATTTCCTGCTCCAACGGTAACATGTTGTCCTGCACGTAGCGCATCAGTTCTTTCATCTGTATTTGCTCCTCCACTGTATTGTCGCAAAGCAGTGTGTCACTGTCCTCGGTAAGCAGACGTGCAAAGCGTTCTTGCACCTGTTTATGCTTAATCCTATTCATACAGCGGTGATGCACACTCGCCAACAGGAATGTTTTTGTGTTGTCTGCTCTCACCACCACCTTGCTGCTGAGCAGACTGGCGAAAACCTCGCTCACGACGTCTTTACTTTCCGCTTCATCGAAGAGCAGCGTGAGTGCCAGATGGTACATTTGAGTGTAGTGTGTCTTGAACAGATTTTCAATTTGATTCCGTCCAAATCCTCTTCGCTCGGCAGAGTTGATGCGAGCATCACTCTGTTCTTGCCCGTTCGTCATTTCTTTTCGTTTCATACAATTATAATACATTTCAGAAGAAGAAAATGTAAAGTGAAATGGCAAATTTTTGAATTCAAACTCATCTTTTTGTTTTTTAAGCAATATTTTGAGGGCAACTTATCATGTCAAATCGAGTAAGGATGCCCAGTCCTAAAATAGAATGACCCGCCCCTGTTTTCTGAATGAGACACCCAAATTTGCAAATCCCAACAGCTATGTTATTTAAGATCAAGTGTAATTTTTCTTAAATAAGTTTTTGTGGAAAAACAGGAAACAATGAAAATCTGGGGAATTTTGTATTGTCATATAAAAATCTCCACAACACTGCTACTGCTGCGTTGTGGAGATTTCTTCCCTTTTCATTATGTTATTTCTTTAATTACTGTTGTCCCAGTAAGTGGCTGTAGCCTCCACGGTAGCCTCTATGTCGTCTGGTAGGTTGCAGAAAAAGTCAATGCCGGTTCTTTGTTCAAGCTCATCAATCGAAATCCTGTTATTGATAATGGTATCGGCAGAATCATTGTCGCTCGATTTCTGCTCCGTCCATAGTGCGAATGCCTTATAGCTGTCCGTTGATTTTGTGTAGTAAAGGAACGCCATATAGAAGTATTTCGGCACTACAAGAGTGTTACCGCTTCCATCGGTTGTGGTAGTTATGATGCCAGTCTGTGACGAACCGTTTAATGTCACATTCTCGATTGTCGCAGCTTTAACCACATACAAAGTGTCATTGGAATTGGTAGGCTGCCATTTACTGCGAACGTAACCTTCAAGGGTTGCCCACATTTTGCCATTATGACTTTGGTATTGAGGTTGCATGTTGGTCATGAAGAATGTCTGGGTGTTTTGTTCCCTGGATGCCAGTCGGTCGGCACTTGGACACAAATGACCGCGGGAGTAGGTGGAACTTTGTGTGTAGGTGGATGCAGGTGAGTTTGTTACTGCCGGATCTATTTGGAATGTGTCTTTACGGCTTACATATCTTGCATTGTTCTTGGCACACATCGTGTAACAGGTCCAGCGATTAGCACGCAAATCATTGTCCCATTCCAGGGAATAGGTTATTCCATAATCGCTTGTGGCTTTAACCACACGCTGGTTGTTGCTCGATGTGTTGATGTGTGGATATTCCAGACGCCATGCATATTGGTCGGTACTCTGGTTGGTGAAACTCGGGTCACCTCCGCTTTCCGGAATATTCTTGGTTGTGATGTTCCAATTGGCGTTCACGTTGTTGTTGGTTTCATCGCCACCACCACTGCTGTCAGCTTCTCCGTAGGTTATTTTGGTCATTTGGCTCCATAGGTAGTCCACAGAGTTGCCACTCAATTCGGTTGGATAGATCTTCAAACCCACACCTGGCAAATAGGTGACGCTGTCGAGCTCGGCACTGAGATACTCCAATATGTTGCCGTTCAGCAAGTAAATTGTCATATCGTGGACTACAGGCGCATCGGAAGGAAGATCTGCTGGTTGTTTGGTCTCCGAACTGCTTGCAGTCAAGGTTACAGTCGCCAGTTCGGTCTGAACTCCTGATTGCTGTTCTTGCTTGTCTGTGCCATTGGTTATGTCTTGAGCCTTGGTTCCTATGGCAAGCAAGGTCATTATAATTGCAAATATATATCGTTTCATAGTCATATCGTGAATTTTAATGTTTCTTGATTTTTTATTACTTACCTTACCATAGGTTGGTGCTTTTATCTAATGGGTCATCCCAAGGGTTCTGATTCTTGACGGCCGCGTCGTCGGCATCATCGCCATCGCTCCCACCGCCGACATTAACGTTCTCGTCATCGTTTATGCCATTCTTGGATTGGTCCAACATATAGTTGTTTATCTCTATGTCCATGAACATCATGGAAGGTCGGTTGTATGATTGCTTTCTCATAATGCTCATGGGATTTATTTTATTAACATTTTCTTTCCGTTCACGATATAAATGCCTTTTGGCAGGGTGCCCAAGTCAACATCTCTGCCCACATACTGTCCTGTCACTGTAAAGACATCTGAATTTGTGAGCGATTCAACCACAGGTACTACTTCTATGTATGTGGCATTGTCATCATCTTCGATTTTTACTTTTGCCTGACTGTCTGAAGGCATTACGAAATAGGCTCTCAAACCACGCATCCTTGCTTTAGATTCGTTGGCAGGATAAGCCAACTCGCCGTTTGTCTTCAGGAATTGTTCCGTCTGGTCGGTCTTCAGTGTCACTGGCGAATAGGTGGCAACATAGCTGAAACCACCATCTTCTACGGTTTGAGCGAGAGTGCTTGTTAGTGTCACGTCATAGAATATCGGATTCTCTGTGGTTTCTGCAGGCTTATATAAATAAGGTATTCCAGCCACAACGCCCGTGGCATCTTTGAAAATCATCGTCTTTCCGTCGTCGCTTAGTTCATTGTATTCGCGTAAAGAGCCTTCTATGTCCATGTCGAATGGTAGTGATATCGTGTTCCAGTAACTGTTGCTGAATGTGCGAACCAGTCTGATGGTTGCTCCGCTGATGTCGCTGCTTGGAGAAGTGAAGTCTTGCTGTTCGTCAATCACATAGACAAGCGGGCGGTAGTTGTTATAGAAGATAGGGGCTATTTCTTTCTTGCTGTTATATGGTATGGCAATGCCGGTCATGTCTGCCAAGGCACCGCTATATGCCATGTCAGATGTGTAATGACCGGTTGCATCCAGGCCGAATGAGTTGTAGATTACCAGTTGGGTGGCATCGTCTGTAATGGCTGTCGCTGTGATGTCGGTGTCACTGGTGCCAAGGCGAAGTGACGGAACGGTCACCCAGTCGGCTTTGTAGTCGTCAAACTGGCTGGCTGTGATTTCTACAGGCTCGGTAAGGTCTTCTGTCACCATGTCGGCGATTGCAAGATAATTAGTTGTGGTGTTTTGTGTAGCGGCAAGTTCCGGAAGACCGTTATATGTGGTGTTCTTTCCGATAATCCAGCCTGCCACATGTTGGTCGTGAGCCAAATCTCTCTTCCATTTATATGCATTGGTGTTTTGATTGAGATATAAGCAGATGGCACCTGTGTTGTCCCTAAGATAGAGATTGTTGCCACTGGCATGTAGTATGCGTGCGTTGTTGTCAGGACTCAGATAAAGACGAGCCTCTGTACCACTCTCCAATGCCTTGAATGCGGATATGCTGTTGACCGTCTGGCCAAGAGTGTAGGTCTCGGCCTTCACGTCGCTTGTAAGAGAAGTGTCGCCACTATAATATGAGATGGCTTTGATGGTGGTGGTGCCGGTGACACTTACCACTGTGGAACTGGTAACCAACTGGCCACTTGAAGCTGATGGAGTTGAACCGTCGGTTGTGTACCGTACATAAGTATTCTCGGGTGCTGCAATTGTTACCTTCAGTGTCGGAGTCTCTGTGGTTGCTGGCCAGAAAGACGTGCTTGAAGGTGTGATGGTTGGCTGAGATACCGTTGTCGGAGTTTCCGACGATGTGTAACGGTAGAGCGATAATGCGCCACCTGTATTTGTACTATAACATGCGAATCCGTATGTTCCGTTGTTGCGCAGATTTGCGTTTACGCTATTGGAACTGTTGTTTAGGTTTACAAATTCGTAAGTCCCATTTGATTCTGTTACGGTCCAGAGTGATTTGTTGTCTGTACCGTCTGCTAACAATTGGGCTTGGTTTTTTGTGCCGTTTGAGGCGGCATATTTGCTCTGGCCGGCATTGTAGATAGTCCAGTAGTTGCCTGATGGGGCTATGTGCCAGATGATGGTTGCGTCTGTAGTTTCGATAACATCATTGGTAGGAGTCACTTCACTATAGCCCAGGCGGTTGCTGGACACTGTGGCTTTCATTGCCTTGTCACTATAATAAATTACGTAATCGCCTTCGGTCAGTGTCCCACTATACAAATTGTAGCCGGTTGTAGAGCTACCCCCTTCGGTACTTACTACCAGTGTGTAGGTACCTGTACTTCCTTGATATGTGGTGTTGCCACTATAAGTGGCAGTGATTACCGTTGAACCGGCTGCGTTGATTGTAACGGCACCAGTGCTTGCATTTATGCTTGCAACCGATGTGTTGCTGCTGCTATAGCTGAGCGTGGAGCTGTTGGTTGAAATGGTTGTGTTGCCAGCCTTGACCGTTGCGATAGGCGATTGGAAACTTTGACCCACAATTGCTTCGTATGTTGATGATTCGAAAGTGGTCGTCGTGATGGTTCTGCCGTCTGTCACATTCAGCGTATAGCTGCCGGTGCTTTCATTGTAAGTGTTGTTGCCAGAGTATGTTGCTGTGATGACCGCAGTTCCGACACTGTTCAGGGTGACAGCTCCGGTTGAAGAATCGACGGAAGCTACAGATGTGTTGTTACTGCTATAACTGACTGAGGGTGAAGTCACTGTAGTGTCGCCTGCCTTCACTGTCGCTGTTGGACCACTGAACGTCCCAGGATAACTGGCTGAATAGCTCTCCTGAGGGAATGTCACTTGGGTATCGGTCTTTGTGCTGCCACTGGAGTAGGTTACTGCGATGCTCTTCACATATAAAGCCTTTGTCGCTGAAGAAGACTTTGTAACAGAAACCACTATCTCTCCTGAAGCAGAACCTTCGAAAGAGTAGTTTGTAGCGGTACTTGTAAGTGATTGAGCATTGCCACCAAATGCACTGCCTCCTACTGTGACACCTACAGTTGCACTAACTCCACTGGCTGTTGAAGCGTTTACGACAATCTTTGTAATTGTTCCGCTGATACCAGACGTCGTCAAATTAATGTATTGAACGGAAGCACTAGTAGTTCCATAATGAATACCTTTAGTAGCGTCAAATTTGGATTCTGTACCATCTGAAGTGATGGTCCATGCTACGTTGTCGTTGGCAGTGCCAGAGCCATTACATTTTGCGGTAAAGGTCAGCGTACTTGTCGCTGCCACTGCACTGCTGACCTCCCATAAAAGCATCACGCTCATAAGGATCCAACGAAGATTTTGCTTGATTTCTTTCATAATTGTTAGTTGATGTTAGTTAACAATGGAAATTACAAATATATGTCTTTTCTCCCTATTTACCAATTTTTTGAGCCTAATTAACACGTTTTATTGTATTTTTTTCTTCAAAATCGCATTTCCAATAGCTCAACAGCTATTACTTGCCTCTATCTGTAGCTTATTCTATAGTGGAAGGTATCTATAATGATGGCACTGTTATAAGAGGGGAAAGAAATAAAACAGGACTATTTTACATGCTTTTTCCATATATACCACAGACGCAGACAATTAAATGGGATTTGGCATTTAATGGGAATATCCTTAATAAAGATGTTCTTCTTCGTCCACTTCCGCACGGTCAATCTTCTTCTTGTCCATACTGAGCCATGCATACCATATATATGCCAACACGAATGGTACAAGCAGGCTGACCCAGAACATGGTGCGGAGGGTAAACTCAGAACTGCATGAGTTCTGAAGAGTCAGCGAACTCTGAAGGTCGGCTGTTGATGGATAATAGGCGGTATTGCCCCAGCCGGCGGTAAGCAAGAATGACAAGACAACAAGCACCACGCCTGTACCGGAAAACCAAATCCCTCTCGTGTATGGTTGGGTTGAGCGGCCTGATTTTAGAATGGTTTGGATAATACCCCATAGCACGGCCAAGACACCTATAAGGAATGTCAATAAAAGATACCACTGACTGGTGATGTTGTGAAAGTATTTCCGAGGTTCTATGCTCACAACCTGAGTGGCAGGGTCAACGGCATAACCGTCTTTCAGCATCACGTGCATGAAATAGGTCAGAAAGGATGCCAAGAACAGCACTGTGTTGACAATCAGAGGCTTTTTGCTGCGCTTGCGGATGGCCTCATCGTCTATGTTGTTAATGAAATACAGTATTCCAAGCACACGCGCCAAGAACATGATGGCAAGGCCTAATACCCATACCCAGGGGTTCAGCAGTACGTCAAGCCCGTGACTACTGTTTGCCCAACGGGAAATGACTGGCTGAAGACTGTCGGTTATATTGCCCTTTTCTACTATGAAGTTGCTACCTTCGAAAAATGTCGCTACAGCACCACCTATAAGTAGTGGTCCCAACAACCCGTTGAGAAGAAGGCAAATTTGGAATGGGCGGGCTCCAAGCAAATTCCCCTTCTTGTGCTGGAATTCATAACTGACTGCTTGAACTACGAAAGTGAGCAATATCAGAACCCATATCCAATAGGCACCGCCGAAACTCGTGGAGTAGAATAGGGGAAAGGATGCGAAGAATGCTCCACCGAATGTAACAAGTGTAGTGAAAGTAAGTTCCCATTTCCTGCCCGTGGAATTGATGAGCATCCTACGCTCCTTCTCGTCCTTGCCAAGTGAGAATATCAAGGAATTCCCACCTTGTACGAACATGAGGAACACCAACAACCCGCCTAAGAGGCAAACTATGAAACACCAATAGTGTTGAAGAAATTCGTATGTCATGATATTTTGATTTTCTAGTTATAAATTAATGGTAAATAGTAAAATATAATAACAATTGGCTTTCGCGAACTTGTTATTCTTCATTTTTCATCCACCCAGGACCTCGCTTGATTTGTTGGATCATGATTCGCAGTTCTACAATCAGCATTGTAGTAAAGAGTATGAGGAATATGAAGAACGTGGTAGCTACTCCGCCTGAACCGATGTCACTTATGGAAGCGCCTACCGGAAGCATGTCTTGAATGGTCCAAGGTTGGCGGCCGAACTCAGCCACGAGCCAACCACATTCACTACATATATAGGACAGTGGAATAAGCCAGAAACCGAGGTGGAGGAGCCATCTCTTTGAAGGTATGTCCTTTTTCTTCCAATACATGAACAGCAATACCATGAAATAAAGGATGAAGAAACTGCCTAATCCCACCATTATGCGGAATGCCCAGAAATTCACAGGTATATATGGCACCAGTTCGCTCTTGTCCTTTATATAGCCATATCCGAAATACTTGAAATTCTCTCTCAAAATCTTCAATTGTGATTCAGCTTCTGCCGTCTCCCCGTTTTCTTTTGCTTTTCTGTAAGCGGCGAGGGCAGATATCGCTTTCTTGCCTCGTTCTATCTTCTCGTCGGCACTCGGCTCCACAGTGCCGTCTGGCTTGGTATATCCATTCAAAATGTCGTTAACGCCTGGCACGTAGCCGTCAAGACTGCGGGTAGCCAATATCGACAAACCGTGTGGGAGGGCTATGCGCAATGGGGCCTCGCCTCCTTTCTCATAATCTGGTTGTTTGAATGGGTTTACCCATGACACAACAGTAAGACTTTGCTTTTCACCACCATCATATAGAGCCTCCATGGCTGCCAATTTCATTGGTTGTACTTCAGCTATCTTATATGCGCTCTCATCACCAGTGACGGCAGTCAATACAGTGGCTGCTAAACCTACTATCGCGCCTATCTTCATGCTCTTCAGCGCCATCTGTTTTTCAGCTTCGCGTTTTTTCAATAGATACCAAGCACTTACACCTACAACGAACACGGCGCCAATTACCCATGCTGAAAGCACGGTGTGGCAGAACTTGTCTATTGCGAAAGGTGAGAGTGCCACATCTGAGAAACTGGTCATTTCGTTGCGCATGGTGTCGGGATTGAACTCGCAACCCACAGGATATTGCATCCATGCGTTGGCTACCAATATCCACCATGCCGAAATGGTGGCGCCTAGTGTTGTCAACCATGTTGATGTGAGATGGAACCCTTTGCTCACCTTGTTCCAACCGAAATACATCACTGCAACGAATGTGGATTCAAGGAAGAAAGCCACAATCCCTTCTATGGCAAGCGGCGCACCAAATATGTCACCAACAAACCAGGAGTAGTTGCTCCAGTTGGTACCGAACTCAAATTCCAATATGATGCCGGTGGCTACGCCCATGGCGAAATTGATGCCGAACAGACGCTGCCAAAAACGGGTTGTCGTCTTCCAAAACTCCTTGCCCGTCTTGTAGTATATACTTTCCATTATACTCATGATTACTCCAAGACCAAGAGTCAATGGTACGAACAGCCAATGATAAATGGCTGTCAAAGCAAATTGGGCTCGAGCCCAATCTACTGCTCCTAAGTCAACACTTAATAGATTCATGTCGTTTATATTAGTTTAAAGGTTATTAATCAATAAGTAGAATGAATATAGTACGAATGGTCGTAATTCCTCGAGGAATATACCACATTATATTTGGTATTTCTTTCGACTTTCCACCCCTGTATTTTATCATAGGTTTCATAAAAGAATTCTTTTATATAATTTTGAAGCTCCCCGACAGTGCCTCTACGGGTGACCAAACCCTTTTTCTCACTGCGGGGAGCTTCGATTATGTTATTTTGCCTATTGGCATTATTCAGTTGGTCATAGTAGAGGATTGTGCGGTATGAAACCCACACTGATTAATTATCTCGCAAATTTAGTAAAAATTGTCAATAATTCAATCTTTTGTCCGAAAATTCGCAACAATTTTCAAATATATTTTTTAAATTCATATCAAATTGCCATTTTTTTTGCATTACATCTTCTCTCTTTCGTCACCTCACAATTGTATAAAAAAAGACACAGGGTACAATGATCATTCATTGCACCCTGTGTCTTTTCACTGTAGAACAGTAAATTACTTTCCGTGGTGTTCGCTTGAAACAGACAATTTCTTGCGACCCTTCTTACGACGGTTGGCAAGAACCTTGCGTCCGTTTGATGTGGACATGCGAAGACGGAAACCATGCTTGTTCACTCTCTTGCGATTGTGAGGTTGGAATGTTCTTTTCATTGTTTCTGATATTTAATTGTTCTTATTTTCTTTTACATGTTTCAATGTGATTTTCTGTATGCTTGTAATGCGATAACACCGAAACGAGTTGCAAAATTAGTGATTTTATAGAAAATAACAAAAAGTTATGACCTTTTTGAACATCTTTTTTTGTCATTTTATGAAAATAAACTATTTTTGTAGTTGATTTTACCCCTTTGAATTACAAATTTGAAATTTATTAATATTAAAAAAGAGCTAATATGTTAGCAGGAGACATTAAGAAAAACGTTTGCTTACGACTCGATGGTCGTATTTATGTGGTTATCGATTTCCTACATGTAAAACCTGGAAAGGGTAACACGGTGATGAGAACCAAACTGCGTGACGTGCAGGACGGACGAGTGCTTGAACGCACTTGGATTGTTACAGCCAAACTCGAGGACGTGCAGGTGGATCACAGGCAGTTCCAATACCTTTATAAAGAAGGAGATGACCTCGTCTTCATGAACAGCGAGACATACGAACAAGTAAACATCAATAAGAATGTGATTGAAGGTGTCGATTTCCTGAAGGAAGGTGAAAACGTGATGGCTGCCATAGATGCGGCTACCGATACAATCCTTACGGTGGAAATTCCTATCAAGGTGGTACTAAAGGTGACATATACAGAACCTGGCTTGAAAGGCGACACTGCCACAAACGCAACAAAACCGGCTACTGTGGAAACTGGAGCTCAAATCCGTGTTCCTCTCTTTATAAATGAAGGCGACATGATTGAAATCGACACACGAGATGGCTCTTACGTAACTCGAAAATAAATCATCCCGGATTTTCAAAACAACAAATCAGGGGACACTCAAACTGAAGTGTCCCCTGATTTGTTGTTCCTCATCATGACCTACTACTGCTCTTGCACATGACATTGTCACATCTGCATGATTCATGACTGTTTATTCGTCGAGATATTAGTCCAATCGATGGTTGCTGAATGAAAGGACGGCAATCTGCCTATAGATGAATTGGTTGAACAAGAAAGTATTTCCACGTAGTCTTGGAGTGATGGTCGTAATTTGCAAAGGTAATGATTTCTTATTTGCGACTATCTTATTTTATTTATCTTTGTTTTGTGTGCTTTGGCAAGAAAAATGTTTTGATATTTTGTGACATTCTTTTTTTTTTATAATTTTGAAAAAATAATTGTACTGTAATATAACCCGTATATAATTCAAGTAAATATATCTTAAACTTTTGTGTTATGAAAAATTTACCAAAGATTTCAGTTCTTGTAGTTATGTCTTTTTGTATGAGCATGAATCTCTACTCCCAAAAAAGCATTGACTTTACCAATTTCGACAAGCAATGGAAAAGCAAGAAGATAACAAATGTGAAAGATGGCAAAATTTCCACTTTAATCACTTCCTTTTGCAAGACTTGGTCTTCAGACTCTGGAGATGCCATTGTGGAGTATATCAAGAATCCGGCGAAATACGCCAGGGACAACGCAGATAATGAATTTATCTACGATATAACGCTTGATGTCAATAATGGTTATGTTTCCGCCTTTAATGGATCCGATATGGATTATATTAGTGCATGTGTGTGGAAACGAAATAACGGACACAGACTGCTGGGAGTTGTTGTCGGACAGCCTACTGACCCGCATGTGGAATACTTGTGCTTTTATGATTATAACCCTGCCACATCCATGCTCACGCCTGAAAACATTTCGTTGCCTATGCCTGCCACATCAACCGTCGCAACAACTGACGTGTCGTACGAATTGCCTAGAGTGGGGAAAGAACTTGTAGTTTCCGAACTAGTGTATCATTGGCAAAGGTCGTTAACTCACCATTTTTCTTTCGATGGGATGAAGCCTAAATTTATGAAAACGGAAATTGAGGATTTTAATCCAATATACAACGAATATGCCGACAATGCTGTCTATTCAGTGAATGCAACGGAATTCTGCAAATATGCAATTATCGATGTTGACAATGACCTTAAACCTGAACTTTGGATTGCAGATAACAGCAATGATAATAATGGAGCCGTTTTTGCATTCAATGATGGTAAACCTCAATGGCTTGGTGACCAGAATTTCAAATATCATCTGGAGTTCTTTCCAAACGTTGTGCTGACTGCCGGAGGATGTGGAACGGGATGCTATTATAGAAACTATTCTGTGATAAAAGGAAGCCAAGTGGATTATGTGCTAAATTGTTATGAAACCCACATGTTTGATGGTGACAAGGAAATTGATGAATATGAATACAGCATAGGTGAAAAGGAACTTACTAAAGAAGAAGGTGAAAGAGTTGTGAATGGTTTCGGACAGTCTAAGGAAATAAGGCCTTTTTGGTATAAACTAGGTCATTAAACCCAAACTTGCATGACTGTTTGCATCATACAGATGAATATAGAGTGGGGAAAAATCCACGATAATTTAAGACATGTAGGTCAGCTCATTGATAACAATCCAGGTGCTGACCTATATGTTCTTCCTGAAATGTTCTCCACCGGTTTCAACGTCAATCCTCATGGAACTGTGGATGAAGATGGCGTCTCGCTTGAGTGGATGAAAACAAAGTCTCTAAAGTGCAAGGCTGCTCTATGTGGCAGTGTGGCGGTAAGGGTAAATGATGAATACTATAACCGCCTTTATTTCGTCACTCCAGAGGGAAATGCCTTCGAATACGACAAACGTCACCTTTTTACGTATGGGGATGAGCATTTGCGTTATGCAAGAGGAGAGAAACGGGTGGTTGTGGAATGGAATGAGACAAGGATTCTTCTTCAAACGTGTTATGATTTGCGATTTCCGGTCTTTTCACGAAACCGTAACGATTATGACATGGCTATTTATGTGGCTTCATGGCCAGAACGAAGACATGACGTATGGACCACCTTGCTGAAGGCAAGGGCTCTGGAAAACCAGTGTTATGTGGTTGGGGTAAATCGAACAGGTGATGACCCGCATTGCCATTATAAAGGAGGCTCCGTTGTGATAAACCCTTATGGAAAACAAATAGCTGAATGCCTGGACGATGCAGAATCGGTGTCAATGGCGAACATAGACATTCAGAAGCTAAATGATTTCAGGAACAAGTTTCCTGTGCTCCTCGATGCTGACAAGTTCCGTTTGGTTCTTTAAAGCCATTCTCTTTTCATTAGTAACATTCAGAATGGCCCCGCTAAAAGAACGTCATACTCAATGTCTTGTCATACAACCAACTAACGACAATCAATTGCCAACTATTTTTTTCTTCATATTATTTTCGTAACTTTGCAGGATATATTCTATCGAATAAAAAGACGGGATTGCAATTTGTGTTGTTGAATGTTCAAAAGGCTTGACATATACGTTTTTAAGAATTTCCTCACTCTCTTCTTGGGTACTTTCGTCATCAGTATCTTTATCTTGATGATGCAGTTTCTGTGGAAATATATCGACGACCTGGTTGGAAAAGGATTGTCGGTTGATGTGTTGGCGCAGTTTTTTTTATATGCCGGAGAGACACTCGTGTCGCTTGCACTGCCACTTGCCATTTTGCTTGCTTCGCTCATCTCATTCGGCAATATGGGAGAACGTCTGGAACTTTTGGCCATGAAGGCTGCCGGAATCCCTTTGGTCAGGATTATGCGACCTGTAGCCCTTATGATGGTGGTGATGACATTCGTGTCATACTATTTCCAAGATTTTGCGGCCCCTCATGCGCAGCAAATGCTCTATCAGATGCTTTATTCCATGAGAGAGACATCGCCAACAATCGACATTCCTGAGGGTGTGTTCTATGATGGCATAGATGGAGTGAACCTGTATGTCAAGGAAAAGGACGAGGAAAACGACATGCTCTATGAAGTCATCATATATGAATTGACCGAGGGACCTTCAAATGCACATATCATACTCGCCGATTCGGCAATGCTGGAAACTTCTGCCGACAAACAACATCTCGTTCTGCATTTGTACAACGGAGAACAGTTCGAGAACCTGAAGACAAATGCCATGGTTACCAACAATGTGCCATATAGGAGGGAAACATTTGTAACTAAGCACTTCATAATTGATTTCAGTTCAGACTTCTCCATGTCGAATGAGGATTTCTCAAGTCGTGCTAAGACAAAAAAGATGGGAAGGCTCATCTCCGACATTGATTCGTTGAAACAAGTAATCGACAGCATCTCATTGGCTTATTATGATGAAATGAAGCGGGGAACTCTCAGTGTTACGGGTTTTACACGACTCCAGTTTAATTTCATTGGACGTCAAGCAAAGAAGTTCAACAGTTTCAGCAGAAACATGAAATTCGGTATCGATGAAGATTCCAACGATAGCGTGAAAATCGATAAGGAAGCAAGCCGGAAACAGTGGGTGAAGGACAGTATCGCATATATGAAGCAACGTGAAGCCGACATGAAAACCGACATGCTTGAAGCCCAGAAACTAAAAAAAGCTAGAGCGGAAATGAAGACCCTTAATCCCGACACTCTTTTCGCAAAGGCAAATGAAGGACAACAGGCAGATGCTGTTCATAAAGCACTGCAAAAAGTGTCGCTTGCCAATGCGGACATGGAATTTCGTGAGGAAGAGCAGAAGGCCATGAATAGGGATTTAAGACAACATGAGATCCAGATTTGGCAGAAAATAACACTTGCTTTGGCTTGTGTCGTATTCTTTTTCATCGGTGCACCACTTGGTGCTATAATACGTAAGGGTGGTTTGGGAATGCCGGTCGTAGTGGCTGTGTTGATATTCCTTTTCTATTATATCATTAACTCATTCGGCTCTAATTTGGCTTCGGCAGGAAAAATACCAGTTTGGCTAGGTATTTGGTTCAGCACATTGGTGCTCGCTCCTATTGCATATTATCTGACAATCAAGTCGAATAACGACTCGGTGGTTTTCAATATTGACACTTACAGGAATTTCTTCAGGAGATTGTTTGGAATCAGGTCTAAACGGAATATCTATCGCAAGGAGGTAATCATCAATGCTCCTGATTATAAAGATCTGACGCAAAGACTCGACAACTTGGTGGATAAAGCTAAAGAATACAGGAGAACCAAGAAATTGGGAGGATTCCCTAATTACATCAACGTGTTCTTCAAAAACGGGCGGGATGAGGATATTGAACGATTCTCCAATCAATTGGAAGAGTCTGTGGAAATCATGTCGAACAGTAAGGATCGTAAGATACTGAGATATGTAAATGGATTCCCTATCATTGACCCTTATGCACATACGGCACCGTTTAAAAGCAATACGTGGAACAAGTTCGCAGGATATTTCTTCCCGTTGGGAATTGTCCTGCTATTTAGGATAAGCCGCTTCAGGAGAAGATTGCGACACGACCTGAAAGACATTATAAACAATGGTAGGATTCTTTCAAGACAGAGTCGTGCCTTAGCTGGTGACAATTAAATTACACAATTATCAATCAATATAATATGTCAACAAATAAATTTGCTACAATACAGGAGGCTATAGAAGACTTTAAGCAAGGCAAGTTCGTAATAGTGGTCGATGATGAGGACCGCGAGAATGAAGGTGATTTCATTACAGCTGCCGAGATGATTACTCCCGAGAAAGTAAACTTCATGCTACAAGAGGGAAGGGGAGTGCTTTGTGCACCTATTACCATCTCAAGAGCCAAGGAACTGGAACTTCAGCATCAGGTGGAGGAGAATACATCCATGCTTGGCACACCGTTCACGGTTACTGTGGATAAGCTGGAGGGATGTACCACCGGCGTGTCCGCTCACGACAGAGCCGCCACGATAAAAGCGCTTGCCGACCCTAAATCCATTCCGCAAACGTTTGGACGACCAGGTCATATCAATCCATTATATGCACAAGACAATGGCGTGATTAAAAGAGCTGGACACACGGAGGCGGCAGTGGACTTGGCAAGGCTGGCCGGACTGCGACCAGCGGCGGCACTCATCGAAATACTTAATCCGGACGGAACAATGGCTCGTATGCCTCAATTGGAAATAGTAGCCCAGGAACATGGTATAAAACTCATCCAAATTAAGGATATCATAGCATATAGGCTTCAGCAGGAATCGTTGGTTGAAAAGGGTGAGGAAGCCGATTTGCCAACAGATTATGGACATTTCAGGATAATCCCTTTCCGTCAGAAAAGCAATGGACTGGAACATGTGGCAATTTTCAAAGGTGAATGGGAACCCGATGAGCCTGTACTCGTCAGAATGCATTCCAGTTGTGCCACAGGCGATATTTTCGGGTCGAAACGGTGCGATTGCGGAGAACAGCTGCACCGTTCAATGCAACTGATTGAGAAAAATGGAAAGGGCATTGTGGTTTATCTGTTGCAGGAAGGTCGTGGAATTGGACTTATGAACAAGATTGCAGCCTATAAATTGCAAGAGCAGGGACTAGATACCGTGGATGCAAATATCCATCTCGGTTTCGACCCTGATTTGAGGGATTATGGCGTTGGCGCACAGATTCTGCGCGAATTGGGAGTTGGAAAGATTAAACTTTTAACCAATAATCCTGTCAAACGTGTAGGTTTGGAAGGATATGGACTTGAAATTGTAGAGAACGTGCCTATTGAGGTGACTCCTAACAAATACAATGAGAAGTATTTGCACACAAAGAAGGAGAGGATGGGGCATACTTTGCATTTCAACAAATAACATTTGCCCCCCAAAAAAGATAAAGAAAAACAGTTTAATAATATAAAAACAATTGATCATGAACAACTACAACAATTATCAAGGCTCAGACTATCAGCAGTATGGTCAGGCTTATGGCCAGCAGTATGGATACGGCACGCAGGCCGATCCTGTAGTTATGAATTCAGCATTTGCCGTGCTTATGAGAAAAGTATATGTGTGGATGACCCTGGCATTAGCTGTGACTGGTCTTACAGCTTATGGAGTAGCAAGCAGTCCTTCACTCATTGAAATGATTTACTCAAGCCAGGCTGTGTTCTGGATTCTTGCCATCGTTGAAATAGGCCTCGTTATCGGACTGTCTGCCGCAATAAACAAGATGTCGTTCTCTACGGCTGCAATCATGTTTGTTGTGTATTCTGTAGTGAATGGGGTGACCATGTCGTTTATATTCTTGGCATATACCATGTCATCCATTGCCCTTACGTTCTTTATCACAGCAGGTGCGTTTGCCGGTATGGCTGCCGTGGGATATTTCATAAAGAAAGATTTGTCGGGAATGGGCAAGTTCCTGTTGTTCGCACTGATTGGCATTATCATCGCCTCAGTAGTAAATATCTTCATGAAGAGTTCTGGATTGGAGTTTGCGATTTCAATCATCGGGGTATTGCTGTTCGCAGGACTGACAGCTTACGATTCACAGAAAATCAAAGTCATGTTGATGCAGGCAGGTGGCGAAGTTAACGAAATGACACAGAAAATCGCACTTATGGGTGCTCTCAGCCTCTATCTTGACTTCATAAACCTGTTCCTCTATCTTCTTCGTTTCTTGGGAAAAATGAGAGATTGATACCTATGTGTTAAAATAATTCCAAATTTTAAAATAAGTAGTAATGCAAAGTTTATCTGACCGACTCAACCGACTAGCACCGTCTGCCACTCTTGCCATGTCGCAGAAAAGCGGGGAACTCAAGGCTGCAGGGATTGATGTTATCAACCTAAGTGTGGGAGAACCCGATTTCAACACACCCGATTTCATTAAACAGGCAGCAGTGAAGGCGATAGAGGAAAACTGGACACGATACAGCCCTGTGCCAGGCTACCCTTCACTTAAGGAGGCAATAGTAAACAAACTCATGACTGAGAATGGGCTTGATTATAAACCCTCGCAGATTCTTGTCTCGAATGGTGCCAAACAATCCGTTTGCAACTCTCTTATGGCTATCGTTAATCCAGGAGACGAGGTTATCATCCCTGCTCCTTATTGGGTGAGTTATCCGCAAATGGTTCTTTTGGCTGAAGGCACTCCTGTATATGTCGAAGCTAAGATCGAACAGGATTTTAAGATAACTCCTGAACAGCTGGAGGCGGCAATTACTCCTAAAACCAAGGCGTTGATTCTATGCTCGCCTTCAAACCCGACAGGCTCGGTTTACAGCAAGGAAGAATTGGAAGGACTAAAAAACGTGCTGCTGAAACATGAGGGGGTGATAGTGCTGGCAGACGAGATCTATGAACACATCAATTATGTGGGACAACATTCTTCCATGGCACAGTTTGATGACATTAAGGACAGGGTTGTCTTAATCAATGGAGTCAGCAAGGCATACGCCATGACAGGATGGAGAATAGGTTTCATAGCCGCTCCTGAATGGATTGTCAAAGGATGCAATAAACTGCAAGGACAATATACGTCTGGACCCTCGTCCATAAGCCAGAAGGCTGCCGAGGCGGCATGGAACGGACCGCAGGAATGTGTGAATGAAATGCGTAAGGCGTTTGAACGCAGAAAGGATTTGATAGTCAGATTGGCTAAGGAAATTCCTGGGCTTGAGGTTAACAATCCACAAGGCGCTTTCTATCTATTCCCTAAATGCTCTTCCTATTTCGGAAAAACTAATGGCAACCGGGTAATCAATAATTCAACGGATTTTGCCATGTATCTTCTTGAAGTGGGACATGTGGCTACAGTGGGGGGTGATGCTTTCGGATCACCTGAATGTTTCCGCATGAGCTATGCCACAAGCGATGAAAACATCAAGGAAGCAATGAGACGTATCAAGAATGTTCTGGCAGAACTGAAATAGAAGTATTCCGTCAGTCCGGAAATTCTAATTTCATAATCGTCGCTTATTCCGATAATAGTATTCGTAATGAATGCTTTTGAGGAATAAGCGACGATTTTGATGTTTTGTCGCTTGAAAATAGTCTGGGAGCCAGAATACTGCACTTTCCTTATTCTTGCTCCACAATTCCCCACATATTATATATTATTGAAAATTAGTAAAATACATATGTAAATTTACATTTGTAAAAAATTTTTTAAAAAAATAATGAAAAAAGTGGGGGATTGTGGAGGAAAATTATTATATTTGCAAATCAATCCATTTTATTACATTTATTTTGTGAAAAACAAAGATTTTGATAGAACATTTCGCAATGTCAGGTTCTGAGAAAGTGGAAAGATAAAGAGGCTGGTGAAGCCTTTAGGCATGCATGATTTTACAAACGTTTAAACGGATTTATCAATGAGATTCTTTGGAGATTTTCCTGCTAAGGCAGATGCTAAGGGACGCGTGTTCCTTCCTGCGGCTTATAGAAAGGTGCTAGACGCTGCCGGTGAAGAGAGGCTGGTTTTGCGTCCCGACCTTTTTCAGGAATGTCTTGTGCTCTATCCTGAATCGCTCTGGAACCAGATGCTCGATACAATGCGAAGCAAACTGAACAGATGGAACCGTGAACATCAGGAGATTATACGAGGCTTCGTGGCAGAAGCGGAGATGGTGGAGCTTGATGCCAATGGACGATTCCTTATCAACAAACGAAAGATGAATGTTGCGGGAATCACACAGGAGGTGAGGTTCCTTGCGGTTGATGACAGAATCGAAGTATGGGACAAGACGAAGTGCGAACAACATCTTGCCCGGCAAACCACACTTGGTGACAAGTTGCAAGAAGCCATGAAAGATTTACTTCTATAAAACCGATTGGTGATGACCGATGTGTACCACATACCCGTTATGCTCCGTGAGAGTGTGGACGGCCTCAATCTACATGAGGGCGGGGTATATGTTGACGCCACATTCGGAGGAGGAGGACATACAATGGAGATGCTCACAAGACTCAACGGGAAGGGGATGGTATATGGATTCGACCAAGATTTGGATGCACTCGACAACTGGAAAGCGAGGGATGACTTCGAAAAATACAGCAACTCCTTCAAGTTCGTGAGAAGCAACTTCAGATACATGAAAAATTTCATGCTCTACTTCGGAGTGGAAAAGGTGGATGGAATTCTTGCTGACTTGGGAGTGTCGTCACACCATTTTGACGATTCAGAAAGAGGCTTCTCTTTCCGATTTGATGGCAAACTCGACATGAGAATGAACAGGCAGAGTGGACTTACGGCTGAACAAATTGTCAACACGTACGACGAAAACAGGCTTGCCGACATTTTCTATCTGTATGGAGAAATGAAAAACAGCCGACGGCTGGCAGGAGTAATTGTGAAAGCGCGTGCTAAAAAGCCAATAACCACCATAGAGGATTTCCTCAACGTAATCACGCCATTCTTTCATAAGGAGAAGTTAAAGAAAGAAATGGCAAAGATCTTTCAGGCCTTGAGGATTGAAGTGAACCAAGAGATGGAAGCTCTAAAAGAAATGATGGACGATACGGTGGAATTGCTTAAACCGGGAGGAAGACTGGTGGTCATCACATATCATTCACTTGAAGACAGGATTGTGAAAAACATGATGAAGACAGGTAATTGTGAAGGACACGAGAAAAAAGACTTTTATGGAGTAGTTGACACGCCATTCAGACTGGTAAACAGGAAAGTGATTGTTCCCGACCAGTCGGAACAACAGAGAAACCACAGGTCGAGAAGCGCAAAGCTGAGAATGGCGGAGTTGATATGACCCGACACATCTGACAGGACAATTTCCATAGAATGAAAAAAGACATTCGTAAACGGCTTTAATACCCGAAAAAGATAAATGAAGAAAAAGAACGAAAATATAGATGATGATTATGTTGAATTAGATTTGGCTGATGATGCTGAATCAACTGTCGTTCCCGAATTGGTGGAGAAAGAACGAAAGAAGAGCTATAGAAGCAGGACGGTGAGAAGAAATGCCACTGACGAGGAGGAAGACGAGGAGGATGACGAGGATGAATTTGAACAGCTCTCGTTCAGAAACATAATTGGAGGCGATATATTGCAAAGCAAGTTTTTCCTCTCAAAGGTTGTGTTCATCATTTTCTGCGTGATTCTTATGGTCATATACACAGGTAACGGTTACGGCAGTTTGAATGACATAATAGAAATTAACAAACTGAAGAAAGAACTCAACGATGTACACTATGAGGTACTTACCCAATCGGGCGACTTGATGAACATGAAGAGGCAGTCGAATGTGGAAAAACGACTTTACAACCAAGGGGATACAATGATGCTCAACAACAACACTCCCCCTTTCGCATTGCCAGAAGAAGAATGACACAGAATGAGAACAACATGGATATTTGATTGACAAATGAAATTCGATAAGAAATACATAGCAGGCAAATTCCCGTTTATCGTGGGGGTGGTAATAATAATAGGCTTGGTCATTTTGGTCAAGCTTGTACTTACCATGACCGTCAACAAGGAAGAACCGCTCGAATTCAAGAAAGAGATAGTGGATGGAAGCATCGAGGAAGCTTCGGCAAAAAGAGGTAACATATTGTCGGACGATAAGGAGTTGCTCTCCACTTCCATGCCACAATACAACATATATTTCGACTTCTTGTCGGGAATACCTGAACTCAGCAAGGATCGGAGTGACATGACAAGGTTTGTGAAAGACTCCTTAAAACGCGACACGTTAATTATGAAAAAGGATTCCCTGTTCCTTGCAAAAGTCGATAGCATAAGTGTGGGGGTGGCCAAATTGTGTCCGGAGATGGGTTCGGAAGAAGACGTTAAGAAACATATGCTTGAGGGACTGAAGAATCATACTCGATATTATGACATGTTCAAGAAACATGTCTTCGATTATCTTGAATATCAAGAGCTTTGCAAGCTGCCTATTTTCAATCTTAAAGGATATGATAATGGATTATGCCCGGATCCGAGAAATTACAGACACCATCCTTTCGACTCTCTTGCTAATCGCACGATAGGAACAGTATATGCGAAAACAGACAAGAAGAATAAGAAACAGAAAAATGTTATAATACCGATTTCTGGAATTGAATTGGCGTACGACTCGTTGCTCAGGGGACATTCTGGAGTTAATCATAAGAAGCATATACGCTCCTATGACGTGGAATTACCCGTAGAGGAGGCAGAAGACGGATTTGACGTGGTCTCAACTATAAATGTAACCATGCAGGATATTTGCGAGAACGCTCTTAAGGAGAAAGTGAAAGAGGTGAATGCTGATTTTGGAATATGCGTATTGATGGACGTGAAGACAGGCGACATAAAAGCTATGGTGAACCTGAAGAAAGGTGATGACGGATATTATCGCGAAACACAAAACAATGCCTTGTCGGCATTGATGGAACCAGGTTCCACATTCAAGACGGCTTCCATCATGGTTGCCATGGATGACGGATTTGTTACCATGGACCAGACGGTGGACGACACAAAAGGATATAAGATGTATGGCGACCGCCAAATGAACAACGATGGCAAACACGGACATGGATTGGTTGACCCCATGGCTGCAATGAGATATTCGTCAAACGTGGGTATAAGCTCGTTTATCGATAAATACTACCATAGTATGCCGGATTCGTTTATTGCAGGACTGAAGCGAATCGGAATCGGCCAACCTCTTGATTTGCCTTTCGTAGGAATGGGAAAGCCTGTCATACTTGGACCAAAAGAAAATAAATATTGGTCGAAAGCAGTTTCACTGCCATGGATGGCAATAGGTTATAACACCCAAATACCGCCTATCAACACGGTGGCGTTTTATAATGCCATTGCAAACGGTGGTAAATTCGTTTTGCCAAGATTTGTGTCGGAAATCTCACACAATGGTGAGACTGTGGAAAAATTTCCAGTGAGAGTCCTGAATGAACGTATATGCAAGGAATCCACCTTGGAAAATGTTCAGGCAATGCTGAAGGATGTGGTAAACAACCCAAAAGGAACGGGTAAAAGGGTGAAAAGCAAATATTTCTACATATCTGGAAAAACGGGGACTGCTCAGGTGGCTGATGAGAAAGGTGGCTATCACAGCGGCAAAATGCAGCATTTTGTGAGTTTCTGTGGATATTACCCTTCAGACAATCCGAAATTCACCTGTCTGGTGGCTATCAAGACTGCACATAGCCCCGCCTCAGGTGGTGCTGTGGCAGGACCGGTTTTCAAAAAAATTGCAGAACAAATTTATGCAAAACACATAAATACCAATATCAAGATTGCGGTTGATACCGTGAATTTAAGCATGCCTTTGGTGAAACCTGGAAATCTGAATGCAGCGCAAAACGTGCTCAAGATGCTTGGACTCCAATATTCCAGAGCCACCATGGCTACTATCTGGGGACACGTCAATACCGACGAAAACAGATTGTCTCTTGAGGAAGATCGCCCGGATATGACTGTGATCCCTAACTTGAAGGGTATGGGTGCGCGAGATGCGGTTTATGCACTGCAAATGAGAGGAATGAAAGTGAAAATGACTGGATGTGGACAAGTGAAAGAACAAAGTGTGGAGCCTGGAAAACCGACAAAGAAGGGACAAACTGTTAGCATAAAGCTGGGATAATGAAAAAAAGTTTTACTGTCAATTATTATAAAAAGAATGAAATTATCACAATTGCTAAAAAACATAAATGTAGTAGAGAGCAAAGGAAATCTTGATATAGAAGTGAAGGGCTTGGAACTCGACTCCAGAGCCGTTGGTAAGGATTATCTTTTCTTTGCTGTTGTCGGCACTCAAGTAGATGGACATAAATTCATCCCAAAGGCAATCGAACAGGGTGCTGTGGCTATTGTATGCCAGAACATTCCGGAAGAAAGTTCCGAAAATGTCACTTTTGTTAAAGTGGAAAACACATCAAACATAGTTGGTGAAATGGCAACCGCGTTCTATGGCAACCCAACCGACAAGTTGAAACTGGTCGGAGTGACTGGAACAAATGGAAAAACAACCATAGCAACAGTGCTTTACAACATGTTCAGAAGGCTTGGATTCAAAGTAGGCCTCTTGTCAACTGTCTGCAATTATGTGGATGGGGAGCCTATCCCTACCGAACACACAACACCTGACCCTATAACACTCAACAAGTTGTTGGCTGAAATGGTTGGAAAAGGGTGCGAGTATGCATTCATGGAAGTAAGCTCACACGCCGTTGAACAGAGACGTATCGGTGGCTTGAAATATGTGGGTGGCATATTTACTAATCTTACTCGTGACCATCTTGATTACCATAGGACATTTGAAAACTATAGAGATGCCAAGAAAAAATTCTTCGACCATCTGCCAGAGGATGCATTCGCTATTACCAATGCGGATGACAAGAACGGAATGGTGATGGTACAAAACACCAAAGCCACGGTAAAGACTTATTCCGTACAGAAAATGGCTGACTTCAAGGCCAAGATCATTGAATGCCACTTTGAGGGAATGTACCTGGAGATTGACAACCGCGAAGTAGGTGTACAATTTATAGGAAAATTCAATGTTAGCAATCTCCTGGCTGTTTATGCCACAGCCATAATGCTTGGAATCAGCAAGGAGAACGTACTTGTTGCCATGAGTGAGATGAAACCAGTGAGTGGACGTTTCGAAGCATTGACCTCTCCAAAAGGATTTACGGCCATTGTTGACTATGCGCACACTCCTGACGCACTTGAGAATGTGTTGAATGCCATACACGACGTGCTTGAAGGCAAGGGACAGGTAATTACGGTTTGTGGTGCAGGCGGAAATCGTGACAAGGGAAAGCGTCCTATCATGGCGCAAGAAGCAGTGAAACAAAGTGACAAGGTTGTGATAACGAGCGATAACCCTCGTTTTGAAGAACCACAGGAAATCATCAACGATATGCTTGAAGGTCTTGACGATGAACAAAAGAAGAAGGTTATTGCAATTGTTGACAGAAGAGAAGCTATAAAAACCGCCTGCGCATTAGCGCAAAAAGGCGATGTGGTGCTTGTGGCTGGAAAAGGACACGAAGACTATCAGGAAATAAAAGGTGTGAAACATCATTTCGACGACAAGGAAGAAGTTCGCAAATGTTTTGAGTGATTAGATTGAAGTATATTTAAGATAATTATTAATTAAAATATATGTTATACCACTTATCACAATTTTTCAAGGATTTGCACATACCTGGAAGCAACATGTTCACTTATGTGTCTTTCAGGTCGTTGTTGGCCATGATGATTTCTTTGATCCTTTCATTGTGGCTGAGCAAAAAGTTCATCACTTACATGAAAAAGAAACGTCATATCGAAAAAGCGCGTGATGAAAGTATAGATCCTTACGGAGTGAAGAAGCAGGGTGTGCCTTCTATGGGGGGCGTAGTGATAATTTTTTCAATATTGTTGCCATTGCTGTTGTTGGGTAAGTTGAATAATGTGTACATCATTCTGCTGATGGTTACGATGTTGTGGTTTGGCCTGCTTGGATTCTATGACGACTGGAAAAAACTGAAAGGTGATAAGGACGGATTGAAACCTCGTTACAAACTGTTGGGACAGTTTGCGCTTGGCGCTTTAGTTGGAGTGGTTTTATATTTAAGCCCGAATACCGTGATACATGAGAGGGTGGAAAAAGTGCAGGTTGAAAATAATACTGTATATAAGGTGGATGAAGCAAAGAAATCTACAGTAACTACAGTGCCGTTTTTCAAGAACAACAACCTAGACTACCTAAATGCTTTTTCGTGGATATCCGAAGGTAAAACTAAACGTGCATGTGGATGGGTGCTGTTCATCCTTGTAACCACGTTTGTTATTATGGCAGTTAGTAATGGCGCAAACCTGAATGACGGAATGGACGGCATGTGCGCTGGCAATTCCGCGATTATAGGCACGGCCTTGGGTATTCTTGCCTACGTGTCGGGACACATACAATTCGCAAGTTATCTGAATGTAATGTTCATACCCGGGTCAGAGGAAATTGTAGTGTTTATGTGTGCCTTTGTCGGTGCATTAATTGGCTTTTTGTGGTTTAATGCCTTCCCTGCCAAGTTGTTTATGGGAGATACCGGATCGTTGGCCATTGGGGGGGTTATCGCAGTAACTGCTGTGGTTATACATAAAGAACTGCTTCTGCCTATACTTTGTGGCATATTCTTGGTGGAAAGTTTGTCTGTCATTATACAGATTGCTTATGCAAAGAAAGGAAATAAGCAGGGAAAACTGTGGAGAGTGTTTAAGCGTACACCTATACATGACCATTTCCGCGTGGTGCAGTCGGATTTGTTGCCTAATGCTAAATATATAATCAAAAAGCCTGGTACTCCTCTTCATGAAAACATGATTACCATCCGATTTTGGATTACAACCATCCTTCTCGCGGCATTGACTATCATAACGCTAAAAATCAGGTGATTGAAGGGACAATATGCCCACGAATTGCCCACAAATAGTGAACAGTAATAAACAATCATATAGATGTCAAAAATTGTAATTCTTGGAGCGGCGGAGAGTGGAGCCGGTGCAGCGGTTCTTGCTAAGAAGAAAGGGTTTGAAGTGTTTGTGTCTGACCTCTCTGCCATAAAGGACAAATACAAGGAGCAACTCGACCATTATGATATCAGATGGGAAGAGAAGCAACATAGTGAGGAACTTATTCTTGATGCCGACGAGGTAATCAAGAGTCCGGGTATTCCTGACAATGTACCAATGGTGAAAAAGATAAAGGACATGAATATCCCTATAATTTCGGAGATTGAGTTTGCGGGAAGATATACGGATGCCAAGATGATATGTATAACTGGTTCAAATGGTAAAACCACGACCACATCACTCATATACCATATCTTGAAATCTGCAGGATATAATGTAGGATTGGCAGGCAATATAGGAAACAGTTTGGCTTTACAAGTGGCTGAATGTGATTATGAGTATTATGTCATTGAACTCTCTAGTTTCCAACTCGACAATATGTACGACTTCAAGGCTGACATAGCCATCTTGATGAACATCACTCCTGACCACCTTGACCGTTACGATTTCAAAATGCAAAATTATGTGGATTCCAAAATGAGAATCACGCGCAATCTTACTGTCGATGATGCTTTCGTGTTCTGGAATGACGACCCGATAGTAAAGAAGGAATTGGAAAAATATGACATCAAGGCACAACTGTATCCTTTCTCGGAATTCCATGGAAATGATGCCATTGCATACGTTGAAGACGATGAATACATAATCGAAAAACCCACTCCTTTCAATATGGAATTGGAGGAGTTGGCGTTGAGAGGTAAACACAACCTGTATAATTCTCTTGCAGCCGGTATAACAGCCAATATCGCTGGTGTCACAAACGAATTCATACGTAAGGGACTTAGCAGTTTTGGGGGAGTGGAACATCGACTTGAAAAAGCAGGCACTGTCAGAGGTGTTGAATATGTCAACGATTCCAAGGCCACAAACGTGAATGCTTGTTGGTATGCTCTCGAGAGCATGAAAAAACCGACGGTGCTCATTTTGGGAGGTTTGGATAAGGGCAATGATTATTCCGAACTTTATGATTTGGTGAAGGAAAAGTGTATTGGACTTGTATTCCTTGGCGTTGACAACACGAAGTTGCACGAATCCTTCGATAGCTTCGGCTTGCCTATAGTTGATGTGTTGTCCATGAAAGACTGTGTGGATGAATGCTACAAGATGTCTAAACCTGGTTCATGCGTGCTACTGAGTCCATGCTGCGCTAGTTTTGACCTATTCAAGAATATGGAGGACAGGGGAGAACAGTTTAAGGAGTGTGTGAGGAAACTTTAGTCTGGGGATGCAAACAGGAAATTGCGATGAGAAAGACTTGAGATGATCTTTAAAAGAAACAATTATGGGAAAGAGAATAACAGAATTTTTGAAACTGAACATATTTAAAGGCGACAAGGGATTGTGGATGATCTACTTCTTGCTTTCCATGGTGTCGGTAGTAACGATTTACAGTGCTTCCAGCCGAATGACATTCAGGTCGGATGCTCACTGGGCACCATTGGTTGAACAAATCTGTTTCCTCATTGCTGGATTTATACTGATGATTTTCGTCAGCAAGATTCCGTGCAAGTATTTCAAACTTGTTCCTATCATAGGATTGCCGTTAGTGGCTATTCTGTTGGCGGCATTGGTGATGGGAAAAGGGGTGAACAATGCGTCAAGGTGGATGCATGTGTTTGGAGTGAGTTTCCAACCTTCGGAATTGGCGAAGACTATGCTTATCATGGCTGTTGCCGTTGTTCTATCCAAGTTGCAGAAAGAAGAAAAGGTCAAGACATCCAAAGGTGTTAAACATGTAATTAGAGCTACTAAAGGAGGATATGCCAAGGCTTTTAAGGTGGTAGGGATGCTTACCTTGATCATCTGCGGATTGATCCTTCCTGAGAATTTCTCTACGGCATTGATGTTGTTCTCGGTAATAGTAGTCATGATGTTCATAGGCAATGTCCCACTCAATTTGATGTGGAAGGGATTGTGCGTGATGTTTGCAATAGGAGCCTTTCTGCTGGTGATGCTCCTTGTCGTGCCTGAAAAGAATTTGCAGTTCATGAAAAGGGCCGTGACGTGGAAACACCGTATTGAGAGAGTTATGGGCCAACATAAGGAAGACAAGAATTCACAAGAGTACAAGGACAACACGTTACAGGTGATGATGTCGCAAGCTGCGATTGCGGCGTCGGGTGTTACAGGAGTTGGAATAGGACATTCCACAACTCGTGACTTCTTGCCTCATGCTGAATCCGACTTCATTTATTCCATAGTGGTGGAGGAAACTGGTATCGTGGGTGCCTTGATTGTTTTGCTATTATATGTCATGCTGCTGATAAGAGTGGGAAGGGTGGCGCAGAAGTGTGACCGCTTTTTCCCGGCATTCCTGGTTGTAGGGCTTGGACTGATGATGGTGGTACAGGCTCTTGTAAATATGGCTGTAGCTGCAGGTATCATGCCGGTAACCGGACAGACATTGCCTCTTATAAGCCATGGAGGTACTTCTATCATTATAACGAGTTGTAACTTTGGGATGATTCTCAGTGTGAGCAGATATGCCGACAAGGTGGAAGAAAAACGCGAGAAGAAACGTATGAGACAACAGGAGTTGCTTGAGACCGACGAAATATATAGTTCTCAAGGAATGTCATGACAAGAATGTGGGAGAAATTCTGTTTTTGATATTCAACAATTAATCATATTTGGGCATGAAAGGAAAGAACATAAAAGTCATAGTAAGTGGTGGAGGAACTGGCGGACATATTTTCCCTGCCATATCCATCGCGAATGCTATCAAGGCAAAGCATCCTGATGCAGAGATATTGTTCGTGGGTGCACTTGGCAGGATGGAAATGCAACGTGTTCCTGATGCGGGCTACAAGATTATAGGGCTCCCTATTCAAGGATTCAACAGGAAGAATTTGTTCAAGAATGTCGTGGTTTTATATAAGATATGGAAAAGCCAGAGGATTGCGCGAAAAATTATAAAGGAGTTCCAGCCTGACGTAGCTGTCGGAGTGGGTGGATATGCTAGCGGACCGTTACTCAACCAAGCCGCCAAAATGAAGATCCCTACTCTCATTCAGGAACAGAATTCATACGCAGGTGTTACAAACAAATTGCTTGCGAAGAAAGCAAGGAAAATCTGTGTGGCATATGAGGGAATGGAACGTTTCTTCCCTAAAGAAAAAATCATCCTCACGGGGAATCCAGTAAGGCAAAACCTGGTGGATGCCAATATATCCAAAGAGGATGCGGTGAAGAGTTTTGGACTAGACCCTAATAAGAAAACGATTCTTGTAATCGGGGGAAGCTTAGGTGCCAGAACTGTGAATGAGAGTATCCTGCAGCACATAGAGGAAATAAGGTTGTCCTATACTGTTCAGATCATATGGCAATATGGTAAGTTCTATAGCACGGAGATCAGGGAAGCACTAGCCAAACAGGATGTTGTGGAAAATCTAATAGCCACCGAATTCATCAAGGATATGGACAAGGCCTATGCCGCTGCCGACCTCGTAGTGTCAAGGGCTGGAGCCAGTTCGATCTCAGAACTTTGTCTATTGAAGAAACCTAGCATACTTGTTCCGTCACCGATGGTAGCTGAAGACCATCAAACCAAGAACGCTCTTGCCCTATCTGAAAGAGATGCCGCGTTATTGGTTAGGGATGCTGATGCGAGAAACAAGCTCATTGGAGTTGCTATGACTACAGTCAACGATGAGAAACTTTTGGCCACATTATCCGAAAATGCGGGTAAAATGGCATATTATGATTCTGCTAACGTAATTGCAGACGAAGTATGGAATCTAGCTAATGAGTAACTAATGCCAGAAATGGTGAAATCAAAACTTACAAGTTGTAAATGGAAAAAATAGAAAAAATAAAATCTGTTTATTTTGTGGGTGCCGGAGGCATCGGAATGAGTGCACTCGTGAGATATTTCCTCAATAAGGGCTACAATGTTGGAGGTTATGACAAAGTGCCTAGCTTCTTGACACAGAAATTGGTTGACGAGGGAGCTGACATCCATTATGAGGATAATGTCAATATGGTAGCGGAATGCTTCAAACAGAAAGAATCAACCTTGATTGTTTACACTCCTGCCATTCCCGAATCACATAAGGAACTTTCGTTTTTCAAGAAACAGGGATTCGTTGTTCAGAAACGTGCCCAGGTCTTAGGAATACTTACTTATAAACACAAGGGATTGTGTGTGGCGGGCACACATGGGAAAACCACCACTTCTGCCATGCTGGCACATTTGATGTATCAGTCACATTTGGGGTGCAACGCCTTTTTGGGGGGGATCTCCAAGAATTATGGCACAAATTATTTGCTTTCCGACGAAAGTGACTTTGTGGTGCTTGAGGCAGATGAATTCGACCGCTCTTTCCATTGGCTATGTCCATATATGAGTGTCATTACAGCCACCGATCCCGACCATCTCGACATCTATGGCACGAAAGAGGCGTATTTAGAAAGCTTCAGGATTTATTCTTCTCTCATTCAAGAGGGGGGAGTACTACTCATTCGTAAGAACTTGGAAATGCGTCCCGACGTGAAGAAAGGCGTGAAAATCTACGAATATTCACGCAATGAGGGTGATTTCCATGCTGAAAACATAAGGATAGGCAAAGGGGAAATTATGTTCGATTTCGTGTCACCCATTGAAAATGTGAATGATGTGCAACTTGGAGTTCCTGTCAGCATTAATATCGAAAACGGTGTTGCGGCTATGGCTATTGCACAACTGAACGGAGTGACGGCAGATGAATTGCGTGAAGGCATGAAATCATTCCGTGGAGTTGACCGCAGATTCGATTTCAAGATAAAGACACCAAAGATTGTTTTCTTAAGCGATTATGCACATCATCCAAACGAAATTGAACAGAGCGTGAAGTCAATTCGTGAATTGTATAAGGACAAGAGAATAGCTGCCGTTTTCCAGCCACATTTATACACGCGAACCAGAGATTTCTATAAGGAATTTGCCGACAGTCTCTCATTGCTCGACACGGTGTATATTTGTGATATCTACCCAGCAAGGGAATTGCCAATTGATGGAGTTTCGTCAAAACTGATTTACGACAATCTGCGTCCTGGAATGGAAAAATACATGATAAGTAAGGAACATGTGGTGGAACTTTTGACAAAAGGCTCGTTTGATGTGCTTATATCACTTGGAGCTGGAGACATTGAGGATTATGTGCCTATGATAGAACTGGCATTAAGAGAAAAATATGATTTGTAATTGTAATAATGTAGTATTAAGTGAATATTAAAAAAACACTGAAAATATCATTTCTTGTATTGCTGTTTGTGGCAGTGGTCGCATATCTTTTATATGTGTTCTTCGGTATGGAATCCACCAATCCTGATGAGGAATGCGTGGAGGTTACCATCACTATTGAGGACGGAACTGATGCTTTTGTGGATAGTCTGATGGTGATGGACATCTTGAAAGAAAGTGGCATATATCCTATTGGAAAGAAAATGAGAGACATCAATCCCATTTCTATAAAAAACCTACTGGAGAAGAATCCTTTTATCACTACAGTTGATTGTTATCAGACTAACAATGGAATGCCTGTAGGTACGGGCAAGTTGTGTGTGAGGGTGAATGAGAGGATACCTGTGTTGTTGGTGTTTGAAGACAATTCATCGTATTACGTGGATGCACTGGCTAATGTGATAAGGACAGATACGATATATGCTAAGAATGTGCTTGTGGCTAATGGAGAAATAAGCAACAATTATCTCGCGGAACTTGTGGAATTGGCGCAGTTCATCAAGACTGATGAATTCTGGGACAACCAGATCGAACAGGTTTTTGTTTCCAAAAATAACATGAAACAACGTGTCATCACATTGATTCCAAGAGTGGGAAGCCAGAAAATTTTCCTTGGCACTATTGACGATTACGATAAGAAACTTAAGCGGTTGAGAAAATTCTACGAACGGGGTCTCAATACAATTGGATGGAACAAATATTCCATTTTGAATCTTGAATACAAAGACCAGGTTGTGGGTGTTATTAAAGGAAAAGAAATTGTGCTTGATGAGGATGATGCTTCTACTTCTGAAAAAGACAAGAATGACAAGACCGGAAATAATGACAACACGACGGACGAAAAGCCTAAATCCGAGGAACCAAAGAAGGACGAGTCAAAGAAAGACGAACCGAAGAATGAGGAGACACGGCAAACAGATTCTAATGCCGATGTGACGAACAAAGAAGAACCGAAGAAAGAAGAGATAAAGAAGGGGGAAACAAATAAAGAAGAGACGAGATAGAAAGAAGAAACCAAAATGGATGATACAAAATAGTAAATAAACGAAATCAGTAAAAGTGAGAGTCAAATAAATTGATCTCTTGAACGTAAAAATGGCTTTAACAATATAATTGAAAATCATAAAACATCTATAATATGGTAGAATCAAAGGACCCGATAATTGTGGCAGTTGAATTAGGAACGTCACGCATATCTGGAATTGCCGGCAAGAGGAAAGACGGAAGTTTCCAGATCTTAGCTTACGCTGAAGAGCAAACAACTGCTTGCCTAAAGCGTGGTATTGTGTACAATGTGGAGAAAACGACACAAAGTATTAAAAATGTGGTTGAAAAACTTAGCCAGACTCTTAAGCAGCAGGTTACAAGAGTTTATGTGGGAATAGGCGGACAATCCGTAAGGTCTGTCAAGAGGAAAGTGCCTCGCAACATGCTAACCAACACGTCCATCACTAAGGCTCATCTTGATGAAATACGCGATGAAAGCAAAGAAGTGCTGATTCCCGACTATGAACTTATAGAAAATATTCCACAAGGATTCATTATCGATTCTCAATATACTGACGACCCTCAGGGTGTGAACGGAAAGAATATTGAAGGAGATTACCTCAATATAGTCGCACGAAAGGAATTGAGAGGACATATCAGAACGTGTTTCAACTCGGCTGATATCGATATCGTCGATACTAGGCTCACTGCGCTCGAGCTGGCTAACAACATCTTAACCGAACATGAGAAACGTGCCGGCTCTGCTTTAGTCGACCTTGGGGCGGGCACAACCACTGTGGTTGTCTTTAAGAAGAATGTCGTGAGATACCTCGTCACTATCCCAATCGGATTCAGCAACATAGTGGAAGACTTGATGAATGTGTTGCAGATTGAGGAGAGAGAAGCTACCGACATCCTTATAAAACATGGCAATGCATACGTGAATACTGAGGATGACATATCGGAGATAACACAAAATTCTTATACCACTTCAAACAAAGTGAAGGAGCCGATGTCGAAAATACAGCATATAATCGAGGCTCGTTTGATTGAGATCGTTGTGAATGCTGTCGTTCAGGTAGTGAACAGTGGATATTCCGATACTTTGCTGGCTGGACTCGTCATTACCGGAGGCGGCTCCAACATGCGCAACATAGATAAGGCTTTCCAAAACAACCCAAGAAAAAAGTTTGAAACGATAAGAGTGGCAAAGAAGGTGATTACACCTGTAATCAAATCTACGGCTGCATCGTCACTCGACGAGGAAAATGGCATGAGTGGGTCTATCATATCGCTTATGCTTTCTGGCGTGGAAGATTGTGTGGGAGAAGGTGCTTATTCGGGAGAAGATATTTTCAGCGCTGCTGATTCTGCAAATACGATTAGGACTAAGGTTCAACAGGCTGATTCTGAAAAGAAGAAAATTGATGAATTGCTCATCAAGTTAGAGAATTACAAGGACAGGATGAGAACGGCAATCAATGATTTGAGAGACAGGAAAGACGACGTTGTCAGTGATTCTTCCAACAAGGCTTTGAGAGAACAGGCACAGAAAAGTATAGACAGTGCGGAGGATATATGTGACGATGAATTCCATAATCTCGTGGATTCTTTGGAAACAAAATTGAAAAACGACCAAAGAATAGCTGCCGCGAACAATCTGGAGGGACAGCTTCGCGATGAAATCATGGATTTGAAGAACACTATTGAGAGTGCCAAGGAAGACAATTCCTTGATGAAGAAATTCAGTAGATGGCTGAAGAATGTAGTGAATGAAGATTAATTATTTAACCCGTAATAAATGAAGCTATGGATAATATGTTGGATATGGATTTAGACATGAGCCAATTTGGTGACAAGATAAGTGGCGTTTTGAATGACGAGATGCCAATCGACTTACCTAAGTCGAAGACAAGCAATATAATAAAGGTGGTCGGAGTTGGAGGTGGTGGATGTAATGCCGTCAACCACATGTATAATGAAGGAATCCACGATGTCACTTTCGCTGTTTGCAACACAGACTCAAAGGCTTTGGAGGATTCGCCAGTGCCGTTTAAGCTACAACTGGGTTCTGAGGGGCTTGGAGCCGGAAATAAGCCGGAACGCGCCATGAAGGCGGCCGAGGAATCGATGCCGGAAATAAAGAATATGCTGAGTGATGGTACAAAGATGGTGTTTATTACAGCCGGCATGGGAGGTGGAACTGGAACGGGGGCCGCTCCTATAATTGCAAAGTTGGCTAAGGACATGGAGATCCTTACTGTAGGTATTGTTACTATTCCGTTTGCATGGGAGGGAAGAAAAAAAATCGACCAAGCCCTCGATGGAGTGGAAGAACTAAAAAAGAATGTCGATGCGTTGCTGGTGATTAACAACCAACGCTTGCTGGAAATCTATTCCGACAAGTCAATGCACGAGGGATTCGCAATTAGCGACAACACGCTTTGTAATGCCGCAAAGAGCATATCTGAAATAATAACCATGCATGGGAAAATCAACCTCGATTTCCAAGATGTAAGGTCATTCCTTAAAGATGGTGGTGTGGCTATCATGAGCACGGGATATGGACAGGGGGACAATCGTGTGAAAGACGCAATCGAAAATGCCTTGCATTCACCTCTGCTTAACAATAACGATGTGTATAAGTCGAAAAAGGTGATCTTGCACATTTGTGATCCGGGACCCGACGGAGAACAACCGCTTATGATGGAAGAGATGACTGAAATCTCAGAATTTATGAGCAAAATGCAAAATGACGATTTGGAAACGAAATGGGGTACGTCATACGACCCGTCGCTTAAAGACAAGGTGCGTGTAACGTTGCTAGCCTCTGGATTCAATATGGAGGATATAGACAGCTCTGAATTGAAAGACCGTCTTGAGGCTAAGAAGGAAACCGACATGATTAAGGAACAGGAAAGAAAGGCGCGTAGGGAACAAATATATGGCTCTGACGACCAGACCGGATACATACACCAGAATGTGTATTACTACGTCTTTAAAGATCAAGACCTTGATAATGACAACCTTATTTCAAGTGTCGTGTCTGTTCCTACATATAAACGACCGAAGAAGAAACTCGACCAGTTTGAAGCGATTTCATTGGGAACGGAAACTGAAAACGCCGTGACTAATAATGCTTAAATTATATGATTTCTAATTTTTAATTGTTACGTTATGTTATTTGAACAAATAAGCAAAGATATAATTGAGGCTATGAAGGCAAAGGATGCCGTTCGTAGAGACACTCTCAGAAACGTGAAAAAGTATTTCTTGGAGGCAAAGACCGCCCCTGGGGCTAACGACGAGTTGTCGGATGCTGACGCACTTAAAATCTTGCAGAAACTTGCAAAGCAAGGACGTGAGTCTGCTGATGTCTATAAACAGCAGGGTAGGGATGACCTTGCTGACGAGGAAATGGCACAGGTGGAGGTAATCGAACAATATCTGCCTAAACAACTTTCACAGGAGGAGTTGGAAGCTAAGCTAAAGGATATCATTGGACAAGTGGGTGCAACATCTCCACAGGAAATGGGCAAGGTTATGGGCGTCGCAACCAAAATGCTTGCAGGCCTCGCTGATGGGAAAGTTATCGCAGCTACCGTGCGTAAACTCCTTTCATGAACTTTCCAGTCCTTACATATTTTCCTCTTCGGTCATTAGGTGTTTGCCTGATGACCGATTTTTGAATGTAAATATGTAATTGGGGCGTTCAGAAATTTTTATGCACCAAAATCACCCAAGACTTCATGGAAAATTGTTCGTCGGGGGCAAAGTCGGGTTCACAAAATTTGTCAAAGGCCAGCCATAAATTGGCTCAACTCAAAAGTAATAATTGATTTGTGTGTGGTTTCGCTACCTTATGAGAATATGGACATGGGATTGCGGAATCAAGACAACGTGATGATTTTCAAGAAGAGGAAGGTGATGATAAGGAAAAGAGATGAGGCAATCTGTGGTAAACAAAAATATGGGGTTCAAGTCGATGGCTTGGACCCCTTTTTCTCTTTTGGAGAAAATGCTGGCGCGGTCAGAAATCACTTCTTGTTGACCAGCGGAATATATGTAAGAATTGAATGAAATAAAATAAAAATCGAAGTCTATGCGTCGATTGTGGCGTATGTGGCATTCCGCTCTATGAACTCGCGACGTGGTGCCACGTCTTCGCCCATAAGCATTGAAAATGTCATGTCGGCTTCTGCGGCGTCCTCGATTGTCACCTGGGTAAGCAGACGTGTTTCCGGGTCCATGGTAGTCTCCCAAAGTTGTTCTGGATTCATCTCGCCCAAACCTTTGTAGCGTTGTATGCGGATGTTGCCACCTGTCTCTGTGCCATCGCCGTATTTGTCGAGGAATTGTTGCTTGGCTGATTCGTCATAGCAGTATTCACTTATCTTACCCTTTGTGCATTTGTAAAGTGGAGGGTTGGCTATATAGAGTCTTCCGTCTTTAATGAGCTGTGGCATGTAACGGAAGAACAAGGTCATGATGAGAGTGGCGATGTGGGCACCATCCACGTCGGCATCTGCCATGATGATGGTTTTGAAGTAGCGCAACTTGTCGTAGTTGGCTTCCTTGGTGTCTTCCTCGTTCATCCCGAAGCGTACGCCTAATGCTTGTATTATGTTGTTCACTTCTTCATGCTCGAAAGCTTTGTGCCACATTACACGTTCCACGTTGAATATCTTTCCGCGGATAGGCAAGATGGCCTGGAAGTGACGGTCGCGTCCTTGTTTGGCTGAACCGCCGGCGGAGTCGCCCTCTACGATGAACATCTCGCATTTTTCCGGGTCGCGGTCGCTGCAGTCAGCGAGTTTGCCTGGAAGGCCACCTCCTGTCATTGGGCTTTTGCGCTGAACGTTCTCGCGGGCCTTGCGGGCTGCCACACGGGCTGTGGCGGCGAGAACGACCTTGTCGATAACCATCTTGGCTTCCTTTGGATGCTCTTCAAGATAATTCGTAAGGGCTTCTCCAACAGCTGAATTTACGGCTCCAGATACTTCGCTGTTGCCAAGCTTTGTCTTTGTCTGACCCTCAAACTGTGGCTCGGCAACCTTTACGGATATCACTGCAGTAAGACCCTCACGGAAGTCTTCGCCTGATATCTCTATCTTTTGCTTTTCCAATTTTTCGGTTATCTTGTTCTCGTCGGCATAGCGTTTAAGCACGCGTGTCAAGGCCTGACGGAAACCTGTGAGGTGAGTGCCTCCTTCTATCGTGTTTATGTTGTTTACGTAGGAATGGAGGTTCTCTGTGTAGGACGTGTTGTACATGATGGCTGCCTCTATCGGAGTCCCTTGCTTTTCAGTGTTCAAGTATATCACGTCATCGAATAGATGTGTGCGATTTGAGTCCAAATAACGTACAAAGTCCTTCAAGCCTCCTTGGGAATAGAATTTCTCAGTGCGGATGCCGTCGATCCCTACTTCTGCGTTTTTATCCTTACGCAAGTCCGTCAATGTTATGGTGAGACCGGCGTTGAGGAAAGCCAACTCGCGCATACGGTTGGCGAGAATCTCGAATTTATATACTGTCGTGATGAATATGGTCTTGTCTGGCCAGAATTGCTGCTTGGTGCCACGCAAATCGCTTTCGCCAACTACCTTCACGTCGTATTGTGGCTTTCCTTCGTGGTATTCCTGCTGATATATTTTACCGTCGCGGAAGACCTGAGAAATCATTTTCGTGCTTAAGCCATTTACGCAACTGACACCAACACCGTGCAAACCGCCAGACACCTTGTAGGAACCTTTGTCGAATTTGCCTCCGGCATGAAGAACGGTCATTACAACCTCAAGGGCGGAACGATGCTCCTTCTCATGAATGTCAACAGGTATTCCACGACCATTGTCCTGAACGGTTATGGAGTTGTCCTCGTTGATTGTGACGTCTATCTGGGTGCAGAAACCCGCCAATGCCTCGTCAATAGAATTATCTACTACTTCGTAAACCAAATGGTGGAGTCCTTTTTCGCTGATGTCGCCTATATACATGGCTGGACGTTTGCGTACAGCCTCCAAGCCTTCGAGCACTTGAATATTGCTGGCGGAATAATTTTCGCCAGCCATCATTTTTTCATCTTCCATTTTTGTCGTTTTTAACGATACAAAGATACAAAAAAAATACGATTTGTGAAAGTGTTTTATCACTTAAAACGCCCCCTTTTTACATAAAGTTATCAACATTTTTCGCGGCTTCCGGCATCAGGTGTTCATAACTACGGGCTCTTGGATTTTCCGGTAAGATTTTCAGGGATTCTTGTTCTGAAAGCAAGCGAGATTTTGCAAATGTTGGGTCAGGGTTTGTGCTTAATGTCTTATTTTTTGCATCATATTAATAATAAATGATGCAAAGGTAAGTATTTGTCGGCATTTCCAGAGATTTTACCACTCAAAATGACCAATAAGCCTTAATATAAAATAGAGGGCATATCGAACTTGACATGCCCTCTATACTTGTAAATATCTCGATTGATATTATTTTTTCGCAAGTAGTTTTGCTGCTCCCGACTTGAGATTTGCTGCCTTCTTCCAGTGGATGATGTTGCGCTTTGCAAGCTTGTCAAGCATCTTTTGGAGTGTTGGGAACATCTGCTGTGCTTCTTCCTTGTCGGTTGTTGCGCGGAATTTGCGGAGATAGTTACGCATAGTCTTTGCGTAGTAACGATTGTGAAGTCTTCTCTTCTCGTTTTGACGAATGCGTTTTAACGCTGATTTGTGATTTGCCATTTTTTTTCTTGTTGTTTTAGTGAATAAAAAAAGGAAGTACGATGTGGTATGGCTTTGAAAACCTCGCACCAATCTTCCTCGTCGGTAGCCCGTAGGAGAGTCGAACTCCTCTTTAGAGAATGAAAATCTCTCGTCCTAGCCGATAGACGAACGGGCCAGCCTAGTAGCAAATGCCTTTTTTGATTTGCGGGTGCAAAGGTAGGAACTTTTATCGGAATGACAAAACTTTTCAGCACTTTTTTTGGATAAATTCCTTTTTTTGACATTTTTTCTGAAACGGACCATGCAATTTGAACGATTTTTCTATAAATTTGCAATACTTATGGAAGAAAATGTCAATGCCATAGTATTGAAAGTGGTCAAATATAACGACAAGACCTACATCGCCGATTTGCTTACGGAACATCATGGACGTATGTCGTTTGCTGTTCCTGCACCAGCGACAGGAAAAAATTCATTGCACAACCGTACTCTTTGGCGACCTCTCAACATGGTTGAGTTTGAATGCGACTTGAAAAAACGAAGAGGACTGCCACGTCCCAAAGATGCCACTCTCTCATATAACTATTCAAGCCTATCGTATAATCCCATCAAGGCCATGATGGCCATATACATAGATGAATTGCTATGCTCGGCTATATGGAATGAAGTCCCGGACGAACCTCTTTTCCGCTTTGTTAGGAAGTCGTTGATTGTTTTGGATACGAAACAGGAAAAGTTCGTGAATTTCCATATCGCTTTTTCTGTTAACCTGTTGGAAAATATAGGAATACAACCGAATGTTTGCAGAAGAACCATAGACCTGCATTTCGATATGAGGGCAGCTGAATTCACGCCATTGCATCCTCTGCACGATGATGTGATTTCGGGAATAGAGGCTGATGCCTTGGAGAAAGTGATGCGCATCAACTTCGACAATATGCACTTGTTCAAATTCAACAGAAATCAAATACAACGTATCCTTCATCTGATTAATGTTTACTACATGATTCATGTACCAAATTTCAGACAACTTAAGGCAATTGAGATTTTTGGAGATGCGTTGTCATGATTTTTTGTCAAAGGAATTGACTTTTCTGCTTTAAAATTGATTTTCTCAGAGCCTTTTTCGTGATATTTTGCAGACATTTTCATTTTATTTTAAAAAAAAGTGAATAAGTAAGAAAAATAATACTAAATTTGCAGAATGTTATATAAATTTGAGTTATCATGCCTGATGCACAAATGACATTTGTGGAAGAACAGCAAAAAAAAATTGACATTGACCAGATCCTAAAGGACAAAGCTGGGAAAAAGGCAATGTTCATACCTTTTTTCGTGAAACGGTGGTTGAAGAAAATCATCCATCAGGACGAGGTGAACAATTTCTTGCTTGGTAGGGCGGCTGGTAAGTACGGAGTGGATTTTCTAGATGAATGTGTCGATTATTTGGAGATGGACATGACGGTGAAAGGACTCGACGAATTGCCTACAAATGAAGATGGGAGATATTTCACCATAGTGTCGAACCATCCGTTGGGAGGCGAAGATGGAGTGGCGCTGGGAAAACTCATTTGCCATAAGTTCGACAGCAAAATGGTATATCTCGTGAATGACTTGTTGATGAACCTGAAAGGATTGGCACCATTGTGCATACCTATCAACAAGACAGGTAACCAGTCGCGTGACTTTCCTCGAATGGTCGAGGCGGCATTCAAGAGCGACAGGAATGTGCTAATGTTTCCTGCCGGCCTCTGTTCCAGAAAACAAGACGACGGAACAATCAGAGACTTGCCATGGAAAAAAACGTTCATATCAAAGAGTGTTGAATATCATCGCGACGTGATTCCGGTACATTTTTCAGGACATAATTCCGACAAGTTCTATAATATAGCCAGAAAATGCCAGAAACACAAACTGAAATTCAATTTCGCAATGTTGTATCTGGTAGATGAGATGTATAAGAATGTGGGAAAGAAGTTCACTGTTACTTTTGGTGAACCGATTCCTTGGCAAACTTTCACAGACAAGTCGAAGAGTCATGCTCAATGGGCACAGTGGGTGCAAGACAGGGTTTACGAACTTTAGTTTGAAATACAGTATTTATTATAACTTTTATCATGCAAAATAATAACGTTTCAGCGGAATCTGAAAGCAAGTTTCTCAACTCCAGGTATTTACCGCCATGGTATGGAAAATACGATGACATCATACCACCAGTTGACAAAAAGGTTCTGAAAAGCGAATTGACCGATGAAAAACGGCTCAGGTTTACTAATAGGAGCAATAACGAGATTTATATCGTTACATGGCAGGATTCGCCAAATGTGGTAAGGGAAATAGGCCGACTGAGGGAAATCGTATTCAGGGCTGCTGGAGGTGGAACGGGAGAACCCATCGACCTTGATGATTTCGACACAATGGAAAATCCTTACAAACAACTCATCGTGTGGGATCCCGAGAACGAGGAAATAATAGGGGGTTACAGGTATCTGCTTGGTACAGAGATAAAAATCGACGACAACGGACAGCCAATTCTCGCAACAAGCCACATGTTCCACTTTTCCGATAAATTCATGAAGGATTACATGCCTTATACCATTGAGTTGGGACGTTCGTTCGTGACATTAAACTATCAGTCAACGCGAAAGAACTCAAAAGCCATTTTCGCTCTTGACAATTTGTGGGACGGATTGGGGGCGCTCACGGTCATAATGCCTGAGGTGAAGTATTTCTTCGGGAAAATGACCATGTACCCTTCTTATAACCGTAGATGTCGAGACATGATTCTTTATTTCCTCAAAAAACACTTCGAGGACAAGGAACGGCTTATCATCCCTGACAAACCGCTTGAACTGGAACATGACCCAAATGAATTTGAAATGATTTTCATCGCCGACGATTTCAAGGAAGACTATAAGATTCTAAATAGGGAAGTGAGAAAATACGGTCTCAACATACCGCCTTTAGTGAATGCCTACATGAGCCTTTCGCCTACCATGAAACTCTTTGGAACTGGAATTAATGATGGCTTTGGAGATGTCGAGGAAACAGGTATTCTTATAGCCATCGACGAAATAATCGCTGATAAATATGTCCGACACATCGAATCTTTCGCAAAAGAGCACCCGGATATGATACGTCCTACAAGTGGAGCCAACATCGTAATAAGCGAAAAGGAATAGAATTGATTATATGAATTTCAGGAGCGGAAACATCGCGTTTTCGCTCCTTTTTTGTGAAGATAACTTTGCATTATACCAAACCTAATGACGGATCTGGAACTTTTTGGTTGCTCTATGCTTCGAATGTTGAAATCAAGAATGTGGGACACTCAATTTCTAATAAATAATGTGTGTTTTATTGTAATCTAAAAAAAAACAAGTAACTTTGCAAAGATTTATGCCCGTACGACAAAAGGGTAATGGCAGATTATGGAAAAAAATCTTCAACATACGAATGAACAGTTCAAGAAGGAACTGGCAAAATGTAGGGATTTGTTTTTAAAGAAACATAAGGATTACGGTCCCTCATGGAGGATTATGCGTACATCTTCCATCACTGACCAGATTCTGATAAAGGCCAATCGTATCAGAAGTATTGAAACGAAAAAGGAAACCTTGGTTGACGAAGGCATTTATCCAGAATTCCAAGGCATTATCAATTATGGCATTATGGGGCTCATACAGTTGGAAAAAGGATGCGTGGATTCGGCGGAAAACGACACGGAGGATGTGGTGAAACTGTATGACAAATATGCTGAAATGACCCTCGAACTGATGAAAAGGAAGAACCATGATTATGACGAGGCGTGGAGAGCTATGCGGATCAGCAGCTATACCGACCTTATTCTCATGAAAATATATCGTACCAAGGAAATCGAGGCAAACGACGGGAGGACACTCGTGTCGGAAGGAATTGATGCAAATTATATGGATATGATAAACTATTCTGTGTTTGCACTTATTAAGATGGATGAGGAAAATGGCGAACTTTGAGAATAAAGTCAAAGATAATTTGAAGATAGACAAAACCAGCGGAGAGGAACCGGATAGTGGGCAAAAGCCACAGTCCGAGACAATTGAACTATCCCATGAAATGTGTGAAGAACGCAAAGAAAAAGGGAGTGAGGTGACTGCAAATGAAGATGTGCCTGATGTAAAAACCGATAAAGATATTGCAGGCAATTCTGTGGCAGATGAAACAGATGCTACCGACAAATCTGATAAAAGTGGCTCTTCAAACGAGAAGTTAAGTGCCGATGAGATGGGAACTGAAACGTCTGCCGAAGAAGAAGAGGATTCGGATAATTCGGATAAAAAGAAGACGAAGAAGTGGATTGTGGTTTCCATGCGTATATTGGTGAATGTGTTCAGGTTCATCATTGCGTTTACGCTACTCTTCTCTGCATTCGTGAAAGCAAATGACCCTGTTGGATTTTCCATCAAACTGAAGGACTATGCGTTGGCTTTGGGGATGACCTTTGTGCCACAGTTCCTGATGATATTGGCTTGCTTTGTACTTGTGGCGATTGAGACCATACTGGGCATATATATGTTTGTGGGCGTAAAGCGTCGAAAACGAATTTCCGGGACGACGATGATTTTCTTTGTAGTGATGACCATTGTCACTGTATGGATATACAAGGACAATCCCGTAAGCGATTGCGGATGTTTCGGAGATGCCGTGAAACTGACAAACGGACAGTCGTTGGCTAAAAACATCGTATTGCTTCTCATGTCGTTGGTTACGACGATTAAGAGCAAAATGATGTTTAGGCTTGTGCACAAGAACTGGAACTGGATTGTTACCATCCCGGTAGTAGTGGCAATGATGGCTTACGTCACATATAGCAGATATATGTTGCCGTCAGTTGACTTCCTGCCATTTGCCGAGGGAACCGACTTGAGGAAAATTGTGGCTTTGGGTGATGGGCTCGATCTGCGTTATAAGGTTACAATCGTATATAAGCGTGGGAACGAAATATTGGAATTGTCCGATGAAGACGATGATCCAGACCCGTCATGGAAATACGTGGAGACACGTAGTGAATTGCTTAACGATAATGTGGCTGGTACAACCGAATTTTTCGTGAACGACAGCGATGGGGACGACATAACCGAAGATATTCTCAACAGGGAAGGCTATTCCTTCTTGATTACCATGCCTGATATGGAAACGGCATCCGACGCAATAGGTGGTAAGTTCAGCGACATGTACGACTATGCCAGGAAATTCGGATATGGATTCTATTTCATTGCAGGAACGCCTGATGAGGCTACAAAGGAGAGTTGGTATGGAAATACCGACACGGAATATGAGATTTGTGAGAGTGATGAGAGGATTCTTTGGCAGATGGTCAGAGATAATCCGGGACTCATTTTGCTTGAAGATGGAGTCGTTGTGAAGAAATGGAGCCAGTTCAACTTGCCATTTTTTGACTATACACAACCACTCGACAAGGATAGAATGCAGGAATTGCTGAAAGTGAAGAGATGTGCTGTGAAACCATTGGATTTTACGAACAATTAATATAAATTTTAAAAATAAACAATTATTTATGAGAAAGAAAATCGTAGCAGGAAACTGGAAGATGAACAAAAATCTTCAGGAAGGTATTGAATTGGCAAAACAATTGAACGAAGCACTAGAGGCCGACAAGCCAAATTGCGATGTTGTCATTTGCACTCCGTTCATTCATCTTGCCAAGGTGTCGGAAACAATCAATCATGAGATAATCGGACTTGGTGCTGAAAACTGTGCCGATAAAGACAAAGGTGCTTACACTGGAGAAGTGAGTGCTGAAATGGTTAAATCTACTGGCGCTGAATACGTGATTCTCGGACATTCTGAAAGACGTGAATACTATAATGAAACTCCTGAGATATTGAAGGAAAAGGTTCTTCTTGCTTTGGCTAATGGACTTAAGGTTATTTTCTGCATAGGTGAGAGCCTTGAGGAAAGAGAAGCCAATAAACAGAATGAAGTAGTGAAAAATGAACTCGAAGGTTCTGTATTCAATCTCTCTGCAGAGGATTTTTCCAATATAGTCATTGCCTATGAACCAATCTGGGCAATAGGCACTGGCAAAACGGCAACAAGCGATCAGGCTGAAGAAATTCATGCTTATATCCGTTCCGTCATTGCTGGCAAATATGGCAAGGAAGTGGCTGAAAACACTTCAATTCTTTATGGCGGTTCTTGTAAAGCGTCAAATGCACCTGAGTTGTTTGCAAAGCCTGATATCGATGGCGGACTTATCGGCGGTGCTTCGTTGAAATGTGAAGATTTCAAGGGAATCATCGACGCTTGGAAATAATAAGTTATCTAAATCTGTAGCAACCCATGCAATGAGGAGCTACAGATTTTTGTCCTTTCTTCCGTGTTGATTTATCAACAGATTGATAATCAATAGAATCTTGTATATGAATATTTCAGAAAATTCCATATAACAGAAGTACCCTTTACAATATGAAAAATAATAAAGTTGTATTATTGTGCTTTCTTCTTTTCATGGCTTTAAATGCATCTGCACAGGAAGATGTGACGGGAGGGGCAACAACGCAATCCACACCGTCAAATTCCGGCTCCGTCAACATACAGCAAGACCAAAGACTCCAAAACATAGTCTCCGGTGAAGTGCCAGTGGTTGAGAGGTCGAACAAAACAGAGTCCAATACTGCAACGCAAAACGGTTCAAACCAAAGTTCAAACGGTTCGAATCCACGGCAATCACAACCGAAAAAAGTACAGAGAACTCAAGTGGTTCCATTAAACGAGTTACCTGCGTTTGGGCAAAAAAACAACTTTGACGTTCGACGTGGAACCCGCCAAAGAATGAGAGGGTTCAGAATTCAGATGTACTGGGGTAATAGCCAGCGTACAGACTATCTGAAAGCCAAGAGATTTGGTGATAAGGTGACGGGAGCGTTTCCAGAACTTAAGTCATACGTGTCGTTCGACCAACCACATTGGAGATGCAGGGTGGGCGACTTCAAGACTCGTTCCGGGGCTGCCAGATATCTCGAAAGAATGAGGAAAATAGCGCCGGAAGCCATGATCGTTAGAAGTGAAATTTATATTTATCAGTAATGCAACTACAGGAAAAAATTAATGCCCTCAAGAAGAATTATGAGAGCATTCTCGATATTCTTGGTGAAGACAGGTCTAGAGAAGGTTTGATAAACACTCCGGAAAGGGTGGCAAAAAGCATGGTGTTCCTTTCATTGGGATATGAAATGGATCCAAAGGCGATTCTCAATTCTGCCAAGTTCAAGGAAGAATACAACGAGATGGTGATGGTGAACGGTACGGAGTTCTATTCGCTTTGTGAGCACCACATGTTGCCCTTCTTTGGAAAAGTTCATGTGGCATACATACCCGACGGTGAAATTGTAGGACTCAGTAAAATACCACGTGTAATCGACATCTTTGCCAGAAGGCTGCAGGTGCAGGAACGCTTGACGCTGGAAATACGTAAATGTATAGATGAAACCCTTAAACCTAAGGGAGTGGCAGTGGTGATTGAAGCGCAACACCTCTGTATGCAGATGCGTGGAGTGCAGAAACAGGGCGCAATCACCCGTACTATGGATGTGTCAGGTATATTCAAGACAGATAGAGACAAACTCGACGAGTTCCTAAATGCCATCAAATGATATTTTTTCCATTTGATACTTATTGGAAAACTCTTGATGGCAATTCATCAGCACATTAATCGAAAATCATACAAATCCACAACTCCAAACTCGTCAACTTGCCAATTCGTCAACTAACATACCATGATTGATCGACATACCGTTGATAGGATAATCGATGCGGCAAATATTTATGATGTCGTGTCGGAATATGTAAGTTTGAAACGTTCAGGATCAAGCTTCAAGGGATTGTGCCCATTCCACGACGATAAGACTCCCTCGTTTTATGTGAATCCGGCTAGGGGAATCTGCAAGTGTTTCTCCTGTGGAAAAGGGGGTACGGCGGTCAGCTTTATCATGGAGATCGAACAGATGACTTTCCCCGAGGCTCTCAAGCATTTGGCTAAGAAGTTCAATATAGAGGTTCAAGATAAGGAATTGACCGAGGAAGAGAAGAAAACTCGTGGCGACAGAGAAAGTATGCTTGCGGTAAATGAATGGGCCGCGTCTTTTTTCCACGATATGCTCCTCAACTCAGATGAGGGAAAGAATATAGGATTGGCATATTTCCGCAATCGCGGTTTCCGAGATGACACAATTGAGAAATTCCGACTTGGATATGCACCTGATTCTTGGGATACGCTCTCTAAAGAGGCAAAAAAGAAAGGATTCAAGGATGAGTTCCTGATAAGAACTAGCCTGGCTTATAAAAGGGATAATGGCGGAATGACAGATAAATTCCGTGGAAGGGTTATGTTTCCATGGTTTTCTTTGAGCGGACAAATCATTGCGTTCGGAGGAAGGGTGCTTGACTCAAGGACCAAAGGGGTTAGCCAGAAATACATAAATTCCAACGATTCGGAGATTTATCATAAGCAGAGAGAACTCTATGGACTGTTTCAGGCGAAAAAGGAAATTACGAAGGCGCAGAGGGTTTTTATGGTGGAAGGTTATACGGATGTGCTTGCCATGCATCAGGCGGGTATTGAAAACGTGGTGGCAAATTCCGGCACAGCGCTAAATGACGCACAAATCCAGTTGCTGAAACGCTTCGCAAATAATATAACCCTTATATACGACAGTGATGAAGCGGGAATACATGCCGCTATGAGAGGTACCGACATGCTTTTGGCGCATGACATGGACGTAAAGGTGCTTTTACTGCCTGAAGGAGAAGACCCCGACAGCTTTGTCAGAAATAGGTCGGCTAAAGAATTTAAGGATTATGTGGATGCCAATCAGAAGGATTTCATAATATTCAAGATTAATCAACTCTATCTGAATGCTTCAGACGACCCGCGAACAAGATCGGAGGTGACTGAAAGCATACTGCAAAGCATTGCGGTAATACCTAGTGAAATAGTTCGGACGTCCTACATCCATGAATGTGCCCAACTTATGGATATTCAGGAAGACATCTTGATGAACAGATATATTCAGATTAGGAAAAACAACCAGGAACAGAAGATTAAAGAGATAGAGAGGGAAAAACAGCGGCAAGAATATCTCTCAAATAGGGAGAACTCCTCCCAAACCACTGATGTGGAAAATGAAAATGGTACGGGCACAAACTTAAATGAAGCCAACAAACAAGATGAGTCAAACGTCTCAGGATCGAACGAATCGAACACCGCCATTGTAAACAAACCGCAGTCCGTTGTCATTACTAAAGATCGCTTGACAGATAATATCCTCGGAACGGAAAGGCTTATCATGAGGATGGTTGTCAGATATGGCGAACAAACGATTCTGGTCAAGAAAGATGATGAAGCTGACAGTGAGGTGGAGGAAATGCCCATTGCGATATTCATAAAGGAGCAACTGGATGTTGACAATATGGAATTCAAAACTCCACTATATAGGGAAATGCTTGATGATGTGGTCGGAAAAGTGAGAACGGAGGGTTTTTCTTGCAGCAAATATTTCTTGACTAGTCCTGATATTCAAATAAGCAATTTCGCTGTTGATATGCTGAATGATAGATATAAGATAGACAGGTCTGTCAACAATGTTGAACCGGAAACAGACACCTTGGCAGACAAAGTGCCACGACTTGTGCTTGATTACAAATATTTCGTAGTGAAAAAAGAGATGCAGACCCTTAAACGCAAGTTGACAGATGCTCAAGTCATTGCAGATCCACAAAAAATGATGACCGTGATGACGAGATACAAACTGTTGACCGATGTCCAGAAAGTATTGGCGAAACAACTGGGAGACAGGATTATCCATTGACTGTGTGTGATTTTTAAAATCCGAGAAAAATGTACTTAATTTATCGCAATTCATGAAATTCCAACTTAAGATTCTAATCATTTTATTTCTGACTCTTTGTGGAGTGTTGCTTTATGCTTTTCTGATAAATGACGAGGAGTCGGAACCTGTAATCAAGAAAATAAGTCTTGCCGCCATACTGCAGGACGACTCCTTGGACGTTGTCGGCGATTCTCTTTTGGCGCAAGAAAAAGATACGGTTGTCGTTCATGAGGTTGATACCACCAAACAAAACATACTCTTATTTGGAGATTCAATGATTGAACGTTTGGCAACGCCTTTCGCCAGCTATTGCAAGGCTAATGGACACGACTACAATTCCGTTTGCTGGTATAGTTCAACATCACGACACTGGGCCATGACTGACACCTTGCAATATTACATAAATAAATTCCAACCTACTTACGTGATGGTCTGTCTGGGAGGTAACGAACTCTTTGTGAGAGATATTGATGCACGTGAGAAAAACGTTAAGAAAATATTGAGAACAATTGGCGACTTGCCTTATGTCTGGATTGGAACACCTAACTGGAAACCTGACACCGGAATTGGAGAGATACATAGGCGCCTAAATGGAATGGACCGTTATTATGAGAGTGATAAGCTGAAGCTTAAACGTAGTAAAGATGGAGCGCATCCCACATTCGAGGCCACAAAAATTTGGATGGATTCTGTGGCAGTGTTCATTAACAGTCTTGACAATAGGCACCCTATTGTTTTCGAAAAATACAAGGAGACGGTTAAAGCTGGGGAAAAACATCTTACTTTGTTGCAACCAGTGGTTATGTAGTTAATTTTTTCATAAATAATAAGTCGTGTTTACTTTTTCTTCCATTTCAAACTGGTTCGTGGAGTTGATATCTAAACCAGATAACACGTTCCTGTTTTGCACCGTTAAATTCTGGGTGCTTTTCGTGATTTTCTATGCTTTGTACCTGTTGGTATCCAAAGCTAAAAAATCGATGATGATGACTTATGTCATCTTGTTCGGACTGCTTGTCGCATATAAGGCAAATGGATGGCTAATGGCATTGCTGCCCGCTACGGCGTTGATATCATGGGGGTTGACTGACTTGATGAAGAAAGCAAGGACGAAAGCCTGGAAGCGTTTCTGGCTCATCGTTGTCGTGCTGGTCGATTTGGCGCCGCTTATATATTTCAAATACACCAACTTCTTCATAAGCATTTTCAACGATGCGTTTGCAACGAATTTCTCACCCTTGTCAATCATTCTTCCGGTTGGAATATCATTCTATACATTTCAAGCAATCAGCTATTCGGTAGATACCTACAAGCAAAAGATAACCTACGACGTGTCGTTGCTCGAATACTGTTTCTACATCACTTTCTTCCCTTTGCTCTTTGCCGGCCCAATCACGCGTACGGACACTCTCGTTCCGCAACTTAGATACAAGAGCCCAATAGACGGCAAATTGGTGAACCTCGGATTGTGGCTCATCATTCTTGGACTTTTAAAGAAAGGTATCGTGGCAGATTATCTTGCGCAATATACCACTAACATGATTTTTGACAATCCTGCCGATTATTCCGGATTTGAGGTTGCCATGGGAGTGTTTGGATATGCAATGCAAATCTACTGCGATTTTTCGGGTTATAGCGACTTGAGCATAGGGCTTGCCGCGATAATGGGATTCCGATTGTTACCTAACTTCAATTTCCCTTATAAGTCCAGAAGCGTGACTGAGTTCTGGAGACGTTGGCACATATCGCTTTCAACATGGTTTAGGGATTATGTGTATATCCCATTGGGTGGAAACAGGAAAGGTAAATGCAGAACATATCTAAATAATTTCATTACAATGTTGGTGGCTGGTCTTTGGCATGGCTCAACATGGATGTTTATCATCTGGGGTGCACTCCACGGAGCGGCACTGGTCATACATAAATTCTGCAAAAGCCTCTTCCTCGACAAAATAAAGGATAACATTCCGGTTAAGTTCTTCTCCTGGCTGATTACCTTTGTCTTCGTGCTTGTAACTTGGATTTTCTTCGCATCAAAGAATATGGACGATGCTTGTGTGGTGTTCAGTAAGATAGGAACTGACTTCGATTGGGCTTATCTGGTACCGTTCGTGGGCGCAAGAACAATGTGGACGGTTTTTGCTTTGTTGGCGTTTATTCTTCATTTCACGCCATACAAATGGAACGAAAAGATTAAGGAGTATTTCGTGAAATCACCTTGGATAGTGAAACTCCTGTTGTTCGCATTGGCTGTCCAACTGGTAATCAACTTCAGCCAAGACAGCGTTCAACCACTTATTTATGCACAATTCTAAAACTCATCCTTATGAAAAAGAATGTATTTCATGTCATAGCGTATCTGCTTCTTCTGACATCAACGGTGACGGCACAGACTTTTATAAAACCCACCCATCCAAATATAACCTATCTTGGACGTATCAGTTTCCAAAATCCGGAAATATTGAGATTTACTTACCCGGGCATACAGTTCCACATTAATTTCGAAGGCACGTACGTAGCCATGAAAACAAAACCGGGAAGTGGCTACTTTATGATTGAACTTGATGATATGCCACCATTCAAGGTACATTCTCCAGAGTCGTCTGAAACTGTTGAGATAGCGAAAGGACTTCAGGATGGAATGCATCGTCTGACTGTGACTTACGCAAACGAGGGACTGGTCATGAAACCTTTGTTTTATGGATTTGTGCTGGACGAAGGATGTGGATTGGGCGAAAAACCAGTGCTCCCTTCAAGAAAAATCGAATTTATAGGCAACTCCATAACCTGTGGGCTCGGTAATGAATGGGATGGGGTAGCCACGAAATTCAATTATGGTATGCAAAACCAGTATTATACCTATGCCGCCATAGCTGCACGCGAATTGAATGCCCAGTGCTTTGTTGTGGCACGCTCGGGTATTGGCATTTATAGGAACACCAACGGAAACATCAATGGCGATTCCAACAACTTTCAGGCAATATATCCATATACGAATTTCGGAACTACCGGTGAACGTTGGAATTTCAAAAGTTATATTCCCGACGTGGTATGTATCAACCTTGGAACAAACGACACCACAAACCCCGGATATAAAACGGAATTGCTTGCGGCTGCATATAAAAAGTTTATAGGAACGGTCAGAATGAATTATCCAAATGCCAAAATTGTACTGCTTACAGGTACTATGGTTAAGGGACAGCGACTTGAGAACATAATAAAGGCGCAACAAGAAGCCATCGCATATCATAAGTCGAGAGGAGACAACCAGATATACCGGCTCGATTTCACTCCTGCCGACGGCTCGCTCGGATATGGATATGCCAAACATCCATCCAGGAAGCAACATGAACTAATGGCTTCGGAACTCGTGCCGTTCCTGAAGAAAATTACTGGATGGGAATGAAAATATGAAGAAACAAAAAAGGCGCCAATTGGCGACTTTTTTGTTTCTCTAATATATCGGTCGTAGGTATTGGGAGGAAACCCATCCAACTACTCCATATCCTTCCACGCATTCAAATATGGAGACATATAGGAAGCCATTCCTCGACTTGCCCTGATAAATGATTTCCCATTCGCCTTCGTCGCATTTGCCTCTTCCTTCTCCTTTCATCAACTGAAACTTCTTGTTCTTTGCCCATTCGCACATATAGCAACTGCGATCTTTGCCATCACATATAGGACAACCCTCTTTCATGAGGTAAACTCTGTGGTTTTTGCCGGGACCGGTTCTAACGTTTACGTTATCTCCCGTGCAAACTAATTTCTGTCCGACCCTATAGGATTGGGCATCAACGCCTAATGTCGCAAATAATACCAAGCAAAATAAAAATAGTCTTTTCATAAGGCATTATGGTTTTTATGTGATAGCAAATATGTGATAGCAAATATAGTCGTTTTTATGAAAAAAGCATGTGTAAAATTATTATTGTAATAAATTTAATGTATCTTTGTGGTATCTTTGTGGTGGCTATCTAATCTGTAAAAAAGAAAGCTACCATACAACAAGCGAAACAAGCTGAAGAACAGGCAAAACAAGCACGGTTTTTCGGTATAACCTATTTGGATTAAATGTTTTTTATACTAGTGGTGCAATATTTTTTAATTAAACATTCATTTGCCCTTTGTTAATGGGTAGTTCAGAGCGTTCTTTGATTTTTTGATTTGAACAATGGCGCAATAGTGTTCATCGCCAACAATTTCGAAATAAGCGCAACAGAGATGACCTGCTGATATAGGCATAGATGGGATATCGAATATTCTTCAAATGGATAAAACAGAATATTACTGAAAGACATTGTGGGGATACAATCTCAATCAAAATGTCAAAGAGCTCACTTTATTTGATAATATATAAATCAGTGCGAATTTATCGCACCAGTACTAATTTTTTTATTGATTTGATATGAAACGCTTTTTAATGATTTGTGTAGTGCTGACAGCCGTGCTTGCTGCCAATGCACAGAGAAAAGGATTTATATGTACCGGACAAACCGTAAATGTGAGAACCGGTCCTGGAAAAAACTATCCTGTAGCAAAAGAAGAGTTTTCAATGGAAAAATGTCAGCTCGACAAAGGTATGGTTCTTAGGAACCTGGGAAAGAAAAAAAACGGGTTTTGCTATGTGGAAATATCAAGTGCGATTACAGAGTATTATTGCAAGGGATGGGTGTCGGCTCAATATCTACGTCCGGTTACTCTATGCCCTAAATGTGATGGCGAGGGCTATACTGAAGTGGAAGGATTTGGTGAGGGTAAGGAATGTAAACGATGCAAGGGTAAGGGCTATATTAAGTAATTGTAAGAATAATTAACATAAAAACTATTGTTATGAAACGTATTGGTATCTTTTTAGTTTTGTTTGTTCTAACGATTCAGATGAGTGTGGCGCAATCCGACATAGAACGGATCCGCACCCATTATGGTGAAATGAAATCCTACATAGAAGAAATGGCGAAATGGGATGCGGAATACCCTGTGCCGACTTACTACAAGGTTCAAATTCAAGAAAACTATCCGGGAACTGGACGCCATGAAGAAGAAGTGTATATCTATCACGAGTTTGAACCGGCTGATGAGGATGTGATTTTTCCGCCAAAGCGCATCTCGTTCGTGACTTCGAAATATAATTTTGCTCTACGAAACTTCTATGAAGAGTTTCTGTATGACGAGAATGGTGAAATTGAATTCATCTATGTGTTCTTGCCATATGAAATAGACGACATGGACTGGGAATTAAGATTCTATTTCAAGGATGGCAAATTGATCAAGTCTATACTGAAATCGCGTAACGTGCAAGGCGACCGCCATGAGGCTGGTGCCTTAAAAGTAGTATATGACGGGGTTTCCGTCCCGAAAAAATACGAGGATTATTATAAAGCATATTTCGACAAGTCAAAGAGATATAAGCAACTTTTCGAAAGCATTAGTGCTGTACAGCATTATTGATCTTATGTTTTAAATCGAGCTATGTCAGAGAGTGTATATTTTGAGCGATTTTTTGTGTGACGGGAAGTACCTATTCTATTATTTTCCTGGTCATTTTTATGACCGTGTAAAACGAATGAGTGCAAAGAACTCCGTGGATTCTGTGAGAATGGAAATGATTGCAGACATGGATTTTGTCTGCCCCCAAAAAGAGGAACAGATAAAAATAGGTAGATTACTTTCACTTATTGACGAACGCATTGAAACCCAAAACAGGATAATTGATAAGTTGCAATCCCTAATGAAAGGACTTGCGGAACATTTAATTGCATTTGCTCCTAACTTAAAAATTGAATGTGAAATTGAAACAGAAAAAGCAATTACAGATTCCTACCTACAACAGAAGCGTTTCCTCCTGCAATCAATATTCATATAAAGAGTTTGCATAATAGAAATCTTTTCTGTTTTTGAAGATTAAATAGTATCCCTTGTTCAATTTCTATTTTGTCTGATAATGAAGCTAATCCTGTGACAATTCTTCTCTGTTCGTTCATGCATGGCAATGGAACTTTAATGTTATTGATATCTTTAAGGTAGGCGGTTGCCATATTACCATGTGTTATTATACGATGAACTTGACTATCAAAGAATGTGGAAGTAACCAGATAAAAAAGGTACTCAACCGAAATCATTGACTTTGGAACAATACCAAGAATTCCCTGTTTCGTTGCAACTTTATATGTGTTGATAGATGTGGCACCAATTGTTGCACCATTAGAGTATCTTGAATTTTTACATAATTAGGGTGTTAAAAGTATATAGAACCCTTATCTGCAACATATTTTTGGCCAAAGATTATCTCACGTCGGATTATGGAAAGCTGCCTTTATCATTTCACATACCCTTTGCCTTTGCATTTCCTGCAAGTAATCAAGTCGATATCGACTTCGCCGATGTTCTCGTCGCCTGTGCCAAAGCAGGTTTTACAAAGGATGACCGGACGGAGATACTGTGCAGACACCCATCCGTCTCGTTCGTCACCACCCCACTCCAGCGCGCCTTGAACCAGGCAGAAGCCGTTCTTTCTTTTTCCACAGTCTCTGACCACGTCACCTTTGAATAACTGGCGTTTGCCATTCGTTCCCACTCCACCATCATAAACAGGGTAGTTCTTACTTGGACCTGTACGCACATTCACGTTGTTGCCAGTGCAGACGAAGCCCTTCTCCTGCGCATTGACGGTTATGACCGTCATCAGCATCATGCAAATCAATAAAATCTTTTTCATAGGTAATCAATGGTTTAAAAGAATAATTTGTTTGCAAATTTACATAAAAAATACGGATTAAGAGTCCCTGCAAGTAAAAAATTTGTTCAAGGGAGCAATCGATTCTTCAATCGATTCTTCAAGCAATTATTCTGCCATATTTTTATAAATTGCGTAAAAAATGGCAAAGCAAACATTGGTAATAGAAACTTCGGAGATATTTATTTTTGTTTTCGAAAGAACGATGTGGGCATCATGACTAAGGAAACGAGCAGAAACAGTCCAAAGGATGAACAAAATACAACCAATTTGATTACCTCGAAATGCTTTTATTTATGGGGCGAATTGCGTTAATCATCCAAAAATGCTTTTCTATTTCAGCATTATTTCGTAATTTTGGATAAAATCGCAAACCTTTTGTAAATAAAGGCAGTCTGAGGGGTTGAGAAAAATCGGGGTTACGAATAAGAGACCTTTTTAATTTCCTCATTCTGCTGTGATTTGCGTATCAAAGAACTCCCGACGCAGAGTCACCAGCCTGTTTCAATGGCTCGTTGTCGGGGGCAAAGGTACACAGAAAATGCGAGATTACAAAACTTTTGAGGGATTTTTCTCCTTTTGTTCTTTTGTCTCGTGATTTTGTGCTACCTTTGCACACATAATATATAATAGAACGACCCAATGGCAAAGATTACCGTCCAAAATACAGAAATAACAGTCTTGTCTTATAACGACAAAGACTACATATCGCTCACTGATATGGCTAATGGCAAGCAAAGTGAGAGCCGTGCAGCAGACATCATCAAGAACTGGTTACGAAACCGTTATACAATTGAGTTCCTTGGCACATGGGAGATGATACACAACCCGAATTTTAAAGTGGTCGAATTTGACCACTTTAGGATGCAAGCAGGTCTGCCCTCTTTTGTCATTAGTGCCAGTGAGTGGATTGAAAAGACGAATGCCATTGGCATCATTGTAAAGAAGGGACGATATGGCGGAACGTATGCTTTCAAGGATATTGCTTTTGAGTTTGGAACGGCAATTAGTGTGACTTTCAAACTCTATCTTATAGAGGAATTTCAACGGCTAAAAGAGGAAGAGCAGAAACTATTAGGATGGACTGCCAAGAGAGAACTATCCAAAATCAATTACCGCATCCATACCGATGCCATAAAGAGCCACTTGATACCAGAAGAGATAACTTCTGCACAGGCAAGCATTATCTATGCAGAGGAGGCAGACGTGCTAAATGTCGCCATGTTCGGCATGACCGCCAAGCAATGGCGAGAGGCAAATCCAGACTTGAAGGGCAACATCCGTGACTATGCTACTATCAACGAATTGATATGCCTGTCGAATATGGAGAATATCAATGCTGTGCTTATCAATGACGGAGTACCACAAGGAGAAAGGCTTTTGAAACTCAATCAGATTGCCATTCAGCAAATGCAGGTATTAGAGGGTAATGAAAACGGGAAACTTTTAAAATAGAAAGCCCTACACTAAGTTCCCCAATAAGTTTTGCTTTATTGTAAATTTGTCGGTACGATTATCCACTTAATGTTTTCATTTCAAGTCACTCTGCTCTATTTCTGTTACAGATTTTACCATGACCTTTGCCTTTGTTTGGGAAGCAAAGGCTTTTAGTGCATCTGATGGTTTGGGGTCGAATATGTAAATGGGACTTCTTTTGAAATCAAAGTTCTCATAGACCATTTCATTTATCTTGCTGTCCTTACAGCCATATCCGATAATTATAAGCATTTCTGCCTTTCTTAAATTCGTCTTGAATCTCTTGAATAACTTTTTATATAATAGCGGCTCGCCGTATCGGTGAATTTTATAATTTGTTCCTGTAAGAAAATCTGCATGGACTGCAAATGGATATTGTTCATAACCAATTTTACTACCACGACCCCGCATAAGATAACCTGGGCTAATATACTTTCTTATCTTCACATAATTGTCAGGAACTAATACACAATTATCCTCTGTTCGTTTGTATAAAACGTAATCAAGGCTACCATGTAATTTGTACAAACGAATAGGCGTTGTATATCTTCCTTTGTATCTTTCAAGCCTAACATGGAAATTTGCATTTCCTCTCTTGACGATGCCATAATACCGTGAGCCGTATTCGTCAAAACCGTCAGATATCAACCCTGATAGGTATTCAGTTTTTCTAAAGGACTCAAATACTAAGTCATGGTTAAGTGTGTGAACATTGATGATATAATTCCCGCTCCAGTTTTTCAGAATTTTCAGGAAAGAATCATAACCGTCAACATAGCCAATTTTTGAAGGCTCTTCATCATACCATGATTCACCTTCTGTATCATGAATAAGATAGGATACCATTTGGTTGTAAATGGAATCAATACCTGAAACATAATGGCTATATTCTGATTCGGTTTTTACGAATACCTCCCCCAACTCTTTATATTTTGGAAGAAAGACATCTTTGCTTTTGATGAAATCATAAAACGCTTCATAGTCAAACTCGCCATGCTCTTGTGCGTATAGGGATATGAGACGTTTGCAAAATTTGAATTGTTTCTGATAATCATTCTCTGGCCAATCATCTTGTATTTGATTTGGGCCTGTCGAAATCATCATTTCCCCAGAAATACCAAAGGAGATAGGAAACTGGTCAAAGTTTAAAAGAGAATCGTTGACTTTTACTCCAGTTGGATATCCTTTGGGTACAGAAAATCCTGCTCCCAAAAGGATGGAAATCGACTTTCTACCATCTATAGGAAGTTCTTTCTTAATATGATTTCCTAAATCAATGTTCCATTTCATTTTGTTTACTTATTTTAAACTAATACCATATAACCGCCACTGACTACTTGCATTTTCGATAAAATCTATTGATGTTGTACTCTTTGGAATTGCTTGAAAATGTAATTTGAACGTTTTGCTTTCACCTTGATATGAGAAATATGTGTAGTTCGGCGAGTAAGCGATTCCGTCCGTTCCTGTTAACAAATACTTGCTGCCGTTTGCCATTATGTAAGCATTCCTATCAATATTCATCCAACCACCAGCCAAATCATTCTTGCATGATAGTGTGAGTACGGTTTCATTGGATTTAATTACAACGGAGATAAGGGTTAGTGATTTATCGTATCTATTTGAAATTGATGGATAACTATATGTTTTATCTGATGTAGAGGCTCCTATATTGGTATGTCCACTATTGGAATTATAGGTTGAACCTCCATCACTTTTGTTGGAACAAGTAATCATAAACACATAGTTCTTTAGACTTTTTACCTTGTTGCTTAGCGACATGCCAGATACGGCATTGGTTGTAGGTAGCAATGAACCAGAAGAAGCACTTTCAACAAGGCTATTCAGATAGGATGCTTTAATAGCATAACTAACATTTTCTGCTCCTCTGTGTTTAGCATTAACTATACCAATAAGATTTCCATTCCCATCAAATAATGGTCCACCGCTATTACCTGGTTGAATAGGAGCAGAAATCTGATAAAGGGAAACGTCGCCTTGGAATCCTGTTTTGGAACTAATCACTCCTGTTGTTAGTTTGATCTCATCACCCATCGTAGTCGTTAATGGATAACCAAGCACAAACACGTCTTCTCCAACTTCTGAGGTGGAAGTCTTAACACGGTATGGTATTGTTCCGAAGCCGTTAAAACGGCTATCGTTTATCTTTATGATTGCAAGGTCATTAAACTTGTCCGTTGAAATAACGGTAGCATTGTATTCTGTGTTGAATGAGCCTCTTATACCTTGTACTTTGATTGATTTCGCATTTTCAACAACATGATAGTTTGTGGCAATGTATCCATTGTTGAGAGCAAATCCTGTACCTGACCACTTTTCCGTTCCTGTTGCGAGTCCACTCGATGATGATGTCGGATACATTTTGAGATAGAATGTTTCTTCGTTACCAATAACTGTCTTCATGCTTCCCCCATCAAAAACTACATAACTGTTTGATTCTATTGTCTTATCTGCCATATACCAGTCTGCCTTAAAAAAGCCATTGGTCGCACTTGGACGTAACACGGCTTTTGTATCTCCTATCTGCCACCAAGTCATTTGCTTTCTGCTTCCCAAATAAATCAGCCGGTACTCGCCACTTTGTTTCACGCAACCTATTTTGTAACCTGTATCATCAGACCCTTCATATATTCCACATATCCCGTCGTTGTTGCTGTCTGCATTCTGTTTTACACTATATTCCGACCAAGTGTAGCACCTGTTCGAGGATTATTGAGCGTATAATTGCTAAAACCGTATCCATGTGCTCCACCATATGTCCCCTTGTCTTTAAGAGTGAAATTTGTAACACCAGGCGGGATTTTACCTGCAAAAACCATGGTATAATAGTACTTTTGGTCTTTTTTTACATTGCTCCACCCCCAGTTACCAGAAAAAGGAGCTGTATCTATTTCATTATTATTATCGAGAAAGCCAATTATAGGAAGTTCCATACCATTACCAACGATAATATAAGTGTTGCTACTCGACCAATAATTCATTCTTGACCGATTCTTTGTTGGTATAAGTTCTACGGTCACCCGTGTTTGGTTATCGTAAATAGCAACAGAATAGAGGGCTGCCGTTTCGTTCTTTGACTGCACCTTATTACGACCATAGAAATACGTTGTTACTTGGGCATAACTCGTTATACTCAAAAGCAACATGAACAATGCCAGAATTCTACTCTTCATATACACAAAATCATGCCCTCCAGTAGCCATAAGAGCTTTTAATCGTTTAGGAAGCGTGGCACTGAATGCCACTTCTTCAATCGGAGGTTGTGAGATACCTTGCAAGTAGAAATGTAGTCAGGCCACGCTATACGCGCGAACCATCATACTCTCTTGCTTGCTTTGGAAGTTTCTCACATTTCCGATTCAAGTCGAGCATAACGCTTCGTTGTTTCAATATGTCTTATACTCCGAAGAATACGGTGCAAAATTACAATTTTTTTGTGAAAATAGAGTCTGATTTGCAAAAAATCGCATATAGGGTGCGACATTTTTGCTGTTTTTGACAAAAAAGGGTTAGGCTTATCGCCTAATACCCTTCTTTTGTGTTTCGCTTTGCACTATTCCAAACTGCTCCTTAAACCATTGGGCAATGGGTGTTTGGTTGATATGTAGGAACAAGTTTCGTTTCTCATCCCTTATCACCTGTGCCGTGACGTTATTGGCAAGTGCATTGCGTCTGTACTCGTTGGAGTGAAGCCACCCACTATAATTGATGGTCTGCCCGTGCAGCAGTTTGTTGGTCTGTTCCATGTTGAAGCCACAATCCAGACATTCGCGCTCCATATTAAGGAAACGCTTGAAACTTGGGAACCACTTATATGCCTTGTCAATGATGCGCTTCAAGTTGCTCACCTCCTGCTGGTGCTGTTCCTCGGTTCTGTTCTTTTCCCTTGTGTGGTTGTCCTTCAACTTCTGCATATCGGTGTGGAGTCGCTTAATGCGCTCGTTCAAATCATCCACCTCCCTATGTAGTTGGGCATTCTCTTTCTCCAGTCGGTTCACATTGTTACCACCAAGAAGAGAATTAAGACCGTTGAGTGCGGTGGTGGCAGTTTTCGTGGCGGAGTTCTTAAGTTCCTCCGTCTTTGCCTCTGCCTTGATACGGGCAAGGTCTTTCCTTGCCTGTTCCGCCTCGGCTATCACCTCTCTTGCTTCCGCTTCCTTTGCCAGCAGTTGGGTAATGTTCGCCTGCAAGTCCTCGCCCTGTGCAATGAGGCTGCGGTAATACCCATGCGTGGAAATGTGCTGCGCCTCCGATCCTTTGATGCCTCGTTGCAGTCCGTATGCTGCCATCTGCTCGGCGTATGTGTCTTGGTAGCGTATCAAGTTCGCACGGCTCATCACCTCGTCGGCACACAGGCGGGGTGCAGGGGCTTTCGTCCTGTATTTCTTCTTGACGGTCTGCTCCTTCTTCTGCTTCTTCCGTTCTGTCTGCACGATTGGGACGATTGTTGCGTGGATATGCGGTGTTTCCTCGTCCATGTGCAACACTGCTGAAACGACATTGTCCGCCCCGTAGGTCTTGCGAAGCCAGTCAAGGTTGTCTTGGCACCATTCATCCAGTCTGCCCGTCTGCTCCATCCGCTCCATGTCAGCATGGGTGCCAGTCAGTACGATGCGGATGGCCTGTACCTGGTTCTTGCCTATCTTGCGTTTAAGCCCTGCCGTGTCAAGGCGGTGTTGGATGGCTGCTGTGCGGTTACGTACGCCATCGGGGAACTGGATAAGTTCCCGGTTTAGGTGCGTCCTTGTCGGATCGGCGTTCTTGGGCTGTATGGTTCTTTCGATATGGGCAGACATGCCGCTGTCCGCTCCTTTTGCTTTCTCTAAGTGTAATACTGCGTATCCCATTCGCTTGTTAAGATTTATTCGTTTGACATTCTGTTTCGTTCGCTTCTCGTTTCTGTTTGTGTTCGGCTGTAGTCGACGTTCTTGGCAGGGTGTCCAGAGGGGTGCAACACCTCGGCCTATTGGGGATTTTTAGCGTTGTGGTAACAATGCGGCTCGAAAAATCCCCTAATAGGCTACGGTATTTTCCGCTTGTGGGAAATACCCGTGCCTGTGCCAGCATCAAGTCCGTCGTACATTGCCGTACTGTTGTGCATCGTCCGTCCTGCGGATGACGTGTCCTGTTGCTCCGTAGGGGTTGATGATGTCTGACAGACTGATGATTTGATGATAGGCGTATGCAAGCATCTGGCAGTCAGTCGGATAGTTCTTCATCAAACGCTCATCAAACGGCTCACCAACAAGAAAAGAAAAAATCCCGTATGTCCTGTCTTTCTTTTCATCGGCGGTGTATCTATGATGAGGGAATGATGAAAGCGCAAATCCCCTGTTATCAGCATATTCTATCCTCATTCATCAATTCATCAAAATCTGAGGGTTATACTTCCAATAGTCTTTCTCTCTTGATGGTGTAGAACCTTCCTACCCTCGTCACTGGCCGATAGTGGCAACTCTGGTTGAAGTTCTGCTCGTAGGTCGTGTAGGTCAGTGAGTTGGAGGCAGGGGTGAGTTTCCAAATATCCTGTACCACCTTGCGGACTTGCCCCTTCTCCACTTTCATCATGGAGCCTGCAAGCAGTGGCAGCACGTCATTGAGGCAGAACGAAACGCTGTCCACCTCCATATTGTCCATTATCTCAAGGAACAATTCACACATCTCTATCTCCAGTCGGTTGCGGTTGCTGCGGATGATGGTGCGCAGGGCTTCCGTCTGTATCAGTTGGGGACAGAACCACATACGGCTCTCCCTCTCGGTGGAGAGTTGGCGGGTAGTCAGAAAATGGAGGAAGGCGGGTATCTCTGCCGTGAGTTTCCGCAGGAAATCGGTATCGTCGCTTTCCAGATGCGAAATCTTCCGTACCCAGTAGCGTGTCTCCCCTGCATCAATGATGACGGGCAGATGCTCGTTGTTGGAACATAGCACGAACTTTGAGAAGAAGGGTATCTCGTCACGATCCTTGCCCTTTGCCTCTACCTTGTAGTTGAATGTGGTGCTGAGATTCTTCAACCGTTCCGAGTCCTCACGGCGGTTAAGCAGCACTTCGTCCACCATGATGAGTAGTTTGCCAGCCCAGTCGGAATTGAACTGGCTGCGGAAGTCCTCGTTGGTGTTGAACGTGACGTTGTTCTGGAACACAGCCTTGAGGAAGTTAAGAAAGGTGCTCTTGCCTGTGTTACGCTCTTCAGACACCAATAAGAGAATGGGCAGTTTCTGTACGGGCTGTAGGTAGAGCAGTTGCAGATAGTCCATACCCAACTCGTATTGCTCTCCGAAGATGTGGCGCACAAGTGACTGGATGCAGGGAAAGGCACCTTGCATCGGCTTGTGGCTGATAGGCTCGTAGAGGTTGAGGAACTTGCCGACTACGGGATGGTAGTCCAGATGCTGCGGTACGGTGCAGAAGCCGTCATACTTCGGCACACATGCCATATAGTCCTTGCCGTAGTCCTGACGTAAGGTCTCGATGTTCCAAGGTATGCGCTTCTTGATGTACCCTCCGCTAAGGCTGGGCAGGTTGACGATTTTGTAGAGCGTGGTGCCTACACGGATGAATTGTTCTCTTTCTTCTTGCTGGTCTTTTGTCATAAGCAATTGTTTTTGTCAGTGAATATTTGTTGTTTATCTTTTTGGGGGTGTAAGTACGTAAGAACGGCAAGGTGGATGGATAGACGATGGTGTGCAGGACTGCCTGCCGTCCCGCACACCAAACTATCTTCCAACTTTCCGTTATCCTGTCTTGTCCCTTTCTCTTTCTTTGTCAGTTTCCTGTGCCGTTCATTGTGGTCAGAATGACCTCAAACGGCTTATGGTTGTGTTCTATACGCTCCATCAGTTCTTTGCGGACTGCCCTTGTCTGGCAGGTGTTAAGACGGAAAGCAAGCAGTAGAACGACCTCCATATTATATACGGTAAGGTAAAGGTTGTCTCTCTTCTTGATAGTTCGCTCTGCCTCATAGGGCTTTACCTGTCCCTCTTTGTAGAGGGCTTTGATGGCGTTTCTCAACTTGGGGATGAATACTCCGAACAAGTCCACCAGTTCGGACTCGCTCATCCATATCTCCCCACTCGGTATAGTCAGTTCAGTGAACTCGCTATACTCACTCCACTTAATGATGTTTCTCTCTTCCATGACTCTATGCTATTTTTATGTTATTGAATGATGCGTTTAACTTGTTACCCAACATGGTTAGGTCATTATCCAGTTTCTGCGTGGTAATCTTCGCATATATCTGAGTGGTGACGATGTTCGTGTGTCCCAATACTCGGCTCACACTCTCAATGGGCATGCCATTCGTTAAGGCCATGGTGGCAAATCCATGCCTTGCGCAGTGAGCCGAAATGGGCTTGTCAATGCCGCATTCTTTCATTATTGGCTTCAACTTCTTGCAGACACTCCAATAATTTACCTCACCAAACACCGATTTGGGATTTTCCTTCGGATAGTTTCGGTAACGCTCTATGATTTGCAAGGGAACCTCCAGCAGTTTCACTTGATAGGGAACGCCCGTCTTGTGACGTTTGCCGACAATCCATTTCTCACCGTTCACCTCCACGATGTTGTCCGTAGTCAGTTCCTTCAAGTCCACGAACGATAAGGCAGTGAAGTTCATGAAAACGAAGAGATCTCGGATGAAGGAAAGGTTGGCATTCTCAAACTCATGCGTCATCAAGGCTTTAAGTTCTTCTTCTGTTAGGAATGTGCGTTCCTTACACTTGGGGCTGATGTGGAACTGGGCAAAGACATTGCGCTGTATCTTCCCGTTGTCGTGGGCACGGCCAACGACACCTTTCAGATGCATACAGGTCAGCCAGATGGTGGACTTGGCTAAGTGACGGTCGTTAGCGAGATACACGGCAAACTCCTTGATGAAGTCGGGCGTGAGTTCCTGCATGGATATGTCTGACCGTCTGTAGTACATCTGCAGGAAGTCGGCCACATAGTTCCTTGACCTCACTTGCAGTTTGTATGTTCCCAATGCCCTGTCCTTGCCGACACGCCGTTTCAGACTCTCACAATCCTTGTCAAAGGCACGTAGCAGGGTCTCGTACTCGCTGCCGAAGCCTTGATAGGCATTGCGCACCATCTCAGCCGTGACTAATGCCTCACGGTCAGACAGGTGCTGGTAATGCTTGATAATCTGTGCCTTTATGTTGTCAAGGTCGCGGTTCAAGTCCAGTGCCTCCCTCGTCCTGCCTTTGGCGCAGTTACCCTTGGCATCCCATAATGACAGTGGGATGCTGCGCTTACAACTGAACTGGCTCTGTGTCCCGTTGATGGTGATTCTGCCCATCACTGGCACGATGCCGTCCTTTACCTTACTCTTGTTCGCGTAGAACAAAACAGAAAACGTTGCTCTTCTCATTCTTTTTAACTCCGTTTTAAAATTCGGGCTGCAAAAGTAATACCTTTCTGGGAATAAATTGCTACGCAAATCACGTCAAATTTCGGAAGTTGGAACGGAAAATGTTAAAGCGGTTTGAACTGCCGTGATATGTCACGAATTGCGCAGGTCGTTAAGAAAGTTTAACTTTCAGAATCAGCCCTGTCTGGGTTACGAATAAGAAACCTAATTCGTTCCGCAATTCGCCGCGATTTGCTTATTGCCACTTTGCGAAATTTCCTCGTTTTGCGCTCAAATGCCTTTATTTATGGGGCGAATTGCGTTAATCATCCAAAAATGCTTTTCTATTTCAGCATTATTTCGTAATTTTGTCCTATAATATAAAAAGCAGCGACATTTGGTTTCAATCGACAATATATCAGTAGAGTTTTCAGTAAAGCCACTTTTCAGCGACGTCAGTTTCGTGATCAACCCGAAGGACCGTATAGCGTTGGTGGGAAAGAACGGAGCGGGAAAGTCCACTCTGCTGAAGATTATTGCCGGATTGCAACAGCCTACGAGTGGAACAGTGTCGAGGCAGAGCGACATCATCGTGGGCTACCTCCCTCAGGTGATGAAGCTTTCAGACGAATGCACTGTAGAGGAAGAAGCCGAGAAAACCTTCGAGTTGGTACATAAGATGAAGGAAAGGCTCGGAAAACTCAACGATGAGATAGCAAGCCGAACCGACTACGAATCCGACGACTACATGAAACTGCTACAGCAGTATGCACATGAGTCCGAACGATTCAACATGGTGGGTGGCGACAACTACAGGGCAGAGATGGAACGCACGCTGCTAGGACTTGGATTCAGACAACACGACCTCAAACGCCCCACCAGCGAGTTCTCGGGAGGTTGGCGTATGCGTATTGAATTGGCCAAGATACTACTGATGAAGCCCGACGTGCTGTTGCTCGACGAGCCAACGAACCACCTCGACATAGGTTCAATATCATGGCTCGAACAGTTCATGGCACAGCGTGCTAATGCCGTGGTGCTAGTTAGCCACGACCGTGCCTTCATCAATAACGTGACCAACCGGACCATAGAGATTTCATGCGGACGTATCAACGACTACAAGGTGAAATACGACCAATACGTGGTTTTGAGGGATGAAAGGAGGGAACAACAACTAAGGGCATACGAGAACCAGCAGAAGAAAATCGCAGAGACACAGGCATTCATCGAGCGATTCAAATACAAGCCTACTAAGTCCAATCAGGTACAGAGCAGGATGAAGGCTCTCGAAAAGATGCAACTCGTGGAGGTGGATGAGATTGATACCGCACGACTGAACCTCAAATTCCCAAAATGCCAGCGAAGCGGCGACTTCCCGATCATCTGCGATGAGGTGAGGAAAGCTTATGGTGAACACGTGGTATTCAGCGGCGTCAACCTTACTGTCAGGCGTGGAGAGAAAGTGGCGTTCGTGGGAAACAACGGAGAGGGAAAGTCTACGCTCGTGAAATGCATCATGGGAGAAATACCGTTCGACGGACAACTGAAAGTGGGACACAACGTGCAAATCGGATATTTCGCACAGAATCAGGCACAACTGCTTGACGGCGACATCACTGTGTTCGACACAATCGACTCTGTGGCAAAGGGTGATATGCGGACTAAGGTGCGCGACATTCTTGGAGCGTTCATGTTTCCTGGAGAGGAAATCGAGAAATATGTTAAAGTGCTTTCTGGAGGGGAGAGAAGCAGACTGGCGATGATAAAGCTGCTGTTGGAACCTGTCAATTTACTTATTCTCGATGAGCCGACAAACCACCTTGACATTCAGTCGAAAGAGGTGCTGAAAAACGCCATCAAGGAGTTCGATGGAACGGTCATCGTGGTAAGCCACGATCGTGACTTTCTTGACGGATTGGTTGAACGAGTATATGAATTTGCCGATGGAAAGGTTCGGGAGTTTTTGGGAGGCATATATGAATTTCTTGAAAACAAACGTCTTGAAAACGAAGGACTGACAGGAGTGGGGAGGAAGCCGGGGGAACATAAGTCAGCATCTCAAACAGTTCAAGCGAAGAATAAATGCGACGATTCTAAGGTGTCCAATGCTCTTTCCTATGAACAACAAAAAGAACTCGCCAAAGTAAAGAGAAAGATTGAGAAACGCATAAAGGATGCCGAAGATGCCGTGGAGAGGATAGAAAACCAGATAGCGGAGATCGAGGCGAAAATGGCCACGCCGCAAGGATCTGCCGACATGGCTTTGTTTACACGCCATGCAGAACTTAAACGACTGCTCGAAGAGGCAGAAAACAATTGGGAGGAAGCAAGCCTGGAATTGGAAAGTATTTAATGAAAAGATTTTTACGTATTGGAAATGCATTGATACATACTTGATTGTAGCTTCAGATTGGTTAATCCCACGAATGTCTCATCTTGGAAGACAACGGATTTTTTACTACTTTGCCAGCGGGGAAACGATTCCTTTAATTAAGCATGGAATATAATATCAGTTTTTGTTAATAGCCCTTAATTAATGGGCAAACCACGCAAATTCTTATAAATATCTTCTTTAATTCATCAATATTTTGTACCTTTACTTACGAAAAATACTTGTAAAATATTTTTGTTTTACTCAAATGATTGTCTTCTAGTTCGTTAAAACAACATTTTAATATAAATCTTATGAAAAAAATTAAATCTTTAATTACATTAGTTGCAATGGCTGTTACAATATCTGCCGGTGCACAAGGCATCGGAATACGTCATGGAAATATGGACAAGACGGTTAGTCCAGGCACCGATTTCTATAGGTATGCCTGTGGCGGATGGATAAAGGACAATCCTCTAAAACCTGAGTATTCACGTTTCGGCTCTTTCGATGTGGTATCGGAGAATAACAAGGAACAGATTAAGGACTTGATTCTTGGAATGGCTTCTACAAAACATGAGCCAGGAACATTGGAACAGAAAATCGGTGACCTTTATTCCATGTATATGGACTCTGTAAAGATGAATAAGGAAGGAGTGAAACCGATCATGAGAGACATGAGGGGTATTGAGAAGCTGAAGACTTATGAAGATTTGTACATGCTCATGGCAAACAATGAGTTCAAGGGTGCTATGGGATTATGGGATATCTATGTTGGTGCCGACATGATGGAATCTACTAAGAATATCGTGCACATTTCACAAAGCGGACTCTCGATGGGCGAGAAGGAATATTACCTGAGCGATGAAGAGAGTTTCGTGAAGATTAGGGAAGCATTCAAGAAACATGTGGTAAACATGTTTGAACTTATTGGCGACAACTCCTATGAAGCTGAAAGGAAAATGAAGTCCGTAATGGTGGTGGAAACCAGAATGGCTAAGGCATCAAAAAGCAATACCGAACTTCGCGATCCGGCTTCCAACTATCACAAGATGAATTATGCCGATTTCAAAAAAGAATATGAGGGCTTTGATTGGGATACGTATTTCAAGTGCTTTTATATAAACGACTTGCAGGTGCTTGATGTGGGGCAGCCTGAAGCGCTCAAGGAAGCATTGGCCATATTGCAGGAAACCAACATGAGAATTCTCATGGACTGGATGGAATGGACACTGCTCAATGGCAACGCAAGTTACCTGGGCGACAACATATATTTGGAACATTTTGACTTCTATAGCAAAACGATGTCGGGAACTCAGGAACCTCGCCCGAGATGGAAACGCAGTGTGGATGCCGTTAGCGGTGTACTTGGAGAAGCAGTGGGACAAATGTATGTGGAAAAATATTTCCCTGCTGAGAACAAGGCGAGAATGGAAAAGTTGGTTAAAAACCTCCAGGAGGCACTCATGGACAGAATCGATGCTCAGGAATGGATGAGCCCGGCTACAAAAGAATATGCAAAGGAGAAATTGTCAACATTCTATGTGAAAATCGGATATCCTGACAAATGGAAAGATTATTCTGCATTGACGATTGACCCGAAACGCAGTCTTTACCTCAATTCCATTATCGTGAGGCGTTGGGCTGTGAAGAAACATGTTGAGGAGAGATACAACAAACCTGTTGATCGCGATGAATGGCATATGACTCCTCAAACAGTAAATGCTTATTATAATCCTACTACAAACGAAATTTGCTTCCCTGCCGGAATACTTCAATATCCTTTCTTCGACATGAGTGCCGACGATGCTTTCAACTATGGAGCAATTGGAGTGGTGATCGGACATGAAATGACACACGGATTCGACGATCAAGGACGTCAGTTCGACAAAGATGGTAATTTCCGTGACTGGTGGCAGGATGGTGACGGAGATAAGTTTAAGGACAGGGCAAAAGTCATGTCTGATTTCTTCTCAAACATAAGCGTTCTGCCTGACCTGAAGGGTAACGGTGAACTTACTCTAGGTGAAAACCTTGCTGACCACGGTGGTTTGCAAGTGGCATTCGAGGCATTCAAGAAAGCACAAAAGGACAACCCACTTAAAACCGTCGATGGACTGACACCTGAACAGCGCTTCTTCATCGCTTATGCCGGTGTTTGGGGACAGAACATCACTGAAGCGGAAATTCGAAACAGAACCGTGCGCGACCCACATGCCCTTGGTGAATGGCGTGTGAATGGCGCCCTTCCGCATATTGACGCCTGGTATGAAGCATTCGGCATAACGGAAAAAGATCCTATGTTCATCCCTAAGGCTGAACGAGTAGATATTTGGTAATGTATTTAAATGGATAAAGGCAACAGCAACATTTCTGACGCCTTTATCCATTATCTTTTAGGAACTTATAAAAATGTTATTATGAGACTCGTATATTTAATCTTATCTGGATTTGTAGCCTTCACGGCAAGTGCACAGCCACAATCGGATTTGTCATTTAATGAGGATTCGTTTCTCTCTAATGGAGCGACACCAGAGGTTATACAAGAAGAACTGACCGACCCTCCTGTCTTCGGTATGAAATGGGTCGCAAAGAAATCATATACAAAAAAACATTTCCATGTATATGATACTAGCGACGTGTCGGCTCTTTATAAAGATAATGTGAGCCCCCAAAACTGTTTTTTCGTAATATCAAAGCGCGAATTTCGACTCTATGTTTATGCCGATACGGAAAATGGAATAGAACTGGTAGCGCATTTCCCTATTTGCCTGGCTAAAAATACTGGCGACAAACATCGCACAGGCGATGGAACTACACCTTCATGTGCCAAAAGCCGAAATGGTGAATATATTCCATTCGTTATATCACAAATTGCCAATGCAAGTACATGGAGACACGATTTCCATGACGGCAGGGGCAATGTACTGGCCTATGGCGACTGGTTCATGCGCCTGAAACTAAATGGACATCCTTATGTCCCGTCAAATACAAGCATTGGCATTCATGGAAGCAGTTCAAACGAGTTGTCTGTGCCAGGACGTGACAGTGAAGGATGCATACGCCTGCGTAACGACGACCTCAATGTGCTGAGGAAATATGCAAGTGTCGGGACTCTTGTAATCATTAAACCGGAAAATGCCGGCAAATTGCCTTACGAACTGGAAGCGCAGAAGAAATTGGGCGCCAGATATTGTGCCGCTAAGGAAGGATATAAGTTACCTGACAATGCTGTATGGATTAACAAATAATATGTCAGCTACAACTGTTTTTAATACTTATTTCTTATATACAACTCTCATTGATTTTATATGATGTGTTAATGCTCGTCTGAAGCTGTCAGAGCTTGAACCAATGCATCGAGTTGTTGTTGGCTCATGCCATGAGAGAACAGGAGGGTGGAGAACGCTTTGGCATAGTTGGTGCGGTCTTTGCCCTCCATACAGTGGATGACATACGATGCGGGGCGAGATGGCATTTTCTTCAGTGCCTCTGTCAGCCGGTCGTTGACCTCGGCTGCCATGGGACCTATCCTCGGCGGATACAACATCACGTTCCAGCTCTAATATTTCTTGTGGCCACGGATGGTGTCTGGTGTTATTTACTGAGTATCGGTGTCATCCCCAACATAGTTACAACGACCCGAGATAATTCCTTTAATTATTATAAAAATCAGTTTGAATCAATATATATTAAATCGCTTTCGTCGCCAGTTGACCATAGCCCTCCACGGTCCTTGCTCCAAGCGTTGTGAGAACCTCCTGTGTCAATTATCACACCTTCATCCAAATCCGATTCTGCACCATCTGTTTTCCCCCTAACTGATGCAGTTAAAATCATGTCAGAAGACATGATTGCTGATGCTTCAGAATGTGGTGTTTTATATGTCTTTTTCATTTTAATGACAGTTTTATCTGATAAGCAGTTTTTTGTTGTTTATAATTTGAATGCCTCTGGATGGATTAGACAGTCGGACACCGTTTATGCTATATATATTCGCGTCAAGACCGGAAGGATGGCTTAGCAACTCTATCCCTGAAGGTGTGCCGTCAACGCTGTATGTGTTAATAGGTTTCTTTTAATTTTTAATTTTGCGAAGCAATTCCTAATTAACTTCGTTGAACCTGCTTAGCCATGGTAATGCTTAAGCAAGCTTATCATTTCTCATTTGGCTTAATCGCAGGTTCCCTAATTTCTAATTCCTGATTTTTCAATAACTTCTCCGCCACATATTCTGCCTCATGACCTTTTTCTGCATGTTCCTTTATATGGTTTGGGAAGAAAAATAGTTTTAAAATGAAAAATATAATCACCAACTTGATGCCTATGACAAGCCACAACGTCTTGCCGAGCTTCATGTTGCGAAATCCGTCATAATAAAGATGGAATGCTTTATACCAAAAGCCGTGCTTTTCCATCATCCAAATTTTTAAGGTTAATTATTAGTCTTTCTAATCGCAAATATACTGATTTTTTTATTATCCCAAATAAAAAATGATAAATATATTATTGAATTATTGTGAATATCTTTTTTGCCTAAATTTGCAAAAATTTTCGTTGTTTTACCATACAGCAATTTTTTTTAACACAAAAAAGGCATATCTGTCGGGAAAACGGATATGCCTTTAACTATTATACACCTATATCGTCATTTTGTTTTCAAAAAATCTGGTGTGCGATTAGGTGTGTATAACTCCCATAGGGATGCAATGGTCCATCCAGGTGCGAATATGTCGTTGTAGAAGCCTTTGCCATTGCGTCCGTAATCCCATGTCGTGTGCTGGACAACTTCTGGGTTGAACCCTGGTTTTCCTATACCGCAAAGGCGTTCAGGCGTTGGAAGAAGTTGACACATAGAACTACTGATTATATCGTGCATGTCGATGAAACGCTGATTATCAACTTCTTTTCCAAGCCATTTGGCTATTGTCGGCTGTTCAAAGGCGAATACGTCAACATGGTTGTTCTCAACACTCACATTTCCCCAACCACGACTTTTAAATCCGAGTTCACCAAGCATCTGACCTTGTGCAAATGGCACATCCCATAGATAATACCACGACAAAGCAAAATAGGTGGCACGACGACATAAATCAACATAATGCTTACGTTCTGAACCTTTGCTTATCAATGCCATATAATATGTGGCAGTGGAAACACTGATGGCTGCCTCTTTATCTTCACAGTTCGCATCCAAAGTGGAGGAGAAGTAATCGCTCGTCGCAATTATGTTCTTTTCAACATAATCCACTGAACGTTTGGCGGCTTCAAGATATGATTTCTTTCCGAAATAGCGGTAGCCCATCACCAAAGGTATTGTTGCGGAAGGGGTACTTCCGCTGCTTGCGTCCACTACGGACCCGTCGTCTCTGTATTTCCGAGGATAACTACCATTGTCGTTTTGAATGGCAATGAAGAGGTCGAGGATTTTTGAAATCTGCTCTTCCCATTCTGTATGTTTGCGTCCGTGACGTTTCTCATAGTTAAGATATAGCAATGTGGCATAAACTCCTTCTGATTGTTGACGAATGGAGTGGACATCGGTTGGAATGCCGTCGCTACCATAATTCACAAAGTCCACCAAATAGCCGGCATTACTCAGACCATGACTGAGAAAACTGTCAAATATAGATTGACCATTTAAGTAGAGTTGGGTGTCGTTGGTTGACTCTCCATATTCTATGGCATTGAAGGCGTTAAGAAGAATGCGCCCGCAAAAACCTAATTGCATCTCCTTCGTCGGCTTACAGTCATATATTAATATTCCTGTGCTGGAATAGAATTTAAGGGGATAGTCGCCAACATAGGCTTCACGCATATAATTGCTTAATCGAGACTTCACTTCTGAGGGAGTGAACATGGCTTCCATGGACTTCGGTTGGAGGCGGTCGAAACAGTATTCCCATGTGTTGGCTACATAAGAGCCATAGTCGAAATCATCGCTTTTGCGGATAATCCATTGGAGATGAACTTTCTCACCTTTTCTTATCTTTGCAAATGCTCTTACGCTAGGTGCCAACGTAAGTTTGCGAATATAGCGACGAGGTGTTTCTTCGTATGGATAACCAAATGTAAGACTTGCTTTTCCGCTTTTGTTGTCGAAACCCACATAGCCTAGGGATGATTCCCCAGAGAGAATAACATCGCCATCCATGGAGGGAGTGAGTGCGTCAGCCGACCAATTTGTGTTGTAACGCAATACCGACAGACCTGTTTTTCCCTTTGTGTCATAGACACCGCATAAAGGACTGCTTAGACGGTCTTCACGTACATTCCAGCTACTTGATGTCTTGAAAGAAGGGGCTTCGGCTGGCGACCTCATGTTCTTGTGATACCAGAAACCCGGAAGATAAAAATCTGCGACTTCTGTAGATATGCTAGATGAAATTGATACGTCATAATGGAAATATGAAACAGGAGCCTTGCCTTCAATTGTCACATAAAGTGTTTTTACATTGTTGTTTTCTGATTTGATCTCATATCCTATCGATAGTGGAATATCAACATCGCTGATTAGTTTTCCCTCATCTGCTTTCAATGGAATGGACTTTGCGTTATTACCTGGATTGAGGATTACTAAATTGTGGCTTAAATCTTGTGCGTGTATTTGAAGAGCACATAAAAAACCTAAACATAATAAGATTTTTTTCATAAAATGTTTAATGTTTATTTCTTTTCTAAAGAATGGCTGATTTTGTTGTTTATCTCCTTGATGCGAGCCTCGTCCATTTTCACGATAAGGCGGTCGTAAGTCATCAAGCCGTTAACCTCTGTTTCTACGTCGGTCGTCTGAGTATAGATGGCTGCAGAGAAAGCGGCTGGCTTACCATCTATTGTTATGCCTTTTGCCATTTTGAGCACTGCATTGCCCTGCTCTATGTAGGAGTCTGTAAGAGTGGAGGCATCGCCATAGTTTACGTAGGTGGTGGCATCTGCCTCATACCATCTGTGCCCTGGAATATGACGACCCAGTCCGCCGTATTCGCCGAGAACCACTGGGCGGCTATCATCGGTCAGGAACAGACGGGGTGGACGGGCGTAGTCGTGAAGGTCGAGGAAATCACCACAGCGATAGTGGTTGCCACCACTGGCTGGATTAATCAGACGCGTAGGATCCTGAATGCGGGTGAAATCAATGATTTCTGATGTCTTAAACTGACCCCAAGCCTCGTTGAATGGTGTCCATACAACGATGCATGGATATGAATAGAGCTGATGGATAATTTCCCCCCATTCATGCTGAAACTGCGCCTCCACAGAGGAGGAGTGACGGCCGTGAACCTGATCGCACCAATGGCCTGGATCCCAGCGCTCATCGCTGCGGCCTAATGATGGCATGTCTTGCCACACCATCAAGCCAATGCTGTCGCAGAAGTAATACCAGCGGGCTGGCTCTACCTTCATGTGCTTGCGGATGGTGTTATAACCCCATTCTTTTGTCTTTATCACGTCGTAGAGCAATGCCTCGTCTGTTGGAGCTGTGTACAGGCCGTCTGGCCAATAACCTTGGTCGAGCGGACCGAAATGGAAAATGCTGGTATCGTTCAGCTTAAGTCGCAAAAAAGAGCCTTTGTCGCTGCCTATCGACACCTTGCGCATGGCTGTATAACTGCCGGCTTCGTCAACCACACTGCCACCTTCGGTCAGCTTTATGCGCATTTGATAACGGAATGGAGAGTCCGGAGTCCAAAGCTTTGGCTTTTTAACATCTAATATGATGGTTGAACCTACTGGAGCACTTGCCGAAGCAACTCTATTACCATCATCGGTTAGCTCTACCTCCACACGGTTGTTGGCTGGCATAGCGCCTATGGTCTTAACATCGACAAGGAAACGGTTATTGTCGAGGTCGGGAGTGGTTTTCACTTCCTCTATGTGCTGACGGCTTACTGGCTCCATCCATACTGTCTGCCAAATACCAGTTACAGAGGTGTACCATATAGTGCCTGGATTGCCTGGATAACGACGTTGCTTGCCTAATGGCTGACTCTGCTCATCCGTTGGGTCGAATACACGAACTGTCAATGTGTTGGAAGAGTCGTATTTTAGAGTGCTTGTGATGTTGGCAGAGAAACCTGTATAACCCCCTGAATGGCATGCCACCAATTTGCCGTTCACATATACCTTCGCGTCATGGTCAACGGCTCCGAAATGCAACAACACGTCTTTCCCTTTCCATGACGAAGGAATGACGAACGACCTGCGATACCACAAGACATCGTTCTTGCTAACTGATTTCATTACACCCGACAGACTCGATTCTATACAGAACGGAACGAGAATCTTACCATCGAAGTCTATTGGAGGCAAGTCGTCTGACCCTGTGATGGCATAGTCCCACAAACCATTTAGATTCTCCCACGTGAGGCGAGTGAGTTGAGGACGAGGATACTCAGGAAGGGGATTCGTCGGATTTACTTTTTCTGCCCATGGGGTCTTCAGCTTGTCGCCAGCGGGCGACCAACCGCTTTGGCTTTGTGCCGACATACATATTCTGATGCTTACAAAACACAGGGTAATCAATATCTTTTTCATTTTAATATTGAATTTTTATGTGCAAAATATATGAGATTATTACTCAAGCATTGTTGAAAGGAAGAAATCTATATCCTCTTGGCTGATGCCTAAACGGCTGCGCATATAGTTTGCACAACGCTCGGAAAGAGTGGCACCGGCGTATGTGTTGAAATAATTAGGACGGTCGGCAAAAGAATCTTTTGAACGCAATCCGGCTATGGAGAATGTGGTCAGCTCATAGTCCTTGAAATAGGAGTCGGTGGTTAGGCCAAGAAGACTCTCAAGGGTGAACGCTAGGTATCCCGTGCGGTCGGCACCCCATACACAATGGAAATAAATGCCGCCTCCGTTGCGAAGGGTGTTTACTATCATCTCAAACTCGCGCTTCAAGTGCTCACGGGTGGCAGGGGCATCGTATTCACTGCCGAGCCAGTCGTTGCCGTCAACATAATAGAATGTGCCGTCAGTCTCACTGAATCCAAAGGCTGAGACACCTCGGAAGTCTTCTTCAGGACGGGCTGCCCAGCGCAAGTCGATTTCTGCAGTCACTCCGAGTGATTTTAAGGTTGCTATGTCTTCTGCTGTTGCCACATGCTGGCCGTTTAGCTCGCCACCGCGGAATATTCTGCCGTATTTCACACGTTTGCCGTCCTGAGTAATCCAACCACCCAAATCGCGTATGTTGCTTATGCTTGGAGCATATATCATACGGAGATGACCCTTTGTGTGAAACTTGCCTCTGGAAATAATGGTTCCATCGGCTTTCACATTGTAGTAATAAGTGGACTGAGGTATCAGATTATAGACATGACAAACCTGCTCTGCGTTGGATGGATGCATCACGGCTATATCCGACAGACCTTCTGCAGTGCCGATGCTGACGGTCAAGGTGGTGGCTGTGGTGTGGGGAATTGGTATGCTTACAGGATTTGGTATGTCTCGGCGTTCCACAGGAGATGTGTTGTATTTCTCTACAGCGCTTGCTGTACCAAGAGTGTAGTGATTCTGTGAGAAGAAGCGGCGTACGTTGATGTTTTCCAAACTAACTTCAAAATCCATGTCTTCCTCATCGCATATATCATACACCAACTGACTGGCATTGCCCACATTACCAAGAATGGTTGTGTAATGCCATGTGTAATTGATGTATTCGCCTTGAAGACTGCCGCCATACCATGGCAATACATATTCCGAAGGGGTGCTGGACTGAACATCAACTCCGAAGAAATCTGTGAAGGTGCGGCTGGAAGACACGCGTGCTATGAATGGAACGCCTGCTTCAACCTTATCTACCGCATAGAGCTTGGCATCACCATTCTCGTTGATACCACCCACTGCAAACAATTCATCGAAATTGTCGGTGGAGGAAACAACAGGAAGACACAATGCCGTCAGTTTGTTGGCTGTTAACGCCTTGTTCAAAGTAAATGCAGGAACCTGTGCAGATGCTATGAAGATGCAAATAAGCATCAGGGCTGTCAAGCAAAATCTTTTTTTCATATTTTTGTTTTTATGGTTAATGTTCAATGATTAATATTCTTATTTAAGGTTGCATCAATAGTTGAGGATGGATAATCCGGGAATAATCAATATGGAATTTGTATTCACCATTTGGCAGAAGCTCTTTCTCAAGCTCCACGATTCTTGTGCGTCGGGGTCTTGCTTGTGTGCTGGAATAGTGTACGTGATAAACATAATACAACTTGCCGTCGGCTGCCTTAAACACATCGCCATGACCATCGCCCGGCTCACCACAGGATGCTGTGCAGAGCAAAGGATTGTCGGCCGACTTGCGCCACGGACCTTGAGGACTGTCGGCTACTGCATAACCCATGGCATAATCGGGACTGAGAAAATGATTACAGGAGTAAAACATATAGTATTTTTTATCAATCTTAATAACAGAGGGCCCCTCCATTACTGTAGCACGTGGTAAGGCATCGGTCCGTTCCCATGGCTGGCTGATGTCAAAACATTGTGACAAGGTGCCGGAAACTAGTGACATGGTTGATATGTCAAACTCGCCACACCACAGATAATTGCCATCATTGAAACGAACATGGTAGAGATAATATTTACCGTCGTCATCCTTGAAAAGATAAGGGTCTATGTTCTTTTCAGAGATATCAAGTGCATGAGGAACGGTTTGTGTGAAAGATGTGTTGAGACAAGCAGATTCTGCCACGGCAATCTGCTCATTAGCTGTATATAGCATCAGCCAGTGGTTGTCAAGATGGTAAAACTGTGGAGCCCATAGGCCATAAGTACCCCATGAATTGCTTCTCACAGTCAATGGAGAAGGCAACGAACGCCAAATAAGCAAGTCGTTGCTGGCATAAAAAGGGAAATCTGCAGAATGTCCAAGGTCGTTGGTGCCACTCATGTAATATACACCATTTTCATAAACTATAGTTGGATCACCAAGGAATACATCATCCATAGCGGGTGGGGCAGGCTGAGACCATACAGGCATGCCAGCCAGCAGCAACATACAGAGAACAGTTATTTTAATCTTATCCATACTTTCATTTATTCATGTTGCAAATTTCGGCCTTTTAATTATTTATTAATGTAACAAATAATTCATTGAATGAAATAATACAACCAAAACGTCATTTTATTATGTTTTGAGAATGTATGATTGCTTTTGTATGAATATGATTTGTATCTGTTGATGTCTGCTCAACTGGATGGATGTGTGGCTTGCTAATCTTTGTTCTCAACAATATCCTTCGGCAACACACCATATTGCTTCTGGTAGCACTTCGCAAAATACGACGGTGTGTTGAAACCAACCATATAGCACACCTCGTTTATTTTGTAATTACCGCTCTTAAGTAGCTCTGTCGCCTTCCTCAAACGCTCCATGCGGATGTAGTCGTTAGGCGTCATGTTAAGGGTGGCTTTGATCTTACGGTTCAAACTCGAACGGCTCATGTTCATGGCGGCTGCCAAACGGTCAATGTCGTATTCGGAATCATCCATATTCGACTGAATCTCTTCTCCCAGACGGGTAAGAAACTCATTCTCTGTGTCGCTGCCGACAAGTGTGGTAACTATGGCGTATGGGCGTTGAGTGAAACTCTCATACATACGCTGACGGTTTTCGAGAAGTGTCAGAATGGTTTGCTCTAAAACAGGCATAGAGAATGGTTTGTCGATATATGAGTCTGCTCCATAGCGCAAACCTTCAAGACGCGACTGGAGGGCTGTCTTGGCAGTCAACAGAATAACAGGTATGTGGCTGAACTCCATGTTCTCTTTCACTTTCTGACACAGTTGCAGACCATCCATCTCTGGCATCATCACATCGGATATTATGAGGCTTATGGTTTCTTTGCTGATTATGTCAAGCGCCTCCAAACCGTTTGATGCTGTAAATATGCGGTAGGATGAAGTGAAATGACGATTGAGAAACGACAATAATTGAGTGTTGTCTTCCACGAAAAGAAGAGTATGGCTCTTTTTTGACGAATGATTGACAGGTTGAACAGATGAGTTGTCATTGTCTGTTGGATTGACATCATCTGTGGTATCTTTTCCTGTCGTGTCATCATTATTTGAAACCACATCGGATAAATGATTTTCTGAAGCATGAGATTCTTCCAAAATAATGGCCTCTTCTGCGCTTATGTCAATAACAGGCTTTGACTGTTCGAGTGGTATGGTTATGATAAAACGATTGATGGAAGGGTCGTTGTCCATGCATATCGTTCCCTTATGAAGGGAAACAAGAGAACGGGTTAAGGCCAAACCAATGCCGGTGCCTGTGATACCTTTATACTCATCAGATTCTGTATAACGGCTGAATGGCTCGAAAATCTCTTCACGTTTGTCGAGAGGTACTATAGTGCCGTCGTTCGACTCGGTGATGACAAAGTTCTCACCATCGTGCGACAAACTCATGGTTATATGGCTTTGGGAATATTTAAGGGCATTCGACAGTGTATTGGCAATGATTTTGCCTAACATATCCCTGTCAACTACTGCCTGGACATTTTCCTCTATATCACAAAGAAGCTGAAGGCCTTTCTCCTTGAAGGCTGGCTTGAATACTTCGATAAGGGTGAGAATAGAGGATGATATGTTCACACGCTGAAGATTGAGCATCATGCCGTTACTCTCAGTCTTGCGAAAGTCAAGCAACTGGTTGACGAGGGTGGTGAGACGCCCTGTGTTCAGGTCTATAACGCCCAGGTCTTCTTTTATGTTGTCTGGGATATTACCCTTGCGAAGTATGTTGTCGAGAGGACTTTTAATCAATGTGAGAGGCGTGCGGATCTCATGGGCTATGTTGGTGAAAAATGATATCTTGGAATCATACAATTCCTTTTGCTTCTCATGCTCAAGCTGTTCGTTGGCACGCTGAATCTTTTTGCGGTTCTTACGGATTGTCAGCCTTACGAAGAATAAAATCAATCCAGTGGCCAGTAGCCAATAGAGAAGTTTGGCATAAATGGATAGATAGAACGGAGGATTCACGTATATTTTCAGTATGCGAGACTCCACATTCCAGTCTTTTTCCTGTTTGTCTAATTCGATGCGCAGGGTATAACTGCCATAAGGAAGATTGGAATAGGAAATCACAGAGCGTTCGTCATCCAGATGACGCCAGTCGTCATCATAACCTTCCAGCTTATAGCGCAACGACTTGTTAAGTGAGGTTATGTAGCTTAACACGCGGGCAGAAATGGAAAAAGATGTCTGATTGTGAGAAAGGGTCAGTTCCGACGCATTATCAATGCTCGTGCTCAACGGCGAACCTTCTGCGAGGGGTGACTGAAGTTGATTATATATATATAAAGATGTGAGGGCAATGCGCGGTTGATAGGAAGCCTGATGATATATGTCGGGACGGAAACGGATGAAACCGTTGACTGTGCCGAAGTACATGTATCCTGAGTGGTCAATGATGCCCGACTGATAATTGAAATGGTTGGTCTGCAAGCCATTAGCAGTTGTATATATAATCTTATTCCCACTGTCGGGATCATAACAAATCAAACCGTTGTTGGTGCTGCACCATAGGTTGCCATGAAAGTCCTCAACAACACGCATCACCAAATTGCACTGACCGCTATCATCGAGTTCCTGAATGGAAAAAGTGCCTTTGGAACGATCTAAAAGAGATAAACCGCCGTCGTGAGTCATCACCCACACACGGTTTTTGCTGTCACAGAAGATGCCTATCACTTTTGAATCGGCCAATGTGCCAGGGGTATCGGCATCGTAGGCATAATGAACGGTCTTGCCACTTTTATGGTCATAGCTGAACACGCCGTCGGAATAGGTGGATATCCACAGCAAACCATCGCGATCCTCTGTTATGTGGTAAATGAATGTGTGAGGTATGGAATCGATATTCTCAAATCTGTCTGTGGAAGAATTGTAGAGCATCAGTCCAGACGTGGTGCCCACCCACACTGTTCCATCAGATGAGCTGTGGAGGGAAAACACATAGTTGGAATTCAAACTACCGGCCCTCCCGTCGGAATAATAGGTGTGGTAACTTCCTGTTTTGGTGTTGATACGTTCTAAGCCACCATCAAATGCACCAACGAACAACTCATCTCCACTTAGGCACATACCATGAATGTTGGCGGTGTGAAGATGGGTGGCATAAGGTTCCAATATGTCGGTTGAGGGGTGGTAGCGCATCAAACCACGGTCTTCTGTCCCTATCCATATTGAACCATTGTTGTCTTCGCAAAATTCACGCACACGACGACCCATGAATGGATGTGAATGACCTGGATAGAACTTCTCGAAATTCATTTGCCAAGCGGGACAATAGTTTACGCCGCCAAAATATGAGCCAATCCATATCGTACCCTCAACATCGGTGTAAAGCGAATAGATGGCATTGTCTGATAAAGAGAAAATTTCATCGAATTCAGGTTGCCTGATGTGTGTGGTGTTTTTGTCGCTTACCGACACCACGTATATACCATCTTGAGAACCAGCCCAAATGTTGCTGCCATCCGGAGATAAGCAAAGAGTGCGGAAAAAACCGTCCGACACCTTGGTTGTGAAATGTGTATCACGATTCACGCAATAAAGACCTTTCTCAGTGCCTACATATATATCATGCCCAACAAGTTGCATGGCATGAACCTCAGTATGGGTAAAGGTGTGATTCCCTGAATCATCACTGAATACTGCAATCTTATTGCCTCGGCCGGTTGAGAAATATAAGTCGTCACCATAAACATATAGCCACTCTGCACCATCTATGCTCTTGTAAAAAGTAACGGCACGCTCACCAAGGTCAGGGAAAACCTTTACCAACTCATCCGACTTTGAGTCATAGCGAAGCAAACCGCGAAGGGCAGTAGCTATATGTACCAAACCATTAGAGTCAACATCAATGCAACGGATTGCCTCCTTCAACTTACTGCCACTGCCCTTAATCTCACTACTGAGCTCCGAAATACTTTCAGTCTGTGAGTCATATATATATACTCCATACTCTGTGCCTATCCATATATGGTTATCCTTGTCCTCATGTATACAGTTGATGAAGTTGTTGCCCAGACCAGAGTTGTTGCGACGGAACACTTTGAAAGAGATTCCGTCGAAACGGTTTAACCCATCTTTGGTGGCAAACCACAAATAGCCGTTGTGGTCTTGAAGAATATCAACCACTGTGTTTTGAGATAAGCCGTTGGAGGTGTCATAGTGATTGAAAAAATAATTACGGGCTGATGCGCATAATGAGACTGACAATAATATGACAGCTGAGATTAATGAACGTAACATGAGCAATGATGTATTAGATTCTATGATTGGATGGTAACAATCATAATACAAAGATAATGTAAATATAATATTTATGCCACTGTATTGGGTCAATAATCATCAATTTTTGTATATTTTGATTTTTTTGTTGCATACAACGTGTGTAATATACATTACTTTTGCATTATACAAAAAGTACATATAAACAACATCTTAAAAAATGAAGAATCTATTAAAACTGACTTTGTCATTAATGATAACCATGTTCACTGGATTGTTGGAAATGAAAGCACAACAATATGTGTTGGTAGATAACCCATTATTGTTCTCTGATGTGCCCGATCCGGATGTCATCTGTGTGGGCGATGACTACTACATGGTCAGCACGACGGTCCACATGTCGCCGGGTGCACCGATTATGCACTCAAAGGATATGAAAAACTGGCATATCATCAGCTATGTGTTCGACCAGCTTAACGAAAGCCCGGCCAACAACCTTGAGGGAGGAAGCATCTACAGCAGGGGACAATGGGCCGCGTCAATCAGATATCATAAAGGCTTGTTCTATGTGTTTTTTGGAACTGGGGTACACTCCTACATTTATACGGCAAAGAATCCGGCGGGACCATGGAATTTACACACTCAGTTCGAAAGATACTATCATGACGCTTCATTGCTCTTCGACGATGATGGAAAAGCATATCTGATTCATTGCCTCAATGCGGTGTTGTATGTGAAACAGTTTAATACCGGGCTGGATGGATTTACTGATGGCGATGCCAATGGAAAACAGATTATTGCGCTTCGCGACGGGTTCTTGCATGAAGGGGTGCACGCATATAAAATCAAAGGGAAATACTACATGACAACGATATGGTGGCCTGCAGGAGGAGTAAGGACAGAATTGTGCTTCAGAGCCGACAAACTTGAAGGGCCATACGAGCAAAAAGTAATTCATAGCGACAGTGCCGATTTCCCAAATCACGGAGTGGCACAAGGGGGTATATGGAAGGCACACAACGGACAATGGTATGCAATGCTTTTCCAAGACCATGAGGGAGTGGGAAGAATACCATACCTGCTGCCATGCCGGTGGATTGACGGATGGCCTATGCTGGGTGATGACAAAGGACATGCTCCGTTGAGATTCAAACTGCCAGACATAAAGGAATATAAAGTTGAGGGAATAGTAAGCAGTGACAATTTCAATGAGGATAAGCTTAAGATTACATGGCAGTGGAACCATAACCCCGACAATAATCTGTGGTCGCTGACTGAAAGACCGGGATTCTTGAGACTAAAAACAGGAAAACAGGTGAGAAATATATTTGAGGCTAGAAATACCATTACACAAAGAACCGAAGGACCACATTGCAGAGGCACGGTGAAGATTGATATAAGCAATATGAAGACAGGAGATCATGCGGGACTCTTTTCGTTCTGCTCACAGCCAGGAGGTGTGACTATCATCAGAGACTACAACAACTACGTGATGCAAATGACCGACAGAGGCGAAATGAGGGCACAGAGAACGTTCTGTGATAAAATGGTTTGGTTAAGGATGGAATGTGATTTCAACACCGACACAGCGCTCTTCTACTACAGTACGGACGGAACCAATTACAAACGGTTTGGAACACCGTTCCACATGATTTTTAGTATGGATCACTTCACGGGAAACAAATTCGCAATATTCAACTTTGCAACGATACAAGACGGCGGATTTGTGGATATTGATTCATTCGACTATGAACGGTTCTGAGAATAATATGAATTACTGTTTCTTTGACTGTTAATTAAAACTTAGATTATATGAGAAGTTTTGTTTTTTTCATTACATTGATAATATCAGTCTGTAGTGCCACTGCACAGACTAACGTGACAAGTCTTGTAAAGAACTTCAGCTTTGAAAGCGGTCTTGCAAGCTGGGACAACGACGGATTCCAGGCACAGAACAACACGGCATTTACGAAGAAAGCTGGTGAATGGTATGCTGAAAAATGGACTCAATCGGGAGGAAACGTGGCGGATGCATCATTGAGCCAAACTGTCAGTGGACTAACTGCAGGTGTATATACTCTCCAGGTAAGGGCGCAAAACATACAGGAGGCTAATGTGGCTCAAGTATGCTCTGGTGTTGAACTGTTTATTGGTGATCAAACGATAGCTGTCAGCCAAACAGATAATTACACCCTTTCGTGCACCATAATCAACTCGTCAGCGGAAATTGGCATCAGATGCAGAAATGCCACCGGCAACTGGGTAGCTGCCGATCATTTTCAGCTTTTCTATCAATTTGACTCTGAGAAAGTGGACGCGCTAATACAAAAAATGATAGAACAAGCTGAGAGTCTGAAAGCAACTATGCCTTCTGATGGAGATGAACTTACACAACTTAACAGTGCTGTAAGTGGGTTGACTGGATTGATAGGAACAACTAATGCGAATGAGATAACTAAAGCCGCTGACATACTTGAGGAGGCTATGTGGAATTATAAACTGGCCGGAGTAAGTAGGGAGAATCCAATCGATTTCACCGGATATCTGAAAAATCCAGACTTCGAACACGGAATGGAGAACTGGACTAATAACGGCTTTCAGGCACAAGGAAACAGCGCGTTTCAGATTAAGGAAGGCTCTGTATATGCGGAAGCATGGACATCTGTTGGAAAACGGCTGGGAAACGTGTCGTTAATACAGAATGTGGCTAATTTGCCTAAAGGGAGATATATTCTTAAGGCAAGAGCGCACCATATCAATGAAGGTCAGCCGGGAATACCGCAGAAAGGGGTGAGTCTCATTGCGGAAGCTGAGAAAATAACTGTAGATAACTCAAAATCATACGAGATAGAATTTGTTACCATTGAAAACACGCTGAGGCTGGGAATACAAGCGGACAATCCAACCGGAAACTGGATTGCAGTGGATAATTTCCAACTTGTGCTCGTGGAATATGGTGGTAATATAGCTCAAGATGAAATGAATCGACGGATAACGTTTGCGAGAAGCTTGGCGGACAAAAGGATGAACAGTGCCACGCTGAATACGTTGGTAAACTATGCAGATAAGGCGGAAAATTCAACAGACGGCAACTTCGCAACTAATGCGGCACTGCTCAGGGTGGCTATCACTGCGGCACAAAGATCTGCGGATGCGTATGAAAGTCTGGAAAATACCATTCAATTAGCTAATAATTACGTGCAAGACGGATGGGAGAAAGAAACGGATGTATTTTATGATGCTGTGGAGATGGCAACTGAATACTATGACGACTTGACCGCTACACCAGAACAACTGCTGGATCAGGTTGAGAAGCTGCAAGGCGCTATGTTGGCTCTTAAACTTGCAAACGGGACGGGAAATCCACCTATAGTAACAACCGACCACAGATATGCCAGGGGAAACAATAGAATCTTTGCCAGAATGACTGTATCAGGCAGCAACATCATTGAGGAGGGATTCTGCTACAGCTCAGCTAACGCATTGCCTACCGTTGCCGACAAAAGGGCTAACAGGTGGCTCGACAGCGGAGGAAGAATTTATGTGATTGAGGACCTCCAACCAGGCACCATCTATTACATAAGGGCTTATGCAATAACCAATACGGATAATGTGGGATACGGAGATGTGGTTAAAGCGGTTACCATTCCTATGTCGAATATAACATGGTTCTATGAAAATAATGGTAATGCAGATGAAAATGCAAGGGTGAATGCCGGAATGTCGGGATGGTATGAATACTGGTCGCAACTCACCAGCATCAACGGATATCATCCAAGCGTCAGAATTGCATCGGGAACACCTACGGCAGACTGCTCATACGGAGGATGGTGTCAGGTTGGTACTAATGCAGGATTTCAGCAACAGGCAACTCTCACACACGAGATGCTACATGGAATAGGTGTGGGTACACATAATGTATGGTGGGGAGGCGGTGGACTACGTGCCAACGGAAATAGAGGTGTATGGCTGGGTGAAAGGGTTACGAATGTGCTCACATTCTGGCACAACGCATATACCGTGCTGGATGGTGATGACACACACATGTGGCCGTGGGGATTCAATTATGCGTCAGAAGACCCTCACACAGAAGCTGGATATACCATCAACGCACTTGTGGCACAGGCTCTTGGAGAGGATGGACTACCCCCTACTGGCACTACAGCGACAGCATATTATGCGTTCGAACAAGAGGACAACAGAAAATATTACCTCACTAACGAGGATGTAAATCATGGACTGGGAACGGCATTGCTAGCCATTGCACCTAACGGAACACTCAAATGGAGAACGATAGATGCAGGGGAGGCTCTCGAAAACGATAGCGTGGCATGGTATATTTCCTTCAATCCTGCATTGCATAAGTATAGTTTCAAAAATGCCGCCAACGGACAATATATAGTATATGATGCCAATTTCAAACCTCAGACAGCCACCAACGTGCCGGCAAACGGATACTTCCAGCTGATGAGGGGAAGGGTGGATGCTACAATAAGAAATGAAAATGGCAACATCACAGACAGAGGATACTGGATAATCTTCCCTGAGGCACACTACGATTCACCATGCCTAGCGGCTATTGACAACGGAGCACTTAGGACGGAGGGCTTCGATCTCGGTAACTGGGCTGTCACTCAAAGATGGCTAATACTGAATACAGACCACATGAGGCACCTGGCTCCGGCAAAAACTAATAACCTCACGGTGCTCAGTGAACTGAAGGTGAATAATGAGCCTATTCCAGAATTCCAAACAGACAGACTGGAGTATGATTATGAAATAGACCCTACATCACTGCTGACAAGGTATAGTATAGGGTTTACGAAGGCTACAGGATTCAATGGAACAGTCAGGACTGCAAGACCTCAGACTATACCGGGTGATGGAACAGCTGTGGTGACACATGAGGATGGAAACACTACAACATATACCATACATTTCTTTAAAAATCATGTCATACACTGGGACGGAGACGGTGCCGTCGGTGCAGGAAGCGAACCGTTCAGATTTGGATGGGGACCAAGAATCCATGTTGATTGGGCTATGGCTAACGGAGCATTGAAAAATGCATATATCGACCCTTACGAGGGAAACTATGTGGGATATACCTATGAACAAACAGGATATCCTTATAATTACAGACGTATTATCCAACTTGGATATGTTGATGGAAACGAAGAATACAATTATAGCTTCAAAACACTAATGCCAGAACAAACTTACAGATTCTCTGCATTGATATCTATGGCGGACGCTGTCAGAATACCTAATGTGACAATCGGAGTGAGAAACAAATTCACTGAAGAGGTGCTGATGGAAAAAGTGTTTACACCGTCAACCATAAAAAAACAAATGGGAAAAGTGGAGTTCTATTTCACGACAAACGAAAATGACAGTGGAGATACCGTATATCAACTGTATTTCAAAGTTAATAGAGCTGAATGCACTCTCTCGCTAGGAGAACTGGTTGTCACACCCGTGGACACTCCTTCGGAAGTAAACGTAATATATGACGATGACAATAGTCTGGACTACAATGCACCTGTTTTCGACATTACTGGAAGAAAGGTGGCTGACAATGTCAAAAAGTTGAGAGATCTTCAGCAAGAAATACCAAGAGGTGTATATATAATCGGTAACAAGAAAATAATCCTGCAATAATAATTATTTTTAGGGTGGTATGGGAAATTATCTTTTGAATATGTAGTAATTAATAAATCCACCCATTTAATCACGGAAACGGGCTTCCCCTCTCATTGGGAATTGCCCGTTTTTTGTTGATTCATAACAATTGGAAATAAACTTTTATACGGCTTTTCTAACCTTCTACACATTTGAACCGTTTGTTGCATTATTTGGCAAATAATTTGCAAATACTTTGATTATATAACTCTAATTTTGTAGCCGTAAAGAAATGTCTGAATCTTGTAAATTAATATAATTCTACTGATATGATACCAAAGCAAAGAACGTTTTTGATGATTACATTAACAGTGTTGGCGGATGTGTCATTGTTTTGTCTAGATTCATACGCACAAAACAGGAAGGTGACAGTAAGCACTGTCACGAGTAATGTAACATTGAACGATGCGGTTGATTATGTAATCACGTCATCAACGCCATTCAGCTCTGTCGCTTCTGTTAATATTGAAAACGATGACGCAGTGGTTGTCTTCCCGTATATAAAACCGTCTGTAGTGTATAATGATTGGTTAAAATTCATCAGGGTGAAGGGAAAGGCAGTGAGCAGGGCTACAGCATGGGTGGCTATTTACGACAATGGAGCCGTTGTATATCCTCACAGCAAAGAAGGATTCTGCCCTCTCACTGTTTATAAGGATATTAATTATAGTGGTGAGAGTAGAAACGATTTTATTCCATTCGAGTTCTATAACAACGTAAGCCAGCTCGGAACATTCAACAATGAAATACGCTCGTTTAAGCTCAAGCGTGGATATATGGCTACTCTTGCTTGCAACTACGATGGCACTGGATATAGCAGAGTGTTTATAGCACAAGATGCCGACGTGGAAGTGCCGGAGCTGCAAAGAGAGCTGAAAGGAAGAATCAGTTTCATACGTGTTTTCCCTTGGAACAGAGTTTCCAAAAAAGGATGTGGGGCATTTGACTGGAATCCAGGAAACGTGCTTAACGTGAGCTGGGGATACGACTGGGGAGCTGGAGCTTCGCCGTTTGCAGATGACGTGGACTATGTGGGAATGCACCATCATGAGGATTGGCCGTCATACAATGAAATTGCAAATGCAAGAGAATTCAATACTGTGCTTGGAAACAATGAGCCAGACAACCTTAACGACCCAAGCCAGAATCCGATACCTGCCGGACAGATGGAAGCGACTTTGTTCGGAGAATATGGACTTACAGGAAGCTGGAGGAATATCTATAGAGGTGGATATCGTGTCGGGTCGCCTGCAATGGCTGGTGACTACGAATTCCTCAGGGCTTTTATGGAATTGTGCAGAAAATATAATTATAGAATAGATTTTATCGCCACGCATAGATATCTTATGGGAAGCGGAGGCGACTATGACTGGTTCGTCAACTGGGTGTACGACCAGTATCGACTGCCTATTTGGATTACTGAATGGAACTATGGAGCAGAATGGAACGGTGACCTCGTACAGGGACCGGATTTCTTCAGAGACCAGATTGCGGGAATCATTCCCGCGCTTGATGCTAATCCTCGACTGGAGCGTCAGGCATTCTTTAATGTGCTGGGCGATGCCAACAGAATGATGACCAACCGACATGAGGGAATGAGGCTGATGCCGGCAGGTGAATGGTATAGGGACTACAATTCTGTCACTTCTTATACAGGTGGTGAGGGATATGTAATGGTGTGGAACTATTGGGCGCCTCAAGACCTCACGGCAACACTTGACTCGAAGACAAAAGAGGTGATGCTCAGATGGATTAATCTGAATGGTAAACAAACAGATTCTACATTTGTGGAGAGATTGCTTCCCGATGAAACAGAGTGGAACGTAATAGACAGGAGGTATCTGGATGGAAATGCCAGGCAGCTCCTCAGGGGGGAAACCCTGAAAGGAGTAAGCGGACTCGTGAAGTATAGGGTAAGGAATTTTGACAGCGACGGAAGAGTCAGAATGACTGGTGAAGCGGAAGTAAGTGTGGGAGGAGCGGAAGGAAATGATGTGATTCAATTTGGAGAAATAGCATTGCCGGATGCCACATTACCGATAAAGGTGGATTTTACAGAGCAATTCACTTCAACACCAGTCGTGATTACAGGACCAATATCTGATTACACAACTAATTCCAACACTGTTCCGATATTTACTTCGGGAACCATCACATCATCTGGGTTTACGTTCACACCTAAAACATGGAACCAGCAGCCGAAATGGGTTACACAATACACTAAATCAGAATATGTGCCTTTCATCGCAATGCAACAGGGTACATATAACTTCGGAGATATGAGTGTGGAAGTTGGTAGCTTCACTGTAAAAGACACTGTTGATATAATGTTCAACGTGCCTTTCAAGGAAGGTGTGACTCCAGTGGTAGTTATTACTCCAAACAGGGTTACACAAACAGATCTGCCATTGCTCAGCAAGGTGTGGAATGTGACAAACACGGGTTTCAAATGCACGGTAAGTTACGAAGATGCGGCAAACAAGGTAGTATCACGTAACCAGCAACTGGCATTTATTGCAGTTAGTCCGGGTAAGGCAAGTATCGATAGTGAAAATGATATATACATTGCTGCAGGACAAGGACAACGGAAAATATATACGCTTGCAAGGGAATTTGCTTTTGAAATACAAAACGGCACAGACTCACCCGACACCTTGGCTGTGAGCAACCCTGTGATACTCGCACAACTGCAGACAGAAAATGCGACGGTGTCAACAGGACTTAAGCTCACATCTTTTGTGGAAAGAGTGAAAGCAAATGTGAATGGAGAAACAGCAGGAACTTTCGCACTTGGAGCTAGAGTGAGGAGAGTTGTTGATTTGAGCAGTGGAGTAAATAGTTCTACGGTTGACAATTCCAGAACTGGAGACGATGTGGGATGGATAATCGTTTATAGAGGTGAATTCTCCGACGAAACAACAGCTATTAGTGATTTAATTATTTCAAAAAGTAAAAATCCTCTCAGTGTGACAGTGCTTAATGGAATAGTGAAAGTGGATAATTGCGACAAATTTGAACTGTTTACCATTGGCGGTAATAAGGTGAATACTGAAAATGCTCAGACACCTGGAGTGTATATTGTCAGGGCTGACGGACAAACCGCAAAAATTCTTGTAAAATAATTATAAT